>Ga0256841_1002986_pt1 | contig 12940 bp, 11 predicted proteins | sample 356308metaG_FD_185971 | JGI IMG/M metagenome (GOLD analysis project Ga0256841, IMG submission 185971) | Hydrothermal vent microbial communities from Mid Atlantic Ridge, Atlantic Ocean - 356-308 | ecosystem: Environmental > Aquatic > Marine > Hydrothermal vents | place: Atlantic Ocean: Mid...
TGCCATCAAGAGACGAACAATGAGTCGCCAGGGGCACAATTTGGTGGATGGTTGGGGCGGGTTAAGAGTTGCCCTGGTATTGAGGGCTGAAGTCATTGCCTCTTGTTTATAATTAATGGAGGTTGGCTTGCGAATTCTTTTCCTTGGAAACAACTGGGTTGGCTGGCAAATCGCTCGATGGCTGATACAGCAGCAAGAAAATATTGTAGGTTTGGTATTACATCCTCCATCTAAACGTAAATATGGGGAGGAAATACTGCGAGACACAGCTGTGAATTCGACAAATATCTTTGATGGATCCAAATTGCAGCAGCCATCAATACTGAAAAATATCAAAGAATTACAGCCAGATATAGCGTTATCTGTAATGTTTGGTTACATCTTGAAACCTGAGTTCATCCAGTTGTTTCCACAAGGGGTCATCAACCTACATCCTTCCTTGTTGCCCTACAATCGAGGTGCAAATCCGAATGTGTGGAGCATTGTAGAGCAAACACCCGCGGGTGTCACTTTGCATTATATTGATACCGATATTGACACTGGAGACATAATTGCTCAACAAATGGTCGCTATAGAACCAGTTGACACTGGCGAAACCGTGTACAGGAAACTAGAACGAGCAAGCGTATCATTATTTAAAAATAACTGGGCCTCAATTCGTGGCGGACAGGTACGCCGTAGACAGCAATCAAAAGAAGCCGGTACATTTCATCGTGTCAAAGATTTGGATTTGATAGATTGCATTGATTTAGATCGTCAGTACACGGCACGCGATTTAATAAATATTCTGCGGGCCAGAACATTTCCTCCGTACCCAGGCGCGTATTTTGTGGAAAACGGCCGCAAAGTATATATGCGATTACAACTCATGTATGAAGAGGAATTGGCCAATGAATAGCTACATTGAAATCGAAACTCGCAGAATTGGTAGGAAGTTTCCGGTTTATATTATTGCTGAACTTTCCGGAAACCATCAGCAAGATTTTTCCCAGGCCGTTAAGTTGATCAAGACTGCCGCAGAGGTAGGCGCTGATGCAGTTAAGTTACAGACATATACTCCTGACACCTTGACGATTGATTGCCATAATGAGTATTTCCAGATTGGTCAGGGCACATTATGGGAAGGTCGTAATTTGTACGATCTCTATGGCGAAGCGTATACGCCCTGGGAATGGCAGCCACAGTTGAAAAGAATTGCCAATGAATTAGGCCTGGCTCTGTTTTCAACGCCGTTTGATTTCAGTGCAGTAGACTTTCTAGAAGAAATGGGTGTACCTGCCTACAAAATCGCCTCCTTTGAAATTGTGGACATCCCCCTCATCCGCCGTATTGCCCGCACCGGCAAGCCTATCATTATGTCCACCGGCATGGCTACGCTGGCTGAAATTGATGAAGCTGTGCAAGCCATCCATGACGAGGGCAATAATCAACTGGCGCTTTTAAAATGCACCAGCGCCTACCCGGCTCCACCGGAAGAGATGAATTTGCGCACGATTCCTCATTTAGCGGAAGCGTTTGGCGTACCGGTGGGGTTGTCTGACCATACGCTGGGGATTACGGTTCCGGTTACGGCCGTAGCTCTGGGAGCGCGTATCATTGAAAAACATTTCACCCTCTCCCGCGAAGCCGGCGGTCCCGACGCTGCTTTTTCTCTAGAACCCCGCGAATTTAAGAAAATGGTAGAGGCTGTGCGCGTAGCCGAAAGAGCTTTGGGAACCGTCAATTACCAGGTCACCGAAAAAGAACAGGCCAGCCGCGTTTTCCGCCGCTCCCTGTTTGTAGTGCAAGATATGAAAGCAGGCGAGACATTTACGCTGGAAAATGTCCGCTCCATTCGGCCGGGTTATGGCCTGCATACAAGATATATAGACAATATTTTAGGGCGACAAGCTGCCACAGACATAAAGCGCGGCACACCGTTACAATGGGAGTTGGTCGGTTCTTCGTTTTCATAAACCGCACACTTATAAATGACTTCTCCTCACTTTTCGCAGAAGAAAAACGATTGGCGTTTTATTCGGGATGTAGCCTTCTCGTATGTTGGGCCATTTGTCTTGCGCTTTCGCAGTTTTTTATTACTGCCTCTCATAATTCGATTGTTAGGTACAGAATCGTATGGTGTATGGACCCAGTTTGAGGCTACCAGCCAACTGTTGGTTATGGTAGCAGCTTTCAATTTTGGCGTAGCCATGAACCGATTACTGGCAGGTAAAATCCCCCGAAAACAACTGTCGGATGATGTGATTTCCCTTTTAATTGTTCAGCTGGGAATTGCCGGGACTCTTAGTATGCTCTTTTTGTTGCGCCCCTCATGGACTGCTGATTTTCTGTTTGACGATCCTGATCTTGGTTGGTTAGTCCCCATTTTATCTTTATATGTGTTGGTTATTCTTATTGGAAATATATTTTGGGGTATGATGCGGGCACAACGTCACACCAAAGAGTTGGCTGCTATCAACTCTCTCAGATGGAGTCTGGAATTTGCGGTAATCGGGCTTGCTATTTTTTTTGCAGAATCTCTTAAAGGCCTTTTCATTGCCCTTCTTCTATTTCAAATCATTATCAATTTCGTATACGCTGCCTATGCGTTATTCCGCGGTTGGTTCCAAATTCAATGTCCCCGATTCACTCGTTTATCGCAGTACATTCACTTTTCGTGGCCTTTATTTGGCACAACACTTGGGTTCTGGCTGTTGACATCTGGAGATTACTATTTCATTCGTTGGTTTTTAGGGATTAGTGCTGTCGGGGTGTATGCAGCCATGTACAAATTTGGCAATTTAATTGTTCTATTGATGATACCACTTACAGAAGTTTTGTTGCCGGATATTTCGGCGCTTTACGACGAAGGCAAACTAAAAGAACTTAATCGTAGAATGCGGCATACAATAAAATATTTTAGCATAATTTCTGTTATGAGTATTATGCTCATTGTCGGTTCATCACGGCTTTTAATCGCCATTTCTGGTATTCCTACAACGGAAAAGGATATTGGTACCCTATCAACAGTTTTGTTGCTTATTGCCGTGGGAAGTACATTCATGGGACTTGGACGCATCCTCATTGATGTGTTAAGTGTCAAAAAACTAACCCGGTTGATTGGCGGGTTGTGGCTATTTTTAGCTATTATCAGCAGTATCTTGCATCTTATTTGGATACCTCTGTTAGGTATAAATGGCGCCGCTTTATCTATTGTGGCGACATTTACCATTGGGTTAATTTTTATATATTATTTGGTCAAAAAACATTTTCCGTTGCTTAATGTGTGGCAAGGATGGGGCATGCAGGTGCTTTTACTGGCTGCGGTTTGTATCATTGCCAGTTTCTTGTTAACCATTAATGTTAAGTCGAATTTACCTGTTGGCGCAATTAGCGCTGTTATATTTATTGGCTCTCTTTGGGTTGGAAAAGTAATAAGGAGTTATGAAATTCAGTACGGCCGTGAGTTGTTTTTAAACATCAGAGGAAAAGTTGGATGAAGCGAAGACTCCGACAATTGGTTCTATTGCTTATTGCTCTATGCCCATTACAAAAAATAAAGCGATTGCTATATGGGTCACTATTTCGTTATGATATTGCTCACGATGCCTATATCGGATTTTCTTACATTGATGTAGACAATTTAATACTAGAAACAAATGCGAGAATCGGACACCTAAATCATATTTCTGGTATCCATACATTTACCATAAAAAAGGGAGGAGAAATAAAATGGCTTAATACAATTGTGGTGAGCCGTGGTTTGAATGTCGAAACAAGTTTCATATTGGGAGAACAGGCAACATTAACAAGAGAACATTTCTTTGACTTATCAGGTTCCATAACCATTGGCAAAAATACAGTTATTGGTGGCATTCAGTCTCAATTTTGGACACATAGTTTTAATATAAAGCGACAAATGCGAATTGACTCGATTTGCATAGGTGATCATTGTTTCATCGGTTCTGCAGTACGATTCAGCCCTGGGAGTGAAATACCAGATCGTTGTGTAGTTGGTATAGCTTCTGTGGTAACAAAGCGTTTCCAATCGGAAGGGGTTTTGATTGCAGGTGTGCCAGCAAGGGTAGTACGTACATTAGAGAGTATATAAGAGATTATTTTTCGGTAACTTATGGAAATTAAAAAAGACATTTTATTTGTTAGTGTTGACAGCCACATTCCAGAGAGTAATTTTTATTCCGTGATTGGACAACAGCTTGTCCAACAAGGTTATAGCGTTGCCATTGTCACTTTGTCTCAGCAAGAAATTTTGCGACACAAAGATATTTCGGTTTACTGGATAGGAGATTGGTTGCCCGATATGAATTCCCCTGATCTTATTCGAGAAGAAACGCGGATCCTGTCTGCTTATGGTTTGCCTAGTTTGAAATGGTTGTGGTTATCTGATAGGGGGATATATCGTAATTCCCCTCAAGTAATGCGTCGTAAAGCAATTGCTTACTTTCTAGCCTGGGAGCAAATCATTGAAGAAATGTCTCCTGACTATATTTTTAGCGACTTCGGCGGGGAATTGATGCGGCGTGTTCCTTATCGGGTCGCTCAGTTACAGGGTAAAGCCTATATTTATATGGATTGGTCGCCTATACGTGGCTTATTTGCCTTACATACGAGCGAACTCAACCATTGGTCTCATATGCAGGTAGAGCCATTTCCTTTATCTGACGCAGAACAGGAAATTGTGGATCATTACCTGGACACAACGCGCCGGCAGAATTTATCGGCCGTCCGTTTTTGGACACCGCAAATAACAGGCAACCGCATTCAGCGCCTATTCCGAGAGTTATATCGTGAACGTGTTATCGAAAAAGGAGAACACGATCATTTTACGCCCACTCACTGGTTCAAGCAGTATCTTGCGCGCATGATGCGAATTCCTTTTGCAAAACGTTTTTATTCAAAGCCTCAAGAAAATGAAAAATATTTGTTTTTTCCCCTGCATGTGCCTGACGATGCTCAGATTCCGGTACGGGCACCTCTGTTTTTACAACAAGATGCTCTGGTAGATTGGATAGCCCGCTCTTTACCGGATGGCTATATGCTTTATGTGAAGGAGCATCCTAATTTCATCGGTAAATACCCATTGTCATTTTATCGCCGAATAGCTAAAACAGCGCAGGTGCGGTTTGTGCCGCCTTATGTGCACCCACATTCATTAATCAAGCACGCCCATGCGGTGGTGACAATTAATTCTACAGCTGGGTTTGAATCATTACTTTATCACAAGCCTGTGCTTGTTCTTGGCCATGCCTCTTATCGTGGATATGGCGCTACAATTGATGTTTCCAACATAAATGATTTACCGTTCAAGATAAAGGAAGCTTTGGATAGTCCGCCGCCTGCATGGAAAATTGACCGTCTCATCTGGAGTATGATGCAGGCATCATATCCTGGTCGGTTATATGATTTTTCAGAGGAAAACTTGGCGAAAGTAGCCGATTCAATTCACAAAAAAGTTCAGGAAACAGGTTGATTCAAGTGATACTTTACGGTATTGTTTTTGTTTTACTCACAGTATTTACACTCGTTTTGCCTTATCTGGCTGTTGAAGCAGTATTTTTTTCGTTTTCTTTTGAGCAGTTATTACGCGCGCCGGCCGGTACATTTCCTGTTCCTATTCGTTTTACGCAATGGACTACCCTGATTTTATTTGGGTTGCTTTTGGTTCGTTATGGCAGTCGGTTGAAATCACCCAGGTTTCGTTGGTTGTTTGTCTTATTCTTTTTATACATTCTGATCAATGCTGTTTCGTTAACTTACACGCCGGACATTAGTATCAGTTTGCGACAGTTTGCTGTCTTGCTTTTGGCCGGTATTACAGCTCTGACGTATAGTTTATGGATTACCAATATGCCCCAGGCGAATCGTATCCTGCGCGCGATGTATTGGGGATCTGTATTGCATTTTGTTTCAGCGCTCATTCAGTTGATTTTGTTTTTGACGTTTGGTTGGGAAATTGGCTACCCGAAGGGGATGGGGATGCACTTGAAGATACGTACATTTGGCTGGATGTTTGAACCGAATTGGTTGGGAGTGTTTATCGTTGTGGTTTTCCCCTGGTTTTTGTTTGCACTGGACTATGGCCATCAAATAAAAATTACACGTATACAAGCATTTGTTGGTGTAGGTTTATTGATCTTCACCCTGTTTTTGAATATGAGTCGGTTGGCCTGGATTGCGGTTGTCATCCAAACATTTTTATGGATGATTAGTTCCTCCCCTCATTTAAGACGGTACGTTAACCGAATATTGATCTGGACAATTCCCGTTGCTTTGTTGACATTGGTGACATGGTTCATGCTTTCTCCAACCTTGCAGGCATCGTTTCTTGAGCGATTTACCGATGTAGCCAAACTATCAGCTGGACGCGGGTCTGTTAATGTTCGTGTGACAAATTATAAGCAGTTGTGGAACTTTTTTCAGGGCAGTCCCTGGATTGGTCATGGTATTGGCACGTGGCCTGTATTAACGGGGCATCCCGTTGCCAATGCCATTCCAACGACCACTTATTTATATATTATGGTAGAAGTAGGGATAATTGGATTTGGAATTCTGTTGGCAGGCATTATCGGATACACAATCTCTCTCTATTTGGGATACCGAACGTGTAAATTATTTCCCAGGCGGTATTACTTGCGCGCCGCATACTTAAGCGTAATTGGTATCCTTATCACTGGATTCTTTGTGGATATCAAAACATTGTTTTCTTATTTCCCCGTGTTTGGTTTGTACTGGGGATTGCTTAGAATGACAAAATCGGACAGAAAAACTGCTTCCGCGACTCACTCTGCTGTTCCCTCGCAGGCAACGCCATGAAAGTATGCCATGTCACCCGGCAATTTTACCCGTCTGTTGGCGGGATTGAAACGGTTATATGGCACCTATGCCAAAATTTACAGCAACAAGGGTGTGAAGTTTCTGTTATCACATTAGATCGTTTGTTTGATCAACCATCTAAAAAGCTGCCGGCTACCGAGATGGTTGATGGCATTCAGGTACAGCGTATTTCTTACAAAGGCCCACGACAATATGCCATTGCTCCAACCGTGCTTAAATATATTAGCACTTGTGATGTGATTCACCTGCACAGCAGTGATTTTTTTCTTGACTGGTTAGCCTGGACAAAGTGGGCACATGCAAAGCCAATCGTACTATCCACACATGGGCTGTATTTTCATACTCCTTTTGCCCGACGTCTTAAAGAAGTTCATTTTCGTACTGTGGGTAAGATTAGTTTTTCCCAGGTAGATATAATAGCATGTGTTAGCCAACAGGACTTTGATTTGCTGTCAGATTGCGTGCCTTCCAAACTACGACTTATTCCTAATGGTATAGATTTTGAACCGTTAGCCAAATGTTCTGCTAATGAGCGCGATCCCGATCTGATCCTGGCAGTCGGCCGGTTAGCCTCCAACAAACGATATGATCGAATGTTAAAGACATTTCAACTGGTTGTGCGGCAACGGCCGTCAGCCCGTTTGGTTATAGTTGGCCCTGATTGGGGTGAACTCCCTGATTTGGAGAAATTAGCCCAGGATTTAGATATAGAAAACTCTATATCTTTTACTGGCCCCGTTTCTTCTCAGGAATTACATACTTTACTTCATCAAGCAAACATCTGGCTGTCATCATCTGAGTATGAATCTTTTGGTGTGGCTCTGCTGGAAGCAATGGCTGCTGGATGTATTCCCATTGTGCAGACTTTACCGGCATTTCAACAATTAGTGGAAGATGATGTGCAAGGTTTTCTTGTTAACTTTGATGAGTCTGCGTTAGCTGCTGCTACCATCTTAGGAGTACTAGAGTTATCATCACAGAAAAGACACCAAATAGTAACCAATGCTCAATTACAAGCTGCAAAATTTAATTGGCATAATATTGCTCAAAAGTTTTTAGCAATATATGAAGAAGTAGTTGAAAAATAAAATAGCAAATAAACTTCTATAAAACGAAGGGGGCTTTTATCAGTGCCTCAATATAATAAAATCAAGCCAAGCGGCGGGGACACAGGAAAAGCGCTAAACTTACAAAAACGACTTGTCTTTATTCAAAAGCACGTGACTCTTGAGAATAAAACATTGTTGGATTGTGGATGCGGTACGGGTCAATACATGTTGGCCTTATTAACTATGGGGGTTGATGCATTCGGGATTGAGTGCTCTGAAGACAAAGTGAGACAATTCAGACAAAACAATCCTAAAAATGCGGAGCGTATCATCTTGGGGGATATTGAACATATGACTTTTGATGATAATTCGTTTGACATTGCACTTTTAAATGAAGTTTTAGAACATATTCCTAGCGAAGTAAATGCATTAAGCGAAATTCACCGCATCTTGAAACCTAATGGCATATTGATAATTTTTTCCCCCAATCGTTTATATCCATTTGAAACCCATGGGGTAACTCTCTCTACCCGGAATAAACGCATACCCCCGTACATTCCTCTGATTCCATACATTCCTTTACGATATGGGAAGAAAATTTTTCGCTATCATGCACGCAATTATTGGCCAAAAGAACTCAGGCATATTGTCCAAACGCAAAAATTTGAAATTACATACACTGGCTATATATGGCAAACATTTGAGAATATTTCTGGAACCCAACCTAAAATAGTGAGTGTATTGAAACCTCTCCTGCGAAAAATATTTACCCTGTTGGAATCTATACCGTTGGTACAAACATTTGGTGTTTCGCAAGTAATTATAGCTAAAAAAGCTGCGATCTAAATAAAATTATCGAAACTTATGGACGTTTCAAAAATTTACCTATTAGGCGTTCAAATTCACGATTTACCCATTGATAATTTGTTAGCATTTATTGTTAAAACTGTAAGCCAAAATCAAAGAGCGATTATTTCTAATGTGAATGTTCATGCTATGAATTTGGCTTACCAGATACCAAAATTCCGGCAGTTCCTAAATGAGTCTGATGTCGTGTTTTGTGATGGATTTGGCGTTAAGTGGGGAGCTAAACTGTTAGGGTATTGCATCCATAATCGTTATACGCCCCCTGATTGGATTGATCTTTTATGCGAAGAATGCGTACAGCATAATATGTCTATGTATTTTTTAGGCGCTAAGACGGGTGTAGCCGAGGAAGCAGCTGTACGACTTAAGCAAAAACATCCTCTGTTACAGATTGTGGGCTGTCATCACGGTTTTTTCGATAAACAATGTGATTCTGCGGAGAATCAAGCTATAAGAGCAGAAATTAATAGATTAAATCCTGATATCCTAATTTTAGGATTTGGTATGCCCACGCAAGAACTATGGTTGCGGGAAAATTGGGATAAAATCAATGCTAATGTCGCTATACCGGCTGGCGCTTTGTTCGACTATGTGGCTCAGGTTATTCCCAGAGGACCAAGATGGCTTACAGACAGAGGTTTTGAATGGCTGGGACGGTTAATTATAGAACCTCGCCGCCTCTGGAAGCGTTATATTATAGGAAATCCTCTTTTTCTATGGCGAGTGATCAAACAACGCTTTGGCTTTGAACACTTCGACTGAGCCAACCCAACCCGCAACGGACGCTGACGAGGCGCCCCATGTTCAAACGATTCAGCGCCAACTACATGGCCCTGCTCCTTCTCCTGGATGGCTTCATCGTCCAGGCCTCCCTCTGGCTGGGCATGGAGCTGCGCTTCCTCCTCCCCTTCGGCCAGGAGGTGCGGCCGGAGTGGGCTCCTCGCTGGCTCTATGTCCCCAACCTGGAGCTGCACATGGCCGTGGGAGGGCTGTGGCTGGCCAGCTTTCTCCTGGCTGCGGTCTACACCCCTCGCAAGATCATCCACTGGTACGACGAGTTCCAGCGCCTGGTCCTGGCCCACACCGTGGCCGCCCTCTCCCTGGCCGGGATCCTCTACCTGGCCAACGTCCCTCTGTTGCGTCTCACCTTCCTCTACTTCTACCTGCTGGCCTTCGCCGGTCTCCTGGGCTACCGGGTGCTCCTGCGCCTCTACCACCGCATGCGCCGGCAGGACCCCCGCAACGTGGCCCGCATCCTGGTGGTGGGGGCGGGCCATGTGGGCCAGAGCATCGTGAAGGAGTTTCGACGCCAGCAGTGGCCCGGGCTGGAGTTTGTGGGCTTCCTGGACGATGACCCGGACAAGCGCAGCCAGCCGGTGTTGGGGTTGCCGGTGCTGGGGGTGCTGGACAAAGCGCCGGAGATGGTGCGCCGCCACCACGTGGACGAGGTGATCATCGCCCTGCCCCCCCAGGCCCACACCCGGCTGGCCAACCTGGTGGCCATCCTCCAGGAACAGCCTGTGCGGGTGCGAGTGGTGCCAGACTATTTCGAGCTGGCCTTCTTTGGCGCCACGGTGGAGAGCCTGGGAGGCATCCCCCTCATCGGCCTGCGGGATCCTGCCATCGACGGCTTCCAGCGCCTGGTGAAGCGGCTCATGGACATTTTTCTCTCCACCCTGGGCCTGGTCCTGGTTTCGCCGGCCATGATGGCCACAGCCCTGGCTATCAAACTGGAAGATGGCGGGCCTGTTTTCTATCGGGCGCCCCGGGTGGGGGAGAACGGTCGGCTCTTCCACATGCTCAAGTTCCGCTCCATGGTGGTGGACGCAGACAAACTCCTGGAAGAGGTCAGCCAGGTGGACGAGCAGGGGCGGCTGATCCACAAGACCCCCCACGACCCCCGGGTGACCCGGGTGGGCCGCTTCATCCGCCGCACCAGCATCGACGAGCTGCCCCAGCTCTTCAACGTCCTCAAAGGCGAGATGAGCCTGGTGGGCCCCCGGCCGGAGCTGCCCTGGCTGGTGGAGAAGTACGAGCCCTGGCAGCGCAAGCGTTTCGCCGTGCCCCAGGGCATCACTGGCTGGTGGCAGGTGAACGGCCGCAGTGACAAGCCCCTTCACCTCCACTCGGAGGATGATCTCTACTACATCCAAAACTACTCCCTCTGGCTGGACATTCAGATCCTGTGGAAGACCGTCTTCGTGGTGCTGCGAGGCAAGGGGGCCTATTGAGTCGCTGGATCCGACGCCTGGCCTGGCTGGAGCCTTTCTGGATCCTGCTGCTGGGTCTGCCCATCACCTTTCCGGACCGCTTCCTCCCCGCCCAGGACCACCCCGTTCTCTTGGCGGCCCTCTTTCTTTTCTGGCCTCTGCGCTGGCTGGCCACGGGACGCCTGCACCGACGCACCCCCATGGACTGGAGCCTGGCCTTTCTCCTCCTCTGGCTGCCGGTGAACCTGTGGGCCTCGGTGGATCTGAGCGTCTCCTGGGTGGCGGCCGGGCACCTGCTCTTCGGGTTCACCCTCTGTGTAGCTCTGGTCAACTGGCCCCCGGCCCAAAAACGTCCTCAATTGGTGGCCTGGGCCATGCTGACTCTGGGAGGAAGTCTGGCCCTGCTGGCTCCGTCCATCACCGCCTGGAAGAAGGAATTCCGTCTCTTCCGCCTGCCAGCGGTCTACGGTTTCTTCCAGTCCATCTCCCTGGATCTGGGTGAGACCATCCACGCCAACCTGCTGGCCGGGCTGCTGGTCATGGCCTTGCCCCTGTTCGTTGCGCTGGCGCTCTTTTGGAAGGAAGGACGACGCTGGCAACGGTGGCTCTTTGGCCTCTTTGCCCTGCTTTTGCTGGCCATCCTGGTGTTGACCCAGAGTCGGGGCGGCTATCTGGCCGGAGCCGTGGCCCTGGCCTTGGTGCTGGCCTTGCGTTGGCCACGCCTCTTCTACGTTACACCCCTGATCCTGGTGGCCGGGCTGGCCCTGGCCCTCTGGCTGGGGCCGTCCCAGGTGCTGGAGGTGGTGGGCGGGGACAGCACCTTCGGCGGGGCCAACTTCCGCCTGGAGATGTGGACCAACGCCCTCTATGCCCTATCGGATTTCGTCTTCACAGGCATCGGTATCGGCACGTTCCGACAGGTCATGCCCCTGCTCTACCCGTTCGTCTCCATCACGCCGGGCAGCCCTTCCTTCACCCACGCCCACAACCTCTACCTTCAGATCGGAGTGGATCTGGGTCTGCCGGGGCTCATCGCCTGGCTGGCCCTGATCCTCGTCCTCTTCGCTCTGCTCTTTCCCCGGGTGCGCCGCCGGGACGGCTCCCTGGAGTGGGTCCTGGCTCTAGGCGCGCTGGGTGGGCTGACCGCCATGCTGGTCCACGGTCTGCTGGATGCAGTCACCTGGGGGACGAAGCTGGCCTTCTATCCGTGGATGCTCTACGCGCTGATCGTGCTGTTGGGGCAGAAGGAGGCGACATCACGCCGGGAGATGTGACCTACGTAGCTGCCGCGATAATGTGCGGTTGCAAACCGCACCTACGGCTTGTAATAACGATAGCTTCCCGGAAGCTTGGGTAGGTCCGGTCTCCTGGCCGGACATTCCCCGTCCCGGAGCTATGTGCGGTTGCAAACCGCACCTACGGCTTGTAATAACGATAGCTTCCCGGAAGCTTGGGTAGGTCCGGTCTCCTGGCCGGACATCCCCTGCCCCGGAGCTATGTGCGGTTGCAAACCGCACCTACGGCTGGGTGTCCGCTGCTTCTCCTGTCACGCCGGGAGACGTGACCTACGTAGCTGCCGCGATAATGTGCGGTTGCAAACCACATCTACGACTTGTAATAACGATAGCTTCCCGGAAGCTTGGGTAGGTCCGGTCTCCTGGCCGGACATTCCCATCTCGGAGCTACGTGCGGTTGCAAACCGCACCTACGGCTTGTTTCTCCTGTCACGCCGGGAGACGTGACCTACGTAGCTGCCGCGATAATGTGCGGTTGCAAACCGCACCGACGGCTGGAGATAACACGGCAACAAAAAGACCTGCCCGGTGTCCATGACCTGGCAGGTCTTTGTTTCTGTTTGTTGGCGCCGCTCGCACGCCGTGCCGCAGGGCGTTGATCTATCCTCTACACGGCCACAGCCACTGGATGGGTCACCAGGCGGCTCTCCTGGACCTCCCGCAGGGAGTTCTCGAAGGCCTGCAC
>Ga0256841_1002987_pt1 | contig 12937 bp, 10 predicted proteins | sample 356308metaG_FD_185971 | JGI IMG/M metagenome (GOLD analysis project Ga0256841, IMG submission 185971) | Hydrothermal vent microbial communities from Mid Atlantic Ridge, Atlantic Ocean - 356-308 | ecosystem: Environmental > Aquatic > Marine > Hydrothermal vents | place: Atlantic Ocean: Mid...
ACCGGTGTGTGGGGATGGAAATTGATGTCAACGTAAAGTTGGCCGGTCACCAGGCTTTGCAGTTTCAGTTGGGCCCGCAGGCCGTTCTGGATCAGGTCCTCCAGATCGGGACGCTGCCACGGCAGGCGGCTTTCTCCGATCATCTGCACGTGGCCTCGTTTCACCTCGATGACGACCTGGGTCAGCAAACTGTTAGCCTTGGGGTCATAGATCACCCGGATGTCGGTCACCTTGCCGATCTGCACCCCGCGCATCTTCACCGGGGCGCCGATGTTGAGACCGTTGACCGATTCGCCGAAGAAGATGACATAGCGGTCGCGTTCGGTCCACAGTTCTTCGCCGCCGAAAACGAAGACCGCGGCGAAGAACAACGCGATCGCGCCGATGACGAAGGCGCCGATCAGAGTGGGATTGGCCCGTTTGCTCATAAGGTTCCTCCTCGGGTCAGGAATTCGCGGACTTTGGGATCGGCGTGATGGAGTAGTTCCCGGGGCGGCCCCTGGGCGATCATGGTCTTGCGCTCGGCGTCGAGGAACACGGAATTGGTGCCGATGGCCAGAATGCTGGGCAGCTCGTGGGTGACGATCACCACCGTGGCCCCGAGACTGTCGCGCAGTTCCACGATCAGGTCGTCCAGCCGTTTGGCGCTGACGGGATCGAGGCCGGCGGAGGGTTCGTCGAAGAACAGGATCTCCGGGTCCAGGGCGATGGCCCGCGCCAGCCCGGCGCGCTTTTGCATGCCGCCGCTGATTTCGTAGGGATAATAGTTTTCGAAACCCTTCAGACCGACCAGGGCCAGTTTCAGGGAAGCCAGGGCCATGATCTCCGCATCGTCCAGATCGGTGTATTCCCCGAGGGGCAGGCCGACGTTCTCCGCCAGGGTCATGGAACTCCACAGGGCGCCGCTCTGATACAGCACGCCGATACGGCGCAGCAGCGCGGTCCGGGTGGACGGATCCGCGTTCCAGAAATCCACCCCGTCGTAGAGTATCCGTCCCTTCGCCGGGCGGATCAGGCCGATCAGGTGGCGCAGCAGGGTGCTCTTGCCGCAGCCGGATCCGCCCATGATGATGAAAATGTCGCCGCGGCCGATGGTGAAATTCAGGTCGCGCTGGATCACCCGGTCCCCGTAGGCCATGGTCAGGTCGTGGACGACGATGTGCGGTTCGGTCACGTCAAATCCCCAACCGGGTGAACAGGATGGTGAGCAGGGAGTCGGCCACCACGATGGCCACGATGGCGCTGACCACGGCCGATGTGGCCGCTTCGCCCACCGCCTGGGCGCTGCGCCGGCACTGGATGCCCCGGAGGCAGCCGGCGGTCGCGATGAGAATCCCGAAGACCACCGCCTTGATCAACCCGACTCCAAGGTCCTGGAGGCTGAGGGCGGTGCGGGTCTGGGTGACGTATTCCAGGACGGTCAGGTCGAAGACGCTTACGGCGGCCAGGCCGCCTCCCAGCAGACCGATCAGATCGGCGTAGAGGGTCAGCAAAGGAACCATGACGATCAGGGCGATCATCCGCGGCAGCACCAGGAATTCCATGGGCGACAGCCCCAGGGTCTTCAGGGCGTCGATTTCCTCGTTCACCTGCATGGTGCCCAACTGGGCGGCATAGGCGGCACCGGTGCGTCCCGCCATGATGACCGCCGTCATCATGGCGCCCATTTCCCGCAGCGTCCCCAGGCCCACCAGGTTGGCCACGTAGACCTGGGCCCCGAACATCTGCAGTTGAATCGCCCCCACGTAGGCCAGTATCAGCCCCATCAGCAGGGCGATCAAGGTTACGATGGGCAGGGCGTCCGGACCGCATTCCTGCAGCACCAGCCACAGATCCCGGAGGCGGAACCGGGCCCGGCCGCGGATCAAACGCAGGAGACTCAGGGCGGTTTCACCGATGAAAGCGACGAACGCCTGGGTCTGGTCGAACAGGTTCAGGGTCCGAAGGCCTACCCGTTCCAGCCAGCCCGGCGACCTGGGGGCTCCGGCGGTCGTGGTGGGGGTGACCGCAGCGGCCAGGTGCAACAGGCGGCGCACGCCCTCGGGAAGCCCACGGCAGTCCAGTTCGATGTCGTGCCGGCGGCAGAATTCCCGTAGCTGCTCCAGGAACAGCAGCAAGGCGCTGTCCCAGGCTTGGATGCCGCCGTCCTCGATCACCACCTGCTTGCATCGGGTTTCCTCGAGGGCGAGGATCACCTCGCCGACGGTGGGCCGTTGCGGAGTGGCGATACGCCAGTCGCCGCCCAGGCAGACGTGCAGACGACCTTCCTTCTGGCGCAGCGCCAGCATCGCCGTGGGGGCGGGCTCGGTCATAAATCGGGAACCGGGTGGAAAAATCGTTGTATATTGAAGTGAATCCATCTTACAGGAGGCGACGATGGCCCACAACATGCGTGCCATGGTGCTGGAGCGTCCCGGCAGGCCGTTGAAATTGGTCCGGCGTCCGATTCCCCGTCCGGGGCCGGGGCAACTGCTGCTCCGGGTCAAGGCCTGTGGGGTATGCCGTACCGATCTGCACGTGGTGGACGGGGATTTGCCCCAGACCCGCCTGCCCATCGTCCCCGGCCATGAAGTGGTCGGGGAGGTCGTGGAGTTGGGGGAGGGGGTGAGCGGGTTCGAGCCCGGGCAGCGGGTCGGGGTTCCCTGGTTGGGACACACGTGCGGCCGTTGCCGCTACTGCCGCATGGGACGGGAGAATCTCTGCGATCGTCCCGGCTTCACCGGTTGCACCCTGGATGGCGGCTATGCCGATTACGTGGTCGCCGACGCCCGTTATTGTTTCGTCCTGCCGGACGGCTACGACGACCTTCACGTCGCTCCCTTGCTGTGCGCCGGTCTGATCGGCTACCGCTCCTACGCCATGGTCGAGGACGCGGAGCGGATCGGCCTCTACGGCTTCGGCGCCGCGGCCCACATCATCGCCCAGGTGGCGATCCGCCAGGGAAAGGAGATCTATGCGTTCACCCGCCCCGGGGACACCGAGGCCCAGGCGTTCGCAAGGAAACTGGGAGCCAGGTGGGCCGGGGACAGTACAGAAAGACCGCCGGTGGAACTGGACGGGGCGATCATCTACGCCCCGGTCGGCGCCTTGGTCCCGGCGGCCCTCAGGGCGGTCCGCAAGGGAGGGCAGGTGATCTGCGCCGGTATCCACATGAGCGACATTCCCGCTTTCCCTTACGCGATTCTGTGGGGGGAACGGAGCCTTCGTTCCGTGGCCAATCTGACCCGCCGCGACGGCGAGGAGTTTCTGGCCATCGCGGCGCGGATACCGATTCATACGCAGGTTCATCCTTACCCCTTGGAGGAGGCCAACCGTGCCCTTGACGATCTGCGCCACGGCCGTTTCCAGGGCGCGGCGGTGTTGGTGCCCTGAACGGCTGCTCGCTGTCCTGCTGTGGGCCTTGGCCCTGCCCTTGTGGGCCGCCGCCAACGATGTCGAAGAGGCCCGTCTGACGGCCGGGTTGCTCGAGGGGACGTCCACCGGGCGGGTCATACAGTTGCAGCGTGACGGAGGCTCGTTTCCGGCGCTGCTCGAGGAAGCCCGCCCGGCATACCGGAAGGGACTGGTGATCCTGCTGCCGGAAGCCGGCCTGCGGGCCGATGCCGGCTTGGCCGGCAGGCTGCAGCGGATCATGCCCGAGTACGGCTGGAGCGCGCTCAGCCTCCAGCTTCCCGTTCTGGAGCCGGAAGCCCGTCCCCACGAATACTGGACTCTGGTGCCGGAGGCGGTCGAACGCCTCAAATTCGCCATCGCCGCCATGAAGGGCGAAGGCCTGCAAAACATCGCTCTGGTGGGGCACGGCTTCGGCGCGGCGGTGGCGCTGAACTATCTCAGCCGCGATCCGGATCCGGCGGTCCGGGCGGTCGTCCTGTTGAGCTCCTGGTGGCCGATGGAGCGGGCGGCCCGACTGCGGGACTGGCTGACCGCGGTGAAAGTGCCGGTTTTGGACGTTTACGGGGAAAGCGACGCCCGGGAAATCCGGCACACGGCGCGGGAGCGGCATTCGATCCTGAAAGGCCGCAAAGGCTATCGCCAGTGGCGCATCAGCGGGGTGGGGCACCATTATCGGGATCGGGAGGCCTGGTTGGCCAAACGGATCTACGGTTGGTTGGAGCGAGTGGCTCCAGGTATCGAGGTGACGAGCGATGAGTGACGAAAGCGAACTGTTTCATCAGGCCATGTCCGGGATCCGTCCCCTGGCCACCGACAAGCTTCCCGTCCGACGTGCCGGGGGTACCACGCCGGGACAGGCCTATCGCCGGGAGGCCGCCCGCCGGGCCCTGGACGACGATTCCTTTCTGCCGACCACCTTCATCGAGCCGCTGCCCCCCCACGCCATTCTGGAATGGCGTCGTCCGGGTGTGCAGACGGGCGTGTTTCGCAAATTGCGCCGGGGAGAGTATCCGGTCGAGGCCGTGCTGGATCTGCACAACATGACCGTGGCCCAGGCGCGCCGCGAGGTGTACCGCTTCGTCCAGACCTGCCTGCGCGAGTCGGTGCGCTGCGCCCTGATCATCCATGGCAAGGGCAGCCGCCAATCGCCGGGTCTGCTCAAGGGTTGTCTGGCCCGTTGGCTGCCCATGCTTGGCGAGGTGCTGGCTTTCCACAGTGCCTGCAAGTACCATGGCGGCAGCGGGGCGGTCTATGTGCTGCTGAAGAAAAGCGCCCTCGAGAAGGAGCGCAACCGGCGCCGCTTTCAACTGGCGGAACGATGATCCCGTTGCCGGCGATCGTCCGCCGTTTCGCCTTTCCCCGGGGCCGGCTCGCCATCGTCCCCCTGGGGCGGGGGCTGATCAACGACAGTTGGCTGGTGACCGCTTCCCGCAAGCGGGGGGTGCTGCAGCGCATCAACCGCCACGTGTTTCCCGAACCTGACCGGATCATGGCCAATATCGCCACGGTCGCTCGCCATTTGGCCGCACGGCCCGACCGGCGCCTGCGACTACCGACGTTGATCGCCGCCCGGGCCGGCGGGAACTTCGTCCGGGCCGGCGGTGAATTCTGGCGCCTGTGGCACTACCTGCCCGCCGTCACCCTGGAACGGGTGGACCATCCCGATCTCGCTTTCCGGTTGGGATGGAGCCTCGGCCATCTACACCGGCTGCTGGCGGAGATCGACCCGGCCGATCTGTACGACACCCTGCCAGGATTCCACGTTACTCCCACCTATCTGGATGCCTTCGACCAGGCGCTGGCCGCCCGGCAGGACGCCTTCTCCCCGGCGCTGGAACGCGCCTGCGATTTCGTCCAGCGCCGCCGCGAGCGCGCTGCGGTGCTGGAACGGGCCAACCTGCCGCTGCGGGTGATCCACGGCGACCCCAAGCTGGACAACGTTCTCTTCGACCCGGAGAGCTTGCGACCGTTGGCGTGGGTGGATCTGGACACCCTCAAGCCGGGCTTGTGGCTCTGGGACATCGGGGACTGTGTTCGCTCCGCCTGCGGTGCCGAGGGGAGTCTGGATCTGTCCCTGACCGCTGCCCTGCTCGATGGCTGGCTGGCAGAGGCGGGACGTTGGCTGACCGAGGCCGAGATCGGCCTGCTGCCCGAAGCGATCTGGCTCCTCCCCTTCGAACTCGGGCTCCGTTTCCTGACCGACCACCTCCAGGGGGATCGGTATTTCAAAGTAGGATTCCGGGGGGAAAACCTGCGTCGCGCTCTGGCACAGTTCGCCCTGACGGAGGACATCGAGCGCCAATGGGGCGATCTGCTCGGCCTTCGCCCGTTCCGACGTGGGCGGCGTTACAGTAGCACCTGAAAGATCAGCGAGCGGGCCTGGGACTGGAGAATCTCCAGCTGGTTGTTGGCCCGGCAACGAGCGTTGATTTCGTCGAGATTTTCCAAGGCCAGGCGGATGACTTTCTCGGTGATACCGGGACAGTGGGCCTCGATCTCCATCAGATTGGAGAAGGGCAGGGCGTAGACCAGGCGGGCGATGTGGTTGGCCAGGATGGCGATGGTGGTGGGATAGATGCGGTTGCCGGTGATCTGCTTCAGGGCCAGCACCGTGGCGGTGTAGGAATCGCCGCAGCCAGTGGCGTCCTTGTGGCTGATGTCGCAGCCGGACTCCTGGATGATCCGGTCGATCCGATCGCCGGTGGCCTTGTCGATGATGGGGATGTAGTACTGCACCTTCTTCCGGACGCCTTCCTTCTTGTCTTCGTATTTGAAGCTGGCGATGGTGGGATTGGAACCGTCGGTGATGAAAACGCTTTCCTTGACCCCGAAACGATGGAGAATGTCGGCACAGCGTTGGGCGACGATCCGGCGTTTGATGGGATCTTCCGGCAGCACCAGGGTCTTTTCCTTCTTCTGCAGTTCGGTCTTGAAGATCCCGAACAGCCGCACGAAACTGACCCGGCCGACGCCGGGCTGGGCTTCACCGTCGTGGTATTCCTCCAGATAGCGCAACAGAACGTCGTCGTCGCGGATATAGCTGGAACTGGACTTGCGGATCCAGGCCAGGGCTTCCCCCAGGTTCAGGGTCATGGTTTCGCAAACTCCGATGGGCGAGGCATAGGGGTCGATGCCGTCGCGGATCTGGTTGGAACCGACGCTCCAGACCACCGAGTGGTCCTTGAGATCGTTGCGCACCCGCACCGCCACGTCCCAGAAAATGCGGTCGTCCGGCTGGTTGTGGAGCAGCAGGAAGCGGGGCGTGCGCATGGAGGGAATCGGTCGTTTGGGGTTGATTTCCCCGTACGGAGTGCTGAAGTAGATCTCGGCACCGGTGTCCTTGTTCTTGATGAACACCGAGCGGCGGGGGTTGCCGTCGACCCAGATCACATGTAGATTGGGAAAGGGTTCCGCCTGCTTCTGCACCGCCTCGGCCTGCTCTTCGGGCAGGGTCAGATACAGATGGGCTTTGGGCAGATTTTCCTCTGGCAGCCCCAACGCCCGGCACAGGGCCAGATTGATGATGGCGCTGTCCACGGTGGTGTTGAAGGCGCCACCGCCGAGGCCGCGGTGGATTTCGGTCTCCGCCGCCGGAAAACCGAAGTTCAGGGTCAGAGGTCTGGGATCGTCGGTGACCACCGTCAGGGTGACGATGGACGATTGCTCGACGATGTCGATCGAGGCGGCCGGCAGCTTGGGGATTCCCTGGGCGATCTTTTCCTGGATGCTGGCCGAGCGGCAGGTGGTGACCTTCTGTTCGGCCTCCCGGAAAACGGCGTCGGGAACCTCGATACGGATATCCTCCACCGTCCCGCATTCGATCGAGGTGGAAACCACGTCACAGTCGCCCGGCTCCCGCTTGACGACGTAGCTGAGACTTTCCGGAATCGTGGCGGACAATGGGTTGGCGGTGGAGGTGTGTTCGGTCATTAGAATTACGTACCTGGTTCCTTGTGAGGTTGCAGATCGTGCGTCGAATGCTGAGTCGGATAACGTTACCTGCTGAAACGGGGGTTTGTCAAGGTGGGTGGCGGCGCGGGTGGTGGAAAATTTTCTTGTATTTCAATTTGTTACAGCGGGTAGCGGCGCAGGAACCGCCCCAGCAGGATCACGGCGGCCGTCAGGGAAAACAGGCCGCTGACCGTGTCCGGACGCCAGTCGGCCGACACCCAGGGAATCCCGGGAAACACCAGCCCCAGGAAGGAAAAGGCGTTGCCGATTATGTGGGCCGCCATAGTGACGTACACACTCCCGCCGCGGGCCACGTAAGCGGCCAGTATCACGCCCAGAGGCAAGGCGGCGGCGACCTGCAGCGGTTTGGCGTGGATGAGAGCGAACAGCAGCGTCGTGCTCACGACGGCGGTGCGGATACCGAAGCGGCGTTTGACGGCCGCCAGCAGCAGGCCGCGAAACAACAGTTCCTCGAGGGCAGGGGCCAGCAGAACGGCCACGGCAGCCAGGGCGGCCCATTCGCCCGGGCCGGCGGGATGGAAAAGTCGCAGATAACTGTCGACCAGGGATTCGGGAGCCAGCCACAATACGGTGGCATCCGAAGCGAAGGCGATGGCCTGGAACCAGAGGACGATCCGTATCGCTTCTCGCCAGGAGATCGGCTTCAGGCCCAATTCGGTCGGGTCGAAGCACGACAGCCGGCGTTGTAACCACCACAGCAACAACGTTTCCGTGAGCAGCAGAGTCCGCCACAGCCAGTTCGGTCCCAACAGCAGCATCAGGGCCGTGCTGACCAGTTGGATACCGGCAGCATAGAGGGCGATGAGGCCCAGGGCGAGGCCGATGGTGGGGCTCCTCATGCAGCGGTCAGACCCACGGTGCGCTTGGGAAACAGGCTTTCCAGTTGGCCAGTGCCAGCGTCGAACCAGCCGCTGCCCAGGCCGAAGCCACGGTAGCGCACCATGACGAAGCCGCTGCGGCAGTCTTTCCCCTGTTCCCCGTTCAGGGGAAAGGTGCAGCGCCGCAAATAGGCTTCCAGTTGGCCGGTTTCCAGGTCGATCACCTGACGGGTGGCCAAAGGGGCCAGCAGCAGGGTACCGGCGGTGGTGACCTTGGGTGGCCGGGTCGCGGTTTTGAGGATCTCCAGCCCCATCACCGCCGGCTGAGGGTGTCGGGGCGGGCGGTGATCGTGCCGGACCAGGTGGATGCCACGGCTGCTGCGGCGCCAGGGTAGCCACTGCGCCAGGCAGTCCGGCGGCAGTCCGTGGTGGTCCAGCAGCCAGCGTCGCAGTTCCGGCGCCTCGATCGCCGCCACGCCGGCCGCCTCGACCCGGGGGGCTTCGGCGTCTTCGGCCTTTTCCAGCACCGCGGCGAAGAAGCCGCCGGTGTCGTTGTGGTGGGGCCACAGGCGTAAACTCAATTCCACCTGAGGATCGAAGCGTTGTCCCTGCCATTCGGTGATACCGGGAGCGGTACGCAGGCCGGGGATCCTGGCCGGCACCACCCGCACTGCGCTGCCGAAGTGACGCAGCACTGCGTCCACCACCGCTTCGTTCTCCTCCGGCGCGAAGGTACAGGTGGAATAGACGATGCGGCCGCCGGGACGGCACAGGGCCACGGCGCGACGCAGCAGGGCCTGCTGCAGGCGGGCGTAGCGGGTCGAGACTTCAGGTCCGTAGTGTTCCAGGGGACCGTGGCGCCGCAGGGTGCCCTCGCAGGAGCAGGGGGCATCCACCAGGATGCGGTCGAAGGCGCCGGCGGCGTTGGGGTAGCTGGCGCCGTCCCACACCGTCAGGCTGACGTTGAGCAGTCCCAGGCGTTCCAGATTGGCGCGCAGGGGGCGTATACGGCCGACGAGAACGTCGTTGGCCACCACCGTGCCCCGTCCCTCGAGGGCCACGGCGATCTGGGCGGTCTTGCCACCCGGGGCGGCGCACAGGTCGAGGATGCGTTCCCCGGGCCGGGGATCGAGCAGGCGCACGGGCAATAACGATGCCTCCTCCTGGCAGTGGGCCAGGCCGGCGAAGTACCACCACTGTCCCCCCACCGGGGTGTCGGGTGGCAGACGGAAGGCGCCGGGATACCAGAGGACCGGCTCGGGATCGAGTCCCTCGCTCCGGAGGACGGCGGCCAGGGTTCCGGCCGCCAGGCGCAGCGGATTGGCCCACAGGCAGCGGGGCAGGGGACGGTTCAGGGCGGCCACGAAGGCGTCCCAGTCGTCGATCAGGGGCCGATAGCGGACCAGAGCTTCGAGGGGGAGGTCGGAGGGATATGCAGATGCATGGTTTTTGCTCATAGCGGGTTAGCGTACCACCCGGATCTCGACATCCAGTTGCACTTTCTCCCAAGCCCGGTCTGTGGTCAGGACTGGGATACTGAGACGCAGACCTAAGGCCAGGCAGGCTCGATCTCCGAGGGATAGTCCAAGCGAACGAGTCTTGGGTCGGAGGTGAGCAATTTGTGTACCGTCCTCTGGAAGCAACGGTTCCACTTTCAGGGATTGTCCTAGAAGACCCTGTTGCTCCAGTTCGGTTTCCAAGAGATCCGGGTCGAGGCCGGTTTCGGCCACTTTGGATAGTACCTCGGCCCAGTTCACGGCACTGATGACAGCATCTCTGGCTAGTGCACGTTCTACCATCGCGGCGCCCGGTTCTTCATTCAGATAGGCGAGCAGGGCTGAGGCGTCGAGTACCGAACTACTCATATTCAGCCTCGACCCGCCGTTCTTTGATCAGCTCTTCAGACAGGCGGCGGTGGGCAGCGGTGGGTACCAGCTTGCGTAGGATTCCCCGTCCACGTCGGGCGGCCTCACGGAGACTGAGTAGCCTCAAGACCCCATCGGGTTCAACTGCCAGGATCAAAGCATCTCCCTTTTTGAGTCCCAATTGCTTACGGACCTCGGAAGGTAATACCAGCCGCCCCCGCTGATCGATGTGAACAGTATAGTGATGGGATTCCATGATTGTGACCCATAATAACTATGGTGCCCATGATAATCCGCCTTGAGGGAAAAATGGAGTTGGCCTTTCAACCTTTTGGCTTTCAATCCGATGGCTTCCCGGGGATCGAGGGTCGGAATCACACTGACACACCGCCCAGCGAAGGAATTCCCGGGGCTCGATTCTCGAGGCCGGGAAAAGAAAGTATCGGCCGAAGTGGTTTCGATATCCGGCCGTCGGACAAAAAAAGCGCCCGTAAAGGGCGCTCGACAGGTCGATTGAGCAACGCGGCCGGGGGCCAAGTCGTCATTTCTTGCGGAAGACGATCTTGCCGTCCTCGGCGTCGGCGACGATGGTGTCGCCGGGGCCGAACTTGCCGGCCAGGATTTCCATCGCCAGCGGTTCCTCGATGAGATGCTGGATGGCGCGGCGCAGCGGCCGGGCACCGAACACCGGGTCGTAGCCGGCCTCGGCGATGACGTCCAAGGCGCCTTCGGTGACCTCCAGCTTCATCTCCCGCTCTTCCAGCCGCCGCTGCAGCCGGGCGATCTGCAGTCGGGCGATGTTGTGGATGTGGGCCCGGCCCAGCGGGTGGAACACCACGATCTCGTCGATGCGGTTGACGAACTCCGGCCGGAAGTGGCGGTTGACGTAGGTCATGACCTCGTTCTTGATGACCTTGTAATCGGCGCCTTCCTGGGCCAGTTCCTGGATCCGGTCGGAACCCAGGTTCGAGGTCATGATCACCACGGTGTTGCGGAAGTCCACCGTGCGGCCATGGCTGTCGGTGAGGCGGCCGTCGTCGAGGATCTGCAGCAGGATGTTGAACACGTCCGGATGGGCTTTTTCCACCTCGTCGAACAGGATCACCGAATAGGGCTTGCGCCGTACCGCCTCGGTGAGATAACCGCCCTCCTCGTAGCCGACGTAGCCCGGCGGGGCGCCGATGAGACGAGCGACGGCGTGTTTCTCCATGAACTCGGACATGTCGATCCGGATCATGGCCTGCTCGGTGTCGAACAGGAATTCCGCCAGAGCCTTGCACAGCTCGGTCTTGCCCACCCCGGTGGGACCGAGGAAGAGGAACGAACCCACCGGACGGTTGGGATCCGACAGTCCGGCCCGGGAACGGCGGATGGCGTTGGCCACGGCGGTGACCGCCTCGTCCTGGCCGACCACGCGCCGGTGGAGTTCTTCCTCCAGGCGCAGGAGCTTCTGCTTCTCGCTCTCCAGCATCTTGGACACCGGGATGCCGGTCCACTTGGAGACGATCTCGGCGATCTCCTCTTCGGTGACCTTGTTGCGCAGCAGCTTGAATTCCTTCTGCTCCGCTTCCTGGGCTGCCTTGAGCTGTTCTTCCAATTGGGGAATGACGCCGTACTGGATTTCCGCCATGCGCTGCAGGTCGCCGGCGCGTTTGGCGTTCTCCAGCTCCAGACGGGCCTGTTCCAGTTTTTCCTTGATGGCCTGGGCACCCTGTAGGGCGGCTTTTTCCGCCTTCCAGACTTCCTCCAGTTCGGAGTATTCCTTTTCGAGTTTGGCGATTTCCTCTTCCAGCGCCTCCAGCCGCTTGCGGGAAGCCGGATCGGTTTCCTTCTTCAGCGCCTCGCGTTCGATCTTGAGCTGGATCAGACGGCGGTCGAGACGATCGAGGGCCTCGGGCTTGGAGTCGATCTCCATGCGGATCTTGGCGGCGGCCTCATCGATGAGGTCGATGGCCTTGTCCGGCAGCTTGCGGTCGGTGATGTAGCGGTGCGACAGGGTGGCGGCGGCGATGATGGCCGAGTCGGTGATCTCCACCCCGTGGTGCAGTTCGTAGCGTTCTTTGAGGCCACGGAGGATGGCGATGGTGTCCTCCACCGTCGGCTCGTCCACCAGCACCATCTGGAAGCGGCGCTCGAGGGCGGCGTCCTTTTCGATGTACTTGCGGTATTCGTCCAGGGTGGTGGCGCCGATGCAATGCAGTTCGCCGCGGGCCAGGGCCGGCTTCAGGATGTTGCCTGCATCCACGGCCCCTTCCGCCTTGCCGGCACCGACGATGGTGTGGATCTCGTCGATGAAGAGGATGATCCGGCCTTCCTCTCTCGCGATCTCGTTGAGGACGGCCTTGAGTCGCTCCTCGAATTCGCCGCGGAACTTGGCGCCGGCGATCAGGGCGGCCATGTCCAGGGACAGGATACGCTTGTCGCGCAGCCCTTCGGGGACCTCGCCATTGACGATCCGTTGGGCCAACCCCTCGACGATGGCGGTCTTGCCGACGCCGGGTTCGCCCACCAAGCAGGGATTGTTCTTGGTGCGCCGCTGCAGGATCTGGACGGTGCGGCGGATTTCCTCGTCACGGCCGATGACCGGATCCAGTTTGCCCTGTTCGGCCTTCTCGGTCAGATCGATGCAGTATTTTTCCAATGCCTGGCGGGTTTCTTCGGCTGCCTGGTCGGTCACTTTTTCGCCTCCGCGGATTTCCTCGATAGCCTTCTCGATGATGCTGCGGGTGGCACCGGCCTTGCGCAACAGGTCGGCCAGTTCGCCCTTGTCCTCCAGGGCGGCGAGGACGAACAGCTCGCTGGCGATGTAGGCGTCGCCCCGTTTCTGGGCGAGCTTGTCCATCAGATTGAGAATTCGCCCCAGGGCGTTGGAGATGTGCACTTCGCCGC
>Ga0256841_1002988_pt1 | contig 12936 bp, 8 predicted proteins | sample 356308metaG_FD_185971 | JGI IMG/M metagenome (GOLD analysis project Ga0256841, IMG submission 185971) | Hydrothermal vent microbial communities from Mid Atlantic Ridge, Atlantic Ocean - 356-308 | ecosystem: Environmental > Aquatic > Marine > Hydrothermal vents | place: Atlantic Ocean: Mid...
CTACTTCGTGGCGCGCATGGCGCGGCTGCGGGATGCCGGGATCCGGGTATTTGTCATCTCCGGAAATCATGATGCGGCTAGCCAGATCACCCGACAGCTGCAGTTGCCGGACAACGTGACAATGTTTGCCACTGACCGCCCTGAAACGGCCGTCATCGACGAGTTGAATGTTGCCATCCACGGGCAGGGTTTTCCCACCCGCGAAGTGACCGAGGATCTGTCGCAGAACTATCCCCAAGGTGACCCACAGCGTTTCAACATCGGCCTGCTGCACACCTCACTGGATGGAAAACCGGGTCATGAACCCTATGCACCCTGCAGCGTTGACGGGTTGCGCTCCAAGGGGTACCAGTACTGGGCGCTGGGTCATGTTCACAAACGTGAAGTGATCAGCGACGAGCCGTGGATTCTGTTTCCCGGCAATATTCAGGGACGCCACATCCGCGAGACCGGCGCCAGGGGTTGTACCCTGGCAAGCGTGGAGAACGGTGAGGTCATCCGGCTGGAGCAGCGTGATATCGACGTGTTGCGCTGGTCGCTCTGTTCCGTCGATATCAGCGGCTGCGAGCGTATGGATGCCGTGTATGAACGGGTGCAGACAGCGTTCCGGCAGGCACTCGATGCAGCCGGGGGAAGGCCGGTTGCCGCACGCCTGCTGCTTCAGGGCGAGAGCGCCATGCACTCGAAACTGCATGCCGAGCCGCGCCACTGGACCCAGGAGTTCCGCGCCATGGCGACAGGACTCGGTGGCGCCGGACTCTGGTTGGAGAAGCTCTCCCTGCAGACCCGCTCCCCGGTCGATGTCACGCGGATTCAGGCAAGAGAGGACGCCCTGGGCGGTCTGCTGCGGACAATCCGGGAGTTGGAGCTGGACGAGACGGCCTGCGCAAAAGTCGCCCAACAGCTCACCGCGCTGCGCCAGAAACTGCCGGTGGAACTGCTGAGCGGCGAAGAGGGCTTCAACCCCACCAGCAAGCAGCAACTGGAGATGATGCTAGAAGATGTCAAGGAGCTGCTGGTGACCCGGTTGCTGGCAACAGCCGATGGCTGATCATGGTCTGTTTGGTTGCCGGGTTGATAGGATATACTGCGTTCTGTGCTAGGGGGCCGGAAAAAGCGGTTTTCTGATCCTCCTTTCCCCGGGGCAAACCGTTTTACTGCTACGGAAACTCATCGCCCTGAAAAACGGGGCGGAACCACCACTATCTGGAATCCAACCATGACTATCGAAGAGCAAATCAAACAGCAGCTTGCAGAAAACCCGATCATTCTCTACATGAAGGGCACCCCCGATGAACCCTATTGCGGTTTTTCGGCCAAGGCTGCCACCTTGCTGAAATCCACCGGGGTGGGTTTTGCCTATGTTAACGTCATCGAATCTCCCGCCATCTTTCAGAGCCTTCCGTCGGTTTCCAACTGGCCGACCTATCCTCAGCTGTTCATCAACGGCGAAGTGATTGGTGGCAGTGACATCGTGGAGGAGATGCTGGAGAGCGGCGAGCTTCTTCCCATGCTGCAGCAGGCGGCATCCAGGGCTGGGTAACACAGATGAACAAAGAAGAAGTAGCCAGAAAGATCACGGAGCTCTGCCCCGACGCCGTTGTCGATGTGCGCGGCGAGAACTGTCACTTCGAAGTACGCGTGGTCAGTGAGTTCTTCCAGGGGAAAAGCAGCCTGCAGCGTCAGCAACCCATTCTGGCGCTGTTCAGGGAGGAGCTCGCGACCGGAAAGCTGCATGCACTTTCCATAAAGGCACGGGCGCCGGGAGAGTAGAGCCTCGTGCCATTCTACAGATACCTCTTTGATATTCCGGTTCGTAATAATCTTTGCTGTTGATTCTGTTTGAGGTGTGAGTTCCCATCTATGAATTTTCGAAATGATCTCTTGAGAACCTTGCTGGTCATTCTTGCTCCGCTGGGTTTGATGCTGCTGTTCCTGAGTCTGAGCCGTCTCGGCCTGTTCATCTGGCAGTTCGAACGGGTACAGGATACGGGGCACTACGGCTTCATCTTCTGGCAGGGGGTTCGCTTCGATCTGGTGCTGATATCGATGGCGATGTTCCTGCCTGCCATTCTGACGCCGCTGTTTGCCACCCGTCTGGGGCTGTTCAGCTACTGGCGTCGCTTCCTGGTGTTCTATATGACCGCCTGGTTCGTCTTCATCGTCTTCATGGAGATGGCGACGCCGTCGTTCATCAACGAATACGACTCGCGCCCCAACTATCTGTTCGTGGAGTACCTCAAGCACTACAAGGAGGTGGGTGGCACGCTGCTGGCAGAGTATCCGCTGCAGCTGCTGTTGGCGGGGATCGTAGTGCCGCTGCTCGCGCTGGTCTTCTACCGCGTCAGCAGGCGTCTACTGGTGCTGGACAGGCCCATCGGCTGGCCAGCGGCACTGCTGCTGGTGCCGCTGCTGTTCACCGCCTTTCTGATGGGCGCCCGCTCCACCTTCGATCACCGACCGGTCAACCCCAGTACCGTCGCCCTGACCACCGACCATCTGGTCAATGACCTGGCACTGAATTCCGCCTATACGGTGCTGTACGCCATCTACCTCTCTGCCAGGGACGAGGCGGGTGGGGTGCCCTACGGCAAGATGCCGTTCGAGCAGGTGGTGCGCATCATCCGTGACGAGATGGGGGTTCCTGACTCCGCGTTCACCGATCCGCAGCTGCCGACCCATCACCTGCAGCAGAGCAGCATGCCCCGCAAGCGCCCCTGCAATCTGGTGATCGTGCTGGAGGAGAGCCTGGGCGCGGAGTTCGTCGGCAAACTGGGCGGCCTGCCGCTCACCCCCAACCTGGATGCCCTGGCCGACGAGGGGATCTGGTTCGACAACCTCTACGCCACCGGCACCCGCTCGGTGCGCGGCATCGAGGCGGTGGTGAGCGGATTCCTGCCCACCCCCGCCCCCAGCGTGGTGAAGCTCAACAAGTCGCAGCGCGACTTTTTCACCCTGGCCAGCTTCCTGAAACAGAGGGGTTACGATACCGGCTTCATCTACGGGGGCGAAGGGCACTTCGACAACATGCGCAGCTTCTTCATGGGCAACGGCTTCAACTACACCATCGACCAGAACGACTACCCCGACAGCGCCTTCCACGCCACCTGGGGGGTGTCGGACGAGGATCTGTTCGCAGCGGCGGACAGGAAGTTCAGCAGCTACGGGGAGCAGCCCTTCTTTGCCCTGGTGTTCACCTCCTCCAACCACTCGCCGTTCGAGTTTCCCGACGGACGCATCGAGCTCTACGACCAAGAGAAGCACACGGTGAACAACGCGGTGAAGTATGCCGACTACGCCTTGGGGCGGTTCTTCGAGCGCGCGAAGCGCTCCAGCTATTGGGAGAACACCCTGTTTCTGGTGATCGCCGATCACAATTCCCGTGTCTATGGCTCCTCGCTGGTACCGGTGGATCGCTTCCACATCCCGGCCCTGATCCTGGGCGGGCCGATCCGCCGGCCCGAGGTGGTCGATACCCTGGCCAGCCAGATCGACATGGGGCCGACCCTGCTCTCTCTGATCGGCATCTCCGGCGAGCATCCGATGGTGGGGCGTGATCTCACCCTGCCGCAGAACCGCAAACGGAAGGGCCGCGCCATCATGCAGTTTGCCAAGATCCTGGCCTATATGGAGGGGGATGAGGTGGCCGTGCTGCGCCCGGATCTCCCGCCGGCGATGTTCAGGTTCACTGACCACAAACTGGTGGAACAGCCGGGGAGTGGCGATGGAGAGCTGGCGAAGAAGGCGCTCGCATACTCCCTGTTCGCCCAGAAGGCCTATGCCGACAGGCTGTACCGCTGAGTCGGTGAATCTGCCGGTATGGAGCTGCGCGAACTCAATCTCATCGCGTTCGGGCCGTTCACCGACCGTACCCTGCGGTTCGAGCAGAGCCCGGGCGGGCTGTATATCATCTACGGTCCGAACGAGGCCGGTAAAAGCTCATCCCTGCGCGCCCTGAAGGCGCTGCTGTTTGGTATTCCCACCCGTACCACCGATAACTTCATCCACCCCCACGGTGACCTGCGCATCGGCGGTTGCCTGCGTGACAGCAACGGCCGGGAGCTGCATTTCGTACGCCGCAAGGGGTACAAGAACACCCTGCTCACCCCGGAAGGCGAGCCACTCGATGATACGGTGCTGAACCCCTTTCTGGGTGGCGTCACCGCGGAGCTGTTCGGGAGTCTGTTTGCAATCGATCACGAGGAACTGGTCAGGGGCGGGCGGGAGATTCTGGCGCAGAAAGGGGAGGTGGGTCAGGCGCTGTTCACCGCCTCACTGGGGAGTCCGGTGGTGCATGAGGTGCTGGAGCAGCTGGACAGCGAGGCGGATGCCCTGTTCCGGCCACGCGGTTCGACGCAGATCATCAACAGTGCGCTGGCGGAGTACCAGCAGCTCAACCGCTCCGTCCGTGAGGTCACGCTCTCTTCCCGGGAGTGGCAAGAGCATCGCCAGGCCCTTGAACAGGCCACCCGCCAACTGGACCAGCTGCAAACCGAGCTGATAGAGACCCGTACCGAGATAGCCCGCCTGGAGCGTATCCGGCGCGTGCTGCCCAAACTGGCGCGGCGCAGCGAGCTGCTGCAGAAGCTGGAGGGGTTCTCCGACATCGTGATCCTCCCCGGCGACTTTGGCGAACGCCGCCGCAACACCATCACTGAGCTGGAACAGGCGCGGTTGCTGGAGCGGCAGGCGCGGGCACGCCTCGATAGACTTCAACAGCAGCTGGCGGAGATCGATCTGCAGGAGGCGGTTCTCGCCCAAGCGGAGAGCATCGACCAGCTTCACCAGCGGCTGGAGAGCTACCGCAAGGCGCAGCAGGAGCTCCCGCACTGTCAGGCGCTACGGGAGCAGTTGCTGATCGACGCCCACTCCCTGCTGGCTGAAGTGCGTCCGGATCTCTCCCTGGCCGGGCTGGAAAGCGTGCGCCCGGTGCTCAGCCAACGGATCAGGATCACCACCTTGGGCAGCGAGCGGCAGGCGCTGATGAAGGATCTCGCCCAGGCCGAACAGACCCGCAACAGCCTGGCCACGCGTCTGGAGCAGACCCGCCACCTGCTCGAGCAACTGCCTTCGGCAGAGCCGGTGGATGCGCTGCGCCGCGCGGTGGCCGCAGCCAGAAAGGCGGGTGATATCGACAGCGTGGTGAACGCTGTCCGGGGCGAGATCAAGGTGCTGGAAAAGGGGTGCCATACTGCGCGCAAACGGCTCTCCCTTCCACAGATGGAGCTGGCGGAGATTGCCACGCTCAGCGTCCCGGCACGGGAGACGGTAGAGCGGTTTGAACAGGAGCTGACTGCCCGGGAGCAGCGCGAACAGCAACTCCGCGAGAAACAGGAGCAGCTCGCCGAGAGCCAGCGGGAGCTGGCGGCCCGGCTCGAAGAGATCCGGCAGAGCGGCGCTCCCCCTACCGAACAGGCGCTTACCGAAGCGCGTTCCCGGCGGGAGAGGATCTGGCGGCTGGTGCGCCGTCAGTGGCTCGATGGAGAGGATATCCAGTCCGAACTGCAGGACCTTGATGAGCAGAAAACGCTCCCCGAGATCTACCAATCACGGGTACAGGAGGCAGACGAAATTGCCGACCGGCTGCGCCGTGAAGCGGAGCGTGTCCACCAGCAGGCAAACCTGCAGGCGCGGCTGAAAGAGCAGCAGCAACAGATGGAACTGCTCCAGCAGCAACAGAAGGAACTTGACCGGCAGCGGGAGGAGTCTCGCCAGCAGTGGCTGGCTCAGTGGCATACCAGTGGAGTTACTCCGCTGTCACCAAGGGAGATGCGCGCCTGGCTGGAGCGGCTGGAAAAACTCCAGAACGAGATCCGGCGGCTCGATGAACTGCATGGAAAACTGGCGCAGGCGGAGAGCGTTCGCGATGGTCACCTTCAGGCCGTGACCAGACAGCTCCAGTCACCGGCCGATCCTGCCCTGCCGCTGGATGAACTGCTCCAGATCGCCGAGCAGCAGATTGCCGAAACAGAAACACGGCAGCGCCGCCGCCAGCAACTCGAGGCGGAGATCGCCGCACTGGAACAGGATCTGGAACAGGCCGTCTCCCGCCACACCTCGGTATCCGCCGAGCTGGAGCAGTGGAAAAGCAGCTGGGCCGCCGCCGTGGAGAGCGTAGGTCTGGGGGTGGATGCACTGCCGGAAGAGGCGATCGACATGGTGGAAAAGATCCGCATCGTATTCGAAAAACAGAGCGAGGCGGAGAAGCTGCAGGTGCGCCTGCAGCAGCTCGAGCAGGAGATAGAAGCGTTCTCCCGGCAGGCGCAGAGCGTCATTCATCAGGTCGGCAACGGGGCCGAACAGCTGCCGGTTGAACAGGCAGTACGGCAGCTCTCTTCCCTGCTGCGAGAGAACCAGACCAGAGACTCCCTGCAGCGCCAGCTCGAACAGCAGATCCAGCAGCTGCAGCAGGAGATCGGTACCAGGCAGGCAACCGTTGAAGCGATGACATCGCGCCTGCAAACCCTGTTCAGCGAAGCCCAGTGCAGCACTATTGGAACGGAGCGCGAACAGCAGGAACAGCTGGAGCTCGCCGAACAGCGTTCCACAGAGTATCAGCAGATCAAAAACGAAATCAGCACACTGGAGCGGGAGACCACTGCAACCGAGGGGCTGACCGTAACAGAGCTTGAGCAGGAGGCGGAAGGGATCGATGCCGACACCATTCCTGGCCGTCTGCAGATGCTGGAGCAGAAGATAACAGAACAGCTGGAACCGAAACGAACCGGGCTGGTGGAGACAAAAATCCGCGAAGAGAAAATTCTGGAGCAGATGGATGGCAGCGACAGAGCCACACAGCTTGCCGAACAGTCACAAGGCATCCTGGCACAGATCCGCAACGATGCCGAGCGCTACACCCGCCTCAAGATGGCTGCCCATATCCTGCGCGAACAGATCGAACGCTACCGCGACGAAAACCAGGGGCCGCTGGTAGCGCGGGCCAGCGAACATTTCGCAGCCCTGACCCAAGGCTCATTCAAGGCACTGCGCACCCGCTTTTTCGACAAGGATGAACCTGAACTGACAGGAATCCGCAACGACGGCAGTATCGTTCGTGTCGCCGGAATGAGCTCGGGAACCCGCGACCAACTCTACCTCGCGCTGCGCCTGGCATCACTGGAAAGACAGATCAACAACTCGGAACCCATGCCCTTCATCGTCGACGACATCCTCATCCACTTCGACGACCAGCGCTCCCGCACCACCCTCTCCCTCCTGGCCGAACTGGCCAGAAAAACACAGGTCATCCTCTTCACCCACCACCTGCGCGTGGTAGGGCAGGCGAAAGAGCTGAAGGGTGGCAATGTGGTCGTTCAGGAGCTTAGGGAAGGAAACGTATGACACGACCCCTCTGGCAGTTCTGGATCGACCGCGGCGGAACCTTTACCGACATCGTGGCGCGGCGGCCCGACGGGGTGGTGGTCACCCACAAGCTGCTCTCCGAGAATCCCGAACAGTACCGTGATGCCGCCATTCAGGGCATCCGCGATCTGCTGGGGATCGCCGCCGACGAGGAGATCCCCTGCGGCCGGATCGGGTCGGTGCGCATGGGCACCACGGTTGCCACCAATGCGCTGCTGGAGCACAAGGGGGAGCCGGTGCTGCTGGTGACCACGCGCGGTTTCCGTGATGCGTTGCGTATCGGCTATCAGCAGCGTCCCGACCTGTTCGCGCTGGATATCGAGTTGCCGGAGATGCGCTATGCGGCGGTGCTGGAGGTGGATGAGCGGGTCACTGCGCAGGGGGAGGTTCTGTGCTCGCCGGATCGGGATGCGATCCGCGCCGCGCTGCAGGCCCATCACGAGCGCGGCCTGCGTGCTGTTGCCATCCTGTTCATGCATGCCTGGCGCTTTCCCGCCCATGAGCGGCTGGTGGCGCAGATTGCCGCCGAGGTCGGTTTCGGCCAGATCTCCACCAGCTCCGGCACCAGTCCGCTGATCAAGCTGGTCGGGCGGGGTGACACCACGGTTATCGACGCCTATCTCTCCCCGGTGCTGCGCCGCTATGTAAACCGGGTTGCCGCCGAGCTGCCGGGAACGCGGCTGCTGTTCATGCAGTCCAGCGGCGGTCTCACCGGGGCCGGTTTCTTTCAGGGGAAGGATGCGATCCTCTCCGGCCCGGCCGGCGGGGTGGTGGGGATGGTGGAGACTGCCCGCGCGGCCGGTTTCGAGCGGCTGATCGGATTCGACATGGGGGGCACCTCCACCGATGTGTGCCACTACCGGGGCAGTTACGAGCGCACCCTGGAGAGCTGTATCGGAGGCGCCAGGATTCGCGCGCCGATGATGCAGATCCACACCATCGCCGCCGGGGGTGGCTCCATCGTGAGCTTCGATGGCGCGCGGCTGCGGGTGGGCCCCGAGTCGGCTGGAGCGGATCCCGGCCCGGCCGCCTACCGCAAGGGCGGCCCGCTCACCATCACCGACTGCAACGTGATGCTGGGCCGGCTGCAACCGGCGCTGTTCCCCGCCATCTTCGGCCCGCACGCCGATCAGCCGCTGGACAGCGCGGTGGTTGAGGAGAGATTCACCGCGCTGGCGGAGCAGATCGCCGCCGCCACCGGCACGGCGCGTTCGCCGGAGGAGATTGCCGAAGGGTGCCTCTCCATCGCGGTGGAGAGCATGGCCAACGCCATCAAGAAGATCTCGGTACAGCGCGGCCATGATGTCTCGGAATACACCCTGTGCTGCTTCGGCGGCGCGGGCGGCCAGCACGCCTGCCGGGTGGCCGATGCGCTGGGGATGAAGCGGGTGTTCCTGCACCCCCTTGCCGGGGTGCTGTCCGCCTACGGCATGGGGCTGGCGGATGTGCGCAGGATTCTCGATGTCACGGTTGAGGTGGAGCTGAGCGAGCAGAGCCTGCCGGAGGTGCGCGCACGGGCCGTCGCGCTCTCCCGCGAGGCGGAACAGCAGATCCGCGAGCAGGGGCTGGAGTACCGCTCCATCACCACCCGGCAGAGGGTGGCCTGCCGCTACGCCGGCTCCGACACCGCGCTGAGCGTTCCCCTGGGTGACATCGCCACCATCCGCCGGGAGTTCGAGCGGCTGCACCGGCAGCACTACGGATTCATCTCTTCCCGGAAACCGCTGATCATCGCCAGTCTCGAGGTCGAGGCCATCGCCCATGGCGAGCGCCCGGAGGAGCAGGTGTCGTGCAGCGGCGAAACGGCAGCAGGCGCCGCCGGGCCGCAGCTGTTCGATACCGTGGTGGACGGGCGCAGGCAGGCGACCCCCTTCTACCGCCGGGAGGCGCTTGTTGCCGGTCAGCGCATCCCGGGTCCCGCCGTGATCGTGGAGCAGACCGGAACCATCGTGATCGAACCCGGCTGGCAGGCGGAACTGTCGCCGCAGGGAGCCCTGCTGCTGAGCCGTCACGGGGCGCGCCGGCACGAGCGCGACGAGGCCGCGGCCACCCGGCTGGATCCGGTCCGGCTGGAGATCTTCAACAACCTGTTCATGTCCATCGCGGAGCAGATGGGCACGGTGCTGGAGCAGACCGCGGTTTCGGTCAACATCAAGGAGCGGCTGGACTTCTCCTGCGCCCTGTTCGATCCCGAGGGGAACCTGGTGGCCAACGCCCCGCACATGCCGGTCCACCTGGGCAGCATGAGCGAGAGCATCAAGGCGGTGATCCGCCACAACCGCGGCCGCATGCGGCCGGGCGACGCCTTCATGCTCAACGCCCCCTACAACGGCGGGACCCATCTGCCCGACATCACCGTAATCAGGCCGGTATTCGATAGCGCGGGCAGCCGCATCATCTTCTACGTCGCCAGCCGCGGCCACCATGCCGACATCGGCGGCACCACCCCCGGCTCCATCCCGCCCGGCAGCCGCAGTGTTGCGGAGGAGGGGGTTCTGATCGACAACTTCCGGCTGGTGCACGAGGGGGAGTTCCGCGAGCAGGCGGTGCGTGAACTGCTCGCCAGCGGCCCCTGGCCGGCGCGCAGCATCGACTGCAACATCGCCGATCTGCGCGCCCAGCTGGCGGCGTGCGAGCGGGGGATCGCCGAGCTGAACGGAGTGATCTCCACATACGGACTGGCGGGCGTACAGGCCTACATGAGGCATGTGCAGGACAACGCGGAGGAGTCGGTGCGCCGCGTCATCCAGCGGCTGCGGGACGGCTCGTTCAGCTATGAGATGGACGATGGCAGCTGCATCCGGGTCGCCATCAGCGTGGACCGGCGCAACCGCCGCGCGCTGATCGATTTCAGCGGCACCAGCCCGCAGCACCCCGGCAACTTCAACGCCCCGCTGGCCATCACCCGCGCCGCGGTGCTGTATGTGTTCCGCTGTCTGGTGCAGGACAACATCCCGCTCAACGAAGGGTGCCTCAAGCCGCTCGAGATCCGCGTCCCGGAAGGAAGCATGCTCAACCCGCGCCACCCCGCAGCGGTGGTCGCCGGCAATGTGGAGACCTCCCAGTGCATCGTCGACACCCTGTTCGGCGCGCTGGGGGTGATGGCAGCCTCCCAGGGCACCATGAACAACATCAGCTGGGGCGACGCCGAGTACCAGTACTACGAAACCCTGTGCGGCGGCGCCGGCGCCACCCCCGCCAGAGATGGCGCCAGCGCGGTACACACCCACATGACCAACTCCCGCCTGACCGATCCCGAGATACTGGAGCAGCGCTTCCCGGTTCTGCTGGAGGAGTTCTCCATCCGCCGCGGCTCCGGCGGCAGCGGCAGACGGCGTGGCGGAGACGGCGTGCTGCGCCGCACCCGGTTTCTGCAACCGATGAGCGTCAGCATCCTCTCCGGCCACCGCCGGGTGCCGCCCTACGGCATGGCCGGTGGAGAGCCGGGCCGCTGCGGAGAGAACCGGCTGCTCGGCCGTGACGGTGAGGAGCGGTTGCTGGATTCAACGGTGGAGATCAGCGTGCGGGCGGGGGATCGCCTCGAGATCCGCACACCGGGCGGTGGTGGTTATGGGGATGCCGGTGAGCAGTGAAACCAGGCGCGGCTTTTTTTTCCATGAAGGGCATGAAGATTCGGAAAATGGCGAGAGTATTGTGCGCTTCATCTTTTGTATTATTAACCCGGTCACTGCTCGCTGAGTAGTTAACTTTTTTTCATTGATGATGCTCCTCCTCGGCTATATTCGATCTGCGCAAAAATCTGTTCGTTATTTGCAGTCAGGAGCTGCCCCTTCACATTGCGCCCTTCGTTTCTCGCTGGCGATCATATCGTCCAGGGTGCGCCCCGGAGTGTGGGGGAACTGTTCCTGCCGGGTGCTGAGATTGCGTATCCGGTCGAGCCGGAAGTTGCGAAAGCTGTCGCGCAATTCGCACCAGGAGCCCAGCGTCCAGAGGGAGCCCCAGAAGAATAGCCCCAGTGGCCAGACGGTGCGGGTCGAGCCCACACCATCCTGGCGAGTGTAGTCAAAGCTCACCTTGTTGCGGCTGTCGATGGCGTGGCGCAGTTTGGTCATGGTGGTGGCGACGTCGGGGTGGATCCGGATAAGGGGGGAGAAGAGGCGGGTCCGGTCGACTCTGCCCTTGAGGCATTCCGGCAGTACGGTTTCGGTTTTGCTCAGAACCGATTGCGCTGCCCTGGCAAGCTCGGGATCGGCCCAACTCTTGACGATGCGCGCACCCAAGGTGAGGGCGGTCAACTCCTGTTCGGTGAACATCAGGGGCGGCAGATCGAAACCGCGCCGCAGTGCATAACCGACCCCCGCTTCTCCCTCGATGGGTATGCCAGAGAGGGAGAGATCCTGTACGTCCCGGTAGATGGTGCGTTCCGATACCTCCAGCTCCTCCGCCAGCCAGCGGGCGGTGGTGACGCGGCGGGTGCGAAGATACTGGATGATCTGGAAAAGTCGGTCGGCGCGTCTCAAGCGTTTCCTTCCCTGGGGTTCGATATGTAGTATTCTACACCAGACTTGCTGACAGCCTGGTGTCAGCAGGTATGTCTTTCCGGTATCGGGAGTTATGTCATGAAACGGGATCCTCGGTTGCGTCTCCTGTCCAGCGATCATCACCGGGCGCTGGTGATGGCGCGCAAGATGGACAAGGCGGGCAGGGAAGAGGTGATTGATCCGGCTATTCTGGAAGGGATAAAGGCGTTCTGCCGCGATGAGTTGCAACCCCACTTTGCACAGGAGGAGAGGTTTCTGCTGCCGGCTCTGGAGAGACATGGGGAACACAAACTCGTGGAGCAGACTCTGCATGAGCATGCGCAGATGGTGGAGTTGATGAGGCGGTTGGAGGAGCGGGATGCGCTTCGGCAGCTTGCGCAACTGCTGAAACAGCATGTCCGGTTCGAGGAGCAGAAGCTGTTCGAGGTCAGCCAGCAGAAGCTGGGTGATGCCGATCTGGAGGTTGTTGCTGCTGGAGTGGTTAGCCAGCCGCCCGTTTGAATACCGTGTAGTGGCACTTCGGGCAGGGCGGAATGCGGCTGGTCTTGTGGAAGTGCAGATGTTCTCCACAGGAGACGCACTCCAGTGTGCCGGGGCCGGTTATCTCCCCGGTGTGGTATCGCTCTGCACTCTGCAGCTGCTCCTTGAATTTCAGCATCTCTACCGTGGCCCTGTCGGCGACGCTGAGGAACAGGTCGGCCAGCCGCTCCTCGATCAGCTGGATGTCGAAACGCAACCACTGTTTCAACTCCTGGACTTCGTCGCTGCTCAGATAGCTTGCCGCGTCCTCGATATCGCGGCGCAGATAGTCGGCGACCTTGTGCGCCTCTTCACGGGAGAGCTCTTCCAGCTCGATGGCTTTGTCGCGGGCATACTCGATGGCCTGACGCACTCGCGGTGTTTCCTCTTCCACAGCTTTTTCCAGAAACTCCTTGACCCGCTCCAGCATGCGGTTGTAGCCGTGGACAAGTTTTTCGTCATCGTGGTGTTGGTTCTGGTTCATTGTGGCGTTCCTGTTGGTTCAGAGTATCGAGTGGGGCGTCAGTGGCGCATGTACCTGTATCAGAGGTGA
>Ga0256841_1002989_pt1 | contig 12932 bp, 12 predicted proteins | sample 356308metaG_FD_185971 | JGI IMG/M metagenome (GOLD analysis project Ga0256841, IMG submission 185971) | Hydrothermal vent microbial communities from Mid Atlantic Ridge, Atlantic Ocean - 356-308 | ecosystem: Environmental > Aquatic > Marine > Hydrothermal vents | place: Atlantic Ocean: Mid...
CGCATTCCACTCCATTAATGATCAATGTCTCTACCTGTTCATCGGCTCCTTCGATCACTTTGACGTGGGATGGGAAACCTGCTCCGCCCATTCCGACAATACCCGCCTCTTCGATGCGCCGTTCCAAAACTTCCGGAGATACAGTCAAATAATCCAGTGCCTCCATCTCCTGTCCCCACCGGTCGTCTCCATCGGTTCTGATGATGATACATCTCTCATGTTCACCACTGGCGACAGGATAGACTCCGATATGTTCAACCACTCCGGAACTGGACGCATGGAGGGTGCTGCTGACATAGCTGCCAGAACGGGCGATCACCTCTCCTTTCAATACCCGATCACCGGGAGCCACGATTGGATCCGACTCCGTACCGGTATGCTGGATCAGCGGAAAGACGAGCCGATCCGGAATGAACGGTGGCAGGGTTGCCTGATCCCGTATCCGTTCTTTATGGTTTGGAAGATGCAGCCCGCCGTGAAATTCATGCCCTGTGATCATGGGGCTTTCTCATCTCGATGCAGTCCACAGGACAGGGTGGAAGACAGAGTTCGCAGCCGGTGCAGAACTGAGTGATAACAGTATGCATCTGCTTGGCAGCCCCAATGATGGCGTCCACAGGACAGGCCTGGATACATTTGGTGCAGCCAATACACTGCCCCTCGTCGATCACAGCCAACCGGAACGGCCGATGCACCCCGTGGCTAGGGTTTAGGGGGATAACCTCGTGTCCCAGCAACTGGGCCAATTCCTGGATGACGACCTTCCCTCCTGGAGGGCACTGATTGATGTCTGCATCACCGCGTACAATCGCTTCGGCATAGGGACGGCAGCCATCGAAATGACACTCTCGGCACTGAGTCTGAGGGAGTATTTCATCAATGACATCCACCAAGGTGCTCCGTTCTGCTGACACCGATCTGGCATCAGAAATCCATAGAAGGTATCCGGCAAGTATCGCAAAACAAGAGGAGATGACAAACGCGGCCAGCATCAGAAACCGGAAAAGGCGATAGAGAAAAGCCCGAGTGTGATCAAGGAAATGGGTATCCCTTTGAAAGTTTTCGGTACCACCGTCCGTTCAAGCCGCTCTCGAAGACCGGCAAAAAGGACCAACACCAGCCCAAATCCGGTAGCGCTGCCTAAGCTGAAAACAAACGCCATTCCAGCTGCCTCGGCCTTTTCGATAGTGATCAGCACCACGGCCAGGATGGAACTATTCAACATCAGCAGCGGTAGAAAGACACCGTATTTCTGATCGATTCCGGGCCATCTGGATTTGATCAGCCCGGCAGTCAACTGCATCAGTACGACCAATGAAAAGAGAACCAGAATCAGCGACATCCAGGTCAGTGCCAATGGCACCAACAGGAAATGATGAAGTGCAAAGCCGATCAGCGCGCCTGTGGTCATGACCACCAGACTGGTCAGTGCCAGTCCCATCGCAACATCGATACGCCGGGAACCGGCCAAAAAGGGTGAAAGTGCGAGCTGCCATTCGAGCACCAGATTGTTGACCAACACAGCGCTGATAAAAACGACCAGAACACTGTCATCAACACCGGTGATCATTTCACCCGCATCCCCGGTGCTGCACCCTCGTCCGGATGCAAAAGGAAGAGGTCCTTGCCCCCCGGTCCTGCCGCCAGCACCATCCCTTCGGAAAGACCAAAACGCATTTTACGGGGAGCGAGGTTGGCCACCATGACCGTCAATTTCCCTTCCAGCTCCTCGGGTTTGTAAGCCGACTTGATCCCAGCAAATACGTTCCGCTGTTCACCGATATCCAGGGTCAGACGCAGCAGCTTGTCCGCTCCCTCCACTTCTTCGGCCTTGAGGATCCGGGCAATGCGTAAATCCACCTTCGCAAACTCATCATAGCTGATTTCATCCCCAATCGGCTCTTCTGTGAGGATTTTTGAAACGGTTTTTTCTGCAGCGGATTCCATGGTTTGTTTACTATCCTCCAACATCGCATGGATGGCTTTTTCCTCCACCCGGACCATCAAGGGTTTGAACGCGCTGATCTCATGCTCCAACAGCAGCTGATCGATACTGCTCCAGCACAGCGGCTCTGTATTCAAAAATGCTTCCACTTTTCCCGCCATGAGCGGCAATACCGGCTTGAGGCAGGTCATCAAGATCTTGAATGCATTCAGACCTGTAGTGCAAATGGCCTGCAGCTCATCCTCCGAGCCTGCCTGTTTCGCGATTACCCATGGCTTGCGTTCATCAATATATTGGTTGACCTGGTCAGCCAGCGCCATGATCTCCCGCATGGCCTTCGCATACTCCCGTTCTTCATAGGCCTGGGCAATACTGTCCGTTGCTGCCTGCATGGCCGAGAGCAGCGCTGTGTTCTCGGTGGTGCGGCCCAAACGCCCGGAAAACCGCTTGTGAATGAAGCCGGCACAACGGCTGGCAATATTTACCACCTTGCCTACCAGATCGGAATTAACCCGCAATTGGAAATCTTCCAGGTTGAGATCGAGATCATCGATCCCACTGCCCAGTTTACCAGCAAAATAGTACCGCAAATATTCCGGATCCAGATGATCGAGATAGGTCCGTGCCATGATGAACGTACCCCGGGATTTGGACATTTTCTGACCATTCACCGTGAGGAACCCATGGGCGAAGATCGCGGTGGGTGTTCGGAAGCCGGAGCCGGCCAGTACGGCTGGCCAGAACAATCCGTGGAAACGGATGATATCCTTGCCGATGAAATGGTACATCTCGGCGTCACTGCCCGGCTTGAGAAAGGCATCGAAGTCGATACCTTCCCGATCACAAAGATGCCTGAAACTGGCAAAATAACCAATCGGCGCATCCAGCCAGACATAGAAATACTTGCCCGGTGCATCCGGAATTTCGAAACCGAAATAGGGCGCATCCCTGGAGATGTCCCAGTCCTCCAGGCCAACTTCGAACCATTCCTCGAGCTTGTTGGCAACTTCCGGTTGAAGATGCCCCGCCTTGACCCATTCCCTGAGCATGTCTTCGAAATCGGACAGTTTGAAAAAATAGTGCTCGGATTCTTTTTCAATCGGAGTGGCGCCACTCACCGCAGAAACCGGGTTTTTCAATTCGGTCGGATCATAGGTAGCACCACAGACTTCACAATTGTCACCGTATTGATCGGGCGCACCGCATTTTGGACATTCACCACGGATATAGCGATCCGGAAGAAACATTTTCTTCTCCGGATCGAAGGCTTGGCGGATCACCCGGCGTTCGATGTGTCCCGTCTCTCTCAATCGTAGATAAATTGCCTCCACGATTGCCTTGTTTTCCGACGAATGGGTAGTGTAGTAATTATCGAAACGGATAGCGAAATCGGCAAAGTCGCGGCGATGTTCCTCACCAACCCGTTCAATCAGTTGTTCCGGTGTGATCCCCTCCTGCTCCGCCTTGAGCATGATGGGTGTGCCATGTGCATCATCGGCACAAACGTAATAACAGGTATGTCCCCGCATTTTCTGGAACCGGACCCAGATGTCGGTTTGAATATATTCCACCAGATGCCCCAAATGAATTGGGCCATTGGCGTAGGGTAGTGCACTGGTCACGAGGATGTTTCGTTGTTGTCTGGTCATGGTTCTTATCTGGATAAAATGTGTGCATAAGGTACCACGTCAGCCCCCGCGCATGAAGATAATTGGTGTAGAATACTATTTTTCATTTTAGGTTTGAGAGCACATGGCAGAACTCAGCAAAGAACAAATTGAATCGGTCCTGGCAGACTATACGCTTCCCCTGTTCAATACGGATCCCATCTCCGGGAAAATGGTCAAAGCGATCGAAATCAAGGACAACCTGGTAAGAATCGAGCTGGAGTTGGGTATCCCGATAGACAAGATCCGGCATGACATTGCTGAGGAGCTGAAAGAAAAAATCAAACTGCACTCACCCACAGATGATGTCCTGGTCAATATTCACTCCAAAATCATCCCTCATGCCGTGCAAAAGAACGTCTCGGCTCTGAAAGGCGTCAAAAACGTCATTGCCGTCGGCTCCGGCAAAGGGGGGGTGGGCAAATCCACCGTCGCCGTCAACCTTGCGCTGGCCCTCAGTGAAGAAGGGGCCAAGGTGGGAATGATGGATGCCGATATCTATGGCCCAAGCCTGCCCACCATGCTGGGTTGTGGAGGCAAGGCGGTCTCCCACGACGGCAAGTCTCTCGAGCCCATGGAGGCCCATGGTATCCAGTTCATCTCCATGGGTAATATGCTGGACAGTGACGACGCGCCCGTGATCTGGCGCGGGCCGATGGCGGTCTCCGCCTTGCAACAACTGCTCAACGACACCAACTGGAATGATGTGGATTATCTGATCATTGATCTGCCACCCGGCACAGGCGATATCCAGTTGACACTGTGCCAGAATATTCCCGTCACCGGAGCGGTGATCGTGACTACGCCCCAAGACATCTCCCTGATCGATGCCAGCAAGGCCCTGAAAATGTTTGAAAAGGTTGATGTGACCGTCCTGGGTATCATCGAAAATATGAGTACACACATCTGCTCGAAATGCGGTCATGAGGAAGCCATCTTCGGCAAGGGTGGCGCTGAAGCCATGTCCGAACGCTACGGTGTCCCACTGTTGGGCCAGATCCCGCTGGCAATCGAAGTCCGTGAAGGCATGGATAAAGGTGATCCCGTGGTGATTGCAGACCCGGAGTCCCCCATTACGCGGGCATTTATACAGATTGCCCGTCATGTCGCCGTGGAAATTGCAAAAAAGCCAAAAAACTTTTCCGCTAAAATGCCCAAAATCGTTGTCGAAAACAAATAGTCCGAGTTGTAAATGAGATGAGTATCAAATCCGATAAATGGATCCGCCGGATGGCGGAAGAATACGGGATGATCGAGCCGTTCGAGTCTGATCAAATTCGCCAGAGTGAGGCCGGGCGAGTGATATCTTACGGCACATCAAGCTACGGTTATGACATCCGTTGCGCTGATGAATTCAAGATCTTTACTAATATCAACTCTGCAGTCGTCGATCCAAAGGCCTTCGACCCCAACAGTTTTGTCGATCTTAAATCGGATGTGTGTATTATTCCACCTAACTCGTTCGCCCTTGCCCGAACTGTAGAATATTTCAGAATCCCTCGCGATGTACTCACCATCTGCTTGGGCAAATCGACTTATGCCCGATGTGGTATAATTGTCAATGTTACTCCACTGGAGCCTGAATGGGAGGGGCATGTCACGCTGGAGTTTTCCAATACGACCCCTCTACCCGCAAAAATCTATGCCAATGAAGGTGTTGCGCAGGTTCTGTTCCTAGGGGCAGATGAAACCTGCGAAACATCCTATAAAGACAGGGATGGAAAATATCAGGGCCAGACCGGGGTCACGGTACCAAAACTGTAACTATTCGATAAAAGCTGATTTTTAAAAACTCTCAGAAGGGGGAAAACGTGAAAAAAACCATCTATCTTTTAATGACGGCCATTGCACTGATGATCACTGGTTGTGAAAAAGCCAAGGAAGCAACAGGCAAAGCTGCAGAAAGCGCCAAAGAAATGGCTTCTGATGCGGTAGATGCCACCAAGGAAGCTGCTTCCAACGCAGTTGAAACGACGAAAAACGCTGCTTCCGATGCAATGGATACAGCCAAGGAAAAAGCAGCCGATGCCGCAGAAGCTACCAAAGAAGCGGTCCAAGGCACATCTTCCGACGAAGGCTGATTTCTGAGTGAACGAAACCGGATATACGTTCAACGCATATCCGGTTTTTTGTCAAAAAAACGGATCAAGCGCAGGCCACGGACTCTTCCTTTTCCAGTTCCTTCTGCCGCTTGATTTCCTCACCCTGCTTTCTCAATACATGGGCGACGATAAATTCCTGATCTTCCTCTTTCAGGTAGACGAAATCAACGGCGATTTCAAATTTTTGATCCGGATCGACGCCGTTCCTTTCCCGACAGGCCACAACCTTGCCAATGGCCTTGACATTGTAGTATTCGGGAAAAAGTACAAATTCAATCTCCATGGTTTCACCCAGTGAAAGTTCTGTTGGAGAATGAAAGGCCAATCCACTGCCACTCAGGTTGACTTGTTGTGTTGGAACAGTATCAGCTGCCGTTCTCAGTCCCAAAGCAGCATCCGGACCACTTTCACCCAGATGGCTCAGAATGCCCAGCTTGCGATTGATGATCTTTAGAGCCTCTGCAATTTCGGGCAAGGGCTCAGAAATTTCATCCAGCAAAAATTCCAATCTCAGCTCAAGACCTGTGAGTGAACTTTGCAGCAACCTGTGCTGAGAACCCAGCATGGTAAAATGTGCAATTCGTTCATCCAGCTGATCTTCCGGAAACGGTTGGTAGTTCAATATGACACTGTCATTAATTCGGTAAAACCTTCTTCTCTCTTTCATAATTTTCCTGCTTGTTTTTACTAGCCGGCACCGATTTCATCCAAAGGATCGGGGCCTGTCGTTGGTGCTTCTGCCGATTCGACTTCCTGAGTGGATTCTGGTGATGTCACATTCATCTCTTTTTCGATGTTTGCATCATTCTCCTGGACAATTGTCAGTTCCACCCGGCGATTTTTTGCCCGGTTCTCGGGTGTATCATTGGGCACTATCGGATGTGCATCTCCGTGCCCTTCAACCACAAACCGTTCACGGGGAATGATGCTTTCCTTAAGCAATTCATGTACCACTGACACAGCCCTAGAGGCAGACAATTCCCAGTTGGAACGAAAACGTGCCGTTCTTATAGGCCGATTATCCGTATGACCGGCAACAACAACCCTGCCTTTGACCTCTGCCAACGCCTTACGCAGTTTCTTCAGCACCGGAAGAAAACCATTCCTGATCTTTGCCGCACCTGAGGGAAAAGATGCCTTCTCACCAATACGAATGATAATGGCCCCGGTTTGAGTCTCGATCTCGACGAGACCTTTTTCGATCTCTTCTGCCAATGCGGTTTTCAATTTCAGGCTGTCCCTGGCAGTCTGCTCACTGATCTCCTGCTTATCTTTCTCACCATCGTTTTCGGACTTCTCCAATGCATCGGTGAACTCGAGTGTCTGCTTAGTATCGTCTGTCGTTACCTGGCGAACTTCGTTGACCAGGGTGTGTTCTGGTGCAGCAGAACTAAACTCTTCAGCAATCAAACTGGTACCCTTAGGAATTTCACTGGCTGAGACTTCGCGCTGAACACCAAAGGCTTCCGTCAATGACCCTTTGACCTGTTTGAATTTCTGGATATCCATTTCCGCAAACGAGAGCAAAAGAACAAAAAAACACATCAAAAGTGACATTAGATCAGCAAAGGTCATGACCCATGCCGGTATCCCAGCCGGACAATCACACTTTACGTCATTATCTTCTTCCATCTAATGGATCTCCGCTCAGGTTTGCTCCAATGGTTTAACCTTCATCTTTTGGACGTTTCGAGCCAGGCTGGTAGGTTCTCAGCAATTCTTCGATTACACGGGGATTTCGCCCCTCTTGGATTCCAGCAACCGCATCCATGATCATGGATTTGATCATAACTTCCTCATCCTTACGTAAAGACAGCTTGCCGGCGAGCGGAATTGCGAAAACATTGGCGATCAGAGCGCCGTAGAGTGTGGTCAACAAGGCAACCGCCATGGAAGGGCCAATTGATGCAGGATCACTCATGTTACCCAGCATGAGTACCAGACCAACCAAAGTACCGATCATGCCCATTGCTGGTGCCATATCACCCACAGTGGTAAAGATGGAAATCCCTGCTTCATGTCTTTCGGCCGCCTTGTCCATCTCCGCCTTGAGCGTTTGTCGTACAACCTGTGGTTCATGACCATCAACCATCAACTGAATCCCCTTGGCCAGAAAGTCGTTAGACACTTCCTTGCCTTCAAGAGCCAGCAGGCCTCCGGTTCTTGCCTCGTTTGCCATTTCGACCACTTGTTCGATCAACTCTTCCGGCTTGTCGATCTTGAACATCAAGGCCTTGAGCGCAACTTTGATAGCACCAAAAAACTGGCCCAGAGTAAAGTTCATCATCACAGCCCCAAGGGTCCCTCCACAGACCACAAGCAAGGATGGCACATCGATGAAGGGTGCGATGCCTCCTCCCATCACCATGGCGGTAAGGATAATACCCACCGCGATCAAAAAACCAAGTAAGGTTGCCAGATCCACTGTTTTTTTCCTCAATAAATATACATTTTCATTCCCGGAAAATTTCCGGGCTTTTCATACAAGATTTATCGGTGGTAGAGGCAGAAACTTTAGCGAACGCACGTTATACTCGACGCCATGAGAAACGGCCATTTACCCATATTCATCAAAACCCATGGGCAGCCCTGCCTGGTCATTGGTGGAGGCGATGTTGCACTTCGAAAAATCCGAACCCTTTTAAAGGCTCAAGCCAACGTTAGCGTGGTAGCACCGCAACTTTGTGAGGGCCTTAGAGAACTTGTTGTTCAGGACAAAATTCAATATCTGCAGGAAAGCTTCACCGATGATGATATCTCTGACTTTCGTCTCGTAATTGCAGCAACGAACGATGAAGAACTGAATAAAAGGATCTCACGACTGGCACAGGCCAGGAATATTCCTGTCAATGTCGTCGATAACCCAGAATTGTGTACCTTCATTATGCCTTCCGTCATCGATCGTGCTCCAGTTCAGATTGCCATTTCAACTGGTGGTCATTCCCCTGTATTGGCGCGTCTTTTACGTGCCAGGCTGGAAACACTGATCCCGTCCTCCTATGGCCGCTTGGCCAAATTGATGGGAGAGTTTCGCGAGAAGGCAAGACAAAAATTTCCTGATTTCCATGATCGCCGTCACTTCTGGGAATCAATCCTGCAGGGGCCGGTAGCCGAGATGTTGTTTTCCGGTCAGGAGCAGGCCGCCCGAAAACAGCTGGAAGAAACCTTTCAGCGTGAGACTGCAAGAAAACCAACTATTGGAGATGTTGCCCTGATCGGATGCGGTCCAGGTGACCCCGATTTACTCACCTTTCGAGCCTTGCGGCTGATGCAGCAAGCCGATGTGATCCTTTATGACCGCCTAATTCCAGAAAGGATCATCGATCTCGCAAGAAAGGATGCCGAACGAATCTATGTTGGAAAAAAACGGAGCCAACACACCCTTCCTCAGGAAGGGATCAATGAGCTGATGGTCAGACTGGCAAAGGAAGGCAAGCGGGTTGTCCGTCTGAAAGGGGGGGACCCCTTTATCTTTGGTCGTGGCGGTGAAGAAATAGAAACTCTGGCTGCCCAAGGTGTACCTTTTCAGGTTGTGCCCGGGATCACGGCTGCTTCAGGTTGTGCAAGCTATGCGGGTATCCCCCTGACCCACAGGAACTATGCACAATCCTGTATTTTTATCACGGGCCATCTGAAAGATGGCAGTATCGACCTGGACTGGGAAGCTTTGGCACGTGAAAACCAGACCATTGTCATCTATATGGGGTTGCTCGGTCTCAGAATGATCTGTGAACAACTAATTGCACATGGGCTTAGGCACTCGATGCCTGCAGCTCTCATTGAAAGAGGAACAACATCGGAACAAAAGATACTGATCGGAAATCTTGAGACGCTTCCCGATCTGGCTGAAAAGAGGAAAATCACTCCACCGACACTCATCATCATTGGAGAAGTCGTCACTTTGCATCAGAAATTGAACTGGTTCCACCCCGATCAAAATAAGTCTATCTAAACAACGGAATCAAAGATCAAAAAAACTAATGAGGATGAACAACCGGTTCACTCTGGAAGGCTGTTGGCTCCGAAGCAAGCTCGCTGATTACTGCCTGAACAGCTTGAGCATCGAGTAACTGTTTCTCTTCCAAGCTTCCAAACAACATTACCCTATCACATAACACATTGATCTTGCGTGGAATACCATGTGTCTGCCGGTGAATCTCCGTACAGGCTTCCCGGGTAAAAATTTCATAACCAGTAAAACCAGCCAGTTTAAGACGATGATAGATATACTCATAGACTTCTGTTTCATCCAGTGGATCGAGGTGATAGGAAGCGATCACTCGCTGTCTCAACTGTTCCATCCCGGGGCCGGAAAGGGTGTCTCTGAACTCTTCCTGTCCGAGCAGGAAGATCTGAAGCAAAGGCCCATTGTCAACCATAAAATTGGACAACATCCTCAATTCTTCAATCGTCCTGACAGGTAGGTTTTGTGCCTCATCAACGATCAGAAGCGCCCTCCGTCCTGAACCATGACAAGCAAGTAGAAAATCCTGGATCATTTTCAGTAACATGGGCTTGGTCGCCTTCTCCCGGTATGGCAAACCAAAAACATTACATACCAGCCCCAGTATTCCTGCTGGCCCGACACTGGTTGAGACCAGTTGCCCGGCAACGACTTCAGTGGAGTTTAATTCAGAGAGCAAAGTACCTGCCAGGGTCGTTTTACCCACACCGACCCCGCCGGTGATAATGATGAAGCCTTCTCCACGGCTAAGGCCATATCTGAGATAAGCCAGTGCCCGCTTGTGCCCTGTGCTGTCAAAGAAAAAGTCCGGATTTGGACTAAGATTGAAGGGGCTGCTATGGAGTTTGTAAAAGTGTTCGTACATGATCTGCCGATTCAGGTTCAGGGTTGTCTTCAACAAACCAATGTATCGGCGCCAACTCAACTAACTTGAATACCGATTTCTGAACTAAGACTATCAGAAAGGAACGAAAACACCTTTATTTTTTGTTTTACTTCAATTAGTTACTCTACTTCTTCTTGAGATTCAGGGCCATAGGCCTGATACAATATCGTAACCGGGTTAGTAATGAGACCATCATTGAAAACATGTCCCAGATAAGCATCACACCTGGAGCACAAACCTCAGTACACATCCTCCCATAGCTTCCGTGCTGCTTTCACAGCAGATCTTAACCTGTTCTTCGGTAAAGACGTTCGCGCCACTGCCTTTCCGTTTTAATTAGTTTTCCTTGATGTTTTTGGCCCATAGCCTCCACTTTTTACAGTATTTTGGCATCCTCCGATACCATTGAATGAGCAGAGTTTCTGTATTTTAGGGAACTGTGACCTAGAATTACATACTAGAACAATTTGTAAGTTTTAGTAAAATATTGCATTATTAGAGCCTGTTGGTGGGGAGATACCTATGCGAGTTGCACTTCTAGAAGACGATATCGATCACGCGAATCTGGTGGTTCAATGGCTAACGAATGCCGGTCACCGGGTTGAACATTTCGAAAACAGTCATGACTTCATTCGCCATATCAAAAACGACAGCTATGATCTCTTGATCTTGGACTGGCTGGTCCCTGAAATGAGCGGGCTTGAGGTCCTTAAATGGATACGCGAAAACATTGACTGGCCTGTACCCACGATTTTCGTTACAGCAATGGATCGGGAGGATGACATAGTGAGCGGGCTTCAGGCCGGTGCCGATGATTATATGGTCAAACCGATCAAACAGCGTGAGCTGCTGGCCAGAATGAAAGCTGTGGAAAGACGTTCTGTTTCAATCAGTGATGAAGAAGATATCGTCGATCTAGAACCCTTTCAGATCGACAAGGTCAATCGATCAATCCGTCGTGATGGTGAAGTCATCGACCTCACTCAAAAGGAATACGAGTTGGCACTGTTCTTGTTCAAAAACCAGGGTCGGGTCATGTCCCGTGCGCACATCCTGGAAAATGTCTGGGGGCGTAACCCCATCATCAATACACGGACAGTCGATACTCATGTCAGCCGTATACGCGGCAAGCTCGGCATTACTCCGGAAGAAGGATGGCGCTTGACCTCTATCTATCAGCACGGATACCGTCTTGAACGCGTCGCTGAAAATGTGGACGCAGTAAAACACTAAAAAGAGAGCCCCTTTCTTTTTGGCACTTTTTCCTCTTCTTCATAGGGCAAAAAAAACCCGGATTGCTCTTCTAGGGGGGAGGAAGTAGAGCAAACCCGGGTAGATAACAGTACCAACAGAGAGGAGGCAGTACGCTAAAAGTAACTTGTCCTCTCCACTTTGGATAATAAATGAATCGTTCCCGTTCGTCTGTTAATGATTGTGAATCTTTTACTTTGTAGAAAGAAAAGATCATAACCAAACTGCGCCACGAACCCCACTGGCATCACCGTATTGAGCACGAACCAGCTTGGTATACACGTGATCAGAAAAGACAAAATCCCTCCATAATTCCGGCACAGTCGAATAGAGACAATCAATATTCGACAGTCCTCCACCGAGAACGATCACGTCCGGGTCAAGGAGATTGATCACCGTCGCAAGTGACTTTGCCAGCCGTAGGCAATAGGAATCCAAGGCCTTTCTCGCCGCTTCATGTCCCTTGCTGGCACGGTCGGCAATCTTGGGAGGCGGTTCAGACAGCCCAGTGAGTACTTCATAACTTAGCCGGAACCCTTCTCCGCACAGCCAGGTCTCGATACACCCCCGCTTGCCGCAGTAACACGTACGGGCCGAAACAAGCTCTTGCTCATCGGGCCATGGCAACGGGTTATGTCCCCACTCGCCGGTTATGGCATTGGGACCGGAAACCAGCTTGCCATTGATGACAACACCACCTCCCACACCTGTGCCCAAAATCACACCGAAGACAATACTTGCCCCGGCCGCAGCACCGTCTGTCGCCTCAGAAAGCACAAAACAATTAGCATCATTTTCAATCCGCACGGACCGCTCCAAGGCGTTCTCGATATCTTCCTTGAAAGGCATCCCATTCAAACACACGGAGTTGGCGTTTTTGACCCGGCCCGTTACTCGGGAGAGTGCACCCGGCATACCAATACCCACACTGGCCCTGACATTGGATGCTTTTTCAAAATCCTGAATCAGTTTTGCTATCGCCTCAATGGTACCCTGATAATCACCTTGTGGCGTAGGAACACGGACTTTTTCAATTACGTCACCGGAATCATTAACGGCCACCATCTCGATTTTTGTCCCACCAAGGTCGATTCCGATTCTTGCAGATCCGCTATCC
>Ga0256841_1002990_pt1 | contig 12929 bp, 11 predicted proteins | sample 356308metaG_FD_185971 | JGI IMG/M metagenome (GOLD analysis project Ga0256841, IMG submission 185971) | Hydrothermal vent microbial communities from Mid Atlantic Ridge, Atlantic Ocean - 356-308 | ecosystem: Environmental > Aquatic > Marine > Hydrothermal vents | place: Atlantic Ocean: Mid...
ATTGCTCGGCGAGCCCCAGGGTATGTTTAACACCCTTTATCTCCCTTTCAAGACGCGCGGAGAAACTGTTCCTGAATTCGGTGATCTTTGCAAGATAGGGTTCAGGATTATCAATTATTTCCTGCGAGGCATCCCGAATACCTTCGCACGTATTTTTGGTGTAGATCGGCATATCACCATACAGATCCCGGGTTGTATTCAGGTCAGAGACAATCAGGGGAATGCCAAGGACAATGGCTTCAGAGGCCGCGCTGGGTTGAGTGCCTTCACGTGTGGTAAGAACCAGTGCAGCCGAAGACCGGGCAAACAGCGTGTTGAAGTCTTCATCATTCAGGTAGCCGCTCAACAACAGGTTCGGTGGCAGCCTGTTTCTTGTTTCGGGTGGCAGTTTCTCGGCGAACCAGGTCATCACAAAAATAATCCCGGGCAGTTCGGTGGCAGCCTGTACAAGCTCGTTGATCGGTTCGTCAGGAGCAAAACTCCACGGTACTATGATATAGGGTTTTTCCCCAATCCCAATACGCTCAAGCAGGTCAGTCTGAGCGGGTGATTCCAGTACGGGAAGCGGGTCACGAAGGGTAATTGTCTCCAGCTCGAAGCGCCTTGCGTACACTTCCACGTCCCGGTTGTGCACAAGGGTTATATTTGCCCGACGTAGCAGCGTTTTTGCCAGGGGCCAGTTTAGCCACCTGCTGTAGATCATGGCGTTATGACAGTCGGCTACAAGTCTGCTCCCTGTCAATTTGCAATATGCAGATGCAATATAGAGCACCGGCGTGGGAGGTAATTGTATAAATACAACGGTTGGTTTCTTTCGGACCAGGTCCGCTATTGTGCCGAAGGTCTTGAAAATATAGGAAAGGGCCTTGTGGAATTTTGACCGCTCCTCCCAGGGCTTGTAGTAGTAGCATGCATCAAGGTCAAATTCCCTGGCCAGCGATTCGGTCCTGCGTTGAAAGATGCGCCAGACAATGAACAGGCCTGCTTTGGGTGTTGGCATTTGAATCGATTACCTTCTGTGACTGAATAAATGTTCAGGAAGTCATGGTCGCACTGACTGGAGGAATATCTTGATATATGGCCACAACAGGTGCGCAGGCCACCACGGGCCGCGATGCCTTCGCATATATATCAGGTAGTCGTGGAACTGAAACCCGCGCGGGCTGTTCAGTTTCTGCATTCTCTCCAGCATGGGAAGACTGGTGTCTTCCCAGGTGCCTTCTATTGAATTTTCGCTGCACGTGCCTAGATAACCGGGAGCCAGCCATACCGTGCAGCCCTGTTGCAGCGCCCTGAAGCAGTAGTCATGATCTCCCCAGCGATGCAGGAAAACAGGGTCGAGATTGCCAACCCTGGCGACGACGCTGGCCGGTATCAGGACACAGTTTCCATTGGAGGCATCACACTGAATAGCATTCTCCCCCGGTGGTATGCGTTCCAGTTTTACCCGTCCCCAGCGCAAACGGTGACGTTTTACGCCACCGTAGGTAAAGTTTCCGGTGGTTGCATCCTGCATTGCGCTACCTGTTATGGCTGTATCGAAACCGCTGTCAGCCAGTTGCCGGTTTGTCTTTAACAGGACTTCAAGTGCGTTTCTGTACAGGATGCTGTCATCGTTGAGCCACAAGTAGTAATCAAATCCTTTTTCGATTGCGGCAGAAAAAGACCGGTGCATTCCACGGTTCCAGAACAGTCTGCCATCACCCTCCAGTATATGAACGCCCGGAAACCGCTCCTTGACTGCATCGGATGTATTGTCAGTACTGCCATCATCAAGAAGAAACACATCTATAGCAACGTGATCAAGAATGGTTTGCTCATACAGGGCGTTCAGGCAGGACAAGGTGTGCTCACGCCGGTTATGGCAGGCCATGATGACTGCCAGCGTCCGGGCATTTCTGTCCTGAGAAGATCCGCTGTTAGTGAGTGCTGGATGGGAATTCATGTTTTCACAGGGCGATGTGGGTGAATATTCTTCAGGATGGATTAAAGCACTGGTTTCGTGTGACTGTAAACCAGGCCTGAGTGAAAACATCTGTTTTCCGATACAAATGCAGGCATCAACAGGCACCCTGTTCCCGATTGGCCATTAATGAGAAGACAGAATCCAGTCGGTCTATTTTATAATCCAGGCTGAACAGGGTCTCCATCCGCTTCGTGGACTCCCGTCCCATCCTCATTCTCAGATCCATATCCTGTATCAGGGCTATCAGGTGTGTTGTCGTTGTTTCAACCGCGTGCTCAAAGTACTCATCGCTCCGCAGGTCATAGTCCCCTGTATCGATCAGAAATCCGTTTTCACCATGAGCAACAAACTCCGGTATCGAGGTGATTCCGGTCGTTATGACCGGCAGGCCGGCAGCCATGGCTTCCAGGATGGACATACCGGGGGTGTCATAGCGGGTCGGTATGACATAGATATCCGCCTTCCTGTAGAAATAGGAGATAAGCCGGGGAGGGTAGACGGGGGTAAAGATTACATTGCTCCTGGACTGGCTTCTAAGGTAGGCATCGCGGGTTCTTGCCAGGCAGGCTTCGCTTACCGGGTAGAAATCCGTGTGTTTTTTATAGTTCGAGGCCATGACCAGGCTTAGCTGATAGTCGCCGCTCAGCGTGGCTTCAACCCGCTCAAATGCACTGAAGAGTATATCGGCCCCTTTCCGGGTTGCATCGCTTCCCGACAGGAAGATCATTACCGAGTTTTTCTTCTTTTCCCGGAGCCGGTTTTTCCTGACGACCGGGAAGGAAGGGTACAGTACCTCTATTTTCTTTTCCGGGTCGACCAGATCCGGTTTGGCGTAGTGTGACATGACGAAGATTTTGCGGATGTCCGGATCATCGACCAGTTCCTGCTCAAAATGGCGGTGTTCAAATTCCAGCACTCGGGGCAGGCTGGTTCTGACCGTAACCGGGTGCGGGCCATCCTGGTAGATTGCATCGACGTTTTTAAGCAGGTGTGTCAGCAGGCGATTGCCGTGATACTGTTGTGTAAGCCTGGTAAACACCAGGTGATCCGGTGCATGCCTGGCAACGATATTCATGCGGGGGTGATTTTTAGTATATACGATGATTTTCCGGTTACCTTTGCTGGCGACGTAGTACGCTAGAACAGCAACCTCCCTGAGTTTGGCGAGCAAGCGGGATTTGTACTGTACCAGTACGTATAGAATCCCCAGCGGTTTGGCAAGGGTTATTAGTGCTCGATCAAGGAACATGAAGGTCAGGGATATCCTGTAAGGTTCGCTATCATTCGTGAATGAAGCCGCTATGGCTGGCAAAGCCCCGGTGACCACCTGAAGCTCAGGCGCGAGAAGTAGTGCTTGTCATAGGTCAGTGGCACCTGCCGGTCATCACCGTCCAGCGCATTCACAGCTGCGGCAATCGATTGCATCGAGTGGCGGATTGCTTCCGCGTAAGCACCGCTGCTTCCCTCGACACGAAGACCGATCGACGGGTTGGTGTTGATTTCATAAACGGCCGGTTTGTCGCCATCAAATCCAAAATCCACTCTTCCGTACTCGATATTGGCAATATCAAAAACGCGGCGCATGTAGTCCGCGTATGGATTTTCCGTCATCTCCTGTACCGAGGCTGCCAGATCCTCCTCCGTGGCCAGTTTGATATCCCCGTATTTAACAAACGGGCTGGCCTCGGTTACCGGGTTGGCGGCGATCATGTGATCGCCAATGCGGTACAGGGTGGAGCGGCGGTAGATGTTCGGCCGGTGCTCCCGGTTGATGAATTCGATCACCAGCATGTACTGTAACGGAAAGCCGGAATCGCGCAATTCCTCCAGGCGACGGACCAGGGTTGCCTGGTCGGGTATCAGGTCCTGGAAATCCTGTTTGTGGTGGGACGCGCACTTCAGGAACACCGGGAAAAGAGACGGCTCCGGGTCCAGGGCGGCCGGGTAGGCGCGAAACCGGTTCAGACCGGTCTTGTGGAGGCGAAACAGCAGTTCTTCCCGTTGGCAGCTCCTGGCGGGGTCATTGAGCACGCGGATACCGCCACTGCGCAGCTGCTGGAACAGGTTGCCGGCCATGGCCAGCTCAAAGTGGCGTAACCGGTCCAGGTCGGTGAATATACAGGCCGCCGCCCGGATGCCGGACTGGCGTGCCAGCCAGTTGTAGGAACGGACCTTGACCACGGCCTTGCGATACGGCGACTTGAGGATGCCGTTCAGCGGCGGGCGATGGCTTGCTGTAGTAAAGAAGTATATCATCAACTCATTGTATTTTAATGTAAATAAACTTAAATCCAGTACCTGTTGAATGGTTGTCCCGAATCTTATAACCTAAGTCGGCGAGAAGTAGCAAGACGTTAACAAATAACACCAAAGAGGTGAAAACCATGAATAAAATAATCAAACTGGACGCAACCAAACTGCTTGGCAATACACAGAAAGGCCGCATCATGGCGGGCCAGAAACCTGTTGGCAGAAAGCCAAAATAGGCGTCATTCGACAGTGTGCCGGCGGAGTGATTCCGCCGGCCACGCAGGTCCTCTCCAGTCACCTGATTACGCGGTCGCGCAGAAATTAACCAGCCCGCCTGGATTCATCAAGGGCAACCATGACGGAGTCGCGAAACCGTTTTTTCCCTTCGGTTGATAACGGACTGCAGGCACGTGCAGCCATACACGCACGCCTGCGGGAAAGTCTGACGCACATTTTTGAACAGTGCGAAGGTCATGTCACGATTGATCGGTTCCGTGCTGACACGCTGCTTCGACGAACCACGACCGGTGAACGCCTGCCTCCCGTCCTGTTCGGTCATTATTTTCGTCTGGTCGAAGTGATCGAGAACGGCTCGCTGGATCAGGTGCAGCAGGCTGTCGATACCCTTTTGAGCCATGCATCCGTTGCGGACGTTATGCCGATGCGCGTTCGTCCCCTGACCCGGCAGGAATTTACCGCCGAAGAGGAGGTGGATTTGCGCCGCGAATTTGTTTCCGATTCGTTACGTGATGAACAGATCCGTCACCTGGATGCCAACGGGCTGACTTCGACGCTTGAACAATTCGATCGCTCGCTGACGATCCTGCGCACGCATGCTCCACAAACCTATGGAGAAATCGATGCGCTGGTCTGCGAATTTGTACCCGCGCTTGGGCACCCCTGGGAGGGCATGGAGTTTGACGGTTGCAGCAGCCTGGAGCGCTGGGGCACCGTGTTGATTAACGCAAAGCTGCCGAGGACCGATCTCCAGCTTTGTGAAGCCATCACCCATGAAAGCGCGCATAATGCGCTGTTTGCAATGGCGCCGGTCAACTTCCACGTGGAAAATGACCCGGACGAGTTGTACAAATCACCGCTGCGCCTGGATCCACGGCCTGTGAATGGCATCTACCACGCCACTTTCGTTCTGGCACGCATGTGTTTTGCCATGCGGGAAGTAGCAGCATCTGCGACCGCCGGTGTCGCCTTGCAGGAAGAAGCCAGGAAGCTCGCCAAAGAGAGTGCCAGGTTGTTCGCTGATGGTTACGAAGTGCTGGATCAACATGCGCGTTACACCGCGGAAGGGCGACATATTATGGCGGATGCAGCTCAATATATGGCTAACAGCAACTGATAGATATTTGCATCCTGGATGATGGACGCCGATCGTACAGCCGATAAGCTGTCCGGGCCAGGAAAAGTATTTGTACCGGGAGACAGGCATCCACGTATTCCCTGGTGCCAGGTTCATCTGTTCACTTGCGTGCCGGCTCTGGCTTCAGTGAAATACCCTGCGCCTGTGTTTACAGTATCCCCTCGCCGTAATCCCAGCATGACAAATCGCGTCCCGATATTCTTTCCAGTTCGGCTCGTTCGGGCAGGTAGACTGACCTGAGAAATTCAATGTCTTCCTTTTTGATGGCTGCCCCGGCCATGAAGTCAAAGCGATCCAGCAGGCGCCCGGTTTTCAGGCCGACTGTGCTCCTGGAAAATCGGCCTGCATAGTAGTTGAACATGATCCGCGTCCAGCCCCAGCTTTTGTGTACGCGTTTATCCGGCTGTTCAGGTCTGAAATCGGGGTCCAGGCCAAGGTAGTTATAGATATCAGCGAGTGTCTGGCCCCGGTTTTTCCTGATCTGGTCTTCAAAAATGATGGTCCGGAGCCGGTCTGAAGGGATGTGCTTCAACCAGGTGTTGAGATACCTTGCATACAGGCCGTACTCAAGGATGCGCATCTTGGGCATTTCCGTAGCGACCTTTCTGAGGCCGAGCAGTGGTGACGCCGACCCTTTTTTCATCCAGTGTAAATAGGCGGAAACCGCCCGGCGGACAGGGTCGCGCAGTACTACGATGAATCTGGCTTCCGGGAACTTCTCCGAGATGAGTTCGGGAATGGTTGGCAGCGACTCATCGAATTCGATCTGGCTGGACGAGTTGTGCCAGTAGGGCACACGATCATAGAAATAGGTTGTCGACGCTTCACCGGTTAACTTGCCCGGGTCCAGATCCTTGAAATAGTCTAAATACCAGTCGTCGCCTTTGCTATAGAGTTCAGCCGAGCCAAAGTAGTGAAGCTCTTTCGGGGTAGGCAGGGAGGTTCCCGGGTGCTGGTCGAGCATATTCCATAACCAGGTGGTGCCGGCTTTCTGCGCGCCGATGATAAAAAATGCCGGCTCATTCCTGGCTGGTGCGTTCAATCTGTCGTTCTCCATTACTCCGGGTGTCGCTGGCAATGAAGTGGAATCAGCCACTGTCCGGTAAACGCAACAGTCGCCTGCCTGTACCCGGCTCAAAACGCACCAGCGATGCCCACCGGTACCCAGCCTCGAGGTGTCGTGAACTAACCAGCAGTAACAGCAATACCAGGAATGCCACCGAAGATAATACTGCCCCGGAAACACTTTGTGACGCCATGCTGGCGGGGAACAGGCTGAGAATGATATTGCCCAGGCTGTAGCTCAGCAGTGAGGAGCGGGAAAAGGAAAGCGGTACCCGGGTCCAGTCCGGCATTTTACCATGCAGGGGTATGATCCGGGACAGTACAAACAGCGTGACCGCGCAGGCGATCAGTCCGACTGCGTAATAACCGATGTGGTTGTGCGAACGATACTGGTAGTTGGCGAAGCGCCGGATCACGCCAGCCAGTGAGACATCCGCTGCCAGCCAGGCTACGATGGTAATGCACACTGTTGCCATCGCAAGCAGGGTGTAGTTGAACGGTTTCAGGCCCGCTTCTTTCCAGTTGTGCAGGCTGGCGGCGACCAGCATGCCCGCGAACACGAAGGTCATGCCGTGCCAGACGCTGGGACCATCGAGCGTGCTGCCTGTGCCCAGCAGGATGCCGGCGAGGGCGTCCATGCGGCCCAGGGGAACACCTGAATACTGGTCGAGGATCGTATTCCCCAGCCAGATTGCGAACAGCATCATTACCAGCGACAGTGAACCGGTGCGGCAGCGTATCCAGATGATGGGGATGGCGAGCAGCATGGCGACGCTGTACAGGCGCAGGATATTTCCGAACACGGCGCTGTCCATGAACAGCATCGCACGGGTGGCTTCCCGGAGGCTCATGTGGTCGCCGATTACCCCCGCGATGACCGTTAACTGGTATCCCAGGTAGCACTGGGCGCTGCGCAATATCAGCCTTCGCACCACCGTTGGCAGACCGTTCTCCTGGGCTTTACGGGCGTACACCAGCTCTAGCATCATGCCGAACATGAAGACGAACAGCGGGGTTGCGGTGCGGGTGAACACCTTGACCTTCAGCGCATCGTCGCCCAGTGCCGCAAAGCCTCCGAAGGCCAGCATGGCGTGTGAGAACAGGGCCAGGACGATGGCGTACGAGCGGGCCACATCGATAAAATTAAGCCGCGACAGTTTTTTTCCGCTCATGGTGTGCTCGTGCGACAATGGATTTCCGGCAGTGGATTGCGCCACACGGATGATTCCGCAGGTGAAGGTAAATACCCGGTCCCGGTTACGTTATCACTACAGGTACAGGCGCGGCAAGCGACCCCTGGTGTGTGCTGTGCCGGGTAAATGCGGTGCGGCCTGATCATGCCTTGTCTTGCTTTCCGGGCGGAGGGACGGTGGAGGTGCGACTCCAGTCGCTGCAGAGCCGGGCAACCCGGCCCGTGAGCCGACGCAGGCGGGCACGGTTCACACTCAGCCAGCCACGCCCGCACCCATAGCGTTCCGCCATTCGGTCCGCCGAGTAACGCCCAAGGCGCAGGCCCCACTCGTGGGCCGGCCGCCAGGCCAGCTGCCATCGGCAGCGCCGGTAATGCAGGCGGCCGTGCAGGCCGGGATGGATGCCGGGCGGCAAGGGCATGGCGAACAGCCGGTGCGCCATGAAAACATGGGCGTCGAAGGCCCGGACTCTGCGATGTTGTTGCATTTGCGCCCGGATACCCGGCCAGTCGGCGCCGGCTGCGCGGTATTCGTGGACGGTTTCGTGCAGCGACCGTAACGGAAAAATGCCGTCTGCGTACAGGTGATCAATCAACTGACTGTGCACCAGGTTGTGCAGCAACCGGTGCGTGGCCGACAGTGCGGTCATCCTTGCCCCTTCGATTTCCAGCGGGTCCAGCGCAGCCAGTGCGGTTTCCAGTGGCAGGAGGCGGTCGAACGGTTTTTCCGCCAGGCCGCGATGCAGTTCCAGTGTCCCGTAGTCCCCTTCCCGGTACAGCGGGGCACAGTGGTGGTGTTCGTCGTGGTAATCGTCATGTATGTCTTCGAGCGGCCGGTAGCCCAGTGCCTGCAGCGCTTCATGGGCCGGGGGAATCTCCGCCCTGCGGACCAGCAGGTCGATATCACTCATGATGCGGATGCCGGGATCGCGGTACATGTCGGTGACCAGGTGCTTGGCGCCCTTGAGCAGGACCGGGACGATACCGGCGCTGTTCAGCTGACGCGCGGCTTCCAGTAGTTGTTGCCGCAGGTGCCGGTTGCGTTCCGTGCTCAGCCGGTGCAGTTCCTGCAGGTAGTGAGCCAGGTCTTCCGGTAGTTCTTCTGCGAGTCCCCGGTACTCCAGTGCGACCCACAGTGCCGGTGTGAGCAGGTGCTGGTTGGCCAGGCTGACTACGGCCTCCCAGGGGACCTGGCCCGAGCGGATTGCGGTGTGCAGCGTGTCGTTGTCCACCTGCGGGTCGTCCTGCAGGGCGCGTGTCAGGAAGTCGAGGGCGATGAGCGATGGATTCACGGCAACAGTGTCCGTACCCGGGCGATCGCCTCTTCCAGCCGACTGTAGCGCAGCTCATAACTTTCCATGTCCGCAATCCAGTCGACCAGTTCGGTCACACTGGTACTGTCCAGCTCGTCTTCCATGTCGGTGCCGGCGTCGGTCAGGCGGCACAGGGCGTCCGCCGGGGTCAGGCGTTGCAGCCGGGTCTCACTGTCGGCCTGGTAGACCGGGAACACCAGGGCGCGGACCGGGTGGCGGGTGGTGCCGCCACTCAGCTGCTGTGCTTCCGGCAACAGGTAGCGGACCTGCTGGCCATCCAGCCGCAGGTGAACCGGCAGTGCTTCCATGTGCGGGTAGAAGGCTTGCAGCACTTTCCAGGCGCCCGGTTTGATGCCCAGGCCGGCATCGATGCACTGCACCTGGTGTGAATCGGCCTGCAGCAGCACCAGCTCGTCGGTGCAGTAGCGGTAGCCCGAGGCCAGCAGCGCGGCGGTCAGGGTGGACTTGCCGCTGCCGGACAGGGCCGGGAAGACCAGGCACTGCGCGCCATTGCTGACTGCGGCGGCGTGAAACGCGATCAGGCAGTCGGCGCGCCGGTAGGACTCGGCGACCACCTGGCCGTGTAGTAACGGCGCCAGTTCCTGCTCGCTGCGACACCAGCCGATCGGCTGGTCATCGCAGAGCAGGATAAAGCCGCGCGGATCGTGCTGCAGTTCAAAGCAGACGTCACAGGGACAGTCCGGCGGTACGGCCAGGTGAGCGAAGGCCGACTCGGCGAACGGCGCAAGCTCCGCCCTGGAGAAGCGCAGGCGGAACACTGTCCCGAACATCCGGTAACGGCGTTCAGCCGGAAACGAGCGGATGCGGGTGTGGGGGGCCGGGATGTCTTCCTCTTCCTCGCAGCTAGCACTGTCCGCAGCCGCGGACGGCGCATCTGTGCGCCCCAGCAGCCCTCTCCGGGTCCATTCGGACAGGGTGGTATCCAGGTCCTGCTGCGCCTGCCCGGGCGACAGCTGGAACGTCTGCGTCAGTTCCCGTGTGATGGCGGCTCTGTCCAGGCGTTCTTCGCAGCAGCACCAGATCAATGCGGCACTGGGATTCAGGCGGAACAGGGCGTGTGCGTGCGGCAGGAACAGCAGCAGTTCGTCGCCGAGCAGGAAGGAGAGTACCCCGGTGGAAACGATCGGGAGCTGGTCCGGTTCTGGCATTGCGTGACGACCCGTGGATCAATGACTGGAATTGTCCTGTTTATCGGTCAGCGGGGGTAATTATTGACGGGGCGCGACGAATTGGGCGCGAGTCCACCCGCGCCGCCCTGGTGAAGGCAACGCGGGTGGTCTTGCGTCACGGGTTTACGTGGCCTGGTCTGTTGCCAGGGCGTTCTGGCGAAATTACTTTCTGTGCGAGAAAGTAGGTCTCTGCGGTTTCCAGGAACTGCGGTCCGGCTTCCAGGAGTGCCGGCCCCGGGGTTGCCAGGATTTGTTCGGCCGGCCCATCCAGGAGCCCTTCTGGTAACCGCCGCGGGCAGCGAAGCTGGGTTTCATCAGCATCATAACCGCCGGTGGGGTATAGACGGCGAATTTGCCGGCTTTTTTCAGGAAATCGCGTCGGCTGTTGACGTCCGGTGTGGAATTTTCCCCTGTGTGCTCAGTGCTTTTCTTCATGTTGTCACCACGCTATCTGATTGTTTTTATGTGGTAAAACAAAGCCCGGGTGTTGATGTTCGGGCGCTGATTTACCGTTCGTAATCAACGCTCCTTATTCTTTTTCATTTCACCTGCGACCGGCTGGCCGGAAGGTGAATACATCCTGTTTTTCTACCGTCAAATATACGACGGACCGGAACCAAAAGTCAATGCCGGGGTCCCCGAAACGGCCATATCCGGCGCGGTCGATGCGGGAATACATGGCCCCTGCGGAATTTACGTATAATGCCGTTTCCGTTCCTGCATGACCGGCCCGATCCGGCAATTTTTCTATGAGTAATCAACCCACTGACACCGGCATCCAGGATGCCATCCAGACCATTGACCCGGGTGAATCCCTGGCGGAGATCCGGGCAACGCTGGCAAAAGCCCGGCAACACCTGAAAACCATGCCGGAAGACAGCAACCCGGTCGACCGCGCGCGGGCGCTGCTGGATGTGGCGGAGCCTCTGCTCGGCCTGGGGCAGGGCGCGGACGCCTGGCTGCACGCGCGCGAGGCCTTCTCGGTGTTTGTCGACTACGAGCAGTGGCAGGATGCGGTCGAGGCAGCGGATGTCCTGTACCAGTCCGAACAGCCGGACTCGATCGCGGCACTGGGGCAGGGGATCTGGCTGGCGGTGACTTACCCGGTGAAGGCGCAGAGTACGGTGACGCTGCTGGATCACGTCATCGACGAGACCCCGGACGACTCGGACGGTGCCGTGGTGGCGGCGATGGTGGCGCATTACATCGCCGGCCTGCGCACCGAGGGCGAAGAGCAGCAGAGCCTGACCTTTCTGACTACCCAGATGATCGCGCGGGTCGCCAAACGGCACCGCGGCATCGAGGACCAGGAGACCCTGGACACCTGGATCGAAATGTACCAGCTCAACGATGTACCGGAGTTGCTGAAACGCCTGGGAACGGTCGTGGATGTCATGGTGGGTGACCAGTGGTGGTTCGACCGCGACGCGCTGCGTGCCCGGCTGCCTGTGCACTAGCGCATGCCCTCTTCAACCAATGATCTGCACCAGTATCTGTACATTGATCAACAGGCTGCACTGGCTGATTTCTGTGCGTCGCTAAAGAATGTTGACTGGATCGCGCTGGATACCGAGTTTATCCGCGAAAAAAGTTACTACCCGCAACTCTGCCTGGTCCAGCTCGGGGTGCCCGGGCAGGCCGCCTGCATCGACCCGTTGCGCATCGAGGATCTGTCACCGTTGTTTGAGTTGCTCTACGACCGTTCCGTCGTCAAGGTGCTGCACGCCTGCAGCCAGGACCTGGAGATTTTTGTGCACCTGCGCAGTGAGGTTCCGGGGCCAATTTTTGACACCCAGCTGGCAGCGCCCCTGCTGGGTCTGCCCGAGCAGATGGGCTATGCCAATTTTGTAAAGGACCGCCTGGGCCGGTCGCTGGACAAGACCCAGACGCGCACCGACTGGTCACGCCGGCCGCTGTCCGACAAGCAGCTGCGCTACGCAGCGGATGATGTGCGCTACCTTGCGGATATCTACCCGGTGTTCCGCAAACAGCTCGACGAGCTGGGGCGACTGGACTGGCTGCGGTCGGAGTTTGAACCTTACGAACAACTGGAACGCTACCGGCTCGATCCGGCGCAGGTATGGAAGCGCATCCGCGGGGTGGAAAAACTGCGTCCCGCAGCCCTGTCGACCGTGCAACTGCTGGCGGAATGGCGCGAACGGCTGGCGCAGGAACGCGATCTGCCGCGCAACTGGATTTTCAAGGACGACGTGCTGATCGATATCGCGCGCCTGGCGCCGCAGCAAGCGGGCGAGCTGAAGAAGATTCGTGGCCTGGCGCCCAAGAGTGCGGACCGCTGGGGGGAGCGGATGGTTGCCCTGGTCCGGGAAGGTAAACAGCGTCCGCCTGAGCCGCTGCCGGACTGGAAAAAGCGCACCCGGCCGAGCGGGCAGGAAGAAGCGCTGGCGGATATCCTGCACGCCCAGTTGCGCCTGCTGGCGGAGCGGAATCATATCAACAGTACGGTGCTGGCAAGCCGCAAGGACCTGGTCGCGCTGGTGCAGGGTGACGAGGATGTGCCGGTACTGCACGGCTGGCGTCTTGAAATGGCAGGCAACGAGTTGCTCGCCTTGTGCAACGG
>Ga0256841_1002991_pt1 | contig 12928 bp, 15 predicted proteins | sample 356308metaG_FD_185971 | JGI IMG/M metagenome (GOLD analysis project Ga0256841, IMG submission 185971) | Hydrothermal vent microbial communities from Mid Atlantic Ridge, Atlantic Ocean - 356-308 | ecosystem: Environmental > Aquatic > Marine > Hydrothermal vents | place: Atlantic Ocean: Mid...
GATCATTCCACGGCGGGTGCGATTCACGCGGTCAATCAATGGGGCGTTTACGGCCGGGTGCTGGCCTAACTGATAGCTCGCCGTCGTCAACACCCGCCGCGATGCCCGCGAGCTGTTTCAGCGCATGCCCGAGGGGACGATCCACCTGTCCGCGCTGATGTGTGGCCGCCACCGCTCGGCGGTGATTGCCCAGATCAAGGAGAAGCTGCGCCGGGGAGAACCGGTGCGGGTGGTCAGCACCCAGTTGGTCGAAGCCGGGGTCGATCTGAATTTCCCGGTGGTCTATCGTGCCCTCGCCGGGCTGGATTCCATCGCCCAGGCCGCGGGCCGCTGCAACCGAGAAGGCCGGTTGCCGGACAAGGGCAGGGTGGTGGTGTTCGTCCCGCCGCAACCCGCGCCGCCGGGCATCCTGCGACGCGCCGCCAGCAAAACCGTCTCCGTATTGGCCGGCGGTCAGTCCTCGCCGTTGGCGCGAGACAGCTTCAGCCGCTTTTTCCGTGTGTTCTACGACGACAGCGACCTGGACAAGCATGGCATCGAGCGGCTGCTTACACCCAATGGCGAGCTGGCCTGCCAGTTCCGAACCGCCGCGCAAAAATTCCACCTTATCGATGACCGGGGTGAGTCGCTGCTGGTGCGCTACCACGGTGAGAAAGACAAAGACGATATCGCCATGCTGCTCGCCAAGCTCAAGCAGGACGGCCCCAGCCGCTGGCTGATGCGCAAGCTACAGCGCTACAGCGTTAACGTCTCCAAGTGGCACTTCAGGCAACTGCAAGATGACCACCAGATCGAGGAAGTCTGGCCCGGCATCTGGGCACAGATGGAAGGCACGACGATCTACGATCAGACCCTCGGCCTGATCCTCGACGCCGCCGCGCCGTCAGCGAGAGATCTGGTGCTGTGAGTTATACTGGTCATATAGAAATGACCACTTGGAGGGCGGTATGAAAATCAGCGCAACCGAATTCAAGGCCAAGTGCCTGAAATTGATCGACGAGGTGGCCCAGACCCATGAGCCGTTGGTGGTCACCAAACGCGGCAAGCCCGTCGCCAAGGTGGTGCCCATCGAGACCGAGGAGCCGGATTCCTGGTATGGCTATATGGCCGGCACCATTGAGATCGTTGGCGATATTATCGAGCCGATCGAACAGGAGTGGGCGGCGATGACTGGCGAAGAAGATCATCTCTACGAAGGATTGGGCGTCGCCGAACCCTCGCCCGATGAGGGCAAGCAATGAAAGGGGAGCTGCTTTTGGATACGCACGTCTGGCTGTGGTTTGCCATGCCCAACCCACGTTTGAGGCAGCCGGCCCGTGAGGCTATCGGGCGGGCGGTCAATGGCGCGCGTTTGCATGTGTCGATCATGTCCATCTGGGAAATCAGTCTTTTGGAGTCGAAAGGGCGCTTGCATCTGGGTATGAGCGTGGAGAACTGGATGGCCCGCGCGCTCGCGTTACCGGGCCTGAATGTGCTGGCGCTCGAACCTGAATTGATTTTCGATGCACACAGGCTGCCCGGCCAGTTCCATGCCGACCCCGCCGACCGCCTGCTGGTGGCCACCGCCCGCCACCACGGCCTGCGGCTGCTTACCGAAAACCGCAAGATTCTCGACTACGCCCGGCAGGGCTATGTGCGCGCCCATGCCACCGACGACAAGGAGTTATTGAAACCATGAAAACCCATTGCCTGGAGGTCTCCGGCGATTTCGCCTGCTTCACGCGGCCGGAGATGAAAGTGGAGCGCGTCTCCTACGATGTCATCACCCCCTCGGCCGCCCGCGCCATTTTTGACGCCATTCTATGGAAACCCGCCATTCGCTGGATCAACCTGCGGCGCAATGAAGTGGGCAGCATGATTTCCGCGCGTAACGTCAAAACCGCCATCCGCTCGTTCCCACGCTTCTGCGTGGGAATGCATACTGTGCTTGGAAGTGGCTCCGTATGGGTTCCCACGCGGGAGCGTGGGAACCAGGGCAAACGCACCCAGGTGCCTGCTACGTCCCCCCGCTCGTTCCCACGCTCCTGCGTGGGAATGCAGACTGTGCTTGCGGATGCCTCCATATGGGTTCCCACGCGGGAGCGTGGGAACCAGGGCAAACGCACCCAGGTGCCTGCTACGCCCCCCCGCTCGTTCCCACGCTCCTGCGTGGGAATGCAGACTGTGCTTGCGGGTGGCTCCGTATGGGTTCCCACGCGGGAGCGTGGGAACCAGTGCGTGGGAGAGGGAGCGAGGGGACCAGAAAGGAGTGAAGGAGGATGATTCGTGGGTAGAAACCGATACAAAATAATCCATCCGGAACTGCCTCACTTCGTCACTCTGACGGTGCTGCACTGGATTCCGGTATTTACGCGACCGGATACGGTAAACATCTTGCTTGACTCTCTGCGGTTTTTGTCCAGGGAGGGTTTAAAGGTTTATGCGTGGGTGGTGCTGGAGAATCATTGTCATCTGGTTTTGCAAAGCCAGGCGCTGGATCGTGACATTGCCCGCGTGAAATCTTTTTCCGCGAGGAAGATTATCCAGTATCTTTCCGAGCGTCATATTTGCCAGATTCTCGACCAGTTGGCGTTTTATAAAAAAGCGCATAAGGGAGACCGCGCTTATCAGTTCTGGCAGGAGGGCGTACACCCCGAACTGATACAAAATGATGCGATGATGCGCCAGAAAATCGATTACATTCATCAAAACCCGGTCAAACGCGGGTACGTGGATGAAGCGGAACACTGGCGGTATTCCAGCGCGAGGGATTATGCAGGGCAGTCGGGGTTGCTGGAGATTTGTCGGCAATGGTGATCTTCCCTCCTCGTTCCCATGCTCCTGCGTGGGAATGCATACTGTGCTTGCGGGTGGCTCCGTATGGGTTCCCACGCGGGAGCGTGGGAACCAGAGTAAAGGGTCGATCGTAGTCGTCTGCCATGGTGGCCTCCTTACCGAGTAATGCCGCGCTCGTCTCGGGACGCCAGGGTCGTTACGCGGCCGTGGTGGATGGAAACGACCGCCCCGACCTCGGGACGATCATGCAGTGATTGAATGGGGTGTGAGACGAAGGTCCGGGACGCGACCTGTTGGATCGCGTACTGCTCGTCGGCAGCGATCACCGGACCATCGTAGCGGATCGCGGGATTGGCCGCATACAAAGCGCCTCTTGCGTTGGATGCCTCGAACAATGCCTGTGCTTGGTCAGACACGCCAGAGCGTTCCAGCACCTGGCGCATACTGGCCAGTGCAATCGCGTAACGGACATTGCGCGTGGCCGTGCCGGCCACCTTGGCAATGGCCCCTATCGCCGCCAGACCGGCGATATCCCGGTGCGCCGTGCGCTCCGGGCATTTGGTGATCTTCATGTAGTTCTTGGGCGTGATTCCCTGCTCTACGCGATCAGGCCCACGCCGGAAAACCGCGTTGAGCGCCTTCCGCTGCCGCTCGTTCAGTTGATCGCCAAATCGATCGAAGAAACGAGCTTTATCCAGGATGAAATCGACCTGCTTGAGTGCAATCTGCTGGGCATCGAGGGCCATCCTGCTGAAGAACCCCAGCCAGTTCTGAATGTGGCCATCGCCTTTCTGGGCATTGCCCAGCTCGCGGTAATAGGCCTTTTTGTTCTGCTCGATGGCCGTAGCCAGGCATCCAAGCGTGGGAAACCCTAGACCTTGGGACAATGCCTGGTCGGCGATTGCGCGCCCTACTCGCCCATTCCCATCGTCAAAGGGATGAATCGTCTCGAACCACAAATGCGCAACCCCCGCACGGATCGGCCCTGGCAGCTCGTTTCGCGATTCGTTGTACCAGTCGATGAACCGATCCATCTCCGGCTCGATCCGATCCGGGGGCGGCGCCTGGTAATGTACTTTGAAATGCCCAATTGGCCCGGACACGATTTGCATCTCGTCGTCGCGGTATGCGCCTCGCGTGATGTCAAAGAGGCCGGTTTCAGGCACCACAGCCTCCTGCCACGCAAATAGCAAATTGTGGGTTAGCGGCTGCCCCCAGTTCTGCCGAACATCGGTCATCAGCCGGGCAATGCCTTCGGCCTTCTCATCCCAAGATAATCCTTTGCCCTGGACGAACCCCATCAGCGCGGCGATGGAATTGACGACCGATTCACGATCGAGGCGTTCGCCCTCGATCTCCATGGTTTTGACGGCTTCGCTCACCATCAGATCAACGGTGACCTCCTGACGGGAAACATTGGCCAAAGCCTCGACCCGGCCAGCCAGGCGGGACGCAGCGGCCGAAAAATCGGCGATTACCCCAGAGAACCCGGCCAGACCATACTGAAAATCAGGCCAGTCGGTACGCTGCCAGATCCACTCGATATCATTCATGGCAGGAGTATAATGGATATTCCTGCCATATTGAACGTCGGTTTGGCAGTAAATGGCGCCATTTTCCTGCCACGCCCGGGGATTTTGTTATTCTGGGGATCTATTTTGATTTTGGTGATTTTGGGGTCAAATCTAGCAATATATAGTATATCCCTTATAACCATAACCAAATGCACGCCCACTCCGCATCGAATACCCTGGTGCCTGGTATCAGGTCATGAACCGCGGCCTCGGCAGGAAGGGCGGATGACATCGATATACCAGACCTCAAGACCGCGCGGGCTTCCCCCTCGATTCGATACGATACTGTGCTTGCGAGCGGCTCCGTATGGGTTCCCACGCGGGAGCGTGGGAACCAGGGCAAACGCACCCAGGTGCCTGCTACGCCCCCCCGCTCGTTCCCACGCTCCTGCGTGGGAATGCATACTGTGCTTGCGGGTGGCTCCGTATGGGTTCCCACGCGGGAGCGTGGGAACCAGGGCAAACGCACTCAGGTGCCTGCTACGTCCCCCCGCTCGTTCCCACACTCCTGCGTGGGAATGCATACTGTGCTTGGGAGTGGCTCCGTATGGGTTCCCACGCGGGAGCGTGGGAACCAGGGCAAACGCACCCAGGTGCCTGCTACGCCCCCCCCGCTCGTTCCCACGCTCCTGCGTGGGAATGCATACTGTGCTTGCGGGCGGCTCCGTATGGGTTCCCACGCGGGAGCGTGGGAACCAGGGCAAACGCACTCAGGTACCTGCTACGTCCCCCCGCTCGTTCCCACACTCCTGCGTGGGAATGCATACTGTGCTTGGGAGTGGCTCCGTATGGGTTCCCACGCGGGAGCGTGGGAACCAGGGCAAAAAACAGGATTGCAGGCTCACCTGGTGAGCCTGCAATCCTGTATCGTGTCAACCCCTTAGCCGTTTAACAAATGAGCAGAACGGATGACGCATCTAAGATACTGGGGTAAAGCCGCAGAAAGCGATTCCTGGCACCTTCTTGCATATCACTCTCTGGATGTGGTTGCTATCGCCAGCGGTTGGCTGACTCAGAATCCTTCTCTGATTCATCATTTTACCTCTGACACCCAAGTCCCACATAAAGCATTCAAAGCCTGGATTTTATTCTTCCTGGCGCTTCACGACATTGGGAAATTCGACATTCGCTTTCAAATCAAAGTTATACAGCTGGCCATGGGGCTTTATGGGAAACTCCCTGATCCCATCATTGCACACAACTACTGGCACGGTGAATATGCCGCCTACTGGGCTTGGCATGACCTGGGAGAAACGCTGCGTTGGAAACCGGATGACGATGAATTTTCCTTTCTGATGGAGGATCCACCCGGTGTGACCTTGTGGAAAGCCTGGGAGCCATGGATTCGCGCCGTGGCGGGGCATCACGGCATGGAGCCGCCCGGTGGCATTCCTTCCGGCTCTGCCCCACAGGTTTCGCTGGATATCATTGCCAGGGACCATGAGGCGCGTCTTTCTTTTATCCGCGCCATGGAAAAACTGTTTCTTGAACCTGCCGGTTTGACGCTGGAAGACGAACCACCCCCGTGCAATCTGGAATTTCTCGCCGGTTTTTGCTCGGTCTGCGATTGGCTGGGTTCCACCACCGAAAATGCCAAGGGCGAGCCGCGCTTCGATTATGTGACCGAACCCATGCCACTGGAAGACTACCTGAACGAGCGCTTGCCCATCGCTGAGCGACTGCTTCAGGAAAGTGGCTTGCTGGCAAAAACCGTTACTTCAGGTGGCATGAAGGTCGTTTTTCCACAGTTCGAAACGCCACATCAGGTGCAAACGCTTGTGGACGATCTGCCCGTTCGAAGTGGTTTGACGCTGATCGAAGCGCCGACCGGGTCAGGCAAAACAGAAGCGGCGCTGGCCTATGCCGCGCGGTTGCTGGCGGCGGGCCAGGCCGAGAGCATCATCCTTGCCTTGCCCACGCAGGCCACGGCAGACGCCATGCTGGAGCGGGTCACCGAGATTGCCGGGCGGCTGTTCGATGATCCCGATGTGGTTCTGGCTCATGGCAAGTCCCGTTTCAATGCAAAATTCATCGACCTGAAAAAGGCGGCGGAACGTGGTCGTCGCTACCCGGCTCGGGAACAGGAAGCCGGCGCGCAGTGCGCCCTGTGGCTGGCGCAGAGCCGCAAGCGCGTGTTTCTCGGGCAGATCGGCGTGTGTACCATCGATCAGGTGCTGGTGTCGGCGCTGCCGGTAAGACACCGCTTCGTGCGCGGCTTCGGGCTGGGCAAGAGCGTGCTGATCATCGACGAGGCACATGCTTACGATGCCTATATGTACGCCCTGATGGACAAGGTGCTGCGGCAACAAAACGCGGTGAGTGGCAGTGCCATACTGCTGTCCGCCACGCTGCCATTGCCCTTGCGGCAACGTCTGTTGCAATCGTGGGATGCCGACACTAAAAAACTCTCGGCGGAAAACGACTACCCCCTGATCACGCAGGTTCAAGACAAAGAAGTCACGCTGCATCCGCTGCCCGACTCAGAGGTTTCCAGACTGGCCAAGGAAGAAACGCCAAGGCAAATCACGCTGTCCTGGTTGGAAACGGACGACATGCTGCCCGATGAGGTCATGGAACAACGCATCATCGACGCCGCCAATGCCGGCGCCAATGTAGTGATCATCTGCAATCTCGTCGCCGACGCCCAGCAATTGCACGCCCGCCTGTCCGACCGTAGCGACAAGCCCGTTCTGCTGTTCCACTCCCGCTACCGTTTCAAGGATCGCCAATCCATTCAGGAACAGGTGATGCGCCATTGGGGCAAGGAAGAGCCACGCTTGCAGGGCGGCATTCTGGTGGCCACACAGGTGGTCGAGCAAAGCCTGGACCTGGATTTCGACTGGATGCTCACCCAGCTTTGCCCCATCGACCTGTTGTTTCAGCGTCTGGGTCGGCTGCACCGCCATGAGCGGCCGCGTCCGGCGGGGTTCGAACACGCTGCCTGTACCGTATTGCTGCCCCAGGAACAGCGATATGAGCTGCACAAACTGATCTACGGCAACGGCAAGGCGCCCAACTCACGGGTGCTGTGGCGCACCGAACACATGGTTCGGCAACACCCTGAAATGACCTTTCCCGAGGTCTACCGCCCGCTGATCGAAAAAGTGTATGAAGACGAACCCTGGCCGGATGAACCCGCGGAAATCACCCAGGAGTATGAAAAATTTTGGCAAGCGGAAGACGGCAGCCGCGCCGTGGCGCGTTACATCAGCAACATCGAAAACGCCTTCGATGACAACGACGACAACGTCAGCCTGCTCACCCGCGACGGCGAAATGAGCCTGAACATCCTGCCCATCGTCGAAACGGAGAAAGGGCGGTGCTTTCTGGACGACGATCAACCCATCGCGGATCTGGAGGCCTGGCAGCAGGCCGAGCAAATCATGCGCAACACCTTGCCGGCGCCGCGTTCCTGGCAAGGGCTGGGACTGCCTGAGCCATCGCCAGAGGATGGGCTGATATGGTTGCCCATGCAACTTGGAAGCAATGGGATATGGACTCACAGTACTGGGCAATCGGTATTTTTCTATGAAATGGAACAAGGATTCTGGATACAGAAACCTTCTGAGTAACTGTGGCTACAGGCAAACAAACCAATCCCCCAAAAGTGGGGGAACATCGTCGAATCCGTGATCGCCATTTAGGCGACACTCGGATCATCCCGGCAGGGCCGGGAACTCATAAGGGAAGTATATCTTATATGCTACACTCTTGATAAATATTTTTTCGGGTCGTACACTCCCAGTATTATCAACAAGTATCCTGCGGGTATGCGCCATGTGGATTAAACAATTGATTCATGCGTTGAATGAGATCAGCCCTTTCGGTTTGATCGCTCTCGCCTTGATTATTGCCCTGATTGCGGTTGCCAAATTATAAGAATGGAGAAATCATGAACCTGCTCACCGATCCCTGGATACCCGTCCAGCAACGCGGGCACACCCGGCTGCTCACCCTGCAACAATTGCTGTGCGAGGAAGCCGACTACACCATCGCGCTGCCGCGCGACGACATGGAGCTGGCCTGCCTGCAATTGCTGGTTTGCCTCACCCAGGTCTTGTTCTTGCCTGAAAACCGCGAGGCTCTGCTGGGCCGCATGCGTGAACCATTGAGCGATGCCGAATACCAGCACGGCATCGAACCTTATACTGACTGGTTCGACCTTCGCCATGAGCAATGGCCGTTCATGCAGACGCGAGGGGTAATCGCCAAGGAGCCCACACCCATTCAGAAGTTGTTCGTCGGTCTGCCGGAAGGCAACAACCATGCCTTCTTCAACCAGCCAGGGGAGATTTCAGCGATCAGCCAGGCAGCGGCGGCCATCGCCTTGTTCAATCAGGCCATGAACGCCCCCAGCATGGGCGGCGGATTCAAAGGCGGCTTTCGGGGCGGCGCGCCGATCACCACTTTGCTGGCTGGTCCCAGTCTGCGTCATACGATCTGGTTCAATGTACTGCATAAGCAGCAGCTGAAACATATCCTGCCGAATATCGACGAACCGCACGAGAATGACAAACCTACCTGGGTTGATCCCATAAAGGAAAAATCGAAGATCGCGGCGGGCGAGATTGGTCTGTTGCGCGGTCTGTTCTGGCAACCTGCCCATGTGGAATTGCAGTTTTCTGAACAATCAACCGTTTGCGATGAGTTGGGTGTCACCTCTGAGCCAGCGGTGACGGAATTTCTGAAAGAAAAATTCGTGTATGAGATTGTGGGCGACTGGATTCATCCACATTCCCCCCGTGTTTACGACCTAAAAAAGAACACACTGAAATACCTTTCCTTCACCACCACCGCACCTGCCTGGACTCAGCTCAATCATTTGCTGGTGGCTTCCGAAAACAAAAAAGAGGCCCACGAACCCGCTGAAATCGTGAAGCAATTTCGGAAAGACTTTGCAGAACCCGGCCAGCTCATCGTCGGTGGCTACCGCAACAAGCAGGCCTCGATCCTGCAACGGCGGCACGAGTTTTTTCCGCTGCGACCCGGCTGGGACAAGAAAGGCGAGAAAATCACTTTTCTCGTTGAACGCGCACTGGAAATCAAGACCCTACTGCGCAACAAACTGTTTGGTTTTGCCAAAGCCAGCGGCGCTACCGGCATCAACGAAAAAGCCGAAGCTTACTTCTACCACCAGTCCGAACCCCTGATCCACCAAGCCCTGCGTGAGATCGACTGGAACGAACCTGACCGGCAACTGGCGCGCCTGCGCGATGAGCTGATCGATTTGAGCTGGAAAATCTTCGACCAAGTCACCCGCCCCTACGCACACGAACCCAAGATGATCCAAGCGCTGGCCACGGCCAAGACCACCCTGGGCGCGGGTTTCAAGAAACTGAAAGGTACCTCGTCATGAATAAAAAAATCGACTTTGTCGCCGTTGCCCGGCGGTATGAATCTTTGCCGCCGGGGCCGAAGGCGGAACTGCGGCGCGCCGGAAAACCCGAAGACCTTGCACTGATTCCGGCCTTCTACCGCCTGTTGCCCGGCATTCAGACCAACCCGCAATGGCAACGCACCGTCTTTTTTCTGCCCTTTGTTCATCATGCGGACAAGGCGCTCACACTAGGCCAGCAGTTGCACAAAAGCGGCATCAGTGAAGAACGGCTGTTCCAGGTATTGCGCTCCACCAGCCCCAATGACCTGATCCAGTTGCGCCGCCTGGTTCAACAGGCCGAGCCATCTGCCGACTGGGCGCAACTCGGCCCCATGCTGTATTTCTGGAACGAGCACAACAAGCGCCGCCTCGTCGAAGACTATTTCACGCCTATTAAAGATAAGGAGCCCCAATCATGAACGACAAGAATTTCATCAATTTCCATGTGCTGATCTCCCACAGTCCGTCCTGCCTCAACCGCGATGACATGAACATGCAGAAGACCGCGATTTTCGGCGGCGAGCGGCGCGTACGCATCTCCTCACAATCGCTCAAGCGCGCCATGCGCAAGTCCGATTACTACAAGGAACATCTGGGTAAACCGTCGAAACGCACGCGGGAGCTTGGGCGATTGCAGGAACAGTTTGTCGATGCATTGAAAGATCGCTACCCGGAAGAAGTCATTGTTCAGGCGCTGGAGTGGATTTCCGGCAAGGAAGGTCTCTCCGAATTGTCCGTGAAAGAAGTGGCGGTTGCACCCTGGGCGGTGGAGGAAGTAGCGTGGTTTTGCGATGCCATCGCGCAGGCCGGTGAAGACGCCGACAAGAAGAAGCTGGCCAAACAGATCGAAAAAGACGCTGCACCGCTACGCGCGGCCCTGTCTTCGGCTGTCGATATCGCGCTTTCCGGGCGCATGGCCACCTCCGGTCTGATGATCAACATGGATGGCGCACTGGCCGTGGCCCACGCCATCACCACCCATCCTGTCGATTCCGATATCGACTGGTTCACCGCGGTCGATGACCTGGTGGAAGAGGAGATGAATCAGCGGCTGGTGGGTGAAACCGAAGAAGGTCAGGGAGAAAAAGGCTCCGGCCACCTCAACACCCAGGAATTCAGCGCCGGCGTGTTCTACCGCTACGCCAGTCTGAACATCCCGCAATTACAGAAAAACCTCGGCGGCGCCTCGCGGGAGCGGGCGCTGGAGATTGCCAGTCATGTCTTGCACATGCTGGCCACCGTCGTGCCCAGCGCCAAGAACCAGAGCACCGCGCCCTTCAATCTGGCGGATTTCGTCATGGTGAGTTTCAGCGATATCCCCGTGTCGCTGGCCAATGCCTTCGAGAAGCCCGTACGCGATAACGGCGGTTATCTGGCGCCTTCCATCAAGGCACTGAGAGATTACTGGCAGCGCATCCACAAGGGTTATGGCCTCGATGAGCAGATGGCGGCTTTCACACTTGAGGCTGAATCCGACGGTGAACCCGAAACCTTTGCCAGCCTCCCGGAGCTGGAAGCCTGGGTGAAAGCGGGCGGGCAATCATGAAGACCTTTGTCGCCCTCAAGCTCCAGGGCGTGATGCAGGCCTGGGGCGGTCATACTTTCGAGGATTTTCGCCATACCGAGCTGATTCCCACTCGCAGCGCCCTGCTCGGTTTGCTGGGCGCCTGTCTGGGCATCGACCGGCATGACGCCAAACGCCAGACCGAACTGGCGAAAAGCGTCAGCATCGCGGTTCGCGCGGACCAGCGTGATGCCTGCACCCCCATGCGTATCACTGACTTCCACACCGTGCTGGACGCCCGCAAGGTGGATGGCAAGATCAATCCCCATCCGGTGGTTTCACGGCGTGAATACTGGTGCGATGCCTGCTACACCGTGCTGCTGGAAATGCTGGAGGGCGCTCCCTTTGATGCCAATCAACTGGAGCAGGCATTACAAAAGCCTGTGTATACCCCGTTTCTTGGCCGGCGCTCCTGCCCGCCATCGCGGCCTCTGTACGAAGCCACGCTGGAAGCCGCCGATTTCGAGTCGGCGTTCGACCTGATCGAGCCCCGAGCAGGCGTAATCTACAGTGAACAGCAACCCGCCGATGGCGGCACCTCTTACCGCTTGCGTGATACACCTCTGTACGACCGCAAACGGCAATTCGCTTCGCGCCAGCTCTATATCTCCAGGCAAGGAGAACAGCATGCACCTGAGTAAAATTCATCTGCATCCTGGCCGGCTGGACAATGCCTGGGAATGGCACCGCGCCCTGTGGACGCTGTTTCCCGGCTTCGAGCGGCAGACAAACGAACCCGCGCCTTTTCTCTACCGGATTGAAACAATGAATCTGGCCCAAGGCGCGCAAGTGTTGGTGCAATCCACGATCAAGCCAGCCAAACAATCAGATCGCGCCACCCTGCTGGCCACTCGTGACATCGACCCGAAACCAGTTGCCGGACAGACACTGGCGTTCACCCTCACCGCCAACATCACCAAGGCCATCCGCGATCAGGGCAACCCCGAGCGCAAGATCCGGGTGCCGCTGATTCAGGAAGCGCAGCAAATCGACTGGTTGAAACGCAAACTTGCAGGGGCCGCTGATTCTGTCGGAGGGTTGAAAGTGCAACCTCATCCCCCGACTTATTTCCGCAAGGGCAGGCGCCCGGGAAAAATCGTTGCCGTGAGTGTCGAGGGCGTCATGACCGTCAAAAACCCCAAACAACTGCTGACATTGTTGAAGAAAGGCGTCGGCCCCGCCAAAGCCTTCGGCTGCGGCCTGCTGCTGGTGCGTAGGGTTTGATGTGTTACGTAACGCGTACTATACTCAAACCCAATGATCCGAACCTTCCGTGACAAAGCCACCGCCCAGGTGTTTTCCGGGCGCTATGTGAAAAAGCTGCCACGGGAGATTCAGCCCCGGGCCTTGAACAAGCTGCGCCTGCTGCACAGCGCGGTGACGCTGGATGATCTGCGAGTGCCTCCCGCCAACCGGCTGGAAGCGTTGAAAGGCAGCCGCAAGGGCCAATGGAGCATTCGCGTCAATGACCAGTGGCGTATCTGCTTTCGTTGGAATGACGGACAAGCATGGGATGTGGAGATCACTGATTATCACTGAGGAAGGTATCATGAGTATCGCTATTGAATCATTAGACAGCCTGAGCATTACCTCCAATAACGAAGCATTACCTTTATCCACGCCAGGTGAGATCCTGTA
>Ga0256841_1002992_pt1 | contig 12928 bp, 13 predicted proteins | sample 356308metaG_FD_185971 | JGI IMG/M metagenome (GOLD analysis project Ga0256841, IMG submission 185971) | Hydrothermal vent microbial communities from Mid Atlantic Ridge, Atlantic Ocean - 356-308 | ecosystem: Environmental > Aquatic > Marine > Hydrothermal vents | place: Atlantic Ocean: Mid...
ACAAAGAAAGTAAGCGCAGCAACCAAACCGACCGTACTCCAGATACCTTGTGGAGGCAGTTTACCCATGAATGTCAACACGATCATATCCACAAGCATTGCCCAGAACCAGTACTTGAACAACCCTCTTCTGCTGGCCGGTGCCACATTCGGACTTCTGTCCAGGAACGGAAGCAGGAAGAAGATGACCTGTGCAAAGGCAAATGCGATCAGTCCAATGTTTGTCGAGAACGGTCTGAGGATCTCATAAGACCACAGGAAGTACCACTCAGGATAAATGTGTGTCGGTGTCTTCAGTCCGTTTGCAGGATCAAAGTTCACCGGATCCATCGCAAATTCGAAATGGTAAAATACCAAATAGAAGAAGAAGAGGAAGTAAACACCCATGACAAGAACATCCTTGCTCAGGAAGACAGGGTTGAAAGGGATCACTTTGGACTCTTTTACATTCCCTGCTTTGTACTGCTCAGCCGCTTCTTCAAAATCAAACTCTTCACCATCCTGGTTATTGACGTGAGGCAGTCTCAATGTACCAAAGTGAAGTACGATAACGCCGATGATCGCCAAAGGAACCAAAAGTACATGCAGCATAAAGAATCTGTTCAGGAATGCCTGACCCGGGACATAATCCCCTCTGATCCACTCCACAAGTCCGTCCGCATGCAAAGAACCGCCGGAAAAGAGATTGGTAATAACCATACCTGCCCAGTAAGACATTTGTCCCCATGGGAGCATATATCCGGAGAACGCTTCTGCTGAAAAAAGAACGAACAAAAGCATACCTGAAAGCCAAATAAGCTCTCTGCCTCGCTTGTATGAGCCGTAGTAGATCCCTGTGAACATATGGATATAAATGATCAGGAATACGACCGATGCACCTACACCGTGAATATGTCTCCACATCCATCCGTAACCGACCTCACTCATGATCGTATAGTTTACAGAATCAAACGCCAATTGTGTGTTTGGCTGATAATACATCAAAAGGAAGATCCCGCTAATGAGGAGAACACCGAATGTTGCTGCCAAAACCATACCCATTGCCCAAAGGAAATTGATATTTTTAGGGATCCAATATTCAGTTGATAATACACGCTTGAGCGTATCGACAGCCAGTCTTTCGTTCATCCATTTATGACTGAACGGTTTTGCATTTTCGTCAAAATGTGCCATTTACCCCTCCTTATACCGGTAAAGTGATGCCGTCTTCAAGCATCTTTTTATATTCAGGTCCAGTCTCACCGAGGACAAGCTTGGTCCCGTCAATTCTGAATGGAGGAATATCCAGTCCACGCGGTGGTGGTGCTTTCGTAACATCCGCTGTTCCATTATACATGCCGCCATGGCAGGCACAAAGGAAATCCTGCGTTTCCGGACGATATCCCGGGATACAGCCAAGATGCGTACATAGACCTACCGCAACCATATAATAATCATCACCAATTTTGATAAGTCTGTCAAGATCTGTAAAGCTGGGAGCAGTGCTGTCTTTTCTCTTTTTGGCTTTTTCAACCATCTCTTTGGACTGCTTGAGCACAAAAATAGGTTTACCTCTCCATTTTTCCGTTACAAGCACATTTTCCGGTGCATCTTTCAGATCGATTGTAGTGAAACCAGCCGCTTTGACACTCGGCAGGGGATCCCATGTACGCTTCATGGCGTAAAGTGCGCCAATACCGCCAAGAGCAGTAAAACCACCCAATGCCATACCCATAAAGTCCCTACGACCTTTAGTATTGTTAGCCATACTAATACCTTCCTTCTATAAATTTTAAGCTATCAATTATAGAGGATTTGTGCTTAAATAGGATTGATTTGTATCAATCGGATTAGTAAGTCTTCTTATTTTTATAAGAGATTATAATAATATTGTTATATTCTTTTGATGTGTCAATTTTCTTTGTACATCTCTGCAATTTTATTGATATTTAGTTTTTTGATCTGTTTGTCCGCTTTGGGGGCAGCACTTGTCAACACATTTTTTACAGCCTCAACATCAAATCCCTGTACAACATCAACACCATATTGCTGCAAAAGAGCCGGAGGATAGAGTGATGCTTTTCCAATATCCAAATAGACTGCTTTTGCACCGGAAGCTTTTGCTTCAAGTGCTGTCTGTGAAGATGCTGTGATGACCGTACTGCTGCTTCTGATCAGTTCTATGTACTCTTCTGGTTCATGCAATTGCGTGAATACTTTGGCCAGATCCTCTTCATATTTGACAAAGAAGTAGTGGCCCAGAAGCAATTCCATCTCAAATGCGTTAAAAAAGGCTTCATGGCCCAGAACTGTTTTATCATGATCACTGTCTCCAAGAAAAAACAGCAAACGGTCTTCTTTTGTACCCTCTTCAAAATACCATGTATCAATGATCACTGCTTCCAGACACTCGTCGCTGTCGCAATCAGGCCGGAAAAGGATCTCTCCATGCACGGAGCGGTCATGGCTGTCATGCGCGAAACGCCATACCTGTTTAAAATCGGAAACATACTTGACCAGACGTCCGTGATCGTCTTCATCGGAATCGATGATCACACTGTCACCGGTCTGGGCGATCGCATCGATATCCTGAATGGTCTCTATGGTCACATACTCACTGATGCCATGTTCTTTCAGCGCCACTCCGGCACGAAAATCATTGACCAGGAGTTGTGCTTCGATATGTGCTTCTTTTAAGGCTTTGATCACGGCAGCACCGCGTTTGGCTCTATCCAGTCCTATTTTGTGGCCTGTATGTGCGTAATAGTACAACATTATGGTTTCCTTTTTAAAAACTCAATCATTTTTCAGTTTCCCTTTTTGGGACATCTTGATATAGACATGCAGTATCTCCAGTGATGCCGGCGTGACCCCCGATATTTCCGAAGCGGCAAAGAGTGTCGGGGGAGTGGCTTTTTCAAGCTTCTCCACGATCTCATTGCTTAAGCCGGACACTTTATGAAAAGCGAAACCTTCCGGTATTTTGATCTTCAGCATATCTTTCATTTGATCGATCTGTATCTGCTGTTTCTCTATATAACGGCTGTATTTGGCTTCCACCAGTATCTGTTCCATGACGTCATCATCATATTTGTCAAATTCGGGAAGCAGAGAGACCAGTTTTTCCCGGTCGAAATCCCCCCGCCCGATCACATCGATCCAACAGGTCCTGTCATTGATCTTGACCGCACCGATCTGCTCCAGTTTCGCCAGGAATTCCTTGGTGGGGGTGACATGATTCTCTCTCAGGTAATGCAAAGCCTCTTCGATATCCGCCTCTTTCTTTTCGAATTTGGCTATATACGCATCATCCAGAAGCCCCAGTGCTTTTCCGTACTTTGTCAATCGCATATCGGCATTGTCCTCTCTCAACAGAAGCCGATACTCTGCCCGGCTGGTAAACATACGGTAGGGTTCTTTCGTCCCTTTGGTCACCAGGTCGTCAATGAGGACGCCGATATAAGCCTCGTCCCGTCTGAGTACCAGCGGTTCTTTCCCCTGAATGTTCAAAGCAGCATTGATACCGGCCATCAAACCCTGTGCCGCAGCCTCCTCGTATCCGGTCGTTCCGTTGATCTGGCCTGCCGTATAAAGCCCTTTGATCTTTTTGGTCTCCAGAGTATGTTTCAGCTCCGTAGGGTCCACATAGTCATACTCGATAGCATAGCCATACCGGACGATCTTGGCATGTTCCATCCCCTCAACCGAACGTACCATTTCCAACTGCACATCTATAGGCAGAGAGGTACTCATCCCGTTGATGTAATACTCCGTTTCGTCAAGCGTCTGCGGCTCTACAAAGATCTGATGCCTGGGCCTGTCACGAAAACGGTTGATCTTGTCTTCGATACTCGGACAGTAGCGTGGTCCCATGCCGTCTATCTGACCGGTAAAGAGCGGTGCCCTGTAAAAGTTGCTCTCAATGATCTCATGGGTCCTTTCATTGGTGTAGGTTACGTAGCAGGGGAGCTGCTTGGGATCAAAGGTGCTTTTGTCTGTACGGAAGGAGAAAGGCGGCGGCGGTGTATCCCCCGGCTGCACCTCCATCACGGAAGTATCGACCGACTTGGCATCGATACGTGCACAGGTCCCTGTTTTCAGACGTCCGATATTCAATCCGAGAGATTTCAAATATTCAGCCAGTTCGACAGATGCAAATTCACCCTGCCTTCCTGCGGTCTGCTGCTTCTCTCCGATATGTATCAGTCCATTGAGGAACGTACCTGCCGTAATGATCACTTTGGAGGCTCCATAGCAGTTCCCAAGCTGTGTTGTCACACCCTTGACCTCACCCTCTTCAACAATAAGTCCCTCGGCGATCTCCTGTTTGACATCGAGATTTTCCGTATTGAGGACGACATTGCGCATATAGATACGGTACTGATCCATATCGATCTGTGCCCTGCTTCCCCGTACTGCCGGCCCTTTTGAAGCATTGAGCGTACGGAACTGTATCCCTGTCTTGTCGGTACACAGTCCCATCTCTCCGCCCAGCGCATCCACTTCACGCACAAGGTGCCCTTTGGCAAGGCCGCCAATAGCGGGATTGCATGAGGAGGCACCTATTTGCTCGGCAAGTATGGTTATCAACAGCGTCTTCACACCCATGCGCGCCGAAGCCAGAGAAGCTTCAATACCGGCATGTCCGCCGCCGATCACTATGACATCATATTTCATAAAAAAACCTTGTTGTACTCTTTTGTAATCGTAGGGTGGATTTATCCGCCACATTCATTAAAGAAGGTGGGTAAACCCACCCTACGCGATGCAAAAATATATTTTTGCTATAATTAGCGAATTATATCCAAATAAATTGAGGTACTATGTTTACAGGACTTATCCGGGAAATCGCTACGGTTAAAAGCTACAGAAACAACATTCTCTCCATACGCTCAAAGCACAAAGCCAAACTCGGGGACTCTATCGCGGTCAATGGTGTCTGTCTGACGGTCATTAGGGTGACCTCCGACGGATTCGACCTCGAGCTGGCAGATGAGACACGTTCCATCATCGATGAGAGCAAGATCACCGGGGAAGTGCACATTGAGCCGGCCATGCAGATGAACGACCGTTTTGAGGGGCATATCGTTCAGGGGCATGTGGACTGCGTCGGGACGGTAGAGAAGATCACCCGAGGAGAGAACGGTACGGACTATTTCATCAAAGTAGACCCCAAATATATTGCCCATATCATCCCCAAAGGTTCCATCACCATCGACGGAATCTCGCTGACGGTGAACGATGTCTATGACAACAGCTTCCGCATCACTATCATTCCGCACACCCTTGAGCATACGTTGATACGAAATTATGTTGTGGGAACCAAGGTGAATATTGAAACGGATGTATTCGCACGCTATATCGACCATATCCTCTCGCATCGTCAAGCAAAAAGATCAATGAGCTGGGAGGATGTGGACACGATACAGATGAGCTTCTGAGCCCCTCTTCTATCGGACAAGCTTCAAATCTTTTTCGATCCTTTCAAATCCCTTTTTTACCTCAGCGGCATCCGGTTTTTCCGTCAGGTCGATATAATAGCTGTATTGCAGTGTCAAGCCTTTGCGAAGTTCCATATTCAAATAACTGTTGGGGAAAGTGGAAAGGGCTTTCTGCGGAGCGTTGTAGCTGCTGTTGCATTTGATAGCACTTTTCCATGAGACATCCAGTGTCAAGGTGCAACTGTCTAGAAAAGGATATTGTTCCTGCAACGTTTTGGTGATGGTTGTATTCGGAGGAAAAACATGGAGTTTCATACAGGTAATGGGTGTTTGTGTGATCTCTCTCTGGTAGATCGTGACCATAGGATCGCTGTCACAGCCGGCCAGAAAGAACAGGGGTAAAAATAATAACACTTTTTTCATACTGTTTTGAATGCCTTGTCGCGCATACTTCTGGCGGCAGGATTACGCACTTTTTTCAATTCCATATCGATATACTCCATCCCCTCCAGCATCTTCAGGCTTGCTACCGTTGAATAACGCATTTTTTCCGCCCGCTGTACATAGATATTAAACCCGTTCTCGTACAAGCCCAGCCGTACCGCTGCCGCTGTCGAATACGTGGTCAGAAAAGCTTCTTCACTGCATATGGAACGGACATCTCTGAAGTGTTCCCGTGTCCAGAGCAGCGGATTGTGTGCAGGAGAGAATGCATCCTGATAGACGATATCGAATGTATGGTCAGCGGGTAGTAGGCAGTGGGTAGACTGGCTTGAGAGTATCTCTCTGGCATCTCCGATCAGTACCTCTATTTTGAACTGTTCATCTTCATAGTAGAAGTCATTGCTGATCGCTTCGATGATAGGGCTGAGCATATCAAATTCTTTAGGGTAATCAAATGCTTTAAGCGATCGTACCAGTACCTCATCAAACTCCGGAGAAACAATGTGTATATGTACCGGAAGCTGATGCTGCTTGACATAATAAAGTGTCGCGAAAGTATTGTACCCCAGACCGAAACAGATATCCAGAATGCGCAATGTCTCTTTGTCCTGAAAGTGTGAGAGGGCCGGCTTCACATGTTTTTCCAGAGACTCATGCAGTGCACCGTCTTTGGTAGAGTGGTACGGTTCATCGAACTCTTTTGAAAAAAGTGTTTTTGTGCCATCTTCACACATGACAAGCTCTTTTTGGGAACGCAGTGATTCGTTATAGTGCATCAACCCCTAAATCCTATAGCCCAATTTCATCAAGTTCCTTGAACTTGAATGCTTCGATGATATCTTCGATCGTCTCTTCTTCCCGGCGTACCAGAACCATCATCCCTTCGTTCATATAGTCCAGATAGTTCTCGAACTTGTTTGAAAGGATGATGAAGTCCACCCATTCTCCGCCCAGTTCTTCTATACTGTTGTAAAATGCCAGCGATTTCATCTCACCGGCATCAAAATCTACCAGTGCCCACTTCTTCGCTTCGAGCTGCGGAACGATCCTGGAGACTTTTCCGTTCTCACTCTCTACAGGGATCCATATCAGCATATTAGAGGCCTTTGAGGATTTTCTTACTGAGTTTCAGTTTTTTATTGTCCATAATGCCGATCCCCCTGTCCAAAACAGTCTGTGCAATCTCTTTCGCCTGCTTGAGAGAATGCATTTTGTAGGTACCGCACTGGTAGATGTTGAGTTCGGGGATATCTTTCTGAGATTTCACTTTCAACACATCTTTCATAGAGGCTTCCCAGGCTTTGGCTACACGTTTTGGTTTTGGCTTGCCGAGCAGGGACATATAGAAACCGGTCCGGCATCCCATAGGAGAGATATCGATGATCTCGACTTTTTTTGAATTAAGGTGGTCTCGCATAAATCCGGCAAAGAGGTGCTCAAGTGTATGGATACCTTTAACGGAAAGTTTCTCCTGGTTCGGTTTGCAGAAACGCAGGTCAAAAACGGTGATGTCATCTCCGCATGGTGTTTTCATTTTCTTTGCAACACGTACCGCGGGAGCGGTCATCCTCGTATGGTCTACTGTAAAACTGTCTAATAGTGGCATAATATTTTCCTTATATGATTTTTAGAATTATAACGGAAAAAGCGGACAGTGGGTAGTGGGCAGTGGATAGAAATGAAATTTTCCGGTTTTTTTGATGAAAATGCACAATAACAGAACGATAGATACGTTCAGATTTGGTGCATATTTTGCTTTGGCAAGGGGAGTGACAAAGGAGCTTACTGATAGTAAGTGACTGCAGGAATTCTCCTGCAGTCAAAAGTAAAATATGTGCCGAAGATGGACTTATATACGTGCTTCTTCGCGTCTTTGCAGGAATTCCCACTTCTCATCAATATCTTTTTGAATACGCTCGATGACATGCTTGTTCTCAGGTTTGAAAAGGTGTCTGTAACGTCCCTGTGCACCGAGATAATCTTCCACTTTAAGAATATTTTTCGGTCTGTAGAGAATGTTCAGTTCATGCCCGTTGATGATCTCATAGATAGGGAACATTAAGGTATCGGTCGCAAGATCTGTGATACCGATCGTATCTTTTGGGTCGAATTTCCACTCTGTTGTACATGCAGAAACAGTATTAATGAAACACGGTCCTTCAATCTCAAGTGCTTTTTGGAAACCTTTCGCCATGGACTTCCACTTGTTCGGCGCCAATTGTGCCACATACGGTGCACCGTGAGCTGCCATGATCGCTACCATATCTTTTTTCTTCTGTTTCTTACCGTATGAAACTGAGCCTGCCTGGGCAGTTGTTGTATGCGCCCCTACAGGTGTTGCAGACGATCTCTGTCCGCCGGTATTGGCGTAGTTCTCGTTATCCAGACAGATGTAAGTGAAGTCATGTCCTCTTTCCATTGCCCCGGAAAGCCACTGGAAACCAATATCGTAAGTAGAACCGTCACCGCCGAATGCTACGAACTTGACTGGAGCATCATTGTCTTTGAGCGTCCCTTTTCTCTTTCTTGCTTTATGCATCGCTTCTGCACAGCTTGCCGCGGTTGCAGCATTTTCAAAACCGATATGTATCCAGGAAGTATCCCATGAAGTATAGGGATAAACCGCTGTTGAAACTTCAAGACAACCGGTATTTGAAGCGATCACAAGGTTGTCATCCGTACTGTTCATCAATTCTCTTACGATCATTGAGTGCGCACATCCCGGGCATAGAAGGTGAGACCCTTCAAATCTGTCGTTTGTTGTTGAGAACTCTTTTAAGTTCTTGATTGATGTAATTGCCATCTCTTAGCTCCTTCTTGTTTCAAAAAATCCAAGTTTTGGACCTCTTAGCCCGCTGAACTGTTGGATCGGTGTCGTAATATGTCCAGCATCAGCATGCGCTTTTTGCTCTCTCATGATTCTTTTTGCTTCATCTACGGCAAAATCCCTTCCACCGAGACCATAGATATAGTTTGTCATCATCGGTCTTGCCTGCGTAGTGTATGCTGCGGCGGATACTTCATTGAAAAGTGCACCCATAGCACCGCCTGGAGCAGATTTGTCCAGGCAGGATACAACTTTGAGAGAAGAGGTGTCCAATGTTTCTCTGATCAAGTCATAAGGGAATGGTCTGAAACATCTTGGAGAAACGATCCCGACTTTGATCCCCTCTTCTTCTCTTAACTGCTTTGCTGCCAATACGGCAGTCTCTACAGAAGAACCCAGAAGGACCAATGCCACTTCGGCATCTTCCATCATATAACTCTCTACTCTTTTATATTCTCTGCCGGTCAAGGCTTTAAAGTCGGCAAACACTTCATCGATCACACTGCGTGAATCCATCAGTGCTTTGTGCTGCTTCGCTTTGTGCTCGTAATGCCAATCCTCTTCTGTCTGCGCACCATGTGTCACCGGTCTGCTAAAATCGAGCATATCGTTCACAGGCACATAGTCACCGACAAATTTATAGGCAACCTCATCTTTCAGAGGATAGACATTCTGTGCTTTGTGCGATGTCGTAAAACCATCCTGATGCATCATGACCGGAAGTCTTACATCCAGGTGTTCCCCTATCCTGAAAGCACACAGCGCCAGGTCATATGCTTCCTGTGCATCATATGCATCGATCTGTATCCATCCGGAATCACGTCCAAGATACATATCGGAATGGTCACCACGTACGTTCAGCGGAGAAGCCAATGCTCTGTTGACCACAGTCAATACAATAGGCAGTCTCATACCCGATGCCTGATACAGTACTTCCGTCATCAGGGCAAATCCCTGGGAAGAAGTAGCGGTCGCGACACGGCCGCCTGCCGCTGATGCACCGACACATCCACTCATAGCACCATGTTCTGATTCCACCATGACAAATTCACCATCCACATAGCCATTGGCTATATATGCACCGTAATTTTCAACAATAGGTGTCGAAGGGGTGATCGGGTAAGCAGCAACTACATCGATCTGCGCCTGTCTCAATGCCTGGGAGGCGGCATAATTGCCATCCCATACTTCTACTTCATTTAATTCAAATTCTTTTGCCATATTAGTCCTTTAGTTCTTCTCTTTTTTCTCTTTTTGCGGCCAACCGGCAAGTGCTTCTTCATTGTCTGCTGCTTCGGAATACATAAGAAGGGATTTTGGATTGGTAGGACATACTTCTACACATACACCGCATCCTTTACAATGGTCATAATCGATACCGAGCATTTGCTTGTCTCTTGAAATGATCGACGTATCCGGACACCAGACCCAGCAGTTCTGACAGTCAATACAGATATCTCTGTTGTAAACCGGCTTGATGATCCTCCAGGAAGCTACCGTTGCAGTATAGGAATTGAAATCCGAATAATCTCTCTCTTCCGCTTTTTTATGGGCAATATCTTCTGCCACACCTTCAAACGAATTAAGGACAACACCTTCTGAAACTTCATCCCAGCCTACTTTTTCTTCAGCACCTAATTCTCTGATCCCTCTTTTATCTGTTCCCAATACACCTGTACTCATACTCTTCTCCTACTTCACTTCGTTATATGCTCTGGTAATCGCTTCCATATTGGCATCAATGATCTTTTGCGGAAACTTTGCAAGCACTTTCTTCATATTATCCAAAAAGAAATCCAATGTGTACATTTTGGAAACTTTCATAAATGCACCCAGAATCGGCGTATTTGGCATCGCTCTGCCAATCGTATCGAGTGAGATCTGCATACAGTCAACCACATAGACTCTGTCCGCTTTATCCTGCAATGCAGGAATTTGGGAGATCAAATCTTCCTTTGAAAGATGTGTCGTAATGATATATTGTGTTCCGGGTTTGTCATTTTTTGTAATATCATCACTAAATGCCAATGCCGGGTCAATGACAAATACAAAATCAGGAAACATTTTTGTCTCCTGGTTGGTAATAGGTTCATCATCGATCCTGTTATAGGCATTCATCGCGGCTCCACGCTTTGCAGAACCATAAAGTGCATATGCCTGCACCTGTTTTCCTGTTGTTGCTACCACAGATCCCAAACCTTTTGCACCGGTTACGGCACCTTGCCCTGCACGTGAGTGCCATCTAATTTCTACCATATTTTCTCCTCGATAGTAGTTTCAATAATGAGGTATTGTAATGTCCACACTCTTAAAGCATGTTGAAATTATAATATTTTTAATTTCATGCTATTTCTTTGCTATATAGGTAACGGCATCAAGACTGTTTTCACAGATTTTACCGCTACATTCCGACAACTGTTCTACAGTGCCATATCCACAGCTTACAGCAACTCCCTTAATATCCGCTGACTTTGCGGAGATCATATCCATGCAGGTGTCGCCTATCATCCAGGCATCGCCACTGACCCTGGGCAGTTTCAGCAACGCCTTCTGAATAGGTTCGGGATGCGGCTTGGGATGCTCCACATTCTCACGCCCTATCAATACTTCGAAATCATCCATCAGCCCCATATGCTCCAACAGCTCTATGGAATATTCGGCTGTTTTGGTCGTCACAACGCCGAGAATGGCGAACTCTCTTGCCCTCTCCACCGCCTCTTGGGCATCAGGCAGCAGAAAGGTCTTGGCTTTGCTTATCTTCCGGTAATGTTTCTTGTAGGCAGCGACATGGTCCCATATCTCCTCCTCTTCCACACCGAGTTTGAGGAACATCCAGTCCAAAGGGTGGCCGATCTGCGCTTTGATCGCTTCATTATCGGGCACTTCTTCATGAAAGGTTTTGAATGTAACTTCAAAACTCTCCAGTATCGCTTCGGTCGAATCGATCAATGTGCCGTCAAGGTCGAACAGTATAATGGTTTCTTTTTTCATTTACTCTCTTTCTGAAAGGATATTTTTCACTATGGGTGGCGGTGCGGGTACTGCCCGCAGCAGTGCTTTGGTATAGGGATGCTGCGGATCATGCATCACAGTCTCCACAGGGCCCTGCTCTACCAGTTTGCCCTCTCTCATTACCGCCACCTCATCGGCAATGGCAGAGATAATGGAGAGGTCATGCGTGATGAACAGATAGGACACCCCGAACTCTTCCTGCAAATGCTTCAAGAGTGCAAGCACCTGTGCCCGTACTGTCACATCGAGTGCGGAAGTAGGCTCATCGCAGATGATCAGTTCCGGTTCGACCGCCAGGGCCCTGGCGATCCCGATACGCTGACGCTGGCCTCCCGAGAACTCATGCGGATAGCGCATCCGATGTTCGGCTTCAAGACCCACCTTCCCAAGCAGTTCAACGATGCGTTTCTCCTGTGCCTTCTTCTCCTGCGGCCCTACTTTTAAAGAGACCATACCCTCACGGATGATCTCCCCGATCGTCATGCGCGGGTTCAATGCCGAATAGGGATCCTGAAAGACCACCTGTATCTTGCTGCGGTAAACCTTCAGGGAGCTTTCCTTCAACGCAGCGATATCCACACCCCTGAAGCGGATCTCTCCGGCCGTCGGGTCGAGCAGACGCAGAATGGCCTGGCCTATAGTGCTTTTACCGCTGCCGGACTCTCCTACAAGCGCCAGTGTTTTTCCTCTGGGAATACTGAAACTCACACCGTCGACCGCTTTGACATACCCTGCCGTTCTCTGAAAAAGGCCTTTTTTGACGGGAAAAAAGACTTTAAGACCCTGTACTTCCAACAGGGGCTCCCCTCTCCCGCTCTTCTCTTTGGACTGCATAGCCAGGGCATCTTTGAGCAATCGCTGCGTATAGGGATGTTTGGGCATGGCAAAAAAACGCTCACGGGGTGCCGTCTCAAGCAGTTCACCCTCCTTCATCACCGCGATCCTGTCCGCCATCTGGGCGACCACACCCATATCATGTGTAATGAAAAGGATGGAAAGCTTTCGTTTTTCCCGTATCTCTTTAAGGAGGGAGAGTACCTGTGCCTGAACGGTCACATCCAACGCGGTGGTCGGTTCATCGGCAATGAGGAGGTCCGGCTCACAGGCCAGGGCCATTGCGATCATCACCCGCTGTTTCTGTCCGCCCGAGAGCTGATGCGGATACCAGGAGTAGCGCGCCTTCGGGTCTTTGAGTGCGACTTCATCAAAAAGGGATACCACTTTGG
>Ga0256841_1002993_pt1 | contig 12928 bp, 12 predicted proteins | sample 356308metaG_FD_185971 | JGI IMG/M metagenome (GOLD analysis project Ga0256841, IMG submission 185971) | Hydrothermal vent microbial communities from Mid Atlantic Ridge, Atlantic Ocean - 356-308 | ecosystem: Environmental > Aquatic > Marine > Hydrothermal vents | place: Atlantic Ocean: Mid...
CCCTTTAGATTTGCAAAATAAAAAAATAGAGTTCTTTGAAAATATAATGATGTTGTAACAATTTCTTTTTTTGTTACTTTTTTTCTTTGTTAATAACTTTAATTTTGTTAATAACTCATTGAACCAATAGGATGGGGTGAACTTTCCGTACTACCAGCCTTAAAGGGCTATTATGCGCATAGCCCAACCGTTGTGCCGTATTAAAAAATATCAGCAATATAAGAAAAGGAATGTATTTTTGATAAATGAATAAGTCTCAAATTAAAATATACAAAACACCGGAAGGAAAAACTTCGATTGAGGTAAAACTTGAAAAAGATACGGTACGGTTAAGCCTAAACCAAATGTCGGAACTTTTTGAAAGAGATAAATCAGTAATATCAAGACATATAAACAATATCTATAAAGAAGGTGAATTATAATAGTTATGATCAGGCAAAATTCACAATTATTATGCAATCACTTCATAAACAATCATATTATTGGATTTATTTTTAAGTTTCACATCACCGACTTTATTACAATGAAATGAGTCTTTTACTTTCTTATAGGAATTCTCACTTATTATAATCTGCCCCGGGTTAGCTTTCACCTGTAATCTTGCCGCCGTATTCACAACATCACCGATCACGGTATAATCAAGTCGCTTCAGGTTTACCGAGCCAATATTTCCCGAAACAACTTCGCCACTGTTTATCCCGATGGAAACGTTCGGCTTGAATGTCATATTTTCCAAAACAGGAGAAAGGCTTGCAATTTCCGATCTTACCTTAAGGCAGGCTTCAATGGCCCTGTCGAGATGAAAATCACCTTTAAAAACAGCCATAATGGCATCACCGATAAACTTATCAATACAACCTGAATGGTCTAAGATATTTTTCACCATCATATCAAAAAAACTATTCAGCAATTTTACAATGGTATCCGGTTTTTCGTTTTCACTAATTGAAGTAAAACTACACAGATCAATAAAAACCACGGTAGCATCTACCATTTCATTCTCCATTAATGAAGATTCAAATTTACGGGTATTCATAAAATTGAGTACGGTTTCATCCACATACATTTTCAGGATGTTGTTTTCCTTAATGGCTTTGAGTGTTTGCTTCACCTGATTAACATGTTTTAATGTCTTCTCAATGGTCAGTTCCAGATCCGTGAAGTCTATGGGTTTTGTTATAAAATCAAAAGCACCTCTGTTCATAGCCGTTCGTATATTTTCCATATCGCCGTAAGCCGAAACGATCACCGATTTCAAAACGGAATGGGTTTCGTTAAGTCTGGAAAGCAAAGTAAGCCCGTCCATTTCAGGCATATTAATATCACTTAGCACAACATCCACATCGGTGTGCCGCTGCAACTGTTCGAGTGCGTCGTGTCCGTTTACCGCAAAGACAAACTCATATGAATGATCACGAATTTGTTTGCGAAACTTTTGTTTTATTAGAATCTGAAGATCCACTTCATCATCCACTACTAATATTTTAGCCATCGGTTATATTTTTATTTTCACTTCCATAATTTATCATCAATCACATTTTTTATTATGCAATCTTTAATTCTATAATAAACTCCGTTCCCTCGTTTTCCCGTGAGTTAACCTTCAGTTTGCCACCGTGCCCCTTGGTTATAATATCAAAACTCAAACTCAGGCCTAAGCCTGTCCCCTGCCCCGAAGGTTTAGTAGTAAAAAAAGGCTGGAATATCTTATCCATAGCTTCCGCCGGTATCCCTATTCCATTGTCTTTGATCCTGATCTCCGCAAAACCGTTTTTTTTTCTCGTAGTCACAAAAACAAAGGGTTTATAATCCTTTCTTAAGGTTTCATCCATTTTTTTTCTCTTCTCATTTACAGCATAAAAAGCATTATTGATCAAATTCAGGAATACGCGGCCAATATCCTGCGGGACTACAGTCAATTCCGGAAGCGACTTATCAAACACGGTTTCAAAACTTGCTGCAAACGATTTATCTTTAGCCCGATAACCATGAAAGGAAAGACGCAGGTACTCATCAACCATTTTATTAATATTAACTTTCTCCTTTTGCCCGCTTCCTTTCCGCGAATGGTCAAGCATACTGTTAACAATGGAGCTTGCCCTGTTCCCATGCTCCATTATTCTTTCCATATTTATCTTTAAATTTTCAATCAGAATTTTTACTTCATCAACATTTCCTTTATTGATTTCCTTTTCAGCATCTTGTATCATATCAACGCTCACTTCTGAGAAGTTTTTTACAAAATTTAAGGGATTTTGTATTTCGTGTGCTACACCGGCAGTCAGTTCGCCAAGAGATGCCATTTTTTCGGAGTGAATCAGCTGGCTTTGTGTTTCCTTCAGATTCGACAGCGTAAGATTGAGTTTATCATTCAATCTTTTCTTCTCCACAAAACGGACAAATAATATTAAGGCAAGGATGAAGATTATGCCCATTCCCAATAAACTGAAATTACGTGTAAGTCTCTGACGTTCAATCTCCGACTGTTTAATCTTCATCAGTTTATCGTGCCTGTCATTAAGTAAAGCCTGTTTGTTTTCAAACTCAAGACGGCTGGTGAGAATAATGATCTTTTCAGCATTTTCAGCCTTAAGCAACGAGTCCTTCATTTGGCTGAATAAGACTAAATGTTTGTATGCCAATGCATAGCTACCCTGTATAACATAAACATCAGAAAGCTTTTTATGGATGGGAGTGAGTTTGTTGAATGCTTTGCGCTGGGCATATGAAACGGCTCTTTTATACCAGGTAATCGAAAGTGCATATTCCTTTTCACCAAAATAAATATCTCCAATTGCTTCGCAAGACTCGAGAGATCCTATCCAGTCCTTCCTTTCCTTGCTAAAGCTATAGGCTTCCCGGTAGTTTTCCATTGCCAGATCATTTTGCCCTAACCGGTGATAAACCTTCCCCAACTCAAGTCGGCTGTCAACAATATTCATCGAATAGCCTGATTTAACAGCGTATTCGTATGATTTAACAAAACTCTCCAAAGCCTTTTGGTAACGCGATTGTTTATTATAAATACTTCCAAGATAAAAATAAGAAGAAGAAATGGAAAAATACTCTCTTATTTTCTTCCTTATTGCCAGTGCAGCCATATGATTTTCAATAGCTTCATCAAGGCTGTCCATAGCATACAGTGTAACTCCTATATCGCTGTAAGCCCTCGACACTCCCGAAGAGTCTTTCATAAGAATCAAAAAATCGAGGGCTTTTCTTTGATAACCGAGAGCCTCTTTCCATTTCTCGACCTTGAGATAGGTAAATCCAAGAGCCAGAAGAGTCTCTTTTATTGTTAAGCTGTCTTTCGTCTCCTCACCGATTTTAAGAGCTTGCATCTGACTTTCGAGTGCATCTCCATAATTGCCGGTATATCGCTGGCAAATACCAATAAGTGACAACAGAAATCCCAACTTCTTTTTGTTTCCTGTTTCTTCAAACAACGATTTTGCAATTTGATAATGCTCAAGTGCAATATCATATTGGCTATTGTATTCATAAATCCAACCGATTGACTGATTTATCAGAGCTATTCCGTCTTTGTCGCCGGTTGCTTTAATAATTTCCATTGCCAGATTCAAAGAGTCTATAGCATCATCTTTATTGAACCCTTCAAGTATCAGTGCTGAATTCCTGATAGTCATTGCCTTAAGTATTTGACATCTTCTGTTGTATGCCGAATCGGTTTTAACTTCGATATTACGAAGCAGGTTATCAATAAGATCCCGGCTTAAATTATTGAATTTGATGCAACTATCGAGTTGTTCTCCAAAATAATATGCTTCGGAAAGCGAATTAAGTATTCTGACTTTTGCAGTATCATCCTGCATTTTATGTAGATTTTCTTTCAGCCTGATAATTGCATAGGAATCACCTCCACGGCATGTAAGCATAGTGGTTATTTGCAGCAGGATTGTAGCTGATAATACATAAACAACTCTTTTCATACAATTAAATTAGTTCCGAATATTTCCGTTTGTCCCTGTTTGGTTATACGGAATTTCAACATTTCCTTTGGCATTCACAAATCCGGTTTTAGAGAAATCAAGGTGCTTTTCCTCAAAAACATTAAAAATAAAAAGTAAAAATTGCTGATCTTTTGGTTTTGAAGAGAATTTACTATTAACCTAAATATATGTGCAGGTCAGAGATAATAGAGCTATAACAAAATTAAAGCAAAAGTGTTCAAATGACTTTGAAGACCAGTCAATTATTTTTATCCTGATTTGGCAATGGGAGTTTTGCTCCGGTCTCTTTTAGCCATACATTAAGTTTATTTTCCAGTTCTTTTCGTTTTTCAGGGTTTGTGGCGGCAAGGTTTATTTCAAAATATCATCAAATCTAAATTATTTAATGTATATTTGCTTCCCATAATTTATTTAATCAAAAAATGGATATCATACTTATCAGTGGCGCCTTACTCTCCTTATTTCTTGCGGTCTTTTTGCTGGTAAAGAAAAAGAACAGGCAATATCCGGACAAAATACTCGCTTTCTGGCTTTTCTTTTTTTCAATTGATTTCATACGGTCGTATTTATTATTCTTTAGCGGCAAGATATTTCTTATGGGATTCGGTTACACACTCCCTTTGCTTTATGCGCCCTTGTTATTTATTTATGTAGTTAGCCTGTCAAAAGGTTACAAAAGACTTAGTTATAAGTTTCTGTGGCATTTTGTACCATTTATACTAACCAATGTTTATATGTTTTTCTACATTTACACCAAACCCTATGATTGGCGTGCAGATTTTTTCAACAACACCACATTCGGTTCGCGCCCTTTCATTTTCAACCTAATACTTGTAGCAACATCATTGGTATATCCTATTTACATCTTAGTGATTTACAGGATATTAAAAAAGTTTCGCCAATCCATTACAAAGAGTTTTTCGTGCCGCGATCAGATAGACTTATTTTGGGTCAACTACCTGTTAATCAGTGTTACCGTGTTATGGGTGATCAGTCTTTACTCAAAATTCGCAAGCGGATACTTCCATAACCTCAAGTACAGTGATGCGACAATGGCAGTCTATTTTTTCGAGTTGATAATCATTATGATAATCGGTTATTTCGGATTTAAACAGGGTATCATCTTTTTGAATGTTCAGGAAAATCCGGTTACTTCAAAATACAAAACCACAGGACTAAGCAGTGAAAAAGCCAAGGAACTGCTGCCCGAACTGCTGAATTATATGGAAAAGAACAAACCTTATCTTGACCCTAAGCTAACCATTTCGCAATTATCCGAAAAGACGGGAATACCGGCTCATCATATTTCACAAATTATCAACGAACATCTCGATAAGAACTTTTTCGAATTTGTAAATTCTTACAGAATTGATGAGGTAAAACGAAAGATATCGCAAAATCTCAATAAACAATATACACTTCTCGCCATTGCTTTTGACAGTGGATTCAACTCAAAATCCTCTTTCAACAGCATATTCAAAAAATATATGGGCATCACACCTAAAGAGTATGCAAAGCAGGTTGTAACTTCCTGAATATATTCCTATTACAACACTTTACCAAAAGATATTAAAAGGTTCAACTTTATAACTTAACACCTTATATTCCTAAGAAAACAAATCCCACATTATAAGTTAGGACGACCGGCATTATTATTATAAAGTCCTTTGCCGCTTCAAATCAAATATTAAATTTTATTACTATGAAAAAAAGAATAAAATGTTTATTGGTTGACGACGAGCAATACTTTTTAAACTACCTGAAAATACTGTTTGAGCTTCATAATTTTGAGGTTCTTACATCTCCGTCTGTAGATGAAGCGCTGGATATTTTGGAAAAAGAAAAAGTGGATTTTATAGTCACGGATATTCAAATGCCGGATAAGGACGGATTTTGTTTAATTGAGGAGACACAACACAATAAAAGGACTAAAAACATTCCCATTGTTGTTGTATCTAACAATGACAGCCGTGATGTGGTTAACAAAGTAATGCATACGGGAGTTGCAGGATTTTTAAGAAAGCCGATTCTTAAAAATCACATAGACAAGATTATAGAACTATTGGCAGATAAAGATGATGAATCTTCGAGAATAGTAATATAAAATATATATTCCCGGTTTTTATTCGGGTACACCCGAGGCTTTTCCGCCGTTGGGATCCCAGTAGTTTAAATCATTTGAGTCAACAATTCCGTCAAGGTTAAAATCACCCGGCAAATATCCTGTTGCAGCCTCATCCGGCTCCCAAACATCATCCTTATCTTTATTATCAACTTCACCGTCGGCGTTACCGTCGCCGCTCATCATTCCCCACACGCCGGATACCAACTCCTTATGTGCAAGACCACCCCCGAACACCTGATTTTCGGAAGTTGAAAAATCATATTGATAAACACCGTTGGTTTCAGATAACGAACTACCTGACAATACCGATACATGATTTCTATGATAAAGGACAATGAACATTCCCTGAGAAAGAGAGATATTAAAATCAAGATTTGCACAGGCATCAATATACTTAATACTGCCGTCCATCATCAGAAAAGCAGCCTGACGTTCAACCATCGTTGAGGGTAATGCCAGTCCCGCATTCTTAGCATCCCTAACTTCAACCAAAACCCAGTCAACAACACCTTTGGGTATGGAGCTTACCGATTCCGTTCCGGAATAGTTCCAGGGTGCTGTGTTATAAGGTTGCGTCAAGGATATCAAATCATTGTGATAAAGGGTAGTATCCATATCAGTACCGTTGAAAGCACCTTCGACAAACGCATTCAGCGCAACAAATTTTGATGTCAGATCGAAATAGAGTTTAAAACGCTTAATACAATCGTCAGGAGTAGCAGCAAAGGTGTACGTTGATGAGGTATTCATATTTACCACCACATTATCCTTACTATCAATAAGATAGATTGTAGTTGACGGATCAAAGGTATCAATACCGTCGAAAGTGAATGTATAGCTTGTTGAAGCTCCAACACTGAATCCCAGCTGAACAATATAGTTCGTATTGAACGTAGGAAGAACATTAACGGCAAGATGACAACAGGGAATAATGGAATACAACTGTGGAGCTGCATATATTCCCGGTAACTTATATGCATCATACTCCGAATCGAAGCCTTCGGTAGAAGGTCCGTAGAAATAGACAAGTGTCTGGTCACTGTATCCGTTACCGTTAACGGTTATTGACAACAGACTGTCGGCATCCTTCGAGCCTTTTAAAAAATCCTTCACAGCATTTTCTTGTGCTTTAAGTACAGACGACATTGTCAAAACGAAGAAAATCATTACAAGGGAGATAGTTTTTACAAAGTAAGATGGATGTTTTGTTTTCATAGATATTTAATTTGATTTGAAGATTTAAAATAATTGAGTCAAAATTAGTACTTTTTTACAAAATAACAAAAAATACGTAAATAATATTTAAACACTAAATCCGGTTTTAAAGTTACAATGCGGGCTTAATAATCTCCTTTGTGTCTTTTTCGAGAGTAACCTCAAATTCAAATTCGGTTGAGAGATATTTATCGAAATTCCGTATCTCCAAAGTATCATTACCGGCAAACAATTTACCGTTCGTTGTTATTCCACCATTAAGCCCTTTACCGTAAACCGCATCGCTTCTGTAATCATTAAACGGACCTTTAGCCCAATCCGGAAACCTATGAAATTGTTACCAGAAAAAACTCTTGAAATAAGAAATTCTCCTTCAAAGGATATTTTAAATCCCTTTTCCGGACTTTCGATACGATAAGTCAGCAAACATAAAAAGGGTTAATGATTCAACTTTCGCAATTAAAATATTATGGATATAATAGTCACGAATGCACGAATAAAAATATTAAATAATGTCAAATTTTACTTTTTCACCTTTAGTAAAGAAAGGAAAAATTCATTACAATCAAGTAAAAAACATATACAATTCGTCTATTCGTGGCAAAATCAATGAATAGTGGAAAAAAACAAATAAAAAACCCGTAAAATCAAACTTCACTTCCCTTTCAGGTAATCATTAGCGCGTTTCAATCCTTCCTCGGCTTTTTTATATTTGGGATTGAGTTCCAGCACTTTCTCATAATCTTTTTTTGAGTTTAAGGCATCTTTTTTCATTTCATAACTAAGTCCCCTGTTATAAATCGCATCAATATAGTTAGGATGCAGGTCAATGGCTTTCGTAAAATAATCAATGGCCACATCAAAATTTTCAAGGTAAACGAGATTGACATAGCCGATGTTATAAATTGCAAAAACATAATCCGGATTTTTCTCAAGAATACGTTCATATATGCTTAATGCCTTATCATAATTACCGGTTTCCTGATAATACATTCCGAGGTAATATTTTGCTTCAATACTGTTGGGATCAATGTTCAGTGCATTGTTGAAATAGTCAACGGCCAACTTATTTTTTTTCCCAAGATAAAGCAAACCGAGTTGATATTGGGCATCAAAGAAATCCTGATCAACTTCAAGTGTTTTCTGAAAATTCTTAATAGCATGAATGGTATCACCCGTTTCCAGCATTACCTGCCCACGCAAAAAATATGTCTTCGGGTTCAAATCGTCAATCTTCATTGCCTTATCAATATATCCCACAGCTTTACGATACTCCTGAAACACAATGCTCATTTCGGCAAGTTTAAGCCAGGCATCCGTATTTTTCGGATCCAGTTCCACTGCCTTGTCGAGTGCAACAACAGTATTCTTCAACTTCCCCGACTCAAGATAAATATCTGATAAAGTAACATAAAATTTCGAATCGGAAGAATCTATTGAAAGAGCTTTGTTTATATCTTTAAGAGCTTCATTAAGCTGCTTGTTTTGGTAGTAAAATTCTGCTCTTTCCCGGTAAAGATCGGCATTAAGCGTATCGGCTTTTATTTTTTTATTTATCTTGTCAAGTTCGGCAAGTACCGGGTCAACGGTTTGCTTCGTCTCTATACTTTTGTTCTTTTCGTCCGTTTTATTATTATTACAAGCGACAAAACCGACAATAAGTATAAATATAAATAAATAAAATCTATTCATCTCCCTTTTTTCCTAACCGTTCCTTTTCTCCTCAATTTTTTCCCTGATCAGGTTTTCAAGTTCATCCGACAGTTCGGGATTATCTTCGAGAAGGTTTTTCACTGCATCACGGCCTTGTCCCAGCTTAGTATCACCATAGCTGTACCAGGAACCGCTCTTCTTAATAATACCGAATTCCACGCCAAGGTCAATTATCTCACCGGTTTTGGAAAAACCTTTTCCATAAACAATATCAAACTCGGCCTTTTGGAAAGGAGGCGCCACCTTATTCTTGACCACCTTCACCCTTACACGGCTACCTGTAACGCTGTCCCCCTCTTTTATCTGACTTATTCTTCTGATATCAAGCCTTACGGATGCATAAAACTTCAGTGCATTACCACCGGTAGTTGTTTCCGGATTCCCGAACATCACACCTATCTTTTCGCGCAGTTGGTTAATAAAAATACAGCATGCACCAGTTTTGCTAATGGTTCCGGTAAGTTTTCGCAGTGCCTGCGACATCAAACGAGCCTGCAATCCCATTTTGGAATCACCCATCTCACCTTCAATTTCACTTCTCGGTGTAAGAGCGGCAACCGAGTCAATCACTATAATGTCAATGGCACCCGAGCGTATTAGATTTTCCGTTATTTCAAGAGCCTGTTCACCGTTGTCGGGTTGTGAAATAAGCAGATTAGCCACATCCACACCGAGATTTTGAGCATAAAACCTGTCGAACGCATGCTCCGCATCAATAAATGCCGCAATACCGCCCGCTTTCTGAGCTTCCGCAATAGCGTGTAAAGCAAGCGTTGTTTTCCCCGAAGATTCGGGGCCGTAGATTTCAATAACCCTTCCTTTGGGCAGACCACCGACTCCAAGTGCAGCATCCAAACTTATCGAGCCCGTTGAGATTGCCGGAATGTTCTCAATCGGATCGTCACCGAGTTTCATTATTGCTCCCTTGCCGTATGAACGCTCAAGCTTGTCAAGTGTCAATTGGAGAGCTTTTAGTTTTTCCTTTGCAATATCCTGTTTTTCCTTAGCCATTGTTATAAATTTTATTGGTACCGATTAATTTTCATATTCTTTTAATATTTGTTCCGTATGCTCCTTGGTTTTCACCTTTTTAAACACCTTTTCAATCTTTCCGTCTTCGGAAATAATAAAAGTTGTACGGAAAATACCTTCATACTCCCTACCGTAATTTTTTTTCAACCCCCACACGCCGTAGTCCTTTATTATCTTCTTGTCAACATCGGGTATCAAAGGAAAAGGAAGGTCATACTTTCCGGCAAAGTTCTTCTGCCGTGTTTCGTTGTCGGCACTCACGCCAATAATTTTAAATCCTTTGTTCAAAAGGTCTTCATAATTATCCCTCAAATTACAAGCCTCGGCAGTACAGCCCGGAGTATTAGCTTTAGGATAAAAGAAGACAATTACCTTGCTCCCCCTGTAATTCTCAAGATTTATTTTATTGCCGTTTTGATCAACCGCATTTATTTCCGGCGCTTTATCACCGGGTTGTAAGTTTGTCATAATATTAATTTTTTTAAGGATAACAAAAGTAATAATTTTTTGTTTCGGGAATATTTTTTATCGGATTAACTTATTAACATCTATTCATTCCCCGAATTATAAAATTTGCAAAACTCTTTCACTCCGCATTCCTCACATTTGGGTTTTCTGGCAAGACATACATACCTGCCGTGAAGTATAAGCCAGTGATGAGCAATGGGTATTTTTTCCTCGGGGATATATTTCACAAGTTGCTGCTCGGCCTGCAAAGGGTTTTTTGCATTTGTGGTAAGACCCAATCTTTTTGCCACTCTAAACACGTGTGTATCAACTGCCAAAGCAGGTTTATTAAAAATAACGGAAGCAATGACATTGGCCGTTTTCCGTCCGACACCGGGCATCTTCTGCAACTCGTCAACATCCGACGGAACAATGCCCCCAAACTCCGAAACAAGCGTTTTGGCCATACCTATCAAATTTTTGGCCTTATTATTGGGGTATGAGCAACTTTTTATCACCTCGTACACATCATTAACATCGGCACGTGCCAAAGCTTTCTCATCGGGAAAAAATTTAAAAAATTCCGGGGTAATCATATTAACCCTCTTGTCGGTACATTGTGCCGAAAGGATAACGGCAACAATCAACTCATAAGGCGAGCCGTATCTAAGTTCCGTCTCCGCAACCGGTACGTTTTTCTCAAACCAGTCAATTATCTTTTCAAATCTCTCTTTCTTTCGCATAATCCGCAAAAATAAAAAAACCTGACAACTCTTTGAAGTTAGCCAGGTTTTCCCGTTTCAAATACTCTTTTTAATTCATCAACAGGTTCACCATTCCGGCACTTTTGGTTTTAAAAACCGCCAACGCCCTGGAATAACCGAAGATGTTGTCAAGAACCCGTTTGTCGGGAGAAACCGTAACACTGTTTAATATATTCTTTCCGGTTCTCATTTCTTTCTCCTTGTTAAAAAAGTTCTCTGCCCATGAATCCGAACCTTGTCCTGTGATTCCGGATTCATTAAAAAAGAGATTAAAATCATTTAGCGTAAAAGTGTTTTTCATAGGCAACTTTCAATTTAAATTAAAATTTCAGTTACCTAACGCCAAGTGAAGCATATTTATTTTAGAACAATGAAAAAATATCTTCCGAAGCGGTATCACATTAAACCGTCAGCACCACGTTATTCTCCTCAATTATTTTCCTCAAATTTATAAGAGCATAACGCATTCTACCGAGGGCGGTATTGATGCTTACGTTTGTTGCTTCCGCAATATCCTTAAAACTCATTTCGGCAAAGTGCCTCATATACAACACCTCACGCTGTTCATCGGGGAGGTATTCAATGAGCTTTTTAACATCTTTATGTATCTGCTCCGTTATCATCCTGTCTTCAACAGAAGCATCTTTAACATCAAGTGTATCAAAAATGTTATAATCGTTATCCTGACTGTTTTCAATTACCGGAATACGTTTCGACTTTCGGAAATGATCAATGATAAGATTATGGGCTATACGCATAACCCATTGCAAAAACTTACCTTCCTCATTATATGTACCACCTCTAATGGTATTTATAACTTTAATGAATGTATCCTGAAAAATATCGTCGGCAAGTTCCTTATTTTTAACAATCATAAGGATATAACCGTAAATCCTGTTTTTGTGACGATGGATAAGTATTTCAAGGCCGTTATGGTCGCCTTTCAAATATCTACTTATAAGCTCCTTGTCACCAAGTGTTTGAGCTTTCATACTATTCTCTTTTATTAAAGTTTAGCGTAGATATTTTACTCTATAGGCAGCCTCCTTTTTGTATTTATAATTACTTTTTTTACTATTTTGAATTGCAAAAGTATAAAAATAATTTCAAAAAGCAAGTTTTTTATTAATTTTATTTTTCTTTAACCTTGTACGGGAATTAAATTTGTGCATTCATGGCTTCTTTTGCGGATGTAAAGTGTTTACCGTATTGTTACAATTTTTTCAAATTAATCTTGCTTTTTAAATTTTCTTTTCTAACTTTGTCCTGCACAAAACTTTATAAACCTTGAAACATCTTTCAACATATAGCATTAACCGCTACTTGTCTCCGCAAACCCTTGTGGCCGTGGAGAGAGAGAGAGAGAGAGAGTCCCGATAGTTTTCGGGAGAGAGAGAATAAAATCTTTTTCAAACAACAAAAAGGTTTTTGCGGAAATATTTTCATTTCGTTTCTTTTTGCTTTTTTACTGTTACGTTATATTGAACTTTTGTTTTATTTCCCTTTACGGCTGCTTAATGCAGTGCAGCCTCAAATTTCTTTTTGTTTAACCTTAAATATTATGAGTATGAAAAAATTCATCTTAAAACCGCCGTAGCAAAATAAAAATTACTATTTTTATCATTTTAAAATCAACGGTTTAATTTTGTCTGTTATGAAAA
>Ga0256841_1002994_pt1 | contig 12926 bp, 12 predicted proteins | sample 356308metaG_FD_185971 | JGI IMG/M metagenome (GOLD analysis project Ga0256841, IMG submission 185971) | Hydrothermal vent microbial communities from Mid Atlantic Ridge, Atlantic Ocean - 356-308 | ecosystem: Environmental > Aquatic > Marine > Hydrothermal vents | place: Atlantic Ocean: Mid...
CATCCGCGTGGACAGCACCATCATACGTGCCCATCAACACAGTGCGGGGTCACCCGTTTCGCTTGTTATCCAAGAGAGATTTTGGCTCCGGCGGTAGGGATCGAACCTACGACCAATTGATTAACAGAGCCCGACCGTCGATCTGAGTTGATCGGGTATGATCGGGTAAGTGTATATTAAATAAGGTAAAATGGGGTCGCCATCATCATCTCCGGTTGGGCGCTCTGGGGATAGGTCGTATTACATATGGAACGAATGTTGCAGAAACTGTTGCAGAGCCCCGATATGCCCAATTACGCCAATTTACGATCACGCCCAAAGATTCATTCAATCAAACCATCGACTTGTGACACGATCTTCTATCGTCATGATGGCGACGCCCTACAAGGTTTGCGTCTTGCTGTTGGCGCGAAGGCCAAGACATGGATCATGTCAAAGCGCATCAACGGCAAGGTCCGATCAATAACCCTCGGGCGCTGGCCAGAACTTGCTAATGGCGATGCTGCCATGGAGTTAGCCCGCGATAAGATCGCGGCACTCGAAGCCGGAACTGACGCCGCAACCACAAACGTCGTCACCCTCTTAGACGCCTTCGAGTCACACGTCCTGCGTTCTTCGGCAAAGACCGAAACCACGGACAATTATCGAATGCAGATCAAGAACCATTTGTCTGACCTATTTTCCATGCCAATTGAGAAAATCACGCTCCCCATCCTAGAGGACGCCATCAAGGGCAAAACCCCATCGACCGCGTTGCATCTTGCTCAGATCATCCGAATGGCGTTTCGGCGTGCTGCAACCTTGCGGCGCTGTTTCGATGTGTCCGCCGACCTCAAGGTCATGGAAAGGCACAAGCCTGCCAGTCATGTGCTGTTCGATCCCAAGGAAACCTGGCCGGCGCTGGATTTGATTTTAGCAAGGCGAAGCCTGATCCATCGTACCGCGTGGCTAACAATGCTATTCACTGGCTTTCGGTCTTTGAACGCCCGAACGCTGACGTGGGATCAAATTGACCTGGACCGCAAGACCATTACGCTGAGCGAAATGAAGAATGGCCTGACCCGCACATTCCCCATCGCAGACGTTCTGATTGAGGCGCTGATGCGCCTTCCGTATCGCGAGGGGCATGTGTTCCCGGCAGAGTCCAGCACCGGGCATATCCATCAGCTCATGGCGTTAAAAGTCGCCATTAGCGAAGACCCAGAGACCGCTGAAGTCAAAGTGTTGCGCCAGCATGATTGCCGCCGTCTGTTCACAACCGCCGCCCGGCGCGCCCGGCTGCCCGAATACATAATCGACGAACTTCGTGGCGATACGCCCAAAAGCGTTCAAGACATTTACGACCAAGGCTCGGCCAACCATGATGATGCCAACAAGATCGCCATGAGCATCATCACGGAATGTGGTTTAACACCTGATACTGTTGTTGAGCGGATCAAGTCCCCTGACTATATTGGTTGATGAAACAACCTGACTGGTTGTTGGATAGACAGAGCATATCACAGGGCCGCTCGCTGGTTGCGAACCTGTGTGAGGGATAAGCCAGCAAGATTCGCCCCGTCTCTTGGAACGAAGAGAGTTAGAGACGGAGGAATCGTTATGAATCTCTCAAATGAAATTCGCGCGTTGCGCGACGAAGTGAAGGCTCTTTCAGAGCGCATTGAAGGTGTGTCTGCACCCAAAATGATGAACACCGCGCAATGTGCGGCGTTCCTCGGAAAATCACCTGATATTCTTTATGAATGGCGACGCGACAGGAAGGGACCACCATACCTTCACCTTTCGTCACGGTCGATCCTTTACGACAGGGATTCCGTGATCGAGTGGGCGCAATCTCACGAAGTGAAATAACCGGAGCGGGGATCGAGACCGCGCTCCGGTTGGCATTGTCAAAGATGTGAAGATGTAACTGATTTATAATCGGTTTTCATAGACATGCCCACCATAGTTAAAGCTCTTGACGCGCTCCTTTTGGAGACGGACAGATGAAAAATGAACTATTGAATGCGGGCTATCGGCTTGTCCCGCTGCTGGATAAACAAAAACGCCCTAGGGACAATAACTGGGGCCGAAACACGTACAGCTTTGACGATCTCGGACAGCAAATTGGCCTCGTGATCGAACCCGGTATGGTCGACATCGATCTCGATTGGCCGGAAATGCGGGCGATAATGTCGGAGGGCAGTTTTGACACGCTTGTCTGGGGTCGCCATGGAAAGGCTACGCATTTTGTCTACATGTGTGCAATCGATGCTCCGGTTACCTTCAATTTGCCGAACGTGGCCGGTGCACCAACGCTTCAAGGTGATCATGCATATACGGTCTGCGAAGTGCGCACATCGGCAGCAGGCGAAGCATACCAGGCGATGATCCCCGGCAGTGTGCATCCTGATGGCGATCAGTTGGAATGGCTCGATCAGCGCATGCCTGTTGAGGCTGATCCCGAAGCCATCTTACGGTTTGTGGGATTGTACGCCGGTGTCAGTGTTTTGGCTCGTTTTTATCCGGGTGAGGGCATGCGGGATGACTTCGCGCTTGCGCTGACGGGGTGCATGGTTCGGGCTGGATGGTCTGAGGAAAATGTCACCAACTTCATGACTTACTTGTGCTGTCTGACGGGCGACGACGAGATCAAGATGCGCGCCTCTAAAGCTCACCGAACGCTCAAACGCCTCGAGTCTGGGCGCAAGGTCGCGGGCATTCCGAAGGCAGCCGAGATCATGGGCATTCCAATTGAATGGATGCAGGAAGTGGCCGTTTGGCTCGGATGGAAGAAACGCAATCCAAAAGGCACGGGTTCGGCAGTGTTTTTGTCGGCTCAGGTGGCCGAGGTATCAAAGCAGGCATGGGATGCGCTGACAGAATATCGTGTTGATGGCGATCCCGGCGTATACGCCTATGGAGAGGCATTGGCCCGCGTGGATGATGGGCGGATGCAATTGCTTGATGGTTCGGGCCTGAAGTTCGAGTTGAACCGGTGCACAACATGGCTCGCCAAGGATGACAAAAAGTGGAAGCCGGTTTCGGCACCAGCGAATGTTGTCGAGGATATGCTGGCAGCACGCCGCCGTGATGTTACGGTGCCGACGCTCAAGCAGGTTTCAATTGTGCCAACATTCACGCGTGACGGTCGTTTGCTGAACGAAAACGGGTTCGATGAGGAATCTGGTATTTTTCTTGATCTTCAGGTTTCGGTCGATGTGCCCGCCGAGCCGACGAGGCAACAGGTCTGGGCCGCGCTACGGCAGTTGTGGACGCCGACTTCTCAATTCCCGTTTGAAGACAAGTCCGACAAGGCGCACGCCATCGCCATGATGTTAGAGCCTTACATGCGGGATATGTTCGGACCGACGCCGCTTTACTTCATCAATAAGCCAGCGGCGGGCACTGGTGCGTCTTTGTTCATCGAGACGTCGCTTTATCCAACGCTTGGGACGTGGCCCGATGCGCAAACTCCGCCGCGCTCAGACGACGAAATGAAGAAAACGCTGACCGCCTGTTTCATCGATGGCATTCGGTGCATTTACTTCGATAACGCCAACATTTTGAGTTCAGTATCGTTCGCCTCGGTCCTGACGGCTGAGGTCTATGCAGCGCGGATTTTGGGTGTATCGAAAATGCTTCGTGTCCCGGTTCAGGTGCAATGGGTTGGCTCTGGCAACAACTCCGAATTGTCTAGCGAGTTGTACCGGCGTACGGTGGACATACGCATGGATGCCAAGATGGCAAATCCTGAGGATCGGGAGGTTTCACAATTCCGCATCAAAGACCTAAAGTCGTGGGTGCGGGAGCATCAGCCAGACCAGGTATGTGCGGCGCTGACGATCATTCAGTATTGGGTCAATCAGGGTATGCCCGAGGGCCGGGGTTCTAAAGCTTCGTTCGAAGCGTGGGCGGCCAAGATGCCTGGGTTGTTCGACAGTATTGGCGTCGGAGGGTTTCTTGAAACGCCGGTGGAACGTCGGCCCGAAGACCCTGAAGAAGAAGTTGCGCGAGAAATATTCATTGCCATGGACAAGGCCCATCGGGGCCGGGTTGACCCCTCAGGTGAGCAGGATGGATATGGCAATTCAACGCGCCGTACGGACTGGTCGAAGCCGGTACGGGCGGGCGATGTGGTTGATCTCGTCAATGCCCTCAACATCGACGTCGACTTCGGGTTCAAGGATGAGCGGAAGGTAATGGCGACATTCCTGAAGCGGTATCGTGGGCGCGTCTTCGTCTTCGAGGCAGATACGGGCAGGAACATAGCTCTGTCGCTGACGATGCGCACGGACAGCCGCGGGTCATATTGGTTCGTTGAGCGCAGCATTGCCGAATGATGGTGCAAAGGGTGCAGGCATGGTGCAGGGGGTTTTTGCTTGGATATCAATCCAGTGACACCGTTTGCACCATCGCCACCATCAGTTTGAAGCACATTATCATGATGATGCATTTGCCAACGTCTCTATAAAATGTGCCATTGCATCAAAACAATGGTGCACATGGTGCACATGGTGTTAGGCGCTTGAAACACTTGCGAAAAACCGGTCCACCATGGATGCACCATCGCCACCATGGTCGTATGCGTCACCACGTTGCGCTTGTTGTCCTGATCATACCCAGAATTCTCCGCCCGCTTGCGATTGGCTTGGATTTGTCGGGCGAAAAACACCAGACCAATTGATCGGCAATCAAACGTCAGCGGCGGGTAACCGATTCTTCAGAAAGCGGATTGGCGAAGCCAATGTTGCAGAACCGACCTGCTCTGCGACAATAGGCAAATAGCAGGCATCATGCGTCACCAATGGTGACATTATTTGAAGCGGTCGATAGTGTCGGAAGTCTGTTTCGAACCATTCCATGACCTTGATTTGGGCGCAGTGAACGTCCAGTCTAGTGGAGCAGAAACATTTTTTTAAGGAAGGCGAGAGCAGATGGGATTCCGACGTATCTTCCAGGAAAGAAAAGTTAACGAGTAATGGCTGATCAGATAACTGACGCTCTGATTGACGTGGCAGCGTCGACTGGCGTCGATGTGGTCACCCGCCGAAATGTGAATGCTAGTATTCGGGCGGTTGGTCATGCGTATAGGGTATACTCATTGATCCGGCCAGCTCAACAGCTGGCTAATGCGATTCGCATTTCTGCGTATACTGATGCCACAACAATTGTTTGCCACGAGTTGTTAGTGCACTTCGCGTCGAAAGAGCTAGCCAGAAAGCTCATAACTTCCGAAGTCATCAACTATGAGGTCTTAGCTATGGCTGAGGACCTAGTCTTGAGTGTCGATTTTGCGAAGGACGCACCAGATTCCATTCACTTCCTCCGTGCACCGCAGTACGTCCTGGAAGCTGATTTATTATCCCAAGACTATCTGGAGCATGGAAGAGGGCTGGCCGATTTGGTCGCAGAGGCTCTTTTTCGAGGAGTAGAGTCATACGAAAAGGCAAGTGAATTAGTTCGCCACAGCGAAGCCAAACAGGCAAGGCGACATTACAACTTCCGTCGGAAAGAAATGTGGTTTGATCAGCTAAATCGCAGCTTGGGCCAGGTGCTGTGGCGTCCAGTGCCGGAGATTGGCCTTGGAACCAGTATTGTTGGGGAGGGGCTCACCTATAGCGGTACGTATCGGAAAAATGATGCCGAGGGCTATGGGTGCTTAGAATGGGCAAACGGTACGAAATACTTTGGCCAAATCGACAACGGACAACCTTGTGGTTATGGGGGATACAGATTTTCCGATGGCGGTCGTTACTTTGGATATTGGCCGAAGCATTACTTCAAGAACATCGGAGCATATATCACACCAAACCGAGATCGCGTCATCATTGGGGTAGGACGAGGAACGTTTCCGAACTCGTATGGTAGACAGATTGGTCTCAAAGGTGGTGTGCAGTCGGTTTCGGGTTTCTGGTCAGATGGACAACTTACGCAACCGATTGAGTCTATGGAGCAGACAAACTTGAAGATCGCGGAAGGAATGTCGTCGCGATATACAGTTGAATTGAAGGCCGAATACAATAACCGGTCGAGGATGGATCGCGCCCACCAAGGTATTACGGATGCAGCGCTCCTTTCACACATAAAATGCTATATCTAGTAAACTCTAGCCGCCCTCACTTCCGTGAACCCGTATCGAGATCACTATGGGTCCGGGCCCTTCGACTAACGTTGACCAAACGCAGGTTTGTCAGCATAGCGGACAATTACTCTACCTGAAATAATCCATCAACACCTTATTCCACCGGTCGTAGAGCCAAGGATTGCCCAATATATTCAATCCGAGCGCAACGGTGTGCGCCGCTTCATTCTGTCCAATCAAAATGAGCGCGGTGTCTGCAAAGGCGTCGCGTTTTTGATTGTAACAGAATGAAGCGGCTCATGTCGGACGATACAACAGCTGCCCTGCAAGCCCTCATCAAGCAGGTCGAAACACTCACCACCACCATGACGGATCAGGCGAAGCGCCTTGATGATCTGCATTCGTTCAACGCCCGCGTTCTCGACGAGAAAAAGGACATACAGCGCACGCTCAACATGCATAACGCGAAATCCATTGTGGACATTACGGTGGCGGAACAGAAAGAGCAAAAGATGCATGCGGCTGGGCTTGAACGGCAGGACAACGGCACTTGGAAACTGGCTGGTGGAGGCAAGCCCGTCCACAGTCTGACACGCGTGGAGGCCCGCGATCCCCGCAAATACGCGCAGGCCAAAGCGGCGTCGGAACAGGCCGGTGTAACACTCACCATCATAGATGAAAGTGATGGCGATCCGACCATTCGCAATTTGGGCCAGCCCGACATCATACAGTCCAAGACTTTCACATTTGACGACACCCACGAGCGCATTCGGTACGTTCGTGCCGACATGCACACCGGCAATGGCATTGTCCAGCGCCAGCTTGCAGCCGAGCGCGAAGGCTTCAAAGTTCGAACCTTTCGTTCTCTCGACGATCTGCCTGCACATGCCCGAACGAAATTCGAACTAATGGAGCGCGCAGCCAATGCTGATTCCGACTCCTGAAGACCGAGCCTGCCTGCAATTCGCACTACATGTTAGCCTCGGATACGGCCCCGAGAATGACATTTATGTGTTACGGGATTGTCGGCGGGTTTTTGTATCCGGCCAGATAGAAGATGTTGACCCGTCAAGTTGCCCGCTGGAGGCCCTCACGTTCGCCCTTACACAGGCGATGAAGCTCCACCTTGGCGGCATCGGATTTGGAAAGTTGCGCAACGACCTGCTCGGGTCGGGCGTCGGGGAACAATTCGCAAACCGCATTCATGATCATCTGGCGGATGTCCTTGATACTGAGTGGGCGGCACTGCGTGGCCGCATCCGTTGGTATCGCGACGATACGACCTACACCGGGGCCGGTGAAACCGACACTTCGGGAGACACCTGATTATGCAAGGCGGCAACAAAAACTCAGGTCGGCGCGCAATCATCGACGTGCGTCCAGACAAGCAAGAAATTATCAAGGACATCGTGCTGGGGCGGCGCACCTTGACCGACATTGCGAAGCGGTTGGGTGTCGATTTCTCAACCGTCCAGCGATATCGGGACGACAAAATCACGGAGGAAATGCGCCGGGCCATCCTTGCCGAAACCCGGATTGAAGGCGTCAAAGCCGACACCGAGGTCATCAATCAAGACCGCATGGATATCGCCATGACCTATGAGACCTTGGCGAAGCGAGTTGAACGGCTGATCACCAAGGCTGAACAGAACGAGGATGACTCATTTGCTTTGGCCGCGATGGAGGGTTTGCGTCGTATCCTTCGCGATATTGCCCAAGTGCAAGGCAAGCTCGCCACCAACCTGACCGTCAACGTGTCCTTGGCGGAATCCAAAGAGTGGGTAAAGCTGCGCCAAATCCTGGCCGAAGTCTGCGACGAAGTTCCATCCGCCCGCGAACCGCTGCTGCGCCGGATGCGCCACCATGTTCTGAGCGTCACCAAAGAGGATACAATCCTATGAAGCACACAAAATTCCTTGATTGGGACCATTATGCCAAGTTAGCCGTTGACCGTTCAAACGCAGCCACCCAAGCGGGTCATCCTGAATGGATTGATCTACCTTCGTCACGGCCCGAAGCAGAACAGCAAAGCAAGAAGGCCTATTTTACGGGCCATGAGTGTAAGCACGGCCACATTGCACCGCGCGGGGGCAATAAAGGCTGCGCTGGTTGTTATGCGGAACGGTATCATGCCATTTGATGCCCTCCACGATTTTTGCAGCCGGATCGAACGCGACCTCGATCCCGGCGCTGAAATGCTGCACTTTCTGCGGCAAGAAGTGCCGAGCGCAACCAGCGTTGACCCATGGCAGTTAGAGGCGGTCATGTCCAATGCCCCTACGGTGGCGATGCGGGTGTGCCGTCAGGCCGGAAAATCCTGTGTACTGGCGACGCGCGGGGTGCGTGAACTGAAACGCGGCGGCACAACGATCTGCCTCGCGCCCGCAGAGCGCCAGACAAGGGAAATTACCCGCAAGGTATCGTTGTATCTTCAGGCGACCGATCTTGTCGTCGAGCGGGCGACCCAGTCAGAAATCGAAACCTCAAACGGCGGGCGGTTCATCGCTGTGCCAGCTTCAGGTGCGACGATCCGGGGCTACACCGCCGATCTTATCATGGTTGATGAGATGGCCTACCTGCCGGGCCACAACGGCGGCGAGGGCATCGTTGTTGCGTTGCTGCCGATGCTCAAGGACAACGGCCAGACCTTCTACGCCTCTACACCGGCTGGAAAGCATAATATGTTCGCAGAGCTGTTCACAGAGCCGCGCGAAGGCGTTCACCGCATCGTGGTACCCGGAACGTCGACACCCCGCCTTGCTGCCCGCGTAGAACGCCTGCGCGCCCAGTTATCTGCCACACGATTTCGGCAAGAGGTCGAAGTCGAAATGCTGGCCGACGGTTTGTCATATTTCGACCTGTCGATCATCGAAAATGCCACCAGTTCGGAGGGCGCGATATGTCCACGGATTTAAACTTGATCTACATGCCCAATGGCGACGTGGTAAATGAGACCAACCAAGACCCGGCGATCCCGCGAGTGACCGGATATGTGCGGTATTGGGTCGGTGCGGACCTGGGGCAGGCCAACGATTATTCTGCTGTCTGCGTGATCAAGGATCAGGCGTTGCCGGTGTCAGATGGCAACGGCATTGTCATCGGCCCTCGCGAACGCACCGTCGTTTATGCCGACAAGTTCAAAGGCGTGTCCTACGTGGATGTGGTCGCCCACCTGATCAAGCTGCACAATGCGTCGCCATTCGGTGGTAAGTCCGAATTGGTGATTGACGGCACTTCTATTGGCCGCGTCGTGTCAGACATGCTCTGGGAGCAAGGTGTCGATCACAATGCTGTCCAAATGACTGGTGGACAGGAATGGCGACGAAGTGGGCGGTACGTAAACGCCAGCAAAACCTTGATGATCGAAAATCTGGCTGTGCTGTTTGCATCGGGTGAACTGAAATTTGCCCATGATCTCCTGTTACGCAAAGAAATCGAGGAAGATTTGGCTTCGTTCGCAACCCAGACCACCGCCGCTGGAAATCAGATCATCACGCAGTCGCGGAACGCGACTGGCCACGGGGATCTCGGCATCGGCCTAATCGTCGCCGGGTTCGCGTCGCAGTATTTGGTGTCGCAAAACATTCGGGTCGACAGATTGGCCGGATGGGCCTGAACGCACAAATAGTAGGTTGGCAATGCGATACACACTCTGAGCGCGGATTCTGCCAAATGGCTTTGGCGGCGGCAAAATTTCACCACTTCTGTTAACTACCACCTTTCCAAATCATGATCCACGATTGATCGCAGAAGTTCGCACAGTTCGACGCGGTTGGAATTTGACGAGGCTGACTGGAGAAGAGTGTTGAAGTTGACCAGAAGTGCCGAGTTCCGCCTCGGGTTGAGCAGCAGGCAATCGGACCACACATCAGCGTCGCCTTCGATTGCCGCAGCATATCTCAAAACCCAGTACATGAGAACCTGACGAAAGTCCCCTGCAACGAAGTTTCGGTCAGTGTGCTTCACCTCTATCAAAGTTCTTCCAAGAGAAAAGTCTCCAGCCCCTGAAGCAATCCAACCCATCCCAGGAATGACCGGACTCGCCACAAACTGTGCGTTTTGATTTTGTTCCTGCACACGATGCAACATTTGCACAAGATTTCGCGCTGCATGTTCTGCTATTTTTTTGTCGCCAGCGGCGACTTCCCCCGGAACTTTTGCGTCATAGTGTCTGCTTTGACGACCCGTCGCTACTTGGATGCACTCTGTCCATTCTGGTTTTGGAACCCCTGCCAAAATGCGTTCAGCCCGCACTACCGCTAGCTCAAATAGCATTGATTTCTGAAGTTGGCTTTCGTCAACTAGTTCGTCCGGTACCGCCTCAATACCATCAAATGTGAAGGCCTGCCGGTTCAAAGATGCAACGAGACCGCCACTCAGCCGAGGGAAAAGCACATCTAAGACACCCGGTATGTCCCTCGCAACGGTTCTTGGATCTCGAAATGGGAGCCTCTTAAGCGCCATTCTTAACCCAATCCTCGTAGCAAGCGGCAAAGGTCAGGCCGTTGTCAGCTTCAATGCCTAGGCGCCATGCTTGCCCAAGTGACCCACGAAGTTGCCCACGCGCGTGTTTGCCTTCGTCACCAAAATCACCAGCTGAAAGCCAGAGAATCCTTTGCTCGTCAGGTTTCAGGTTTTGCCACTGGTTTCGTACGCGAGTAAAATTTGCGCGGTCGTGCCAGTGACGCCAACAATCAATGCAAGCGCGCCTGACAGCCGTGGAGGAGTTTGTGTCGTAGATTTCTCTCACGAAGGTTCCCCTGACATCAGTTCTGGCAAACCGTATTGCACGTAAAAAGTGCAGTGTGTTCGCCTCCGGCAAAAGCAAGTGAGAAGCCGTAGTCAGAACTTGATCAAGCAGACTGTCGATTTGATCAAATACAGCTGCAAATTCATCGTTCACTCGGACTGAGTAAACACCACGCATGATTTTTGACCAAGACGCACGGAATGAATCGAGATTTCTTGCATCCAACAATGTCGCACACAGTTGTGCCGCCACCTTTGGCTCTTGGAATTTTAATGCGCGTCCAATCTGGGCGAGCACAAAGCTATCAGGCTGGGACTTCTCTTTTTCAAGATCCAGTAATAATTGAACATCTATCTCGTCGAATGATTTCTTGAGCTGTTCATACTCGCCTTGGGCTGTATCAGAATAGGGGTCAAAATGTAGATCCAGCTCCCGGAGGGCGACACTTGCGTCTTCGCCATCGCCCAGTTGAGCAGCTACATAATCCACATAGTGCTTTGCGCTCAGGGTTGTTGTTTTCGTTCGGTTAAGCGAAAGGCCATAGTCAGCAAGCGAATGTGATAGAACTGATAGCGCCCTGTATGCCTCTTGCCGCGAATTGCAGATCAACGTGAAGTCATCAACGTAGCGATGCCAGACAATGCCCGCATCTGATAGCGACCTGTCAATTGGTGTCATCATCACTTCTGCAAGGACGCGCGCGCACTGGCCACCAACGGGCAGCCCGAAAGATCGGCCTGCCGCCAGCTTGCTCAAAATCCGGTTGATTTGAACTGCGACAGTCGAATTGCCATCGCCTAGATCTTTTATGACGTTCTCAAGTCGGTGATGGTAAATGTGCTCATAAAAACTAGAAATATCAGTCTGTACGACCACGCATCCCGCTGTGTTCAAGGCCTCCTCTTTAAGGGTAGCCTCCTTGTATGTTCGCCAAGAGCTAGATCGATCAAAAAAGGAAGGTGCCTCGCCACCAAGCCTATATGAGTGGGCCCTCGCGCTGCGGTTTTGCTCGTTGGCTTCTGCGATGGCGATTCCAAGGCCGTTTAAGTACAGGTTCCAGAACGGATGGATTCGAGTAGTGATCCTAAAACCGTGGGAGCCCGCAGGTGCAAGAAGACGCTCCGCCCCGACGGTCAACCCATTTAGATAGGCAACTGCATTCTTATGACTTTTTGCATCTATCTGTTGAAATAGTTCAAAACAGATTTGAGAAAGCTCATCGGATTTCTCACGAACAAAACCTGCATCGATATCGTAGGGAAGAGTGTCATTCTCACCACTTTGCCCAATTTCGAGAGCGGCTCTAATAAAATGGTCCTGCGAAACCTGCAATGTTCTGCCCTTCAATATCCATCGCTCAACTAGCCTACCTAGCGGTAAGGAGCTGTCTTCCAACAAACTTTGCAGGCTAGGGTAGAAAAAGTCTAGTGCTGTTGCAGGCCGTGCTACCGGGGTTGATAAAGACAGGGTGATACGCTGGGTGAACAAGTTCGATGCACCCATATACTAGTGGTCTTTGACTGAATGGCAGATCAGGCTCAAAATACTAAGTTGCTGCGAATATATGTTGTCGGCACCCACTGGTGGTCATAGCGGAAACCGTTCTGGACGTTTAAACACCCTTCTTTCTTTTCAGCGACTTACACGTTGACTCATATCCATAATCAGTTGTATACGGTTCAGCGTAGACGCATGGGGCGACCCCATGTCTGCATATCAACGGAGAAAAACATGACTAAAGTTCTGCCGCTCGCGTGGTCGAACGAGGTTGGGCTCCGTTGATGGCAAGTGTCCTTCCTCTCACCACATAGCCATCGACGTCATGAGAAAAGGATACAACATGACGAAGAAAAACAGCCACTCCCGCTACAGGGAGAAAAATCGAGTGCTGCTTCGCGCTAAACAAGCAATGCGGAGGGCTGGCCACGCTGCCCCGCCGTGGTTATCCGAAGAAGACAATGAGGCAATTCTCGCTGTTTACCGGGAAGCGCAGCAATGGACGGAAGAGACCGGAGTCGTTCACGAAGTCGATCATATGGTGCCACTGAACGCCACTAGCCACGATCAACACTATCTTTGCGGCTTACATGTACCTTGGAATCTTCGTGCAAT
>Ga0256841_1002995_pt1 | contig 12925 bp, 11 predicted proteins | sample 356308metaG_FD_185971 | JGI IMG/M metagenome (GOLD analysis project Ga0256841, IMG submission 185971) | Hydrothermal vent microbial communities from Mid Atlantic Ridge, Atlantic Ocean - 356-308 | ecosystem: Environmental > Aquatic > Marine > Hydrothermal vents | place: Atlantic Ocean: Mid...
GAAAAACCGGTTTGTACGTAATCGAATTTTTTACCGTTTACGAAGACGTAGGGATAAATCAAATAATTGACTTTCTTGATTTTTCCGCCGGATAATTTAAGCGGAATATCGCGTCCAATAGTAAAAGATACGCGATTGGGATCGAGGTGACCGAAATAAAATTTACGGCGGTCCGGATTTTTGAATGCTTCGGAAGCATCAACCGGAATCCAACCTTTGTCCCTTGTAAAAAATTCAGCCCAGCAGTGATACCCTGAAATTTTGCCTTCTTTCTTATGTTCCGGTATGGGAAAACCGATTACGAATCTCGATGGAATTTTTTCGGCTCTGTTAAGACCGATAAAAAGCGAATGGAAATCGGTGCAGTTTCCCGTACGGGCATCACAAGCATAAAGAACATCGCCGCGCCCCCAGCCTGTATTGGATTTCTTATCATATTTCATTGTATCAACAACATGCTCATAAAGCAATTTGGCTTTGCTTAACGGATCCAGATTTTTGTTACCCAAAACCGCTTCGGCTTCTTCTTTTACAATTCCTTCAATAGGTACAAGACTGTCGGGCATTAAAAAACGTGTTAGCATATTTGTATCTTTTTCATATTTCCCACCGTCTATCAGAAAACGTTTTACGTTAAAACTCAACTTTACCGTTAACGATTCGGGTATGTTTTTATTTAAGGAAATATGGAGAATTTTGTTTTTATATTCCGGGTCGTTAACTAATTCGTAATTGGTACCGGCCGAAATTTCCAGACCGGATATTTTTTGGTATTCATCGCTTTGGGGAATAGGGACGAAAATATCCACTTCCCCGGATGAAGCGGGGAACTCCGGAATCTTCACTTCGTAATTGAACCGGAACTCTCTTGACCCGGCTATTTTTTCACCGGGTTTTTTAGCAAAAATAATTGATAAAACAATACCGGCAACCACCGCCGGTATAAGAATTTTTTTTAATTTCATACTTCGTACTGCCTTATTAACTTTATTAACAAAAAGGGGATTATTTGTTTTCTACTTTTTTTGTTTTCCAAACGCCGTCTTCTTCGTACCAAGTATATCTTGGTGTTCCGTTGTCTTTATGGACAAGAGTACGGGTGGCTTTCAAATCGTCTTTTGAAGTGCCTTGCATGAAAATATCGATGTCGTATGTATTACCGTCGTCCGCTTTAAAATCTGCGCATACAAAATATTCATTGTCGCCAAGATGTGCCAGCCGCTCTTTGTGAATTTTGATTAATTTACATTTTAATGTTTTGTTATTTACGGAATCTCTAACAATAAAAAATCCGTCCGAGTCTTTCGATTGGTCTTCAACATAATGTTCAACAGCATCGGCAAATTCTTCAATTGTAAGATGGGCTTTTTTATGTTCGGTAGGATGTTCGGGGTGCTCTGCCGTTTCTTTCGCTGGATGTTCCTTCGCCTTTTTCATCTTTGCAGGATGTTCCGAAGGGTGTTCCGTCGGATGTTCTTTTCTTATTTTCTCCACTTTCTTTTTAGTGGGGTGTTCGGTCGGATGCTCTTGCGCCAGTGCATTGGAATATAATCCGGCTACGGTTAATATTAACAAATATATGAATATTTTTGATACTTTCATGGTACCTCCGTTAAATTAAAATAAATGAATTAAGATTATGGATAAAAGAGATGTAATCTTTTTTTTCTAATAATAGTATTTTTTTCTTCTTATAACAAATAAATTTTAGTGCATTAATTTTTCCACAAAATTTTTTTGCAGAATAGTTAAAAGATATTGAGAAAAATGAATAAGGGAAAATTTTATGGAATAATACAAAAAAAGCTCCGTTTAAGGAGCTTTTGTCAAACGGATTATAATCGTTATTGAATAACTTCCACTTCCGTGGCTTGAGGACCCTTTTGTCCTTGTCCTTCAACGAAAGTTACTTTTTGACCTTCTTCAAGTGTTTTATAGCCATCGGCAATAATTGATTGGAAATGTACGAATACGTCATCCCCGTTTTCCTGTTCGATGAAACCATAACCTTTTGAACTGTTGAACCATTTAACGGTTCCTTCTTTGCGCTCTGCCATTTTACAGATACTCCTATAAATAAAAAAATAAAAAATTGAACAGAGACAAAACAACTTGTAGAAAAACTTCTGCACTGCTTTTAATACACTGAACAATTTGTACAATTAAATCATTCCTTTGAAAGGAACGGTGTAATATAGAGATAAAAATTACAAAATCCTAATAATTTAATTTTTAATTTACGGTTGAATATATCAATATAAATATGATATTGTGTAATATTTTTTGTGACTTGCGATTTGTGTTTATTCTTATTGCAAATTACACGGTGCCGGTTTAATATTACACCGCATTTTTAAATTTACTTGAAGGTTGGTTACTTATGTTTCAAAAGTTACTGTATCCGTCAATTTTAATATTGGCTACTGCATACTTATTTATTTAATTAGCTCCCCCCATTCACTAAAGTAAAAAACCCTCTCGGTTTTCAACCAAGAGGGTTTTTTTTAGGGTCAACAACAATTAAATTTTAGAACGGAATCGGTGTAGGAAATTCGAAGCTTGCGCCGAATTCCCAGTTTTCCAGCGAAGGTAAGTTGTACATTTCGTAGAAATTGGGAATTTCTATACCGTAAGTTTGGATTAATTGACCGTTTCTGTAAACTTCAACCAAACCGAATCGTGAATTGTTGAATCTGAACATCATGGTATAAAGAGCGTCATCGTTACTGTTGTAATTGTTGACGTAAATCATGATGTTGCCGGTAAGCGCGAAGTCATTTGCGATATAGTCATATCTGAATTCAATATCGTTAAGAACGAGATCCCATTTGTAATGTAATTCGGTATCTTGTCCGTTCATAACGCCGACCCATCTTCTTTCGTAAGTTCCTTCACCGTTGATGATAGAAGGATTTCCGGTTAACGGGGTAACGTTACCGTCGTAATCATACCATACTTCATCACCGTAAGGTTCGCCGTTAACGAAACCGAATGCGATGTGGGCGTTAAGATACATTCTCATGTATTCGGCGCCATCCGGATCTTTTTGAACGTTTTTCGAACCGTCTTGGAATTGTATTTTTGCAAGATATTCCGCAGTGTATGCGTCGGTCATACCGAACGGAGATTTATCAATTTCTCCTCTCCATGTATGCCATCCTGCAAAATAGTAATAATCCCTGCTGTCGTTTGCTTTTCCCAAAAGTGAATCGGGAATTTTTGAGTATCCGGCCATGGCTTCGGTAATTTGTTTTAACGTTTCCTTAATCATGGCTTCGGATTGGTCTTTTGCTTCTTGTTGAGTAGGCTTGTAAACCAACTTCTGAATTTCATTAGCCGGCTCGGTATTGTTGGTACAAGAAGTAAAGATAAAACCAAGAAGTAATAATGAACTCAAAAAGAGTTTCAATTTTCTTGTTTTATTCATAAAGTTGCTCCTTAAATTGTTGTTTGTTTTTAGTTGTTTATCGCAATTCTTTTCCAATAACGGCTACAAATTTTCTGTAACTCATAGGCAATATAATGGAGCAAGTTTCACAGTTTGTGATTTCAATCAACTTGTTGCTACAAATTTTTCTCAATTATGACCATTCACACAATCAGAATGTAACTTTAATTCCCAAAGTGGGAACCACCGGCCATAATAACACCTTTTCCGTTTTAGGAGTTCCAATAGGTGTAAATTTATATTCGTAGCCTTGAATGTTTTCAAAGTTAGTTACGTTACTTACATCGAGAAAAGTGTAAAGGGAAAATCTCTCGAATGTAAATTTTTTGCTAACCCTGAAATCCAAGCGTTTATAGGGTGGAAGGTAGGAGGAATTTTTCTTTTGTTTAACCCAATTCCATTTATCTTTTGCTTCGTTATAAACGGCCACGCGGGGTGTGTATGCATATCCGCTGCCGTAGAAAAACCTAGTACCAACCTCCCAGCCTCTACCAAGTTTATAATTGAATATTGCCGCCAAAGTATGTGTTTGATCCGTAAATCTGGGATATTCACCTTTGTCGTCGTCTATCAAATCTTCCCTTGCAACCAAATAACTATAACTTATCCAGAAGTATATTCTCGGCAAAATTAAAGTTGAGAAAAAATCAAATCCTTTTGAATAACCCGTTGCATCGTTTTCTTTTGTATATGCAAGTCTGTCGAATGCCGAAAAATAAGACGATATTAAATTTTCGTAATCTTTATAATATGCTTCTATACGGAAATTGAGCGAGGATGTTCCTTCTTTATTAAAAGGAATGAATTGTTCCACACCAAAAACGTAATGAGTTGATTTTTGTGCTTTTGTATTTGAATCCGCCACAAAAGTATATTTCAGTTGATTGTAGGAAGGGGATTGGTAAAAATGTCCCCAAGCCGCGCGTATTGTTGTTCCGTATCCGGTTTTATAGGAAATTCCTACTCTCGGACTGATATTCAAGTCGTTGTTGATATTATAATAATCCACTCTGCCGCCTACGTTGAGCAGAATGTTATCACCGAGTTGAAAAATATTTTCTACGTATCCTGCCATTTTGTAAGCTGATACGTTTATGGTGTCGCTTTCCAGGTCGTCATCGTATCTTATTTTTTGTTTGTAAGTGGTGTCGGGGTAATGTGTAATATTGTTAATTTCGTCAATCGTTCTTTTATCTTTGGTTTTTTGTTCGAATGTTAAATTTCTGTAAACAAAACCGGATTTAATTTCGTAAAATTTCGAAAGGAGGCTTTCAAAAGATATATTCCCTTCCACAGTTTTGATGCGAAGGTGATCCTGAATATCCCTTCTGTTATCGATGTATTTGAAATAATCTTTTGTATCGGTTGAAATCAGCTCTTTATAATTCGATTCGGTAAAGCGGTTTTCCTCATCGGTCTGATCGTAATAAGACAATCGTAAATTAAGAATCGATTTACCTGAAAGGACATTTTTGCTTTGAATATCGAATAGATTGGTGAAATAATCCGCCCGGTTATCTTCGTTCGATTTCAAATTTTCTTTGATAAAAGCGCTTTCACCTTTGAATGTACTGATTCTGGGCTGGTAAGAGCGTGTTTTCTTAGGATCGTAAACAAAACTGTCACCCGAATGAATGAATTCCAACAAAACTTTGTTTTTGGGCGTAAAATTATAGGAAAGAACACCTTGCACATCATAAAATGAAGGTTTGGCGATGGTAATATCCTCGTAAGGAAGCAAAGAAAGCACATATTCCAAATAGCTTTTGCGTGCTCCGAAAATAAACGAACCTTTTTTAGATAGCGGACCCTCAACGAATGCATCGAGGTAAGCCAAACTTAATGTGGCTGCACCCGTATATTTTTTCTTGTTTCCTTCACGGTATTCTATGTTCAGAACTGAGCTCATTTTATCGCCGTAGCGTGCGCTGAATCCACCGGTTGACATATCTACTTTTTTTATCAATTCGACGTTAAAAATCCCTACGCTGGCGTTAGCGGCTTCTTTGATATGATAAGGTTGATAAACTTGCGCACCGTTTACCAATACCAAATTTTCATCCTTGTTCCCACCGCGCACGTTAAACTCGGCGCTGAATTCATTGTTCGAAGATATTCCGGGCAAAGCCTGAACCGAACGCATTACATCCGGCATAGACGGTGAAATTTCTGTTATCCGTTCACTCTGAATCGAAAGTTTGCTTAAAGCCAAATCTTTGCTGTCTTCCGTTTTGGCATAGACCGTAACTTCTTGTAACAATAAATCGGTTGAATATAGCTTAATCAATAAAAAATCATGCAACCGTCCGGCGGGTAAATTAATTTCTTCGGTTTTATATCCTACGAAACTTACGGTTATTTTCTGGTCCGATTCCGGTACGGTAATTCTGAATTCCCCATCTGAATTTGTTGATGTTCCGGTTCCGAGCTTTTCGAAATATATGTTTGCAAAAGGTAGCGGTTCGTTTGTGGAGCCGTCAATTACTTTGCCTGTTAATGTAGTCTGTGAAAAAAGGGGTATGGAAGATAAGAAAATGGTAAAGCAAAGTAATATGGCGAAGGTTCTATTCATAAATCAATACAAGTTTATTTTAATTAACTCCGATTCCAAACACAAATAAGTTGAATGATTCAGCTTTGGATTGTGTTGGACATCAAAAGATTAAAGAACAATAGAGCAGGTAAGTAAAAAGATTTATAAGTCTCAAATAAAATCTATTACGTAAACTTATTGAATTATTTTTTAAACGCAAGTTTAATGCCGGTTTTAATTATTGCGGTTAGAAATAAGTTTGGCAACCCTCAATTTTTTGAAGATCAATTCAAGGCAACTAATGAAATTTTACACTGTATAATTGGTAGGAAAATTAAAAAAAAGAGTCAATGCTCTTATTCCGGACGACCCGGGAGGAAGCCATGAGACTCAGAAAAAATCCGAAAGTTGACTTAAAGAGAAAGTATCTGAGAAATGTTGAAATCGGAATAATAATTGCCTTATCGTTCACAATTTTGGCATTCAAATATTTCCCCCACATAAAGTTTGAAAGACCGAAAATAGAGGCTCCGCAAGAACTGGTAAAAGTTGAAGATGTAATTCAAACAAAACAGGAAGCAAAATTGCCGCCACCGCCCAAACCGCCTATTCCCATTGAAGCACCGGCGGATGAAATTTTGAAAGATGTCGAAATCGAATCGACCGAATTAATTATGAATGAAAAAGTTACAACCCCGCCACCACCGCCGCCGAAAGAAGAAAAAGAAGAAGAAACCCAACCAACATTCTTTGTTGTTGTTGAAGAAATGCCCGAACCGATTGGCGGAATAGAAGGAATACAAAAACGAATAAAATATCCTGAAATAGCAAGAAGAGCGGGGGTAACCGGAAGAGTTTACGTTAAAGCTTATGTAAACGAAAAAGGCGAAGTTGTAAAAGTTGAACTTGTGAAAGGTATTGGTGCCGGATGCGACGAAGCGGCAATGAAGGCGGTTAAGGAAACCAGATTTAAACCCGGAAAACAACGCGGCAGACCGGTTAAGGTTCAAATTGTTATTCCTGTATATTTCAAATTAAAGGAAAATGTTTAATTAAAGAGGGGAAATATTATGAATGTGAAAACGGACGGTTCACTGGCAAAAGCCAGAAAGTATATCGAATCGCATTCCAAATTGAGGGAAGAAATCCAACCTAAACGCCCGGTTAAACCGGGACCATGTATTACTATCTCCAGACAAAGCGGTATCGATACGGAAGTGATTTGTGAAAAATTAGTCGATATTTTTAACCGTATACGTGCCGAAGATACTGCCGAATGGGCTGCTTTTGATAAGAATCTGATTGAGAAGGTGATTAAAGATCACGATTTGCCGGAAAGAATCAACAAATTTTTGAGTGAGGAAAAAATATCGACCGTAAATGCAATGCTTAATGAGTTGTTGGGTGTGCATCCACCGATATTAAAACTTGTGCATAAAACTTCCGGTACAATCTTGAAACTGGCTCAAATGGGAAATGTGATAATAGTGGGCAGGGGAGCGAACATAATTACTTCCCACCTTAAAAATACATTTCATATCCGTCTCATTGCTCCGGAAGATGTACGGAGAAAAAATCTGCAAACCAAACTCGGTGTAGGGAAAAAAGAAGCAAAAGAAATTATGGAAAGGGAAGATATTGCACGTAAGGAGTACATTGAAACTTATTTCCGTAAGGATATTGACGATCCGCTGATCTACGATGCTGTGATTAATATGAACAAACTGGACGATGAGATGGTTGTGAGAATGTTAAAAGATATGATAATTGACAAATTTCCGAAATTCTTCGAACCACATTCCGAGGTTTACCAGTTTAATTGGTAAACTTTAAACTTTTTAATTCCGGAATGTAAACGGATAGATGAAAAAATTATTTCTTTGTTCACCATGAAAACATCCGGCAATTCAGGTATAGCCGGATTTTATCTTCACACATCTGATATTTGTATATTTTCCGTTCAATAATTAAAGTTGTAGTGGTAATTTTTCTTTTCAATTATTATCAAGCAATTAGACTTAAATAATTAAAAATCTGATAATAAAATATTATGACGTGGTTTGCAAAATTAATGGGATTTGAGGAAGAAAATCCCGTGCAAGTAAGAAAAAACATCAAAATTGAAAACGGTCTTATGATTTCCAAAGTGAACGGGAAACGTTATGAAATTGGAAAATTGCAGATAGTATCACCGGAAGAATTAAAAACGGAAGTAAAACCTTTGAAGTTCTACGGTTCCAGGATAAAAGTTTCTGCCATAGTGGGGGATGTACAAGAATTACATAAAATGCCTGGGAACAAAGGGGCGTTATTTCAGGTTGCTTCCCAGTTTAATTTACTGGAGATGACCGGTCCAGAAATTACACCCGAAGCCGGGGTTGGCATTTACGAATATGACCATACTCAGGGTCCGGCATGTGCAATTGCCTGTGGTGCGGGAACGATATACCGGAATTATTTCGTGGATGTAAATGGGCAGCTCGGTCAATCTGCTGAAAATCAAATAGATTGTTTGAGCAGATTCGGCAAAGCGCTGGGCAACGATGTACATAATTTCTGGCGTATGTCAAACGGTTATGTTCTATCAACCGAAGAAAATCTGGTAAAGATGAATAAAGTTCTTGATAGTTTAACGGAAGAGGAATATGAATTACTAAAAGGAAAAGTGGAAGTTGGCATTCAATGGAACACGGAAGTTACGGTAAGTGAAGATAAAAATATTGTATCGCAAATTTACTGTTCTGCATTGCCCGTCTCGTATTCTGATGTTGAAGCGAATCTTTGGGAAAAATTTGCCCGTTTAATTTTGGAAGCAACTTACGAGGCAACTTTCTATGCCGCATTGAAAAATTACGAAAGAAACGGGAATTCTAAATTGTTCTTAACCCTTGTGGGCGGTGGTGCGTTCGGTAATAAAAAAGAGTGGATTTACGATGCTATCGGTTCGGCAGTGGAAAAATTTTCCACCGTACCACTCGATGTGAAAATTGTAACCCGCAGAGAACCCTCCGTAACATTGACGCAATTCATAGAAAACACAAACCGGAAGCTGGGGAGTTAACAGGCAAGCAATATGTGGTGAGTTTTCAGCCAGCACACTCCCTCAAACCCGTTTTGGTAGGATATATCAATTTATAAACTAAATATCTTAATATTTAGATTAAAAATTATTAAAATAAATATACTTATATTATAATTTAACAACATACAGTCTTAGGCTATTAACCCAATTCGTTTAAGTGTATTGTGTTAAGTAAAGAAAGAATATTTTCACGGCTGATGATTCCAATAATTTTATCATTTTCGTCGAAAACAGGTAATTGATTCACACCGTTTTTATCCATTTGTTTAAGTGCATCGAGTAAAGGTTCCTCCGGATGAGTTTTCTTCACGCCGGACATCGGAGTCATTATTTCTCTTATAGTAGTTGATTCCCATAATTCTTTCGGTACACTTTTAATTGCATGCACTGTAACAAAACCGATTTGCACGCCTTTGTCTTCCACAATAAAAAATCTTCTGTTGCGCAACAAGATTTCATTGTCGATAAATTCTTGAATCGTTGTGTTTGCAGGAAGCAGCGCGAAAGCTTTGCTCATTGCATCTTCAACTTTTTTACCAGCCAGCAGTTTATAAAGGACTTGTCGTTGCAGCTGGGCTAGTGCGGCGCTTTCCAGAAACCATCCGATAAATGCAATCCAAATTCCGTCAATCACCGCTCCGCGCATCATCATGAAAAATCCGATTAGGATAAATATGAAACCGAAGAACCTGCCGACCGTTGCCGCAATATTTGTAGCGCGTTGAAAATCTTTTGTGATTGACCAAACAATTGCCCTGAAAACCCTTCCGCCATCAAGTGGAAAACCGGGAATTAAATTAAATAGGACCAAAATTAGATTTATTTGAAATAGGTAATCGAAAATTGCATACAGCTGCGAATGTTCCGGTGAGATACGGCTGATGAAATAACTTACAACCGCAATAATTAAACTCATTATGGGTCCGGCTATGGCAATCCAAAATTCTTGAGAAGAGTTTTTGGGTTCCTCTTTGATTTCGGCAATTCCACCGAAAATAAATAATGTAATTTGATTTACTTTAATTTTAAACTTACCGGCAACAACAGAATGTGAAATTTCGTGGAGTAGGACACTGAGAAAAAACAGAACGGAAGTAACGGCACCGGAAATCCAGTATTCGAAAGTTGACCAGCCTTTGAATTGGGAAGGGAAATAACTTCCGGCCAATATCCATGTTACCAGAATGAAAATCAAAAACCACGAATAATCCAAGCCTACGGCTATCCCTTTAATTCTACCGATATAAATTTGATTTTTCCTCATCATAATTCTCTTTTGTTTTTTGTAAAAAATCGTGGATTATAAAACCGTAATATCCGTTTGTTCCAAGTAAAAAATTTTTACGACTTTCAAAGAACAGCGCTAATCATTCTTTTACTAAAATAATATTTTTCAATCAAATTTGAATGTTAAAATTTCACAACGGAAAAATATCCTTGCAATCGTAATTCTTAAATATTTATCTTTCGGAAACAGAAACATAAGTTAAAGGGGAAGAAATGGGTAAAGAACCTTTGGTTGGTATCATTATGGGCAGCGATTCCGATTTACCCGTAATGGAAAAAGCTTTCGCAGTATTAAAAGAATTTGAAGTTCCGTACGAAGTTAAAATATTATCGGCTCACCGTACGCCCGATGAACATGCCGAATATGCAAAAACCGCGGCTGAGCGCGGTTTGAAAGTAATTATTGCAGCTGCCGGAATGGCCGCTCATTTACCCGGCGTTACTGCCGGTCAAACTATCTTGCCGGTTATCGGTGTGCCGGTAAAATCCGGATTTCAAGACGGTTTGGATTCACTGTTATCAATCGTGCAAATGCCGCCCGGTATTCCCGTTGCAACAGTTGCAATTAACGGCTCTAAAAATGCCGCACTGCTTGCCGTACAAATTCTGGCGGTTTCAGATGAAAAATTAAAAACTAAATTTTTTGAGTATAAACGGAAAATGGCTGTCGATTCGATGAGAAAGAATGAAAAGCTATAAATTTATTGTTTGATGTTTCCCGGCTTTTAGTGCCAAAGCTTCACCGATTAGTTTTTTCTTATCCCAAATTACTTCATCGGTAAAGTCATGCTTTCGTACTTCGCATTCTTGATATTTGCAATATTTGCATAACGATTCAATGCAGTAATCGATGTGCAATTTTACTTGTGCGGTCGGAATTGATTCCCTGATTTCAGCTTCAATCGATTCTTCCTCTTCGTGCGATTCGCGGATTGTGAAGTAGTAGGGGAGTGTAAGGTGAAAATCGATGAATACTTTTTCGGCGGATTTCCAAAAACGTAACTGGTGAATGTCAATCCAATGGTCTTTCCGGTTTTCTACTAAAATTTCTACAATCCGGGTCAATAATTTTTGATCGGTTTCGTTCATTAATCCACCGATTGATTCGCGGATTAATTTGTAACCGGTAAAGACTATGTTGAGAGCAACAATTATTGCAACAACCGGGTCAATTATTTTCAATCCGGTAATTAAAACCAAAATCAAACCGAAGACAACACCAAAACTGGTAAACGAATCCGTCAGTACATGTTTTCCATCTGCCACAAGGGCAATTGAATCGGTATCTTTTCCTCTTTTTACCAAAAAATAACCCAAGAACAGATTCGTAAAACCTGCAAAAGCTATTAAAGCCGTACCGTAATCGAGAGCTTGAATTTCAAAACCGTGAATAAGTTTATCGACGGCGGTGTAAATAATTGAGATGGCGGCGAGTAAAATGAAAAATCCTTCCACACCGGCGGAAAAATATTCGATATTACCGTGTCCGTAAAGGTGGGATTCATCGGGCGGCTTTGTGCTTAAAATTATACTGTAAACAGCCATTGCAGTTGCAAGAACGTGAACAACCGATTCCAACGCATCGGCGAAAATTGCACTTGAACCGGTAAGAAAATATGCAAATATTTTTATAAAAAACAGACCGATGCCAACTGCAAATGAAATGTAAGCCGCGGATTTCTTTAGTTTGATTTGTGACTCGGGCATAGAATTACCGTAAATTCTTAATTGAAATATAAAAATAGAATCAACCGAATAAAAGAGTTAATATCAAATTTTGGAATGAATAGTTTAGTTTTTCTTATTGCTTGGAAAAAAAGAACATTTATCTCTTTTAATCCCGTTGAAAATAATGTGTAATGGGGATTTTAAAAATAAGAATTAATGGCATACTTCTTGTCTTTTTATAGATAAATACCTGAAGGATAAACAATGCTTCTTGAAGAAAAAATAAGAACAAGCGAAGAAGTTAAAAAGCTTGTTAAAAAATACGGGACGAAACAATCCTCTATTTTGCCTATACTGAAAGCACTTCAAAAAAAATACGGTTACGTTTCCCAATTTGCACAAAATGAAGTCATGCGCCTGTTGAATGTAAGTTACGTTGATGTGAATAATGTGATTTCATTCCACAAAATTTTGGACAAACCGCAAGTAAAATATACAATCCGCCTGTGCCGGTCGGTAAATTGCCGTACCCGTGCAAAAGATGAAATAATTAAAGTAATAGAGAAAAAATATAAAGTTAAATTGGGCGAAATATCAAAAGACAATAAAGTTCATTTCAAGTTTACCGGCTGTTTGGGGTTATGTCATTTGGGACCGGTCATTTCAATTAATGACAGGGTTTATACTCAAGTAACTCCAAAGAAAGTAGAGAAATTGCTTTCAATGTTAAAGTAATTTGAAAACACTGTGCCCTTATTCGACGTTTGGCATTTTATTAAAGCACAGCGGGATGCGGACTTCATATTAAATAGGGTTTTTCGTATTGCCATTATTATTTAGCACCGTCATCCCGAACTTGATTCGGGATCTGAAAGGAACCGGTTTTCGCTCCATGCCATTCGGCAAC
>Ga0256841_1002996_pt1 | contig 12922 bp, 12 predicted proteins | sample 356308metaG_FD_185971 | JGI IMG/M metagenome (GOLD analysis project Ga0256841, IMG submission 185971) | Hydrothermal vent microbial communities from Mid Atlantic Ridge, Atlantic Ocean - 356-308 | ecosystem: Environmental > Aquatic > Marine > Hydrothermal vents | place: Atlantic Ocean: Mid...
AAATTTTTTAGCAGGAATTAAATTTGGACTGTAAAACCGATTATGTAAAATCTTTATGGTTTACAAATATTACTTTTGAGAAGCTGTTTAATGTAAGTGTATAATTTGAAAAAAACTCCGATGTTTTTAACAATTGTATATTTTCTTAAAAATTGAATAATCTTTTTGTTAATTTAGATGAATAATCAAGTAGATAAACATCGGAGGTTTGAAAGAATAAAAGCAAATTATGAAAAAAGCAATAATTATAGCAAACGGAGATAAACCGAAAATAAATCAAATTAAGTATCTGAAAAAAATAGGGTACAAAAAAATTATTTGTGCCGATGGCGGAGCAAACTCGGCAAGAAAATTAAATATTGTTCCCGATGTAATTATCGGTGATTTGGATTCTATTACAAAGGAAAATCTAAAGTTCTTCAAAAAGAAAACCAAGATAATAAAATATAAAAGACAAAATGATACTGACGTTGAAAAATCGCTGAAGTACTTAATCGGTAAGGGTTTCGGCGATGTTGTATTACTTGGTGCAACCGGAAACAGACTGGATCATACAATTTGTAATTTGGGAATTGTGCTTAAATATTTCAGTAAAATTAAAATATCAATTCTGCACGGTAACTCTTTTTTAAAAGCTTATAATAATAATGTGGAACTTAACACCGTTAAAAATGAAATTATTTCCGTTTACGGATTTGACAAAAAAACAAAAATAAAATCAACGGGATTAAAATATCCGTTAAAAAATATTGCTCTTCCGTTAGGTGAAAAGGAAAGTACAAGTAACGTTGCTACATCCAATAAAATTACATTGAAAATTAAAGGCGGAATTATGTTTGTAATACGGGATTACAAAACAATGAAAAAATATGATTTCATTTAGCAATATTGATATCATAATTATTATTGCTTTTTTTGCAATTATTATTTCGATAGGTTTTATTGTAGCGAAATCAAATAATAAAACAACGGAAGAGTTTTTACTTTCCGGCAGAAAGGTTGGATTACCTTTATTCATTTTAACAAACGTTGCCACTTGGTACGGCGGTATTCTTGGTGTCGGCGAGTTTTCCTATCGTTACGGATTGGTAAGTTGGGTAACACAAGGTTTGCCTTATTATCTTTTTGCAATTGTTTTTGCTTTTTTGTTTGCAAATAAAATACGTTCCGCTTCGCTTTTTACAATTCCCGATAAACTTGAAGAAGTGTACGGAAAAAATGTAAGTTTAATTTCCGCCGTTTTAATTTTTATTTTGGTTTCACCGGCTCCTTATCTTTTAATGCTTGCTCAATTGATTTCAATTATCTTTAATATCCCAATTTTATATTCGTTACTTATTGCAATAATTGCTTCAACGGTCTATTTGTTTAAAGGCGGTTATACTTCCAATATTTGGGCTGATGCTTTTTCTTTTTTTGTAATGTTCATCGGATTTTTTCTTATTGTTTTTGTAGCTTATAATAATTTTGGCGGAACAGAATTTTTGGAAAGAGAACTTCCGGAAACTTATTTATCGTTAACAGGCGGAACTTCCGTAACTTTTATTATAGTTTGGTTTTTAATTGCTTTGTGGACATTCACCGATCCGGGTTTTCATCAAAGATGTTATTCGGCTAAAACCGGCAATGTTGCAAAACGTGGAATAATAATATCTGTTTTCTTTTGGATACTTTTTGATTTTCTTACGAACACAACAGGTTTATTTACGCGCGCAATTCTGCCAAACTTAAAAAATCCGGTAATGGCTTTTCCTATGCTTGCGGAAAAAATACTTGCTCCCGGATTAAAAGGAATTTTCTTTGCCGCTTTAATTGCAACAATTCTTTCCACATTAAACAGCTTTATGTTTTTAAGTGCAACAACTTTCAGCAGAGATTTTATTTTCAGAATTAAAAAGTTTAGTTCAGTCAACCATTCACCCAATCAATCAATCACTTATCTTATTAAAGATGCTGAGATGATTTTTTATACGAAGATAGGAATTGTTGTAACATCGGTAATATCTTTTTTTATTGCATATTCTTTTGAGTCCATTGTTCAGATGTGGTACACACTCGGAAGTATTTGCATTCCCGGTTTGATTTTACTTGTTATCGGAGCATACTTTCCAAAATATAAGGTTAACAGTAAATTTGCAATTACCGAAATACTAACAGGAGTTGGCGTAAGTGTAATTTGGTTAATTTTTCGTAATCAATTTAACGGATTCTTAAACGCACTTGAGCCAATGATAGTTGGATTATTATTAACAAGCGTAATACATTTTTACGGTATTACGAAATGATAAATTAAATGATTTTTATCTTTACTAACCAAATTATAATAATAAAGTAAAACAATAATTTGAAAGATATTATTGCAAAAAGATAAAAGTTATTTCTGGTTATTAAAGAATCAATTTAACGAACTTTCTTTTACCAACTTTAAGCACAATTCCGTTTTGGATTTTTATTATTTGCTTCGGGTCCATAATTTTTTTACCATCAATTGAAACACCGCCTTGAAGTATAAGTCTGCGAGCTTCTCCGCGAGAATTGGCAAAATTCGATTTTAAAATCAAATCTATAATTTCAATATTATTTTGGGATAATTTCAACTCGGGAATATCATCGGGAATACCTTTGCTGATAAAAATCTTATCAAATTCGGTTTCCGCTTTGAGGGCAGCTTCTTTTGAATGATACATTTCAACAAACTTTCTGGCAAGTGCGCGTTTTATATCTCTGGGGTTAGTTTCCGGATTTTTCAATTTGTTTTTTATTTCTTTTAATTCAATATCGGTAACATCGGTGGCAAGTTCGTAATAGGTATAAATCAGTTCATCAGGTATGGAAAGACTTTTACCGTAAATATCTTTCGGAGAATCGTTTATTCCGATATAATTACCGTAAGATTTACTCATCTTTTCGGTTCCGTCGGTGCCGATAAGCAAAGGCATTGTTAAAATTACTTGAGGTTCCAACCCGTTTTCGCGTTGAATATCGCGACCAACAAGTAAATTAAATTTTTGATCTGTTCCGCCAAGTTCAACATCGCTTTGTATTGCAACTGAATCCATTGCTTGAGCAAGAGGATAAAGAAGTTCATGTAAACTTATTGGAATTCCGTTTTTATATCGATTGGTAAAATCATCTCTTTCCAACATTCTTGCTACAGTGTATTTGGAAGCCAAATGTATAACGTCTTTAAAATTCATTTTACCCAGCCATTCGGAATTGTAAAGAATTTTTGTTTTTTCCGGACTTAAAATTTTACGAGCTTGTTCCCAATAGCTTTTGGCATTTTCTTCAGCTTGTTCTGATGTAAGCGTAGGACGCGTTGCATTACGTCCGGAAGGATCTCCAATGGTAGCGGTGAAATCTCCTATTATTAAAATTGCTGTGTGTCCAAGTTCTTGAAATTGTGCTAGTTTTCTAAGTACAACAGAATGCCCCAAGTGTAAATCCGGACGAGTAGGATCGCAGCCGAGTTTAATATTTAACGGTTTTTTTTCTTTTACGGATTTTTCTATTTTTTTTATCAATTCTTCTTCGGGTATTATTTCCGAAGTTCCTCTTTTAATTATTTCAAGTTGTTCTTTTACCGATTTAAACATTTGTTTCTCTATAAATATTTTATAATTTTATTTTTCGTTGTTCTTGCCGCATAATATCACGCTTTTGAATTGCTTCGCGTTTATCATACGAACGTTTGCCTTTTGCCAATGCTAACTCTACCTTTACTTTACCTCTGTTAAAATACATACGTAACGGTATTAACGTTAATCCTTTCTCTTTGAGAGCACGATCAAGTTTTCTTATTTCTCGTTTGGAAAGCAATAACTTTCTTGTTCTGTTTGTATCGTGATTATATCTGTTACCTTGTTCATAAATTCCAATGTGTGCTCCTACCAACCATACTTCATTTTTTATGTCTATTTTTGCGTAGCTATCGGTTAGGTTTGCTTTGTTTTGTCTGCATGCTTTTACTTCGGTGCCGACCAATACAATTCCCGCTTCAATTGTTTGAAGTATTGTATAATCGTGTCTCGCTTTTCTGTTTACGGTTATATTTCGTGTTTGTTGTTTCATAATAATTTTGAACAACAAAGTTATTTTTAATGACAGTTAAAAGCAAGGAGCTAAAAGTAAATTAATAGCTTGAATATTTTTGTTTTTGTATTTTATAAATAATTACGAAGTTTACATTTTTCATTATTTGCTTGCATTGTTAATAATATTACTATTATTTCGATAATATACCATAAAAAACTAACCGGAAACACTGTGAAAATCATTAAAGTTTTAATAATTATAATTTTAATAATAAATAGTGATGTACTTTCACAAAAAGTAAATTCAAATTTTGATTTTACGGGAATAACCGAATTTTATAAAATAGTAAATATACTTGGCAAAAACGAAGAACCCTCCCAAAATGAATGGAACAATTTATTTAATACGCCGGGGTATAAGGTTTTAGTAAACGGTGAATTCAGCAAGGATTTTTTTAAAAGAAATTTCAGACTTGTTTTTATGCCTTCCAAATCGAAAGAGCTTCTGCAAAATCTTCGGAATAAAAATAGTTTATCTTTTTTACTTCATTACGTTAAGGTACGAGATAACAAAAGAAAAATGCTTCAACAATTACGAAAATTGCAAAGCATTGATTTTAACAGGAAAGCTATTAACCGTACATTACAATTTTTACCTCAGAATAATGTTACCGAATTTCCACCCGTAGCATTTGTAATTTTTGAAAACAACGGTAGAGGTTCTTCTCCTATTATTGTTGATTTGGCCGCTTCCATTGAATGGGATTTTGTTAGTTTTCTTTCGCATGAATTTCATCATTGGTATCGTAACAGACAAATGAAATTTAATTATCGGAATGTAGCATCCAAAGATATGTATTTGGTTGAAGCCCTCGATCATATAGAAGCCGAAGGAATTGCCGATATGGTAGATAAAAGAGATTGGTTTTCAAAATCAAGTAACTCTGTTTCCAAATATGCACGGCAGTTTATAAACGATGTTGGCAGAACGCCTTTTGTTATTAAACAAATGGATAAATTATTTTCCGAAGCCGGTAAAAATAAAAACAGAAGAAGATTACTCGGAAGTAAAATGCTGAATTTGTTACCTCAAAAGGGCCATACAACAGGCTACTTTATGGCAAGTTTAATTTTGGAACAACTTGGCAAACGCAAATTAATTGCTTGTCTTGGTAATCCTTTCAAATTTATTTTAACTTATAATTCAGCTGCAAAATTAAGCCGAAGATATCCGGCGTTTTCATACAAAGCATTGGAAACAATAAAAGAATTTGAAAACAAATATGTAAAATAGCATTTTAGGATATGCAAAATATTATTCGATACAAATAGTGTTATTGGTAGTACAAATTAAAAGTTAAACTTCGACCGCTTCTTAATATAACCCGATTCCGTAATTAAAATATTAGTACCGTAAAAAATAATGCAATATTCTATTATTACTGGTTTATAATTCTTTTCATATTTTTGCATTCAAGTCGATAATTTCTTCGGGAACAATACCTTCAATAATTTAATTTTCGAGATGTAAAATAATTATATTATATTCTAAATTTTGACATAACATTATAAACTTTACAAAATGAATGGTCTCAAAGAATTTATTGCAATTATTTGTTTCGCATTATTTTATAAATGCCTTAAAAGTTAAGAAAAAATATTTTAGAAAAAGCACCAATTCGATCTCATGAATATTGCAAATATGAATTATGAAAAAAAAATATAACGTAATAAAACAAAATTCCGAACCGTCTGATATTACAGATGATATTTATTGGGGAAATGTTCCGGAAATTAAGATAGATTCCGATTCGTATTTGTGGATAAATAACAGTTACCGTCCTATTGTAAAAATAAAAATGTTTCATACAAAAAATTTTATTTACTTGAAATTTAAAGTATATGAAACAAAGATTACGGTTAAGCATACCAAGTTTGGAAGCGAAGTATGGAAAGACAGTTGCGTGGAATTTTTTATTAATCCATTTCCCGAAAAATACAAAGAATACTTAAATATTGAAGTGAATGCTTTAGGTATTGCTCTTGTTGGTTTTGGTAAAAAAAGAGGAACTGCGAACAGATACCGTTTTAAAAAAGAAGAAATTAAAAATTGGAAAATAATTTCCTCTGTAAAAAAACAAACTACGGGAAAACACGGAAATGATTTTTGGGAATTATATCTTAAAATTCCGAAATCTTTTTTAAAAAATTGTTATACTGAATATTCGGATTTGAAAAATTGTAGAGCAAATTTTTATAAATGTGGAGACGAAACGGAATATAAACATTACGGGGCATGGAATAAAATTGAATATTCCGTCCCAAATTTTCATTTGCCAAAATATTTCGGTGAACTTCATTTTTTATAATTATTATTGAAATCGGAAGAAAAAACATCAAACGGATTTATGAAACAAACCAAAAGGGGAATAAATGAATTTTAATACACTTGATTTGATAATCATTTTTGTTTATGTGATTTTTATATTTTTTGCCGGTTCAATTGTAAAAAAATATGTAAAAGGAATTGATGATTATTTAGTGGCAAATCGTTCCATGGGTTTTAGTCTCGGGTTAATTTCTCTGATGTGTACGGAAATAGGGATGATTACTTATGTCTATTTTGCCGAATTGGGTTTTAAAGCCGGGTTAGCAAGCTTAATGGTAGCATTCCCGTTTATTGTGGCTTTTATATTTTTGGGTAAAACCGGTTTCGTAATAAAAAAAATGATGGAAATGAAAATTATGACGGTTCCGGAATTCTTTTCCAAAAGGTATAGCAAAGGTGTAAGATTTTATTTGGGAATACTTATGGCCGTTGGTGGAATTTTAAACTTTGGTGTATTTCCCGGTGTTGAGGCAAAATTCATTAATATTGTTACCGGAATTCCGGAAGAATATCTCCTTTACACAATGGTTGCTTTGCTAACTGTAGTTTTGCTTTATACTTTGGTTGGTGGTATGGTTTCTGTAATTGTTACAAATTATGTTCAATATGTATTGCTTAGCTTTGGAATGGTGATAATTACTATAATAGGATTTAATGCCGTTGGTTGGGATGGAATTGTTACGGCTGTTACCTCACAAATGGGTGATAAAGGAATAAACCCGTTTCATCCGACTTTTTTTGAAGGTGATTTCGGGTTCGGTTTCATTGTTTGGCAAATATTAATGCAAATATCAATTCTTATTGGATGGCAAGCCGTATCGGCAAGGTTGTTTGCATCAAAAGATTCTAAAACCGGACAAAAAATTTATACATGGTCCGCCTTAATGTTTTTTGCCAGAGCAGTACTTCCCGTATTTTGGGGAATAATTGCATTTGCTTATTACACAAAATTGGGAACAGCTTCCGATATGCAAGGACTTGATGCATTGCCGAATTTAATTAAAGATTTAATGCCGCACGGAATTTTAGGATTGATATTCGCAGGTTTGCTGGCGGCTTCAATGTCAACTTATGCAAGTTATTTGTTATCGTGGAGTTCAATTGTATCGCAAGATATAGTTGGAAGTGTTATTAGATTTGTTACTAAAAAAGACCTTAGTTCTAAAAAGCAATTACAATTAAGTAGAATTGTTATGGCAATAGTAATGATATTTATAATTTGGTGGTCGTTGTTTCACAAAATTGAAGGTTATTTATATTTTTACTTAAATATGACAGCCATGCTGTTTATCCCGGGAACTCTTATAAGTGTGGCTTTAGGTGTTTACTGGAAAAATGCCAGAACATTGGGAGCATATCTTGCAATAACGTTCGGAGCAATTCCGCCTTTATTATATTTGGTATTTCCTAAAGAGATTACAAAGTATGCTTCCGAAATGGGATACGGCGGTTTTTTGGTTGCATTAATCGGAATGCTAATCGGTTCGGTTATTCAAAATAAATTTATGCCAAACAGTGTAAGGGAGACAATATAATGGGATTTTGGGAAATATTTTGGGCTATAAGTATTTTATTTGCATTGGTTTCTTTTTCAATCCTTTCCATTAAAGTGTTGTTTAACGGTTTCAGAGAACTAAAAGAGATGTTAACCGCTTTGGATGTTGATCATAAAAACTCTGATTAAGAAATCACTTAAAGAATTTTCCGGAATTCAAGAAAAGCGAAAATAAATAATAATACCGTAGGACTTTAAGCGGTATTGTGCGATTTAATATTTTTTATGGAACTTTAGGCCGAATGTCGTTATAATAAAAGTTAAAAATTAAAAAGATAAAAAATAAAATATTTAAGCTATAAGTAAATTGACGCCGATACTTTCGATTTTTTCCTTTTCGTCTTCCGGAATATTTTCATCCGTAACAATGGTAGTAATTTTTTCTATGGGAGCTATATAAGTAAAACTTCTGTTTTTAAATTTTGTAGAATCCGTAACAACAATAACTTCTCTCGAATTGTTAATCATGATATTATTCAGAAAAGCTTCATCAACATTCGGTGTAGATATTCCGTATTCCGAATCGATTCCGTCAACCCCCATAAATACTTTGTCGCAATAATAATTTTTAAAACTTTCAATAGCATTAATACCAACTAACGATAAAGATTTTCTACGCAGAATACCGCCTAACATAATTACTTTTATTTCCGGATATTCCACAAGTTGACCAGCGATATTAAGGGAATTGGTTATAACTGTCAAATTACTTATAGTATGTAAATTTTTAGCAACCTCCAAAGTTGTGGTACCCGAATCCAAAATAATAATATCACCGTCTTTAATTAAAGATGCGGCAAGTTTACCAATTGCTTTTTTTTGCAAATGATTTTTTTTTGCTTTAATATCCAATTCATAGTCAATTCCCGCACGTTGAAATTTCATTGCTCCGCCGTGAGCACGTATCAAAAGATTTTTTTTCTCCAATTGTGCCAAATCGTTACGTATTGTAACTTCACTTACGTTAAATAATTTACTTAATTCCGAAACTTTTACTTTACCTTCTCTATCGATTTTTTCAATTATTTTTGTGCGCCGCTCAACCGTAATTTTATTATCTGATTTTATTTTTTTTCTCAATTTACTTTCGTTTCCTTTCTTTTTTTTGAATTCATACCGGTAAAATATAGTATTAAGTGTAATTATTCAAGAAGATAACTATACGAAAAGATATATATTTGTATCAAAATTGCACAATAATAATAAAATACAGAGAAAAAGATTTGGAACGAAAGGAAATGAAAGAGCTTGACAAGGAAACGAAATTTTGCTAAATTTTAGTAATAAAAAAGAAATTAACTATGAGAAGTAAATGAATAATAAAAAATCCGGTTTGATTTTGGAAAAATCATTACGAAACGGTTCAACTTATACTTCAGATGAAATTTACGGTCAACCGGAATTATGGGTTAAGACTTTTAAGTTAGTTAAAAAAAATTTGAGTTCCTTAAAGCAATATATTGATGCAATTTTATGGAAAGATCAACTTCAAATTATATTAACGGGTGCCGGAACTTCTGCTTATATTGGCGAAGTTTTAGCCGGTCCTATGCAAAAGCATTTTGAGTTACCCGTAAGAGCAATACCCACAACAGATATTGTTACGCATCCCGAACTATATTTTCTTAAAAATAAACCGACTTTGCTTATTTCATTTGCAAGATCGGGTAACAGCCCCGAAAGTGTAAAAGCAGTTGAACTTGCAAATATTGTTTGCGATGAAATTTATCATTTGATAATTACATGCAACAAGGAGGGGAAACTGGCAATAAATGTTGACGGTAATAACGATTATGTTTTTCTGTTGCCTGCAGAAGCCGATGATAAAAGTTTAGCTATGACAGGCAGTTTCAGCTCTATGTTGCTAACCGGACTTTTAATTGCAAATATGAACAAACTTGATTTTGCCGAAAAACAAGTTGATATTTTATTCAAGTACGGTAAACGATTTTTATCGATATATTTAGATGAAATAAAAAAAATTGCCAAATTGAATTTTTACAGAGCGGTATTCCTTGGTTCTGGTCTTTTGGGAGGTATTGCAAGAGAATCGCACCTTAAATTACAAGAACTTACCGACGGAAAAATTATTTGTAAGCATGATACTTTTCTTGGTTTCAGACATGGTCCAAAAGCTGTAATTGATGATAAAACATTGCTGGTTTATCTCTTTTCAAATAATGAATATTCTCAAAATTATGAAATGGATTTGGTTACTTCGGTTAATGATAGCAATAGCGGATGTTTTAAAGTCGGTGTTATGGAAAAAAATATTAAAAATTTAAAGTTGGATTCAAAAATTATTTTTTCCGAAAACGAAGAATCTATTGAAGAAGAATTTTTGACTGTTGTTTCTATTCTTTTTGCACAAACATTGGGATTTTATAAATCATTGGAATTAGGATTAAAACCGGATTCACCTTCGGATAGAGGAATGATACATCGTGTTGTGCAAGGTGTAAATCTCTATAAATACAATGGGGCGAAAAAGCGAAAAAAAGTATGAGTTTGAAGAACTTATTAAATAAACTAAATGACGGAAAAAGAATTGGCATTACTTCTATTTGTTCGGCAAATAAATATGTTATTGAAGCGGCAATGCTTCATGCAAAAAAATATAATTATGATTTACTAATTGAATCCACATCGAACCAAGTTGATCAGTTCGGTGGTTACACAGGAATGACGCCTAAGGATTTTCATAATTATGTTTATTCAATAGCCGAAGAAACAAATTTTCCTAAAGAAAAATTAATACTGGGCGGAGATCATTTGGGACCGAATGTTTGGCAAAATCAAAAAGCAGAGATTGCAATGCAAAATACATTTGAGCAAATAGCAGCTTATGTTTCTGCAGGATATACAAAAATACATTTGGATTCCAGTTTTGCACTTGCCGATGATGAAACTGAAAAAGGTATTTTACCGCCTGAAGTTATTACGGAAAGAGCTGCTCAAATGTGTGAAGTAGCTGAAAAAACAAAAAATAAAATTGGTACCGAAATTAAACCCTACTATGTTATCGGAACCGATGTTCCAATTCCCGGCGGAGCAACCGAAAATGAAAATAGTATTAAAATAACAACACCGGATGAACTGGAAGAAACTATTGAGCTGACAAAAAAGGCATTCTATAAAAGAGGTTTACAAGATGCTTGGGAGCGTGTAATTGCCGTTGTTGTTCAACCGGGTGTGGAATTTACAAATAGTAAGGTTTTCCCTTATGTAAAAATAAATAATTTTGATTTGGTAAAAAAAATTGAAGAGTTCAACGGTTTATATTTCGAAGCTCATTCTACGGATTATCAAAAATTTTCCGATTTGAAGAATATGGTAAATGATCATTTTGCAATTCTTAAAGTTGGTCCTTGGCTTACTTTTGCTCTTAGAGAAGCTTTGTTTTCTTTAAGTTATATGGAAAAGGAATTATTAAAATATGATAGTAAAATTCAGAGTGCAAATTTAATTGATAACATAAATACTTTGATGAAAAAAGAAAAAAAATATTGGGAAAAATATTATACGGGTTCGGATGAGGAAATACATTTGGCGTTAAATTTCAGTTACAGTGATAGATTAAGATATTACTGGACAAATTCAACAATTAATGAATCCGTAAAACAACTTTTGAAAAATTTAAATCAAATAAAAATACCGGAAACTTTAATCAGTCAATTTTTACCGAATCAATATTCCGAACTTAGAAAAGGACAAATAAAAAACAAACCGGAAGAATTTATCAAAAGTAAAATATTTGAAGTCCTTTCCGTATATCATTATGCCGTAGGAGGAAATTTTGAAAAGTAAACATTGGTTAACCTATGCAATTGTTACAACATTATTTTGGGGATTGTGGGGAGCATTAATAGAAATACCCGAGAAAGCCGGTTTCCCTGCAACACTTGGGTATTGTGTTTGGGCAATTACAATGCTTATACCCGCTTATGTAGTTTTGAAAAAAATAAATTTTAAAATAGAAACCGATAAGAGATCTATTATTCTTGGTTCAATTATAGGCTTTACCGGCGCCGGCGGACAAGTAATTTTATTTCAGGCTTTAAGAACCGGTCCTGCTTATTTGGTTTTCCCGTTTATTTCGTTATCTCCGGTTATAACAATATTTTTATCGTTAATTTTTCTAAAAGAACGTGCAAGCAAAAGAAGTTGGATAGGAATTATACTTGCGTTAATTGCAATTCCGTTATTATCTTATTCTTCCGGTAACGATGCTAATTCGAGCGGAATTCTATGGGTTATTTTATCTTTACTTGTTTTTCTTGCTTGGGGTTTTCAAGCTTTTGTTATGAAGTTTGCAAATGAAACTATGAAAGCCGAAAGCATCTTTTTTTATATGACGGTAACAGGAATTATTTTAATTCCATTTGCAATGTTGATGACCGATTTTTCGCAAGAAATTAATTGGGGCTGGAACGGACCGTATTTAACAGCTGTTATTCAATTATTAAATGCTATTGGTGCTTTAACTCTTGTATTTGCTTTTAGATATGGAAAGGCTATTGTGGTAAGTCCTTTGGTAAATGCCGTTGCTCCAATAATAACAGTTGTTTTATCGTTACTTATTTATCAAGTTATTCCACATATAGTAATTGTAATTGGTATAGTATTGGCAATAATATCCATCTTCTTACTAGCTATTGAAGAGGATGAAGAGATAAAGATAGAAGAGGCTCAAACTAATGAATAAAGAATTTGACGTAATTGTAGTTGGCGAACTAAATGTTGATTTAATATTAAATCAAATTGAATCGTTTCCGGAAATGGGAAAAGAAAAACTTGCCGGTAAAATGGATTTGGTGCTCGGAAGCTCTTCGGCAATATTTGCCGGTAACCTAAGTTCTCTCGGAGCTGAAGTTGGTTACATAGGAAAAATAGGCAATGATATGTTTGGAAATCTGATTATTGATAGTCTTAAAAATAAAAACG
>Ga0256841_1002997_pt1 | contig 12921 bp, 11 predicted proteins | sample 356308metaG_FD_185971 | JGI IMG/M metagenome (GOLD analysis project Ga0256841, IMG submission 185971) | Hydrothermal vent microbial communities from Mid Atlantic Ridge, Atlantic Ocean - 356-308 | ecosystem: Environmental > Aquatic > Marine > Hydrothermal vents | place: Atlantic Ocean: Mid...
AGTATTCTGGATAAACTGATATAATTAGAAAGAGTATTTATTTGTTTAATTTGAATTTTCATTTATTTATATTTTATTTCATTATAGTTTTATTTGAAAGTATTTTTAAAAGAAAAGCAATTTACATAAAGATTGCTTAAAGCGGGAAATAAATTCTTGTTTTGTAAAATATGCTAGCGAGTAACGGCAAACTTCCCTATTTTTTCTTCAATTTTTTCCCCAATACTGTTATATGCCACAACTCTGTAAATATAAATTCCGGAATTAACTATTTTGTTGTTTTCATCTTTTAGATTCCAAGTAATTCCGCCGTTTGAATCTTCAACCGTCAATTTTTTTATAAATTTACCAGTTAGATTATAAATGTAAATTTCCACATTGCTGGTTAAATTTGCAAATGTAACATGCTCCGTTGTTTCAAAATTAACAGGATTGGGATAGACGTAAACATTGTTAATATTTTTTGCCGTTGTTACAAGAACAATTTGATTTCCAACATTTTCTTTAAATGAAACATAACCGGTTTCTTTTGTAGAATGTAAGTTTTTTATAATCAAAGTATATTCCAAACCAATTGAACCGAACGGTTTTTCCGTTTTTATTTGAATTGTTTTTTTACTGGATTTATAAAATTTAATACTGCTAAGTAAATTATTAGGTGTTATAAGGTAATTGTTTTTATTTAAGGCTGATATGCTATCTAAATTAAAGTTAAAAATAATATTTAATGTGTGATTATCCAATATTTTATAAGATGAAATGTAAAGATTTTTCACTTTTTTGTTTTGCTTTTTTACTATGAAATTATTCGAAAAATATGGTACGGGAGAATTGTAAAAATCTCTTAAATTTTTTACCGTTAAGAAATGACTTCCTTCTTCTAACGGTTTTTTTAGAGTAATTATAATAGAATATTGTGAACCGGCATAAACCGAATTAGGTATTAACACGGAATCAATTATAAAACTATTTGTATGTAGTTCCTTATTTTTAATTCTGTTTGTAAATACAATTTCAATACTTTTTGAGTTTAAAATTTTTAATCCACTTATTTTGGCCGGAGCATGAGAATAAATGGAAAATATTTTACTTTTTTCGGAAATTATTTTTCCGTTTTCTTTATTATAAAATGCAAGTTGGTAATATGTTATTGTATTTGGTAAAGCTTCGAAAATATATTTATTATTTAAAGTTGAATCTTTTAATATTAAATTATCAATTTCTTTGCCATAAAATATTTTGGCCGGTTTATTTATGTTTTCCCATTCTATAAAATTATGTGTTGAATCTATACTGTAATATTCCTTTATAACAGGCGGCGGAAGGAGTGTATTGTTGAAATCATAAAAGATGTTTTTATTTGCAGCGGAATTGGAAATTGCAACGTCATTAAATCCGTTATTGTCCAAATCTCCATAGAATATAGACTGGGAATTGACATCAGTTTTATAAAACATCAAGTTTATATTTGTGGAATCTTTATAATCAAAAATATATGCGTTGGGATAGCTATTGATTAGCAATTCTTTTCTATTGTTATTATTCAAGTTTGCAAATGTAATGGAGTTGTATTTTTTTTCGTAAGCGGAAACAAACGAGGATGAAATATCGACAAACATTCGTTCAAATACTGATTTGGGAGAGGAATTTTTTAAGGAAATTACGGCACAATATTTAACCGGCGTAATAAATACTTCATCTTCAAATTCTGCAAATATCCCAATTTCGTTAATACCGTTTCCGTTAAAATCACCTTGAGATAAATAAGCTTTTACTGCCGTAGGCGGGAATATTTTATGAACATTTCCATCGGAATAAGTATTTGCTCCGTTTATGTTATATGTTAATATTCTACCATAATTATCAATTGTAATTATTTCTTTTTGCAAATTATTATTAAATGAACCAACCAAAATTTGATTATTACGAAAAACGGATTTTTTTATTTGGGGATTTTCTTTCCCAACAAAATTGTAAAGGGTTTTTTCTTTAATAAGTTGAAAATCTTTTTGTACTTCCCAAATTGTAAAAGTAGTATCGCTGGAAAAAGCGATTATTTCCGTATTAGTGTCATTATCAATATCACCGGCAAATGAAGGCCAGAAAGTACCGGAAGTATCTTTGAAAACATTCTTAAATTCCAATTTATTTTGTGAGGTCTGCGTTTCGATAAAACCTTTTTTTACGAAGAGACTCAAAATATCCGTTTTACCGTCTTTATTAAAATCGCCTACTGAAACGGGAATGCGATGCTTAAGTATTGTCATTTTTGTAAAACCGTTGTTTATGCTTTTATAAATAGATAAATCCGAAGATGTTTTGGTTTCATTAATCAAAACATATTTGGAATTACTACTATCGAAATAAACGGGAGCACGGTATATTCTTCCCATAGGCAATTCGTATGCTTTTTTGTTTGTTGCTTTTAGTTGTTTGTTAAAGTTATTGTTTACAATAAAATTTTTCCCGTTATCCGATTTAAAAATTGTTTTCAAGCCTGCCCTGTTGGTCAATTTGAAATAGAATTCGTATTTCCCGTTGGAAGTAATTCTATTCGGGAAAACAATACCGAAATGGCTATTTCTATTGAACTTCTGTCCTTCGGTAATTCCGTCCAAATAAATCGAATCGAGTTCGGTTTGGTTATTGTACGGCTTAAAAAATAATTGTGCAATTGTTTTGTCGTCTGTATAAACCGAAGCCGTAAAAGCTATTGCATCGTTTTGAATTGCCGGTATTATTGAATAATATTTTACTTTCGGTTTTGTTTTGTCTATATGGAAATTTACTCTTTCTTCGGTTGTTGTTCCGTTAATATTGTTTACCAATAATCTTAATGTGTAAGTAGTATCATTAAAGTTTGAAGTATTAAGTTGATATACATCTTCATTTAATAGTTGAGAATTTTCTTTTCCGGTAAAGATATTTGACCAGTTTGTTGGATTAAAACCTTTGCCGTATGACAAATTAAAACTTTTAAAATAAGGTGAAAGTACCGAGATATTAATTTCAAGTAAATTATTTTTTACGAAATAATCTTGTTTCGGGTTATTTATTTTAATTTCTGAAGGTACGGGTAATTGCAAACATTTTAAGATATTCAAGTTCCCGGCTCCATATTTTTCATCCCAACCGGAAGCACCTAAATCTTTGGCGGTAGATTTTAAGATTTGTTTAATTTCATCGTTGGTGAAATTCTTTACGGATAAAAGCATTGCAGCAGCTGCACTTACAAATGGAGCCGAAACGGAAGTTCCGCTAACTTTTTGATATTTATTATCTAATGTGGTGGAAAGTATTTGAGTGCCGGGCGCAACCAAATCTATTGTAGAACCGTAATTTGAAAAACTTGCCAATAATTCGTCTTGTTGAATTGCTCCGACGGAAATTACTTCGTTAAATCCGGAAGGATAATGAGTTAGGTAAGAAGCGGAATTGCCGGCACTTGCAACTAAAACAACATTTTTGGAATGAGCATATTCAATTACATCTTTTAGTACTTGTGAATAAATTTTATCGCCAAAGCTCATATTAATAACTTTTGCTCCCATTTTAACTGCATAAATAATAGCAGAAGCCACATCATCTTCTTCCCCTTCACCGTTTTTATCAAAAGCTCTTAAATTTAGAATTTTTATATTGGGATTAACACCGGCAATACCAATTGTATTATGTTCGGCTCCAATAATTCCGCTTACAATTGTTCCGTGTTTGTTTTCGTCCATAGGATTGTTATCCCAATCTGTAAAATCATTATCCAGCGTTGCGTTAAATGCGTCTATTTTATTTACAAAATCCCAACCGCGGTAATCATCAACAAATCCGTTATTATCATCGTCAATGCCATTGGTTCTTTTATCGTTTCCGTTTTTGTCGAGTCCTACTTCTCCTTTGTTAATAAACAGAACATTTTTTAAATCCGGATGTTTATAATCTATCCCGGTATCTATAACCGCAAGTAAAACTTTTGTGGCATCTTCCGGAAATATTTTCCAAGCTTCCGGCGCATGAACACTTTTTAATCCCCATTGTTTGTTTAATAAACTGTCATCACTTGTTAGCACATCAATTTTATATGTTTTTAATTTTTCAATATAGTCTATGTTTTCGTTTTGTTTTAAGTCTTTAATGAATTTATCCGTATTAATGTTTTTTCCAATAGTTAATACTGTTGTTCTATCAAGATTATTTGTTAAGTGTCCGAATTTTTCATAAAATGATTTTTCGTACATAACTTGTTTGGAAGAATTGTTGGTTTTTGATAAAGAAGAATTAAAAACAATTGCTGAAATTCGATTTTTAATATTTTGCGGTTTTACATTGTCATTAAACTTGACAAAAATTTTTGTTTGTCCTAAGCTAAGCGAAGCGGTAAGTAAAAAAAAATTTATTAAACTAAATTTCATATTCATTCTTATTGAAATTTGTATTAACGTTAACGGGATAAATACCGGAAAAACAAGCTGTGCAAAAATCCGCCGGTTTATGATCCACCATTCCTTCAAGCATTTCATCCAAAGACATATAAGCCAAAGAATCTACGCCAATGTAGTTTTTTATATCGTTCAAGTTACCTTTAAATCTATTGGCAATCAATTCTTCTTTCGAAGGAAAATCCAAACCGTAAAAGCAAGGATATAAAATTGGTGGTGAAGAAACTCTTAAATGAATGGATTTCGGATTTGCTTCTCTAATCAATTTTACTAATTGTTTGGAAGTTGTGCCGCGAACGATGGAATCATCTATAAGTACAATCGTTCTATTTTCCAACACACCTTTAACGGTATTGAATTTTACTCTTACACCAATTTCTCGTTGCGCCTGACCCGGTAAAATAAAAGTTCTACCAATGTAATGACTTCTAATCAAACCGATTTCGTGTTTGGAGTTAACACCCATTTTTTCAAGTTGGTTCTGATATCCTATCGCAACGGTATTAGCGCTATCCGGAACACTTATAACAATTATTTTATCGTTTTCGTTAGCAGGATAAACGGGATGATGCGTTGCAAGAATTTTTCCTACTTTGCGTCTCATCTTATCAACATTGGAACCGAATATTCTGCTGTCGGGTCTGGAAAAATATATAAATTCGAATACACAGTGTTTCGTTGCAAATTTTTTTTCGCCAAATATTTTGTAAGATTTTAATTTATCGGGATCAGTGGAGTTTTTATCAATAACCAAAAGTTCACCGGGTAAAATATCTCTAACATAATTGATTTTATTTATATCGAAAGCACAAGTTTCGGAAGCAACAACAAATGCATTATCCAGCTTACCTAATGCCAATGGGCGAAATCCGTGCGGATCTCTTGCCGCGATGATATTATCGTCTGTCATAATAAGCAAAGAATATGCACCTTCAATTTTTCTGAGCGCTTCAATAATTTGGTCAATTTGATTATCCAATTTGCTACGGGCAATTAAATGTAGAATTACCTCGGTATCGGTTGTTGTTTGAAAAATAGCACCTTCTTTAACTAACTCCTTACGTATTTTATTGGTGTTGGTTAACTGTCCGTTATGTGCAATAGCAAGGTTTCCTAATCTGTAATTAACTGTAAAGGGTTGAATGTTTTTAATAGAATCGGAAGAACCCGAAGTTGAATAACGATTATGCCCAATTGCAGCAAAACCTTTTAACGTGGAATTAAAAATATCAGCATTCGGGAAAACTTCAGTAACCAATCCCAACCCTTTTTCCGCATTAAATTTTGTTTTACCCGAATTGATTTTTTCGGCAGTAATAATACCGGCGGCTTCTTGACCTCTGTGTTGTAACGAATGTAAACCGTAATAAGTGTAAACAGCAGGAGTTTCTGTTCCGTAAATACCAAAAATTCCACAATGACATTGTGGTTTATCTGTTAGCAATTTTATTATCTCTTGTTTTATTGTGTGAGAAATATTAGAAAAGATTAAACTTGTCGGAACGGCGGGATTTGAACCCGCGACCACTTGACCCCCAGTCAAGTACGCTAACCGGACTGCGCCACGTTCCGAAAATTAAATCTTAGAACGTAAATCTACTAAAAAGTTTCTTAATTCTTCAAGGTCTCTTTTAATGTTAGCAGAATTTCCGTTTCCGTATTCCGATATTTTTGTTGCGGTATCATCGAAATCTTTTTTTGCAAGTAAACTTTTTAAATCGGTAGGATTACTTAATATTTTTTTTGCTCCTTCTATTGTATATTTTTCTTTGCGAAGTAACTTCTTAATCAAAAGTATCATCTTAATATCTTTGTTAGTATAAATTCTGTTGCCTGCTCGGTTCTTGGAAGGTTTCAGTTGGTCAAATTCACTTTCCCAATATCTTAATATGTACTGCTCCAAATCGGTTAATTTACTTACTTCCGAAATGGAATAATATAATTTTTTTAATCCGAAATCTTTCATAATACTCCTCGATTATTGGTTGAGCTAAAATACTTAAACCTTTATAAAATAGCAAGTTCCAAAGGTAATTTAAATAAAATAATAAAGAAATACATTGCATTATATACTAAATCGTACTTCGATAAATTAAGCAATTGATTGATTGATATAAAAAATTATTTTTCAAGTGAAAAAATATTTTAATTAAAATATCAAATTCTTACTTACCGCTATAAATTGAAATGTATATTTATGCAGTGTTTTGTATGCGATTTGTACTATGAATATTTATACATTTTAAAATGGATATAGATATTAACTTCTATTATTTCAATTTTAATGAAGAACACTTTAATAAAGATTAACGTAAAAAATCAAAAAGGTTTTTATTTTATAGTTATAAAATATTATAGCTTTGTGTATTCATACAATTGCGGAATTATTATATTCTTTTTACCATGAATTTTTTTAAAAAGATTATAACAAAAAAAATTATTGGGATTATAAAATTTATTTTGTAACAAACCGAATTATATATTTGATACTCTTCTGCCAAAATTGTTTCACTTGACTTTTTAAGGACAATTGGGAAAGCATTAAAGTGGTAGAGCCGTGCTCTCTTTTTTATTTTACGGATTTAATAAAGGAGTGATTGGGTATATCATATAAAATTTTTAGTGTTGCATTTTCTTTAACAAAAAAACAGCGGCTAAATAACCGAATTCTTTAAACCCGGAAATATAACCGTTACAAGACGAGGTTGTAATAAGTTGTTGGCGATATTTTTCTCTGCCGGATAAATTCGAAAGGTGAACTTCAATTTTAGGAATCTTAATAATTTCCAAAGCATCTTTTATTGCAACCGAAGTATGAGTATAACCGCCGGGGTTTAAAATAAGTCCGTCGTAATTATTTTCCGCCAATTGAATTTGCGTAACCAATTCCCCTTCCAAGTTACTCTGGAAGAATGTGAAATTGTCTTCCGGATATTCTTGAAGAATTTTTTCTTCAATTTTTTCTAAAGATAAATTTCCATAATGATTTTCATTTCTACTGCCAAGTTTATTTAAATTCGGACCGTTTAAAATTAAAATATTCATTTTATTTCCGTCATTTCATCTATAATTTCTCTCAACTTGGGCTGTACATAAACGTTTTCGATGCCTAATTCTTTTAATGCGGCAGATAAGGTGATTACTTTTCTTTGCGTAGTGGAAAGTTTATTTAACACTATAATCTTTTTTTCTTTAACCAAGCAGTAACCTCCTTTAAAATCTCCTCTTTCGAATCTTACTTTGGCACCCATTTGTGTTGAAAGAGACTTTAAATCTTCCAAAATATTTTCAAATTCTTTTTCTTTTATTTTCATAAATATGTGATTATGTAAAATTTTCTTTATCTATATTTAAAAGATAAAAAAATATTTTACTTATTGCTTACCAAAGGTAAATGTTTTTTTGCAAAGTATTTTAAATTTGGATTTTCATCCTTCGTATTATTATTTTGAATATTAATATTTTTCAACAACAATTATAAAAAATGAATGTAGCATCTATTGACATAGGTTCCAATACGGTTTTGTTATTGATAGCCGAAGTAAAAAACGATGAACTTAGAACTATAAAAAATTTTTACAAAGCACCAAGAATTAGCAAAGGTTTGGTTAAGGGAAAAGTAATAAAAAAAAATTCAATTAAACAATTAATTACAATATTGCAAGATTATAAAAAAGAGATTGATAAATTCGATTGTAGAAAAATATTTATTGTAGGAACAAATGCATTTCGTATTGCTTCGAACAGAAAAGAAATATTGGAAGAAGTAAAAAAACACACCGGCTTTCAGATTAAGATTATTGATGGACATGAAGAAGCGAAATTATCTTATCTCGGAGCATCTTTAACACTTCCGGGAGTAAAAGAAAAAGTTGTAATTGATATCGGTGGCGGGAGCACAGAAGTAATATACGGGAAAAACAAATCCATACTATTCAGAAACAGTTTTCAAACAGGGGTAGTTAGTTTAACGGAGATGTTCCTTTCCGAATTTCCTTACGGTTACCGTAACTTTATTTCTATATCTGAATTTCTATCGCAAACTTTTGACGAGTTATTAAAAAATATACCAAAGCAATTGCCTACAATAGTAGTTGCAGGCACTCCAACAACTTTATCCGGTATTAATCAAAATCTTAAAAAGTATAATGAAGAAAAAATTGAAGGCTCTATATTAAAACTTACTGAAATTCAAGATATTTTAAGTGAAATGAAAAAATTAAACGGCAAGCAAATTAGAGAGAAATTCGGTGAGGTTGTTTACGGTAGAGAAGATGTGATACTTGCCGGTACACTTATTTTGGTGCATCTAATGAAAACTTTAGCATTAGATAGAATTTACGTTAGCAATAAAGGATTAAGATATGGTAATATTGTTAATAATATAAATTAGTTAAAGTTTTTTCTATAATATATTTACCGGAATTATTTGTACAACACCAAATAAAAGGAACAAAAATAAAATTAAGAACAGAATCGATTTAGATTTTGAACCGGATTGTATGTAAAAACTTAATGAAAGATTAAATAAACTCCACACCCAAACGATTGTTTCTATTGTAAACAACATATAGGCAGCATTCTTTTTAATTACAAAAGGAGAAGGATTGGAGACGAACCATTGTTTTCCGAAAATTCCATATTCCACGGGAAAGAGTATTGAGGAAATTAAAATTAGAGGTACAAACGAATATGTAATTATTGCAATATTATCTTTGAAACGTGTTAATTTACCATTTGTTCGGTTAATAAAAAACGTAATTAGTTTTGTAAAAAAGATTATTGTAATAAAAAAAATTAGTGTAATTGTTATGGAATTTAAATTCGCGTTATGTAATTCTTGTTTTAACGGATTTGTATAGAATTTTACGATTAAAAATAACGAATATAACTTTACAGAAAGCAAAATAAGTAAAAAAACAACAAAATTTTTATGTCGTGCAAAAATTATATTTTTTAACGAAACTATAGGATTATCAAAAATTTTCCAAATCGTGCTCCATAAATCTATATTTACAACTCGTTTTCTTAATTGATGACCACATTCCAAACATGTTTCTCTATACAAAGGATTTTTGTATTTACAATTATTACATATTTGGATATTTGTCTTGTTCATAATCTGAATTTAATTAATAACTGCGGTTTTTGTGTTATATTGTTTATTCCCACATCAAAATCGAACATGTGTGCATCTACATAGGCATCAATTATGTTTAATAAGTAAGTTATACCTAAATAAATTGCAAATTGGTCTCTGTTATCTCTATAAATATTTCTTAAACTTTTGTAATTGTCGTTAGGAATTCCATTTAAGCTTTGGTGATATAATGTTTGATATTTTTTGTATAAATTATTTCCGTTGTTCCACATATAAATAAACCAACCCGATGCTCCCCAAATAATTGGTATTTTCCAATAAGATTCATTATAAAATTGTCCCCACCCGGGCAAAACAGCACTTCTTAGCAATGCTCCCGTGGGAGATTTTTTCATTATAAATACGGAATCTTCGGGAATATCGGTTTTCTTATTCTCCCTTATTTTAGTTTGTCCGTTTACAACACAAATTATTAAAAAAAATATTACTATAAATAATTTTAAGAAAGACATAAAAAATTCTATCAAATGATATGTATTTTATTTATAAATCCGGAACATTTTCAATTACTTAAAAGAAATGAATTAATATGAAATAAGATAAAGTTAGAACATTTTTTCAAAGTGAAAATTTCTAAAATTAATTTATATTGTTAATTACATCGAATAAATCCAATAGTCTTTCAAGTTCTTCGTTTGAATAAAATTCAATTTTAATTTCACCGGCTCCGTCTTTTTTTTGTTTACATAAAACTTTTGTTCCGAATATTGTTCTGAGTTTATTTTGTAAATCTTCCAAAGAAAGTGTGTCTGAATCCGAAATAGAATTACTGGTTGTAGTATTTTTTTTTCTACCTTCAATAATATCTTTAACTAACATTTCTACTTTTCTGACGGAAAGGTTTTTCTTTTTAATTTTGTTTAAGATATTAATTTGTAAATTTTCATTATACAAATTGATTAAAGCTCTGGCGTGTCCGGCTGAAATTTCATTTTTAATTAAACTGTTTTGAACTTCTTGAGGTAATTTAAGCAATCTTATTGAATTTGTAATTGTTGTTCTGTCTTTTCCTACCTTTTCGGCAACTTGTTCTTGCGATAAATTACATTCTTCAATAAGTTGTTTGTATGCTTTTGCAACTTCAATTGGATTAAGTTTTTCGCGTTGGATATTTTCTATTAAAGCCAAAGCCACCATTGCTTCTTTGGAATCGACTTTAATAATGTAGGCAGGGATTGTTTTATATCCTATTTCTTTACAAGCACGCAAACGCCGTTCACCGGATATCAACTCGTATTGATTATTGTTGTTTCTCCTAACAGTAATCGGCTGAATCAATCCGTTATTTAATATTGAACGTTTAAGTTCGTCCAAAGCATTCGGTTCAAATTCCGTACGAGGTTGATAAGGGTTTGGGAGCACGTTAAAAATGTCTATTTTTGCAAGAATATCGAACGATGCTCCGTCATCATTTTTAAGTTCGGAATTGTTAATATCAATTTTCCCCACTGGTGTGGAAGTAACGGGGTTTATTAATGCATCCAAACCACGTCCTAAACCTGTCGGCTTATTTTTACTCATGTGTAATTTCTCTTTTATTATTGGTTCTACTTATAACTTCCGCAGCAAGCGAAATATAGTTTTTAGCTCCCGTGGAAATAGCATCGTAAAGAATAACGGGCTTTGCGTAACTTGGAGCTTCCGAAATTCTAACATTTCTGTGTATAATTGTATTAAAAACTTTATCTCCGAAATATTTTTTTACTTCCTCTACAACTTGTTTCGATAAATTCAATCTTTTATCATACATTGTTAATAAAACACCGCTAATTTCCAATTCGGGATTAAGTTGTTTTTTTACGATATTAATTGTGTTTAACAACTGTCCCAAGCCTTCAAGAGCAAAATATTCGCACTGCACTGGTATTATTACGGAATCCGAAGCAGTTAGCGAATTTAATGTTAACAAACTTAAAGAAGGCGGACAATCGATAACAATATAATCGTATTCGTATTTTATATTTTCCAGTGCATTTTTTAATAGTCTTTCTCTATTACTGAATGAAACAACTTCAACTTCAGCACCTACCAAATCAATATTGGAAGGCAATAAATCCAAATTAGGCATATAGGTATTTATAATGCAATCTTTTGCTTCTTCTTCTCCGATTAAAACTTCATAAACAGAATTTTCCGTTTCATATACTCCAAGCCCGTGTGTTGAATTGGCTTGCGGATCAATGTCTATTAACAAAGTTTTAAATTCGGCTGCAGCAATAGAAGCCGAAAGATTTATTGCCGTAGATGTTTTACCTACACCACCTTTCTGATTTGTAACCGAAATAACTTCGCACATAAAATTCCACTATTTAAATTCACTAAAAATAATTTTACAAATCTAACTGATATTATAATCAATTACAATTCAATCTCTTGACCGTATTGCAGTATTTTACAATTTTTACCAATTGCTTCTACTTTATTTTTAAAGTTTTCCGGTTCCGCATCTATAATAGGCCATGTTTTATAATGCATTGGAACGGCAAATTCCGGATTAACGAACTCTACGGCTTTTACCGCATCGTCAATTCCCATTGTAAAATTATCTCCTATAGGTGTAAGCATGTAATCAATTTTGTTCAATTCGCCTATTAATTTCATATCGTAAAATAAGCCGGTATCTCCGGTATGATAAATTGTTTTATCGTTTACTGTAATAATTACTCCGGCAGGTTCGCCTGCATAATTGCCTTCCGGTGTTTCGGAACCGTGATGTGCAATTGTAAATTTCACTTTGCCGAATTTGAATTTATGTGCACCGCCAATGTGCATATTGTGAACGTTGAAACCTTTAGCGGCACAGTAGTTTGCCAATTCGTTTACAGCTATTATTGTAGCTCCGGTTCTTTTGGCAATTTTAAAAGTATCGCCAAGATGATCGCCGTGTGCATGTGTTAAAATAATATAGTTTGCATTTACTTCATCGGATTTTACCGGTGAAGTTGGGTTTTCATCCAAAAACGGATCAATTAAAATACTTTGATTATCTTCCGTTGTAATTTGAAAAGCCGAATGTGAAAAGTATCTTAGTTTCATTTCATCACTCCTTTTTATTTACGCTTTTACTGATAATTGTTATTGAAAAATACTATTATTTTTTTTTGTATTCAATTTGTAATTTTTTTACCTTATTTAATATTACCGTTTTTAATTTAAAAACTAAGAATATGTTGAAAATTTTTGTTATGCGAATGAGAACTTAAATATTGGTAGGCTCGTCGGTTTAGCTACATGCAGATGAAATAATATCCATTAACATAATAATAACGATTCAAAAGTTTAATTCCCTCCTCGAGAGCGTATATTTTTGAAAAAGATGAAGATAAG
>Ga0256841_1002998_pt1 | contig 12921 bp, 11 predicted proteins | sample 356308metaG_FD_185971 | JGI IMG/M metagenome (GOLD analysis project Ga0256841, IMG submission 185971) | Hydrothermal vent microbial communities from Mid Atlantic Ridge, Atlantic Ocean - 356-308 | ecosystem: Environmental > Aquatic > Marine > Hydrothermal vents | place: Atlantic Ocean: Mid...
CTCTTCTCATGGTCGTGAGCTTAGTGCCCGTCGGCCTTTCCATGGTGGGGCTGGGCTATGCCGCGGGTGCGATGCTTTTGGGGACGGGGCTCCTCCTTCTCACGATCCTTTTCCGTGGGAGCCCCACCGCCCGTTCGGCGAGCTGGGTCTTGAAGGGGTCGGTCGTGCACATCGCTTTGCTGATGGGGCTTCTCGTCTTGGATTCCATGTCATGAAGAAATGGCTCATCACTCTCCTCCCCGTGATCCTCTGGATGTCTCTCTCGTCCAATGCTTTCGGCTGACCCAGTTGTCAGGTCGCGGTCAAGGACAGCGGGCAGTCCCTGGTCAAGGGATACTTCCTCTCCATCGTCGGAATGATTTCTCTGCCGTTCGGAATGATCGGCTCCTTCGTCGTGTGGATCTGGTGGCACAGCAAGAAAAATCCCCCCCGCATTTGATCAGTTCCAATTCCCCAAGGGTTGGCGTCTCCCGGGGCCCCGGCGTTACGATGCAGAGCGCCAAGAAGTCTTGCATCGGAGTCCCCCATGACCGATTCGCCCGAAGCTCGCCGTCGTCCCTCTTTCATCAGGCGGCTGGTTCGTAACCTTCTCATCCTCGCCGTCGTTCTGGCTCTCCTGGTCTATTTCGCCGCACCTTCGGTGATTTCCGGGCTGGTCCGCGGTCAACTCGAAAAGCAGATCTCGAAGCAATTCGAGGGTCAGGTCACGCTCAAACGCTGCACATTCTCGTGGCCCGCCGACGTCAAGATCGAGTCGCTGGCGATCAAGGACCCCGAGGGGAAGACCCGTTTCGGTGCTGAACTCATCGAGACCAAGGTCGACCTTTGGAAGGCCTTCTCCGAGACCTACATCGTTGACGTCCGTGTCGTCGCGCCTCATGTGCGGCTCCGTGAGAACGCCGAGGGCGGTTACCGCATCGACGGGATGAAGGAGATCCCGTCCGAGGGCGAGGAGGAACCCACCTCTGACGAGACGCTCCCTGAGATCGTTCTCAAAGCCTCGTTGGAACGAGGGACCATCGAGGTCGTCAATGCCCGGGGCGAGACGCTCCTGATCGATCGCCTCGACGGTCGGATGGCATGGCCCTCCACCCGCGAACCCATCGATTTGAACCTCGTCCTGGGCAAGAAGGGCGCCGGGGCGCTCTCGGTCGAGGCGAGTCTGAATCTCTTCCCGGAGGGAAAGCCGGACGGTCAGCGCATGACGGGGACCGTCTCCTATGAGATCGATCCTCTGGACCTCGCGGTTTGGGCGCCCCTGCTGGCGCCGATGGCGGGCCTCCGTGCGCTGGACGGCACTCTCGATGGCAAGGGCGCGTTCCGCATCGACGAGGGCTTGGCGCTTTCGGGGGATGGCCATCTCAAACTCCACGATGTCTTTGGGCGCGGTGCGGCGGCCGACGCTCGCCCCATCAGCTTCAAGGCGGCATCGTTGACGATGGCTTTCGCGGCCGACGACAGCGGGTCGGGAACACAGAAGTTGAAGCTGGATTTGGAGGATGCCTTCTCCATGAACTTCGACGGCCGGACCCGCGAGCCGATGGGGGCCTCCGGCGAACTCACGGGCAAGCTGATGGTGAATGGTCACGTGGGCCGTATGGTCGACCGATTGGGCTCGGTGCTGGACGTCAAGCCCGGTGTGACCTTGAACGGTGCCCTGGAGGGCGCCTTCGATCTCACGATGAGTCTGTCGGAGGGGGCACCCCGGTCCGCCCGCCTGGATGGCGCCCTGACGATCTCCGAGCTTTCCGGAAAGGATGGGGCCGGAGCCTCGCTTCCGCTGGCCGACAAGGCCCGCCTCGAGGCACGTGGGTTGGAATGGTTGGGAAAGGGCGTGTCCGCCGAGCTCTTCCAGCTCGACTTCGGTCCCATTCAGGCCCGTGCGCTGGGGGGGGTGAATCTGGAGACGAAACGTCTGCAACCGACCGAGTTGCATCTTGACGCGGATCTCGGAGCCCTGGGGCGCCAATTGTCTTCATTCATGGATCTCCAGGGAGTTCTTCGCGGTCGCGCCAAGGCCGATGTCGTCATCGAAGGCGGTGAGTCGAAGGCTCTTTGCCGCGGCAAGGTCGTCCTTTCGAGTTTCGATTTCATCGATGATTCCGGCCAGGGTTTCGGGCCGCTGTCGCTGAACCTGGATGAGGCGCTGCGACTGGACCTCGCCGATGGCGGGGTCAGCACATTGGAAAAGCTCGACATCATGGGAGGATTCATCGAGGGCCGTCTCTCCGGCGAACTGGTGGATATAGGTCGCCCCGAGAGCCTTCGCGTGAATCTTCGTGGGCCCCTGTCCGTCGATCGGGGCCACATGCCTTCTTCGCTTCGAAGGAGGTTGGATGAGTCCGGTCTCGAATTCGACAGGCTTCAGTGGAACGGAACGGTGCGTCACGACTCGGCGTCGAGCGCCCTCGAGGGCAAACTCGTCACCTCTTCTTTGCGCATGGCGCCCAAGGAGGGGGAGGAAGGCGGGATCACACTGCGGCCCATCGATCTGGATGTGAAGGTTTCCATGGCGGCGTCGGGGGGGGCTCAAAGAGTCACCGCCGACGTGCGAGGGAAAACCGTCGGCATCCTCCTTGAAGGTTCGGAGCCGAAGCGAGGGCGATGGGTGCAACCGTCGCTCGATCTTGAACTCACCCTGCGCGGCTCCGGCGCCGACCAGACGCTTCGGATTTCCCGCGGTCGCCTTCTCGGGGCCTTCGGGTCGGTCGATGTCAGCGGGAGCCTTCGGGGCGAGGGTCCCCAAGGGGCCATGGACCTGAAGATCCGTCCGGACGTCAATCTGGCAAGCTTGACCTCGGATCTGGGCCAACTGTTCGGCGTGCGTCCAGGCGACTACATGGGTGACTTCAAGGGGGGAGTCGATGTCGTGCGGACAGGCGGTACGATGTCGGCCAAGGGGAAGCTCCGCGTCGAGAATCTCGTGGCGCGAGCGCGGCCGGAGGGAGAGGCGAAAGTCCTCGAAGTCAGGGAGCCGAGTGTGGCGCTGGACCTGGACCTCGCCTTCGACGACGAGCGCGGGGATCTGGATCTCGGCTCGACGCATCTGGAGTCCAAGACGATTCGAGGGAGCTTGAAAGGGCGGATTCGCCGCTGGAAGACCGCGCCGGTCTTCGAAGGCTTGGTCGGCGAGTTTCGCTACATACCGGATCGACTGGGTGTTCTGCTGGCGCCCTGGTTGCCGGGTTCCATGACGGGCAAAAAGGAGATGCCGCTCAATTTTCGGTTGGATGGAAGCGCCGCCGGCGCCGACTGGCTGTCCGTCCTGAGAGGGACCCATGGTGCGGCGGGCATGGGGCTGTCTCGCCTTCTCGTGTCGGGTTTCGAGTTGGATGGCGACTTTGAGACGATGCTGTCGGAGAAGCATCTTTCCACGGATTCGCGGCTGGCTCTGAACGGCGGCGGTCTGAATTTGAAGGCCGACGTCGATCTCGAGGACCGGAAGGATGCCCGATGCGTCTTGGACGTCTCCGTGGACAAGGCGCAGGCCAACGCGGCCATGTCACCCCTGCTCAAATTTGTCAATCCGCTGTTCGCGTTGAGTCAGGAGAAAGAGGGGGGGCTTCTGCAGGGACTCCTCGACGTGAACCTCCACCTGGAATACGCCGGAGGCCTCAGCAAGGAGATTGCCGAGGGTGGGTGGGCCGCCCTGCCCAAGAAGCGGATCTCCGGCCGCGGCCGGATCGGTTTCACGAATCTCGTGGTGCAGGGCGCCGAATTCCTGACTCTTCTCGACCAGGTGGCAGGTCTGGGGCTGGGCCCCGACATCGGGAGCAAGCTGGCCTTCGAACCCATCGAGTTCACGATCGACAGCGGTCGATTGAGCTATGCGAAGAGTGTCGCGATGAATCTGGGCGGCGTGCCCACCCGGTGGACGGGTTCCGTGGGCCTGGACGGTGACCTGGACATGGTGTGGGAGATCCCCGTAACGGCGGGGCTGCTCGCGAAGGCTCCTTTCCTGAAATTCTTCAAGGACCAGCCTCTCCGCGTCCCGGTGGGAGGCACTCTCAGCAGTCCCGAATTGCGCATGGACAGGGTCCTTCAGGAGATGGCGCAGAAGGCCATCCAAAAGGGCTTTCAAAACAAGATCGGCGGCGCCCTGGGAGGAGTTCTGGGCGGCGCCCTCGGAGGCAAGAGACCCGACCCGAAACAGCCGGGGGGGAAGCAGGACCCGAAGGCCAAGCCGCCCGCTCCGGCCCCGACGCCGGGTGGGCTTCTCGGCGGTCTTCTCGGAGGCCTCCAGGAGAAGGACGCCAAGAAACTCTTGAAGCGCGCGGACCGTGCCTGGGATGCCAACTTCAAAGACAAGGCGAGAGCTCGGTACAGGAAGCTCCAGACCAAGTACAAGGGCACGTCGGTCTACAAGAAGAATAAGGCGCGTATCGACGAGCGCGCGAAGTAGTTTGGTCGACGCGACGGCGGGGGGCGGATAGTCTGGGGCCATGGATACAGGGCTCAGCCATCGCACCGTTCTCGTCACCGGCGCATCCGGCTCGCTCGGTCGTTCCATCGCCGAGGCTTTCGGGGCGGAAGGGGCGCGTCTGATCCTCCAGGGCCGAAGCCGCACCGCAGAGCTCGAGGCGTACGTCGCCGGTCAAGCCTGGGCGTCGGACGTGCGCGTGATCCAGGTGGATCTCTCCCAGCCGGAGGCCCTCGCCGTCGCCCTCGATGGCGTTCTCCGGGATGATGAACGCCTCGACCACGTCGTCGCGAACGCCGGGCATTGGCCCAGCGAACCCCAACCTCTCCATCGCATCGACGAGGAGCGATTCCTCGACACATTGCAGTCCAATCTGATGGGAGCCGTCCGAACGGCGCGCTATTTCATGGCGCGGCTCGAGCGACTCGGCGCACGTCCGGGGGAGGGCGCGTCTTTGACGTTCACGGGGTCCACCGCCGCGCGGTTCGGCGAAAGAGACCATTCCGATTATGCCGCCGCCAAGGCCGGCCTCGTCGGCCTCGCTCGCACGTTGAAAAACGAGGTCACTCGCATCGACCCTCTGGCCCGCGTCAACGTCATCGAGCCCGGTTGGAGTCAAGGTGAGGTCGTTCGCCCGGAACTCCAGGCGTCGGGGATGGTGGCCCGCGTGACGCAGACCCTCGCGTTGCGCCAACTGGGCCGAGGCAAGGACGTGGGGCGCGCCGCCGTGTTTCTGGCGTCTCCTCGCATGGCCCGCCATGTGACGGGGGAGATTCTGGGCGTCCATGGCGGGATGGAAGGGCGGGTTCTGTGGTCCGAGCACGATATCGACCAAACCTCTATCATGGCCCGCCTGAACGAGGACGACGTCGGCCCGGACGGGGCCGCCTGAGTCCGCCGCACCGGAATTCCGGCCAGGTCACCCCAAGCGCCCCACCGGCCGCCGCTTAGCGCGACTCCCTGAGCTGCATGATCATTCTCCACCGGCAAAGTGGATTTCTCACGCAGCCCGATCATGTCGTCAGGTATATTGCTCATCGCTTTCGATGATGATTTCAAGCCGGTCCCCCCGCGGCGTAGAGGAGAGGTCCTGCACGATGGGACGAACCCATGAGCTTTTGATCCAGGCCGAAGCGCGGCGAGCCAGCCAAGCGTCCGAACCCTCCCGGTTGGTGCTCCACCACCTTCGCGGCTCGATGACGGGAGCCACCCAGACCTTCCGCTCCCCGTCCGTGATGTTCGGGAGAGACGCAACCAACGACGTCGCTTATGACCCCTTCCGCGACGCCACGGTTTCCGGACATCACGCCGAAATCCGGTGGCAGGCCCCCCACTGGGTCCTTTACGACATGGGAAGCCTGAACGGCACCTTTCTCAACGGACAGCCCGTGCGACGCGCCGTCCTGAAGGATGAAGACGAGGTGGGGCTCGGGCGGACCGGTGCCCTCTTCAGCGTCCGGATCGTTGCGGGAGCATCCGAATCTGTCTCGAAAACTCCGTCCTGGGGGCCGGCATCGCCCTCGTTCGCGCCGAGGATCTTGGACGACAAGGGGCTCATCGACGACGAGGGAGACCTTGATCTCGAGGCGACGGGGAGGGAATCCCCCGAAGTCGCCCCGGTCGTGGGGGACCCTGCGCGGGATCGATGGGTCGTGCTCGTGGGCGTCGTTGCGACCCTTGACCTCCTCCTGCACATCCTCGATCTGTTGCGTTGACGATCGAAGAGGGCGATACTCCCCATGGTTGCGGCGATGGCCGCCTCATCACGGAGTTCGCTGAATGAAGCTCGTCAATATCATGAAGTCCGATGTCGTCACCACGTTTCCCGAAGAGACGGCGGAAAACGCTTGGAAGCTGATGCAGGTCAAGAGCTGTCATCATCTCATGGTGATCTCCCAGGAAGGACTCGCGGGCGTACTCTCCGAGCGAGACTTGGGCGGCAAGAACGGCGAGATCATCCGGAAGGATCACACTGTGGCGGATTTCATGTCGACGGATGTGGTCACGGCGACTCCTGAAACGAGCCTTCACGAGGCCGCGGATCTCTTGCGCGGTCACAATATCGGCTGCCTCCCGATTCTGGACGGGAATAAACTCTGCGGAATCCTGACCACGACGGATCTTTTGAAGATCATCGCGGGTTCCACGGAATGACGGCGTCGCTCGCACGATCCGTCACGACCGGGGTGCCGGCCAAGCGCCCCTGGTTTGCCTGGAGTCCGGGTGTCTTGGCCATCCTCTTCGCCGTGGGCGCCGGTCTTTTCGTTCGGCACGACAACGTAAGACTTGTGGACATCGCCCTTGATAGGACGCCGACCACGGCCGTGACGGTCCATCCCGGCGGGCGCGTCAAGGTGAGCTATGCTGTTTACGCCGTCGGTTCATGGGGCGTCTTGGATTTCGGCCCCCTGCGCCTTGCTTTTCCGGACCAGCCCGTTCGCGGGAGATCCTCGGGCACGATGATGCTCTACGTCCCCGGCGAGAGGAGTGGAAGAAACTCAGGCATAGTGGGGTGGGGGGCGCGTCGCCTCCAGTACACCTATGACGCGGGCGTCCTCACCCTGGACTGTTTCGGCACGACCCTCATCTTCGAAAAGGGGGTCCTCGAGAGAAACGGCCTCACCCTCGACGTCAAGACGGCAGGCCCGACCCGCATCGACTTCGACAAGAACGGGGACATCGTCCGCGTCCGTCCTCTCTAGCGGCGTGTCACGGAAAAGCTCGGGCGAGGCCTCCACGCCATGGAGTGAAGAGCTTGCTTTTCATGCCGCCTCACGGGGCGTGGATCACTCGATCACTCCCCGCGAGTTTGGCAAGCTCTGCGCCCCAAGAAGGAGGACATCTCACGGAGACGCCGAGGCACGGAGACTCATGGGCAGGGCGGCCTACGATCCGTTCCCATCTTCTCTGTGGCTCCGTGAGAGGCAAATCGGGCCGTCGAAGAGGCTCGAAACCCTTTCCCACCAGCCGTGGCGCGGGTGAGACGGGGAGTCCTCTCTCCGGGGCGAGAGAACTCCCGACGGGAATGGGGGTCAGCGGACGACGATGGGATTCAGAGCCTCACGTACTCGAAGTCGAAGGGTTGGCCGTTGATGCCCTTGCTGGGAGGAGCGATCCAGCCGGCGATCTTTCCGGGCTCGTGGACCTTCACCATCAGGGATTTCACGTAGGCTTCGTCTTCGGGCGTGGGCAGCCAGAGCATTTTCTTGGCATTCCATTCCTCGGGACTGATCGGATTCCCTTCCGGATCGAAGTGGCCGTTGGCGTACATGCCGATCTTCCGGTTGAAACGCCGGTGGGGATATTCCATGCGGAAGTCCACGCCCGCCCGCTCGAGGGTCTTGTTCCACACCTCGACCTGTCTGCGGTTGTCCTCGATGTAGTCGGTGCGGAGCACCTCGTTCATCGCGTTGCGCAGCGGAACCTCCTCCTTGGCGATCCTTTCGCCGGTCCAGACATCGATTTCGTAGGCCTCGTCGAGGGCCTTGTGATCCTCGTACTTCTTCTCTTCGTAGGCGCGTCCCTTCAGCCCCTCCGCGAAGAAGGTGGAGGCATTCGAAGAGATCTCCGCTCCGAAAAGGTCGAGCGACGAGGAGGACCAGCGATTCACCCACTTCTGGATCATTTCCAAGGGAATGGCGCCGTATTCACGGACGTCGTGGTCCGGATGTTCCTCCATGACCTCGATCGTGCGCTTGATCACCCGATTGACGCCCGTTTGCCCCACGAACATGTGGTGGGCTTCCTCGGTCAGCATGAATCGGCACGTCCGCGCGAGGGGATCGAAGCCCGACTCGGCGAGGGCCAAGAGTTGGTACTTGCCGTCACGATCGGTGAACGTCGTGAAGCAGAAGAAGGAAAGCCAGTCCTCCACGGGTTCGTTGAACGTGGTCAGAATGCGGGGGTGGTCAGGGTTGCCGCTGCGGCGTTCGAGGAGTTCCTCCGCCTCTTCGCGTCCGTCCTTCCCGAAGTAAGAATGCAGCAGGTAGACCATGGCCCACAGGTGCCGGCCCTCTTCGACGTTCACCTGGAAGAGGTTGCGCAGGTCGTAAAGGCTGGGTGACGTGTGGCCCAGGAGGCGCTGCTGTTCCACCGAAGCCGGCTCCGTGTCGGCCTGGGTGACGATGAGGCGCCTCAGCGCGTTGCGATACTCGCCGGGAACTTCTTGCCAGACCGGTTCTCCCGCGTGGTCGCCGAACGGGATCGTGCGATCCTTGTCGCGCTCCGCCAGAAAGATCCCCCAACGGTAGTCGGGCATCTTCACGTGCCCGAACTGCGCCCAGCCGTCACGATCAACGCTCACGGCCGTGCGCAGGTAGACGTCGGCATCGTTGAAGTCGGTGGGGCCGGTCTCCTTCCACCACTGGATATAGGCCGGCTGCCAACGCTCGAGGGCGCGCTGGAGTCGCTTGTCCGAAGACAGGTCGACGTTGTTGGGAATCTTCTCGCTGTAGTTGATGGCCATTTTCAAGTCCTCTGGTAATCGAGTTCGGGGCGGTTTGGAGTGCCGTAGCAGGAGAGCGCTCCGCGTTTTCCGACGGCGTTGGGGCGTTGAAAGATCCAGTTCTGCCATGCCGTCAGTCGGCCGAAGATCTTCGTCTCGAGCGTCTCTGGTCCGGCGAAGCGTAGGTTGGCTTCCATGCCGGTCAGCGCGTCGGGGGAAAAGCTGACCCTCTCCTCGATGGCGACGCGCAACTCGTCTTCCCAATCGATGGAGTCGGGAGCGCTCGTCGTGAGCCCCAGGCGCTCGGCGGTGTCGACGTCGAAGGGAGAGGGCGCGGCCAGCACGCGATCGGTCTGATCCGGCGTCCCCAAAAACCGCGTCTGCAGGCGCGTGAGCCCGTTGGCCATGGGGTAGGAGCCGCCGTTGAGGGAACTCACGGCCATCTTCACGTCCACGTCCGGATCATTGATGGCGTAGATGCGATCTGCGGCGAGAGCCAGCTCCAGGAATGTGCCGGCGAAGCACGAGCCCTCTCCCACGATGGCAAAGAGGCTCTTGGCGGTCAGGTCCAACCGCTTCAGGACGACCTTGATGAAGTTGGCGACCTCATGCACGAACCAGTGGTCGCCGTGGCGAGCCAGAACGTCGTCGGCGGCCAAGACCGTCCCGATATCCCCCTTCGTCTCGATGAGAATGAGTCCGATGTCGGGGCGGTTGATGCGAAGTCGCAAAAGGGCGTCCTCGATCTCACGGAACGCTCGGAAGATCCACCATGCGTCTCCGAGTTCGCGAGCCGCTTCGCCGTCCGCCGGGCAGGCGGCGTCGGGCGGCGCCTCCGCGACGAGGCGGGCCGTGCGAGCGGCGGGATCCAAAGTCAGCGTGACATGGCGATAGCGGACGGTGTTTTCCGATTCCGTCGGTTCGAGAGCGGGCAGCACGATGCCCAAGCGATCGGACTTGTCGGGGGTTTCGGCTTTCAATTCCTCTTCATGGCGTCGGACTTCCTCTTCGAATTTCGAAAGAGGGGCGAGGGCGTCCACCAGACCCCACTCGAGGGCGCGTTTGCCCTTGACCCCCTCCGCCGTCGTGCTGAAGACGTCGGCGAGATCGCGTCTCACCTTCCGCTTGTCGACGAGTCGAGTGAGGCCGCCGGTTCCCGGGAGGACCCCGAGAAGCGGGGTTTCCGGAAAGGACACGGTGCTCGAGCGATCGTCCACGAGCACGATGCGATCGCAGGCGAGGGCCAGTTCGTATCCGCCGCCCGCGCATGCGCCGTTGACGGCGCTGAGGAATCGGAAGCCGCTCTGTGCGCTGGCGTCTTCCAGCTGACACCGTGTCTCGTTCGTGAATTTGCAGAAGTTGACTTTGAATCCGTGGGGCGAGCTGCGAAGCATCATGATGTTCGCGCCCGCGCAAAAACAACGATCGAGTCCGCCTGTGATCGTGACGACCCGCACCTGGGGGTGCTCGAAGCGCAAACGGCGGATGACGTCGTTCAGCTCGACGTCCACGCCCAGGTCATAGGAATTCAGCTTCAGGACGTAATCCGGTCGTAGCCCGGAGTTCTCCTGCACGGTGAGGGTGAGTCGGGCCCGATCCCCTTGGACCTCGAGGGACCAATGGCGGTAGCGGTCCGGGTGGGTTTCGAAGTTGACGGGCTCGGGAAGGGATGATGATTCGACCACGCGTGGGTTCTCCATGGGACTGCTGAATGCTCAAGGATAGGTAGGATCCTGCTTTCTTCAAGACGAAGATGGCATTATAGTGCCATCGTTATGCAGGAATCTCGCGTCTTGAGCACCGTGGGGGAAAGGCTGCGCCGGCGACGCAAGGAGCTGGGGTGGAGTCCCGCCATGGTGGCGGAACGGGCGGGGCTCTCGAGGCGGTATCTCACGGAGTTGGAAGCTGGGCGAGCCAATCCGAGTCTCTTGAAACTCGTACGCTTGGCCCGTGCCTTGAGGCTGGACCTCGCCGACTGGCTGAATCTGGATCTCAGCTCCGCCGCCCCCGATCGGATCGCTCTGATCGGCCTCAGAGGGGCCGGGAAGACCACTGTGGGGCGACGTCTCGCCATGCGCCTGGAATGCCCCTTCGTGGAGATCGACCGGCAAGTAGAGCAAAACGCGGGTCTCAGCCTCTCCGAGGTCTTCAACCTCCACGGCGAGCCGTTCTTCCGGCGGCTGCAGGGAGAGGCTCTCGAAGAGTCTCTCTCCACGCTGGGTGCCTGCGTCATCGAGTTGGGGGGGGCCGCCGTGGAGGACCCGGAGCTCTTCGAGCGTGTGCGGTCCACCTGTCGGACGGTGTGGCTCCGGGCCGCTCCGGAGGAGCATATCCAGCGCGTCCTCGCTCAGGGGGACCTGCGGCCGTTCCAGCGGCATCCACGGGCTCTGGAAGAGTTGAAGGTGATTCTTGCCCGCCGGGCGCCGGCCTATGGACAGGCGGACCTCGTCATCGAGACCGACGGACGCTCCCCTGACGATGTGGCGCAGCAAATCGTGGCCGCCCGCGACGCATCTCGGTGGCTCTGAATCCCTCAAAGTGTTCGAGTTTGGTCTGGGGCCCTCGGGCGAGATAATCTGACCACGTCGGAATTCGACTGCATCGGCATCGTTCGTCCCCGTATGAGACTGGTCATGACCCACCGCATCCTCCTCGTCACAGCGATCCTCGTCGGTCTTTTCGGAGGAGTCTCCGCGGCCCAGATCAAGGGGCCGCGTCTGAAGCTCAGCGCCACGGTCTGGAACATCGGCACGCGCGATCAGGGTGAAAAGGATCGCAAGATCGTCTACTTGGAGAATACCGGCGACGCCATCTTGGTGGTCAAGAAGGTGACCACAAGTTGCGGTTGTGTCGAGCCCGTTTTGGAACCCGGGACACAGATCGGCCCCGGCCATCGCGAACCCCTCGTGCTCAATCTGGACACCAACAAGGGCGAGGGCGAGATCGCCAAGGTCATCACCGTGGAATCCAGCGACCCGCGGCAGCCGAAGGCCATGATCTCGATTCGCGGGACCATCGTTCCCATCTGGTCTCTGGACGTCCACACGCTGAATTTCGGAGAGGTCAAGAACGGCGACCATGTCTCCAAAGTCGTTCGCATGAAAGTGCGCAAGGGCTTCGACGTGAAACTGAAAGACGTGCAGTTCATGCCGGCCGACAAAATCGCCTGCAAGAAAGAACCGTTCACCGAGAAGAACGGCGACTACGGCTGGGATCTGGAAATTTCGTTGGTCGGAAAAATGGAGACGGGAGGTTTCGAAGGCATCGTCATCGTGTCCACCGATTTCACCGCCCGGCCGCAACGGGGCTTTCGCGTCACTGCCGACATCGTCAGTTCCACGCGGGTCGCGCCGAGTCGTCTGGCCTTCGGGATCCTGAAGCCCGGACAGAAGAAGACCATCTCCGTGCGGGTCGAGAAAACCCTCGGACACGGATTGAGGCTCGTTGACGTCGTGGCAAAGGACGCCCACCTCGCTTCCAAGACCACCGAGGTCGAGCCGGGAAAGATCTACCGCATCGACGTGACCTTGACGGCAGGCGCCGAGCCCGGCGTCCTTCGAGGTGAGATCGAGATCGGTCTCGACGAACCCGGATGGCGGCTCGTCAAACTGCCCTACTACGCGAAAGTCGTGAAACCATGAAACCCATCGTCATCCTTCTCGCCTGCACCTTGTTCCTGGCGATCGGCGCTTGCGGACAGTCCTCCTCGACGCATCCGGAATACGGTCGAGTTCCCTGGCAGCGGGGATTCGAGGCCGCCGCGAAGCAGGCCCGTGTGACCCACAAGCCCCTCTTGATCCTTTTCCAAGAGGTCCCCGGCTGAGCGACCTGCGTCAACTTCGGGACTCAGGTTCTGAGTCACCCCATCGTCGTCGATGCCGCTCGCACCGAATTCATGCCCGTGGTCATCCACAACAACACGGAGGGCGACGAGGACGCCCGTACCTTGAAGCGTTTCAAGGAGCGGGCCTGGAACAACCCCGTCGTTCGCATCGTCGAGCCCGAGTCTCTGGATGACTTGGCGCCGCGCCTGGGTAGGGACTGGACGACGCCGGCC
>Ga0256841_1002999_pt1 | contig 12918 bp, 13 predicted proteins | sample 356308metaG_FD_185971 | JGI IMG/M metagenome (GOLD analysis project Ga0256841, IMG submission 185971) | Hydrothermal vent microbial communities from Mid Atlantic Ridge, Atlantic Ocean - 356-308 | ecosystem: Environmental > Aquatic > Marine > Hydrothermal vents | place: Atlantic Ocean: Mid...
AAGGCGAGGCGGAAGGCTGCCTGGTGATCAAACGATCCTGGCCGGGACAGATGCGAACCCTCTATGGTAACCATGAACGTTTCAACGAAGCCTATTTCAAGACTTTTCCAGGAACCTACTTCACGGGTGATGGTGCCCACCGCGATGCAGATGGCTATTACTGGATCACGGGACGAGTGGATGATGTGATCAACGTTTCCGGTCATCGCCTAGGCACAGCCGAAGTTGAGAGCGCATTGGTCCTGCATGATGCCGTTGCTGAAGCGGCGGTGGTGGGCTATCCACACCCCATCAAGGGACAGGGTATCTACGCCTATGTCACCCTGATGAAGGACACTAAACCTACTGAAGCGCTAAAGCAGGAACTGGTTGAACATGTGCGCAAGGAAATTGGTCCCATTGCAACACCGGATCTGATCCAGTGGGCACCGGGACTGCCCAAAACCCGTTCTGGCAAGATCATGCGCCGGATTCTACGCAAGATTGCAGCCAACGAACTGGATAACCTTGGGGATACAAGTACTCTTGCTGATCCTGCTGTCGTCGAGGAACTGATAGAAAACAGAGAAAACAGATAAGTTTCTGTTTCATCAGTTTAAACAATCTGTTTACATGCATAAATGTTGCAGTGCAGCATTTGCGCTGCTAACATCTCCTGCAACTAACATAAAGAGGTCAGGAACCATGAGTAAAAACGATGCCTTTCCTTTCTGGAGTGATGACTGGATGAAATCACAACAGGAATATCTTGATGCTTGGACAGAGATGTCTAAAAAAATGGCCGAAACCTTACAAACACCCAAAAAACCACGCAATCCATGGGTTGAGGCGATGGAACAATGGGAGTCTTTCATTCCCAATACAGGTGAGGCAGAACCTTATGCCCAGCGCATGCTAAACCAAGGCAAGGCCTTTTTCGAAATGAGCGAAGGCATCAACCGCTTTCTCAGCATGCTCAACGAAATGAATCAGAACACCGATGATTGGAAGCAAGCTCTGCAAGATCAAATGGAGGAGCTCAAAAAGGTCTTCGATATGGATCAGGGTGGACTGGCCACTTTCTGGAACCAACCACTCGATGCCTGGCAACGTGCATTTGGAGATACGCTTCCGGATCCGGAAACCTTCCAGCAAATCTTCGACCAGATGAAAGGCAAGGAATTGCTCAATCCTGTCTATGATGAGATGAATAAGCTCCTGAGCGCACCCGGCGTGGGACCTGACCGCGAAACCCACGAACAACAGCGTAAACTGTTGCGCTTATGGATGGACTACCATCGTGCCTATCAGGATTACATTGAAGCGCATCACCGTGTCGCCAAGGAAGCGGTTGAACGCCTGACGCAAAAAATGATTGAACGGGCGGAAGCAGGTGAACCTTTGCAGAGTATGCGTGAAGTTTACGATTTGTGGATTGACTGTGCCGAGGACGCTTATGCTGATTTCGCCTATTCAGAAGAGTATCAGGAAGTCTATGGTCGTTTGATTAACTCTCTTATGGCACTGAAACAAGAGACGCGAAATCTCGTTGATGATTTTGCTACTTCTCTTGGACTGCCCAGTAGCAAGGGTTTCGACACAGTTCTCAAACGACTGCAGGAAATGCGTCGTGAGATCCGAAAACTGCAGCACAATAAATCCCCTGACGAAACTGCTGAATTGCGCGAAGAGATCGCTGCTTTGCGTCAGGAACTGGCAGAGCTGAAAGAAGCCATTGAAACAAAAACCGCACCACCAAAACGAGCAGCGGCAACGAAAAAGAAAGTTACAACAATCCGGAAAAAGACAGCCAAGAAAAAAGCTGCTTCAAAAACATCAGTTAAGGGGTAGACCATGATTCCATTCAGTATTACACCAGACATGTTCCTCAAAGAGATCCAGGATTTCGGTAACAAACTTGGAAAGGGTATACAGAACCTGACCGAACTGGGTGAGATCCCGGTGGGTGCCAGTGAATATGATGTCGTTTATAGTGAGGACAAAATGAAGCTGCTTCATTACAAGCCTCTCGTCGACAATCCCAACAAAACACCTCTTCTGATCGTCTATGCGCTGGTGAACCGACCCTATATGGCCGATTTACAGGAAGGACGTTCTCTGGTCGAGGGCCTGCTGAAGAACGGGCTCGACGTCTACATGATCGACTGGGGTTATCCTGATGCGGCGGATCGTTACCTGACACTGAACGACTACATCAATGGTTATATCGACGATTGTGTTGATGAGATCTGTAAACAAACTGGTGTCGGAAAGATCAATCTTCTCGGTATCTGTCAAGGAGGTGCTTTCAGCCTTTGCTACACCTCTCTACATACGGAAAAGGTAAAAAACCTGATCACCACAGTTACACCTGTGGACTTCCATACCAAGAATGATCTGTTGAGCCATATGGTTCGAAACGTAGATATGGAATTGCTTGTGGATACAGTCGGTAATGTATCCGGTGAAATGCTCAACACCACGTTCCTGTCATTGAAACCGTTCCGCCTCACCGGCCAAAAATATGTTGATATGGTCAACGCACTGGAAGACAAGGACAGCGCTCTCAACTTCCTCCGCATGGAGAAGTGGATCTTCGATAGTCCGGATCAGGCCGGAGAAGCGTACAAGCAGTTCATTACCCAGTTCTATCAGCAAAACAAGCTGATCAAAGGTGAGGTAATGATAGGCGACCAGCGGGTGGACCTGAAAAACATCACCGTTCCCGTTCTGAATATCTTTGCCAAGGACGATCACCTGGTGCCTGTGGCCTCTTCCAAAGCGCTGGAAAAATATGTCGGAACCAACGATTATACTGCGCTTGAGTTCCCCGGCGGTCACATCGGTATCTATGTGAGTGGTAAGGCGCAGAAAATGATCCCCCCAACGGTTTCCGAATGGCTTGAAGAACGGAGCTGATCAAACCACTCCTCTCCCGAAGGCCGCCCGAGTGCGGCCTTTTTTGGTTGCTATAATTTGCAGGATTGCGCCATAATGTCCTTTCACACAGGCAGGGTACCTGGAAAAAATAACCCATCTCTGAAGAATTCACAGAGTTATCTATAATAAAAGGGATCTCTGATTACACCATGAGTGAAGTTGTAAAAGTAATAATTCAACAGCGCTTCGTTACGAATCGAGCCAGTAGAGCCACTCTTGTCCACACGTCGTACTCGAATCTGTCAGATTATTCTATTTTACAAATTTCGCCCAGAGGTGATCAGGGGGTTAAGAAGGTACCCGATCAGGAGGTCGTAGTATGAATATCAAGAACTTACTGGAACAGAAAGGGCGTCAGTGCTATACCATCACCCCTGATAACACCATGGCTGAGGCGGTGAGTAAGATGATGGAACACCATATCGGTTCACTTGTCGTTGTCGATGAGCATGCCAAACCAATCAGTATTATCACGGAACGTGATGTCATGTTTACCATCCATCATCATGGCTGTGATATCAATACAACAAATGTCGGAGAAATTATGGGCTCAAAACTGGTTGCCTGTGATATCACTGATACCATCAAAGAAGCCATGACACTGATGTTTGATAACGAAACCGGTCGCAGAGTACGGCATTTACCAGTGATTGAGGATGGACAACTGGTTGGGCTGGTTTCCAACGGAGACCTTCTTCTGAGAATGCTGGAAGAGGCCGAGTTCGAAAACAAGGTAATGAAGAACTACATTCAAAACTGGCCGGAAGAGGACGTCAGCTAGCGGCTTTCAGTTCTTCTTCACCACCCTTGTCGCCACGTTTCTCACCGGTCCAAGGATACCGGATCTGAAGGTTGTTGTTTCTGCCAAATTTGAGCAGAAATTCGAACATCATTGGGTTTTCCTTTTCGAGAACCGGATCGATGACAACCGCGGGCAAGCCATCGATCACTGCCATATGAACACGCGGATGGCTGATGATCTGCTTTTTAGGACCGACAGTCGAAACCGCAACGGTCAACCGCTGTGCCCAGTCACTGGGGCGAAACTTTTCACCTGACTGGGTTTTGCCAAGAAGAATAATTTGCTCGCTTGTCTTTTTCACGTTTTCTCTGAACATCCGAATATGACCCAAAACCTTCCTGCCAATGACAGAAAAGACCTTGTAAAAACTTTATCGGCAGATTTACATTAAACTATAACAGGTATTATCAGAAAATTTGTTTCCTCAAACTAAAAACATCGTCAACAAGGAGCCTGCCATGCATCCCCATGCCAAACTGATTGAAAAATTCTATTCCGCTTTTCAGAATCTGGACGGGGAATCCATGGCAGAATGTTATCATCCGAAGGTGTTTTTTTCGGATCCGGTTTTTCCACGTCTGGAGGGAAAAGAGGCAACTGCCATGTGGAAAATGCTTTGTTCACAGGCCAGAGATTTTTCACTTTCCTTTGATACGGTTGAGGCTGATAACCACTTAGGGAAAACACGCTGGGAAGCCAATTATACCTTCTCGTTGACAGGGAGAAAGGTTCGCAACAAAATCGATGCCAATTTTGAGTTCAAAGATGGCAAAATCATCTGTCACAGCGATCAATTTAGTTTCTGGAAATGGAGTGTGATGGCCCTCGGTTCTGTAGGCCTGCTGTTAGGCTGGACACCGCTGATCAGAAACAGGGTTCGTCAACAAGCAGCCATAAATCTGGAAAAATTCATCCAACACTTACCTGAGTAAGCTCTGTCAGCCTGTCATACCGAAATAGGCAATGACCGATGGAATGGTCAACCAGAGCAGGCCCTTGACCAGAAAGAAAAGAAAGCCGGCCCAACCCATCATTTTCAGGCGTTGTTTCCAGCTGAGAGGGCAGGTTTTCTTTTCCATTTCTCTATCTTGCCAGAACCACAATCACTTTTGCACCACCCAGCTCACTGGTTTCAATACTCAGTTTTCCTTGATAAACATCTTCCACCAAGTTACGGACCACTGCCATACCAATACCATGTCCTTCAACCTGGGAATCGCCCCGAACTCCTCGTTTCAGAATCCGCTCACACTCTTCAGATGCGATACCGGGTCCATCATCTTCAACCTGGATAACCAACTCCTTGTCATCGGAAGAATACACTGAAATCCTTGTTTTTCTGCGGCACCATTTACAGGCATTGTCCATCAGGTTACCGAGAAGCTCCATCAAATCCCCCTCATCACCAATAAATTTAACGGAGGGATCAATGTTCATCTGAAACTCGATGTTTTTATCAACATATACTTTCATGAAAGAATTAAGCAGTTTTTGCGCCACTTTGCTGACACTAATTGGTGCAGTCAGAACCTTACGCCCTGAGGCAACTGCTTTTTGGAGTTGATATTCTATTGTTTTGTTCAGTCCTTCAACCTGGTCCGATAAGGTCTTTCTGGCTTCAGTTGGTAACTGATCACTTTCAACCAGGTTTCTTAGAACAGCCAATGGCGTTTTCAGGCTATGGGCAAGATCACCCAGTGCATTTCGGTATCGCTTCAATTGGCTATTGCTCGATCGGATGAGCGCATTCATGTTTGTGGCAAGGTATGCAATCTCCTTGGGGTAATTCGAAGTGAGTTCCTTTTTCTGTCCAGTTTCAATTTCTGCGACTTCATGTGCGACCTTACGCAGAGGCGCAAGTCCCCAACGGAGGATCACTGCCTGGACAAGCAGCAGAGCCACTGCAACGGCACCGAGCCAGGTTGCCAGACTCTTGCGGAACCGCATGCGCTCCTTTTCAAAATGTTCCTTGGTTTCGGCAACATAAAAGGTGAACCCCTTGACGATAAACGGAGCAACTTCCCACATTACACCAAGCCCGAGTGTATACATTTCCTGACCATTACTAGCCACGATCTCCTCAAATTGGGGTTCGCCTTTGACCTTGATTACCGGAAAAGGTATTTCAACACCCAGCATGGATTCAGATCGCCAGATGATTTTTCCACCATCTGAGAATATTTCTGCATAAAGGCCAGAAGCGGGGGTGGAAAAACGGGCATCAGGATGCCGGGCTGGCATAATCAAAGAACCGGCATCATCAGAGTCTGCCGCAGCGAGCAAACTGTAGATTTCAGTCAGCAAACGTTCTCTTACCGCAACTATACTGCTGTCGGTAAATGCCTTGTCCAGAGCAAGCCCAGTGAGACTGAGAAAAGCTGCAAGCACGATACTGGCAGCCAACAGTAATCGTACATTCAGTGAGAGCATCGATATTACGGATCATCCTGTTCGACAAGGCGAAAACGGTAACCTCTCCCGCGCAGGGTTTCTATAGGGTTAAGTGACTTGTCAGGATCCAGCTTTTTACGCAAGCGACCGATGATCACTTCGAGAACATTACTGTCACGGTCAAAATCATCTTCGTACAAATGTTCGGAGAGTTCTGATTTTGAAACCACCTTGTTCGCATTGAGAATGAGATATTCGAGAACCTTGTATTCGAAAGCAGTTACATCGATCTCTTCATCATCAAGCAGTATTTTCTGAGAGGCTGTATCCAGCACGAACCGGCCCATAACGATTTTCGGATCGGCAAACCCTGCTGAACGTCTGATCAATGCCCTGATACGTGCGATCAGCTCTTCCATGTGGAAAGGTTTGACCAGATAGTCATCCGCGCCGCTTTCCAGTCCTTCCACTTTCTCTTCCCAGCGCCCACGAGCGGTAAGGATCAACACGGGAAAATCATGATTGGCCTTTCGCCACTTTTTGATGACATCAATTCCGGAAATATCCGGAAGACCAATATCAACAATTGCCAAATCAATGGGGTATTCGTTACCGATATAGAGACCGTCTTCACCAGCATGGGCCACATCGATAGCAAAACCTGCATCCCTCAGACTCTCGGAAATCTGGTTGGCCAAGGAGTGTTCATCTTCGATCAATAAAAGTCTCATACCAACCTTCTCTACATGATTTCACCAGATGCCGCCTTGATACGGATAATCCTGATCTTACCATCACTCATAAGAACTTTTATCAGATAAACTTTCTCGCCTCGGATCTCACCAGTTTCACTGCTGATGACCTTCCCTCCGGAAACCTTTGCCGCTATTTTTGCAGCTTCATCGGCAGAAACCTTCCCGGTATTATCTGCAAGCAAGATCCATAATGCTGATTTTGACTGGACAAACACAGATGGTACCGCCGCGGATGGAGTTACATCCACAAAGAATAATATCAAAAAGCCAATTATTGCTCGTCTCATGTAGTTAGTCTCTCCGAAATCCCGGCTCATCCACTATCAGGATTCATCTCAAGCTTCCGATAACAGGATAATCTAACAGATATCACTGAATCCTGACTGAATCCCAAGCCGCTTGATTGGCATATTACCTGTCAGTAATGAATCAAGCTAAATTCCTGATCATGTTCCAGTGAGGGGATCATTGCCCTCGCTTCCCTCACTCGTTCAGGGTCTATTTCAGCGAGAATATAGCCATCTTCAGTACCAGCATCTGCAAGTATAGTACCCCAGGGGTCTATGATCAGGGAGTGACCAAAGGTCGCACGTCCGGTTTTTCTTACACCATTCTGACAGGCAGCAAAAACATAGCACCCTGTCTCGATTGCCCTTGCTCGCAACAGAACATGCCAGTGTGCTTCCCCAGTAGTCTGTGTGAATGCTGCTGGCACGGTAAGGAAATGGGCTCCACCTTTCGCCAAGCTTCGGTAGAGATAAGGGAACCGAAGATCATAGCAGATCGACATACCGAGTTTTCCCCAAGGTGTTCCTGCAACCACAGCCTCCTCTCCTGGCTTTACGGCATCTGATTCATGGTAGGTCTCGCCATTTTTCAGGGTTACATCAAACAGATGGATTTTGTTATATCGCGCAACAATATTGCCTTTACTATCTAGCAAAAATGCCCGGTTATTCACCTTGCCGTCCTCACCACGTACAGGAATCGATCCCATCTGAATCCAGACGGAAAGCTCATCTGCCAGTGATCGCATCTGTGCGAGTGCAGGATGTTCTTCTTCCGGAAGGGCTTTTTCAAGAGTGGTCTGATCATCCACCTCGATTGCAGAAAAATATTCGGGCAGACAGATAAAATCCGCACTAGCAGAGCTCGCCTCTCGTGTCAGCCGTTCAGCCTCAATAAGATTGGCATCCTGGTCATCATCTGCACAGAACTGAATACAAGCAACCTGAAAACCGTTTGTCATCAGAGTTTGTTTTTTGAAACAACAACACCATCTTCATCGGCATAAAGATAATAACCCGGAACAAAATCGACACCAGCGAACGTCACTGTGATTCCACACTCGCCAATCTCTTTTTTGACGCTTTTCTTCGGGTTGGTGTTCAGAGCCTTGACGCCTATCTCCATATTTCCGATCGCTGCAGAATCACGGATACATCCATAGATAATTACGCCTGACCAGCCGTTCTTGATAGCCAGCTCGGCAAGCATATCTCCCAAAAGTGCACAGCGTAATGATCCACCTCCGTCGACAACCAGAACCCTCCCTTCTCCCGGTTGTTCCAGGGTACTCCGGACGAAACTATTGTCCTCGTGGCATTTGACGGTTGCTATCGCACCGAAAAACATTCTATTTCCACCATAATCGTTGAACATGGGTGTTGCTACTTGCAGTGAATCACCATGTTCATCATACAGATCGGCTGTTGCATACGACATAACCTGCTCCTTTTCTTGTTTGTTATCTAAGCAGTGCATCATAACAATCCGGGCACTGATCAGACAATAATTCCTTTGATGGCAGGATCCGTAGCTTACCTATGCATGAGCGTTACCTACGAAAATACGTTTATTCCTTTGGAACGATGCATGACACATACATACCAGATTCTTGCTGCGCCATCTGATCGTGAGAAGAAACCCCCTTTCCATCCAGAGATCATTATTCAAGCAAGACAAAATCGATTTGTTGATCAGAAAATACGCTGTTTTCAGGCACAGATCACATTACACCCTGACTTCACAGTCAGATGCATACGCTCTTGAGTGATGAATGTTTTTGATACTTTCTTTCGTTTTTCCGATAAGAAGATAAAGAGGTGACATGTTGCTTTCACGATAGCTCGAACAGAACGAGTCATTTTTTCTTTTGCGGCCTTTTCCAGCCTGCTACAGAGACCTGTTTTGTTCTGCTGATCGTCAGCTGATTGGCAGGAGCATCTTGAGTAACCGTTGTTCCCGCAGCAATTGTTGCACCATCTTCAATAGTAACAGGTGCTACCAATTGCGTATCAGAGCCGATAAAAACATTGTCACCGATACTGGTTCTGAATTTGTTCGCTCCATCATAATTACAGGTAATCGTTCCTGCACCAATGTTGACTTGTTTCCCGATGTCGCTGTCGCCAATATAACTGAGATGATTGATTTTTGATCCTTCTGCTACATTTGATTTTTTGATCTCGACAAAATTACCTATATGTACATTCTCGCCCAGACGGGTTTCTGGACGGATACGGGCGAAGGGACCAATTTTTGTTCCCCTTCCTATTACAGCATCTTCAATGACACAGTTCTCGAGAATTTCGACACCATCAGCGATCACAGAATTTCTGATAACGGTGTTCGGACCAATTGAGACGTTGTTACTCAGACTGACATCGCCTTCAAAGATTACATTGATATCAATAACAATATCTTGTCCCACTTCAAGATTGCCTCGTACATCTATTCGTGTCGGATCTCTCAATGTAACCCCTGCAGCCATCAGATCTTCAGCATGTTTCATCTGATAATACCTTTCCAGCTCTGCAAGCTGAAAGCGGTTGTTTACGCCCATTACTTCATATTCATTCACAGGTTGTATTGATCTAATATCAATACCGTCTGCTACTGCCATTTCGACAATATCAGTTAAATAATATTCTCCTTGAGCATTGTCATTATTCAAACGATTCAACCACTCATCCAACAAATGACCCGCTACTGCCATCATGCCGGTATTTACTTCACGTATCTTACGGATCTCCTCACTCGCATCCTTTTCCTCCACGATTTTTTCGATGCCACGTTCAGCATTTCGTACAATTCGTCCATAACCTGCAGGATTTTCGAGATTTACCGTCAAAAGGCTGAATCCAGTTTCTCTTGACGATTCGACAAGACTGCCCAATGTCGAAGGGTGTGTTAATGGTACATCACCATACAGGATTAATACTGTATCCTCTGCCGACACCATCGGCATCGCCTGTTTGACAGCATGCCCTGTTCCTAACTGTTCCTTTTGTTCTATCCATTCTGTATCAAGATGACTTAGTGTTTTCATGACCTGATCGCCACCGTGGCCGTAAACAATTCCAACTCTGCATTTAGGTAGGCTTTTGGCTGTATGATAGACATGCTCAAGTAGAGACAGATGTGCAAGTCTGTGTAACACCTTCGGTACTGTCGACCGCATTCTTGTGCCCTTGCCAGCGGCAAGAATGATTGCTGTTGTTCCCATAACTTTTCTTGAATCCCCCTTCAATCTATTCATTTCGAATAGGTAGTCACGATTGGATCTTGGCTCAGCCAGAATTTTAATATCTTCAATAAGCAAGATTGATCCAATCTTAATCGTGATGTGGTCAACAATACAAGAAACATGCCTTTTCTGTATATGTTCGACATAAATTTTTACGAGGCTTCGCCATACCATGTGGGCGTGTGATATTACTTCACGAATCTGCCTGGAAAATGCCCAAGGATTACCATCTACATGAGTAATAAGACCAACATCGCCTGTCCGGGTTAGAAAAGAGGAATAGGCTCTGCACAAAAAAGAAACCCGGAAAGGAAAAACCTGACCGGGTCTGTTTGGAATGGAAAAGAGAAACGCTTATTTTGCCCGTTTCCTTAATCGTTGAATTGCATGTAGCTGGGCAATGGCCTCGGCAAGTTCTGCCTGTGCCTTGGCAATATCCATTTCCGCCTCTCGCTTTTCTATTGCTTCTTCTGCACGCTTTTTAGCTTCGAGAGCAGCTGCCTCATCCAGTTCTTCGGCTCTTACCGCAGTATCGGAAAGAATTGTTACAATATGAGGTTGAACTTCAAGAATACCACCAGAGACATAGATCGACTCTTCCTCGCCGCCAGGTAATTGCAAACGAACCTCACCTGGTCGTAAGGTTGTCATCAATGGTGCATGTCTTGGAGCAATCCCAACTTCCCCTTCCCTGGCTGGAGCGAACACCATTTCCACGAGGCCGGAATAAAGTTCCTTTTCTGCACTTACAATATCCACATGAATAGTCATTGCCATAATTAGCCAGCCTTACATACCCTTGGCTTTCTCGACGGCCTCTTCGATTGTACCAACCATGTAGAACGCCTGTTCTGGAAGTTCGTCATATTCACCATTTACTATACCTTTAAATCCGGCGATTGTATCCTTTAATGGTACATATTTCCCTGGAGCGCCTGTAAACACTTCTGCCACGAAAAATGGCTGGGACAAAAAACGTTGTATCTTTCGGGCTCGCGTCACGACCAGTTTATCTTCTTCAGACAATTCGTCCATACCGAGGATCGCTATGATGTCTCGCAGCTCCTTGTAGCGTTGCAGCGTATTTTGTACCGCACGAGCGACCTCATAGTGTTCTTGCCCAATAACCAATGGATCGAGCTGACGGCTGGTAGAATCCAGAGGATCAACTGCAGGGTAGATACCCAGTTCTGCAATCTGTCGTGACAGAACGACGGTCGCATCAAGGTGAGCAAATGTCGTAGCAGGTGATGGGTCAGTCAGGTCATCAGCAGGGACATAGACCGCCTGGATAGATGTTATCGAACCCGTTTTGGTCGATGTGATACGCTCCTGTAACTTACCCATTTCTTCAGCAAGTGTTGGCTGATAACCCACCGCAGAAGGCATACGACCAAGCAGTGCAGAAACCTCGGTTCCTGCCAGCGTGTAACGGTAGATGTTGTCGATGAATAACAATACATCCAGCCCTTCATCACGGAATTTTTCTGCCATTGTTAGGCCGGTAAGTGCTACACGCAGACGGTTACCCGGTGGTTCATTCATCTGGCCATAGACCAAAGATACCTTGTCGAGAACACCTGAATCCGTCATTTCATGATAAAAGTCATTACCCTCGCGAGTACGTTCACCGACACCTGCAAACACGGAATAACCACCATGCTCCTTCGCGATGTTGTTGATAAGCTCCATCATGTTGACGGTTTTACCTACACCTGCACCACCAAAGAGACCAACCTTACCTCCCTTGGCAAAGGGACAGATCAGGTCAATGACCTTGATACCGGTTTCAAGCAACTCTGTAGCAGAGGAAAGTTCTGTAAACTTTGGGGCGGCGCGGTGGATAGGCATGGTTTCTTCAGCACCGATAGGTCCTTTTTCGTCGATAGGCTGACCAAGCACGTTCATGATGCGACCCAACGTTTTGTTGCCAACAGGCACACTGATGGGAGCACCGGTGCTGTCCACACTCAAACCACGACGGAGTCCATCTGTTGTACCCAAGGCAATTGTGCGTACCACACCATCACCCATTTGTTGTTGTACTTCGAGAACAATATCCTGATCGACCACATTTAGGGCTTCGTAGATCTTGGGGATATTTCCCTCTCCAAATTCGACATCGACAACCGCGCCAATGACTTCAACAATCGTTCCAGAACTCATCTTTGGTTCCTCTTTAGCTTTCCAATAAATTATACGGCTGCAGCACCGGCAACGATTTCGGACAATTCCTGAGTAATCGCGGCCTGACGTGCCTTGTTATAGATCAATTCCAACTCATCAATCAGCGTTGCAGCATTATCCGAGGCGCTCTTCATTGCTACCATCCGTGCTGATTGTTCGCAGGCTATATTTTCGATAACACCTTCATAGACCAGAGACTCTATATAGCGTGTCATCAACGGATCCATTACTGCCTTAGCTTCAGGTTCATAGATATAGTCCCAATGATGTTTCAATTCTTCTTCATCGCTGGGTTGTAATGGGAGTATTTTTTCTATTTCCGGTGACTGCGTCAT
>Ga0256841_1003000_pt1 | contig 12916 bp, 9 predicted proteins | sample 356308metaG_FD_185971 | JGI IMG/M metagenome (GOLD analysis project Ga0256841, IMG submission 185971) | Hydrothermal vent microbial communities from Mid Atlantic Ridge, Atlantic Ocean - 356-308 | ecosystem: Environmental > Aquatic > Marine > Hydrothermal vents | place: Atlantic Ocean: Mid...
AGGCCCCAGGAACCTGTCGGGGATGGGAAACCGCAGGAATCGCCGCGGATTCCCCCCTCTCACTTCCGTCCTCCGGACGAGAAGGCCTCCTGGACGTCCAGCGCCGAGCGCCGAGGAACCGCCGTGCCGATGGACAGACCGAGGACCCTAGTCATCTTGACGGAAGACGATGCCGTGGCGTCCTCCGTCGTCCGCCCCCTGGAGGAGGCGGGCTGGCTGGTCCTTTTCGCCCGCAGCGACTACGAGGCGGCGATCCTGGCCGCTGAACACAAGGCGGAGGCCATTCTGGCCCGGTCTCGCAGTCTCCCGCGCCGGGCCGAGGAATTTCTCTCCGACCTGAAGGCTGCCGCGCCCGGACGCAAGATCCTCGTCGCTCACCCCTCACCCTTTCCACCTCCTGAGCTGGATGCCCTCGTCGACGGTTGGCTCGGGGAACCGGTGCAGATCGAGGAGTTGGAGGAGGCTCTCGGATTGGGGGGCGGTTCGCGCCGCGCCCGAGGCGCCGCGACCCTGCATCGCCTCGTACGGGCCTGCCGCACGCTTTCCGAGCTGGAGCGAGATCGGGAACACCTCCTCACCCAAGCGCTCCAGTTCTTCATGGACATCACGTCGTCCCGCAGGGGGTCTCTCCTCCTTCGCACGGAAGATTCCGGGACCTTGCAGATGGTGCGGAGGGCGGGCTTTCCCGAAGACGTCGCCGGCCCGATCTCCGTGCGTATCGGAGCCGATGTCGCGGGAATCGTTGCGGAGCGCGGCGAGCCCCTCATTCTCGAGGTGGATGCGCGCCAGTCGGAACGTCCGGAAAGAGGTTACTCGGGCCGATCGTTCATGATCGTCCCGCTCAAGTCGAAGCGCACGACGATCGGCGTGGTGAACCTGACGAACAAACGCGACGGGGAGATCTACGGACAAGACGATCTCGTCCACAGCCTGATGTTGGCGGACCAGACCGCGGTGACTCTGAGCAACGCCCAGACGTTCGCCGATCTCCACGAGATGACAGTGATCGACCCGCTCACCCAGCTCTACAACCGTCGACACTTCGACCGCGAACTGCGCAAGGAGATCCAGCGGGCCCGACGGCATGGACGGCGTGTTACGCTTACGCTGATGGATATCGACCGCTTCAAGACGTTCAACGACGTCAACGGGTATGTCACCGGAGACGCCATCATTCGTCGGGTTGGCGAGATCATTCAGAACAGCTTTCGGGAGGTGGACGTGGTCACCCGCTGGGGCGGCGATGAATTCGCCATCATCCTTCCCGACACCGGAAAACCACCCCATGGGACGAGTGGCTCGGACCGGAACTTCCTCGACCGAGTTCTGGAGGCTGTCGCGGGAGCCGATTTCTCCGGGATCATCGCGGGAAGCGAGACCCGCATCACGCTGTCGGCGGGTGTGGCGACATATCCGCAGGACGCCATCGATGCGGACGAACTCTTCCGTGCCGCCAACAGCGCCCTCCACCGAGCGAAGAAAGGGGGCGGAGCTCAAGCCTGTTACGCGGACGACGAGGACGAATCCCCGACCACGGACAAAGGCGGCGAGGCTTCCGAGGACTCCTGACCCCCTCAGCCGCGGCCCCCCCGCTACTTCATCCCCCGCAGTGCGTCCTCGATCCGATTCAGATCCTCCCCCGAGATATGGAAAACCAGGTTCGGGAAGGTGTTGATCCGACAAACATAACGGGTGTCGTCGATCCTCCGTCCGATCTCGACGACCTTCTCATCCTGGGCCCACGGCGACTCCGCGGGGATCCGACGCTTGGCCTCCGGGTGGTGCCAGCGGAGAACATAGAGGGGTTTGTCGAACGAAGCCCTTGTGGCCTCGTCGGGGGGGCCGGCGAAGTCGAGCACCTGGAAGTAGGTGAGCTTCACCAGAAGTCCCTGCAAGAATTCTCCGGCGACCTCACGCCCCTTGGGATCCTTGAGAGGCCGCCCCCCACGGGTCACGCTTTCGAGACGCCAGCTCTTCTCGCCCGTGCGCACAACGGTTCGCTCCACGCCCTCGGAATCGCGAATCGCGATCTTGTCGATGGAGGCATCCATTCCGGCCGCCACGTGTCGGCTGAGCAACGCCCAATAGGGCGTTTCGAGAACCTGGTTGGCGATGCGGGGCAAAAGAACACCGCCGTTCTCGTCGCTTCGTCGCGCAAAGCGTCGCCCTTCGGCGTCGGGTTTCGAGAACTCTACGTAAACGGGAGGGGCCTGAGTGTTCTCGGACAGCTGGAAGACCGCCGTCACGTCCGGCGTGAAGTCCGCGACCTTCGCCACCCGAGATTCCACGCGCATTCCCAAAAGAGCATCCCGCAACTTCCGAAATGCGTCGACATCCACGGTCCACAGGAACTCCGGCCCGATGGCCAAGAGCCAGCGGCCGCCGGTCTTCTTCAGATGGAGCTCGCCCGGTCTCCCCGGTCCCTTCAGTTCGATGGAAGAAAGCTCCCGTGCATCGAAACCGATGAAGACCGGGTCTTCCAGATCCTTGGGATCGTAGTCCAGGAAACGGCGGAAGGACCCCGGGACGAATCGCACGTCGGGTTCGTCGTCCCGCTTCGCCACGATGCGATGGTTCTCGTCATCCACCAGCAAGACGGAGAAGGAATGCATGACACCGTCCTGGTCACGCACCTCGATGCGGTAGGCCGGCTCGCCGGCGGGGATCTCGGGCACGGAGTCGGGGGGCGGCGGATCCCCACGCATACCGGAGAGACCGTTGACGACCTGCTCGCAGAGGACGAAGTCGCCACGGCGGGCCGGACCGTCTCCCTGGTGGACGAGCCACTTCAACCCGACTTTCTCCAGATCGAAACCGTCGCGGTCCTTGGGACGAAAACGCAGATAGGTGACTCGGTGAAGAGGTACGTCGCAAAGGTGTGGGTCCCGTAACCACCGCGGTTCCCGCCAGAGTTCTTCGAGAGTCGATCGGTCGGTCTTGTAGCACGTGCCGCCTCCGGCGATCCGATAGTAGACCTCCCGGTTCACGTCGGCCTTTCCGAAATCGATGGTCCAGGTTCCCCCCGCGTCCTTCAACGTCAGGCGGAGATCGGGAGGCTCAATCCCCCACTCGGCCAGATCCAAGTCCTCGGTCGCAATGCTCTGCACGGGAACGGTGTCTTGGAGAACTCCGAAGATGTGGAGACGAATCTCGTCATTCGCCGCGACTTTCTTGCCGCCCGCCACGGACGGCGAGGTGAGCATCCATCGCTCGCCATCTCGCTCCATCTCCCATCGCGTCCCGCTCAACTTTTCGCAGGTCACGCGCTCGACCGTCGACCAATCCACCAGGCGCAGGGGGTCGGCGTTGGTCGCCGTCTGGGTTTCCCTGCCCATCCACAGGGCCGCCCCAGCGGCGAGGCACACGAGTGCGAGCATGACGTAGACGGTTCCACGAGTCATCAGATCATCTCCGACGGAGCAGGAAAACGAGGCAGCCCACCAGGAGAACCATCACCGGGATGATTCCGATGGCGAGCCAGCGGAAGGTTCGAAACGTGTCATGGTCGAGGCGCGCGAGGTTTCCCCGAAACGATCTCGGTGTCCCCAGAATCATCTTCTCGCGCCCCGTCAACCAATCCACGCTATTGGCCAGGATGTCGAGATTCGCCAGATTGAAACCGTGTAGAAGGGGCCCTTCGTCGAGCCATTCATCGGAGCCAAAGACGAGAATACGTCCCTGCGTCTTCTTCGCCGCGTCCGGCGACTTCAACTCCATGGCGACAGCGAGGGCGAAATCGCCGCTGAGCGTGCCGCGTTCCTCGGCCTGTCTCCAGTCTTTCCCATCGAAGATCCACGGCATCGTCGAGGAGCCGGGTCCGCTGCGGAGAAGAACCTTGCGGAGGACGCGAGTCCGATCCCAATCCTTCAGCATCTCGTAGGCCCTGCAGAAACCGAGTTCAATGGGCAATGCGTCACGCACCGCGGTGGCGGTGATCGGATGCGCCGGCTCCCCGGGCTTGGGCCGGAGCAGCTCGTATCCGTAAAGGTGATATTTGCCTCGTGAACCCACGCTCTGCGTGGACGAAGCGACCTGGGCCGGCATGGGTTTCACGCCGGACTCCTCCAGAAGGTCCGAAAAGTACTCGCGACATCGAGCGCCCTGCGTGATCAGGAGTCGCCCGCCTCCGTCGAGGTATCCCCCCAGCCGTGCCTTGGCGTCCTCCGACCATTCCCGTTCGGGTGATGCCACGATCAACAGATCCAAGTCATCGAGCCGCGTGGACGGGGAGTCGATGTCGACGTCCCGGACCTCCGTATTCCAACTCTTCAGCAGTTGGCGCACGGTGAAAAGAGGCAGCTCCGCATGGCCGCCGCTCATGCCGACGATCCGCTGTTTCTCCTCGGACACCGCTTTCAAGCCCGCGACCAAGTAGGTCTCGATGAAATCGCCCTTGACGGTGGGCCGCCGACGCCCCCGCGTCGGATCAGGGCCTCCCAAGTCCATGTCGAAGAGCTTGTACAGGCTGTAGGTCCTTTTGGCCCGGGTCTCTCGATCGAAAACGACGAGATGGTTGAGGAGCCGATTGGCGCCCAGATCCAAGTCCCTGGCCCACCGATTCGGGAGGTCGACCTCTCTATCCGCGTCGGCCTCGTAGATTTTGAGATCCGAATTGATGATGGCCGCCTCGTCCAACAGGAACCTGACCTGTTGGGCGAGGTTCGTGACGAGAGGACGGTAGACATTCTGGATGATCCCGCTGTCGGGAGTGCGGGCGCCCATGACCGGGACGGCGGCTTTCCGCATGGCGTCATCGACACCCCAGACCAGATAGCACTCCACCGGGCGCGGAAGATTCCTCAAGAGCTTCTTCGTTCCGTCCTCGAGTTCGGAGCGCTGGTCCCGGGTGAGATCCAGGCGAACGTCCCGTTTCTCTCCCAACGACGCCACGAAGTAATTCACGAACACGGCGAGGAGGACGGCGAGGGCGGAGACGAGAACCACGTTGGCGGCGATGCGGGAGCGCGCCTCGCGACCGAACTGCCTCTCCCCGGGGGCTCTGCGGTCTTTCACTTCCATTTCCGCAACTCCACCACGCGAATGGTCCAGAAGAGAACGAGGGCGACGAACGTGACCTGCAAGACCACGTCTCTCAGGTCGATGATGCCGGTGAGCGCCGAGCGCAGATGGAGATCGAGACTGATGTAGGCGAAAACCCTGTGGAGCGGGCTCTCGACCGGGAAGAGGTTTCGGAGCACGCCCAGGGAGGTCAAACACGTATTGAGGAGGGCTCCCAGCAGGGCCGCCCAGAGCTGGATCGACGTCAAGGCCGAAGCGAGTGTGCCGAGGGCCAAGAACACGAAGCCTGCGCCGCACATGCCCACGGTGACCGCGGTGAGTCGGCCCCAGTCGGGAGTGGATGCGAAGAACAGGGCGAGCAACCCGTGCAACAACCAGATCGGAGCCAAGAATACGAGCAACTCGATCGCGGCCGCGCCGAATTTCGCCATCACGACCTGCGCGTCCGAAACCGGAGCCGTCATCAACAACTCGAGAGATCCTGAACGTTTCTCTTCCGCGAAAAGTCGCATGGTCAAAAGTGGAGTGATGATCACGGTCAGAATGAAGAGCCAGTTGCGGATGTCGATCAGAGCGTAGTCCATGTCGAATCCGCGGGCCTGCAGCGACTGGGAGTAGAAGAAGGCTGTGTAACCGGCGACGAGCGCCAGAAGTGCCCAGAAACCGAAGGACTGAAACGTCGCGCCGAGTTCCCTTCGAAGCAGAACGAGGAATCGGGTCATCGCGCCTCCTCCCCCTCGATGGCTTTCAAAAACGCATCCTCGAGGGAGCGTTCCTCGCCGGTCACCTCGTGGATCCTCACGCCCCCGGCCACGAGTTTCTCAACCACCGCGTGCCGCGCCCCTCCGCCGTCCGCGCCGACCAGCAGGGCGTGGCTGAGGCCATCCTTCCCGGCGGCGACGTACTTTTCGAGGCGCACGGCGGGTATCTCCCTCAGGAGGCTTTCGACATCGATTTCGAACGCGACGAAGACAACTCTGAAGCGATCCTCCGTGTAACGGTGTTTCAGCGTCTCGATGCTTTCCGATGCCGCCACCGTGCCCCGATGGATGATCACCACGCGCTCGCAAGTGGTGTCGATTTCCGGAAGGATATGGGACGAGACGAGAACGGTGTGGTCGCCGCGAAGGTCGCGGATCAACTCTCTCACCTCCCGCCTTTGAGAGGGATCGAGCCCGGACGTAGGCTCGTCGAGGATGAGCACGGGAGGCCTGTGGACGAGCGCATCCGCCAATCCCACACGCTGTCGCAAACCTTTGCTGAGAACCTGCACCAGGCTCCGTCGCCGCGAGCTGAGGCCGACCTTGGAAATGGCTTCGTCGACGGCCCTGCGAGATGCCTTGGCGGGAACTCCCTTGAGACGCGCCCGATAACGGAGGAATTCCTCGACCCGCATGTTCCCGTAGATCGGGACGCTTTCGGGCATGTAGCCGATGTTTTCCCTCACGGCGGCCGATTCGAAGACCACCGGGTGTCCCGCCACCTCCACGACCCCGCTCGTCGGTGCGATGAAGCAGGAGAGAATCCGCATGGTCGTGGTCTTGCCGGCGCCGTTCTCTCCCAGCAGTCCGACGGACGTCCCCGCCGCAACGTGGAAGTCGATGCCTTTCAGCGCCTCGAAGGCGCCGAACCGTTTGAATAGTCGTTGAACCCTGATCATCTGCCGAGCAGTGAGCCCCCATGCCTCGGATCGTCGCCGGGTCGAAAGATAACCGACAACCCGTGGGAATCCGAGGGGGCCCGAGGGCGGGCCCGGCAGAGTCGTGCGCCATCGCACGATGATCTTGGCAGACCCCACGAGACAGAGGGCGGCGACCGCGGGGTCGCACGCCCTCTCTCGTCTCATTGCGGGCCGGAGTCGAGCCCGACCCCGCGATGCCGGGGCTTACTTCTTGACGGTGAAGTCCGCGTCGATGACGTTGTCGTCCCCCCCTGTCGAGTCCGGGCCTTTGGAGGAGGGCTGGGCGCCCCCATCTCCTTCCGCGGGACCCGCTTCGGCCGCCTGCTCCTTGTAGAGGATCTCGGCGAGCTTGTGGACCTTCGTCTCGAGGTCCTTCATCGCCTCCTCGATCCGGCTCTTGTCGTCCGTCTTCAGGGCCTCGACGAGATTCTCTCGCGCCCCCTGAATCTTGACTTTCTCGTCGTCGGGGAGTTTCTCACCGTGGTCGGCGAGATCCTTCTCGACCCGGTAGGCCAGCATGTCGGCCTTGTTCTTCAATTCGACCAACTCCCGCTTGGCATGGTCCTCCGCGGCGTGCTCCTTGGCCTCCTGGGTCATCCGCTCGATCTCCTCCTGGCTGAGGCCGCTGGAGGACGTGATTCGGATGTCCTGTTGCTTCCCGGTGGCTTTATCCTTGGCGGTCACGTGCAAGATGCCGTTGGCGTCGAGATCGAAACTCACCTCGATCTGCGGAACCCCCCGCGGGGCGGCGGGAATACCTTTCAGATCGAACTTTCCGAGCGTCCTGTTGCCGCTCGCCATCTCCCGTTCACCCTGCAGGACGTGGATCGTCACCGTGTCCTGATTGTCCTCGGCCGTGGAGAACGTCATGGTCTTCTTGGTGGGAATCGTCGTGTTCCGTTCGATGACCTTGGTCATGACACCGCCCAACGTCTCGATTCCGAGCGACAGGGGCGTCACATCCAGGAGGACCACGTCATCCCGCTCGCCACCCAGGATACTGCCCTGGATCGCCGCGCCGATGGAGACGACTTCGTCCGGGTTCACGCTCTTGTTCGGCTCCCTATGGAAGATCTCCTCGACGACTTTTTGAACCTTGGGGATGCGCGTGGACCCGCCGACCAGGATGACCTCATCGACGTCCGACGCCTTGAGGTTCGCGTCACTGAGGGCCTGTTGGCAGGGCTTGCGGCACCGCTCGACCAAGCCGTCGACGAGTTTCTCGAAGTTGGCGCGCGTGAGTTTCTTCTGGAGATGAAGCGGGCCGGCCTCGGCCGCCGAGATGAAAGGAAGATTGATCTCCGTCTCCAGGGATGACGAGAGCTCGCACTTCGCCTTCTCCGCAGCCTCCTTCAGTCGCTGGAGGGCCATGTTGTCGGCGCGCAGGTCGACCCCGTACTCATTCTTGAACTCGTCGGCGATCCAATTGACGAGGACCTCGTCGAAGTCGTCTCCGCCTAGATGGGTGTCGCCATTCGTGCTGAGGACCTCGAACGTCTTGCCCGTACCCTCATCGTCGCCGGCTTCCACGTCGAGAATCGAGATATCGAACGTACCGCCACCGAGGTCGAAGACCGCGATCTTCCCGCTCTTGCTCTTCTCGAGGCCGTAGGCCAACGCGGCCGCCGTCGGCTCGTTGATGATGCGCACGACTTCCAGCCCGGCAATCGTGCCGGCGTCCTTCGTCGCTTGACGCTGACTGTCATTGAAGTAGGCGGGCACGGTGATGACGGCCTTCTCGACCTTCTCGCCCAGGTAGCTCTCGGCGATCGTCTTCAGGTGCCTCAAAATCTTCGCGGAGATCTCCGGAGGCGTGTACTGCTTCCCGTTGATCTCGACCTTCACGAGTTCGTCGCCGCTCCCGACGATTTTATAGGGGACGATCTTCTCCTCGTCGCCCACTTCACTGTGGCGGCGTCCCATGAATCGCTTGATCGAAAAGACGGTGTTCCGAGGGTTGGTCACGGCCTGACGTTTGGCGTTCAACCCGACGAGTTCTTCGCCGGAACTCGTGAAGGCCACGACGGAGGGCGTCGTCCGGTTGCCCTGTTCGTTTTGGATGACGGTCGCCTTGCCGGCTTCCACCACCGCCACCACCGAATTCGTCGTCCCGAGATCGATACCGATGATCTTGGACATTGTGTGTTCTCCTTTCAGTCCCGCGGATTGGGGATCGTTCCGCGTCCCATGGCGCAAATCGAGGACCAAAGAATCCCCCCGTCGGATTTTCCGTAACCTAAGGGTATCACAGTGCTTGAGATCCCGCGCCGTCAGATGCACATCGCTGCCAAAGTGTCAGCGATCCGGGACATCGCCACGGGATCTGCCACATTGGCACAACGTTCTGCGCGGCAACCCGGGGTCTCAAGGATTGATCCCGTACTCCTTGAGCTTGCGATACAACGTGCGTTCGGAGATCCCCAAAGCCCCCGCCACCTTGGCCCGATTCCCCTCGAACCTGTCCAGGTAGTGGCGGATCATGTACTCCTCGATCTTGGAAAGCGAGAGGCCCTCGAGCGTCTCCATCGTGACAAGGGCATGGGATCGGGCGGACGCGCCCAGAATCTCGTCGGGCAGGTCATCCGGCGTCAGCATCCCCTCTCCCGCCATGAGGACCATGTTGGTGATCACATTCTTGAGCTGGCGAATGTTGCCCGGCCACTCGTAGGCCATGAGGCGGCCCATGCATTCCTCGGTGAAACCCTTCACCTGGGTTCCCAGGCTACGATTGCCCTCCTGGAGAAAGTGATTCGACAAGAGAGGGATGTCCTCGCGACGATCCTTCAGGTCCGGGACGTGGATTTGTACGCCGCGAAGACGGTAGAAGAGGTCCTCCCGGAAATTCCCCTTGGCGATCTCGGCCTCCGGGTTCCGGTTGGTCGCGGCGAGAATCCGCACGTTCACGTGCTTGGCCTCATTGGCCCCCACGGGGACGATCTCTCCCTGCTCGAGAACACGCAGCAGCTTGACCTGCATCCCCACCGACATCTCGCCGATTTCGTCCAGAAACAAGGTGCCCTCGTTGGCGTATTCGATGCGGCCCTCGCGGGTCTTCTCGGCTCCCGTGAATGCGCCCTTGACGTGGCCGAAAAGTTCACTCTCGATGGTGGATTCCGGAAGCGCGCCGCAGTTCAAGGCGACGAACGGTTTGTCGCGCCGTGGCGACATGCGGTGGATCGCTCGCGCGATGAGTTCCTTCCCCGTCCCATTGGAACCCGTGATCAAGACCGCCACGGGCGTCGGCGCGACCTTTCTGACGACGTCGAGGATGCGACGCAGGGCCTTCGAGCGTCCGATGATCTCGGGAAAGTCCGGATCGGCCTCGGAGGATTCCGCATGCCTTTCGCCAGTGGCCCGTTCGCGGGGATCACGTTCTCCCCGGATGCGACGGGCCACCTCGCCGACTTTCTCCCGCACTTCCGCCAACTCCAGTGGCTTCGTGAGATAGTTGGCGGCTCCCTCCTTGATGGCCTTGACGGCTTGATCGACGCTTCCTTGACCGGAAACGAGAATCACCTCCGTTCCCGGGTGGCTTGCTTTCGCCTCCCTCAGCACGTCCATCCCGTCCACGGGATGCATCACGAGATCGGTGACGACGATGTCGAAGGGCTGAACCGAGAGCGTCATCAAGCCTCTCTCACCGGACGTCGCCGTCGTGACGTCGAAGCCCTCGCCTTCGAGGATCTCCGCCAACGTCGCCGCATGGTTCGGCTCGTCGTCGATGACGAGAACCGAGACCGGGGGCTTAGGACCCCTCATCGGCCGCTCCTCCCGATTTCACGGGGAATCCCATGCCGATCCGGGTGCCGACCCCGGGGCTGCTGTCGCACGTCACGATCCCGCCATGGCGTTCAACGATTCGGCGCACCATCGGCAGGCCGAGTCCAGTCCCCCGTTGCTTGGTGGAGAAGTAGACGGCGAAAGCTCGCTTCAAGGTCTCCTCGTCCATCCCCACCCCCGTGTCGATCACCTCGACCACTGCGTAGTCCTTCTCGCGACGCGTCGAAACGGTCAAGGTACCTGGTGCTTCCTCCATGGCGTCGCGAGCGTTGACGAGCAGATTCAACAGGGCTTGGCGCACGAGGTTCTCGTCCAGGGGAATGCGCGGGAGATTCCGATCGAATTGGCTGGCCACGCCGACCCCGCGCCGTGTCAGATCCTCGCTCTCGAATTCGAGAACGTCGGCGACGATATCGTTCAGATCCTTCTCTCGCAGGTCAAGGGGCGCGTTGGAGACCAACCTCTGGAAGTCGGTCAGCATCGTTTGCAGCCGTTCGACTTCGCCCAGCAGCATATCCACTTTCTTGACGGCTCTCTCCGACTGCGGCGTGTGGCCCACGCTCTGCTGTTCTCTCAGCAACTGGAGGTTGAGATTGATCGTCGAAAGGGGGTTTTTGAGTTCGTGGGCGAGGCCTCCGAGCAGCGCGCTCCAATCCGTCAGCGGCTTCTCCATGGATTCCTCATTCATCACCGGCGAGTAACACGGAACACGCCAACCCTTCAAATCCTTCCTGCCCGATGGGAGGATTCTGACCGCTCCTCGTGGTATCGTCCATGCCCATGGGGCAACCGATCGAATTCGACACCTCGCAGATGCAGAGCATCGCGGACGCGGTGGCTCGACACCTGGAACGCGACGACGTGGTTCTTCTCCCCACGGAGACCGTCTACGGGCTCTTCGTCCGGAGCGGCTCGCCACGCGCCCGGGAGCGTCTCTTCAGCCTCAAAGGGCGCCCCAGCTCGAAGGCCGTTGCCGAATATGTCGCCGACGTGGAAGACGCGGAGCAGCGATTCGGACCTCTCCCGCCCCAAGCCATACGACTCGGCAACGCGTTGTGGCCAGGCCCGCTCACCCTCGTCGTGCAGGGTGACCCCTCTTTGGGATTGCGATGTGCTCGTCACCCCCTTCTGGAGGAGGTTCTGGCCCGCGTACCCAAAGGCATCGTCGGTACGAGCGCCAACCTCACCGGCGAACCGGCCCCTGGATCCGTGCAATGCGTCTCCCCCGGACTTCTGGGCGGGGTCGATTTGGCGATCTCCGACGATGCCGCCGTCACCGGGTCGGCTTCGACCGTCCTCGGGCTCCGCCCAGGGGCCCCGGAGATTCCACCGTGCTCTCGCCCGGTGGAATGGGTGCGCTCGGGCGCGGTGACTCGCGAGGACGTGGCGCCCCTCCTCCTTCCGCGGCTGACTTTCGTGTGCACGGGCAACACCTGCCGATCACCCATGGCTCGGGCCATCGCAGAAGAGATCTGGCCCGAGGAGGCCCTCGGGGCCGTCGATTTCCGATCGTGCGGCCTCTCCTGCGGGGAGGGCGAGCCGGCCAGCGAAGGGGCCTTGGGCGTGGCAAAGAAGTTCGGTTGGGATCTTTCGGCGCACGGTTCACAGCCCGCCAGCCCCGTGGACCTGTTGGGTTCCGACGTCATCTTGGTGATGACGGAGTCCCATCGTCGTCACATTCTCAGCGCTCTGCCCCGACTTGCTCCCCGCATCTTCGTGTTGGGAGCCCCCGAAGGGATCCCGGACCCGTTTGGCGGGTCTTCGGAGGTTTACGAGCAATGCGCGAGGTCGCTGAAGCGTTCCATCGGAAGACTCATCAAGGAGTGGATGCCATGAAGATTGCGATCGGCAACGACCACGCGGCCTTGGAGGTCAGATCCCTGGTCACCCGTGTCCTTCGAGATCTCGGGCACGAAGCCGTGGACTTCGGAACCAGCGAGGCTCACTCCGTGGACTACCCGGACTTCGCCCTTCCCGTGGCGCTGGCCGTACGACGAGGGGACGCGGACCTGGGGATTCTCGTTTGCGGCACCGGCATCGGCATGTCGATCGCGGCCAACAAGGTCGGCGGCATCCGTGCGGCGCTGTGCCATTCGGAAGTGACGGCTCGGATGGCGCGCCGGCATAACGATGCGCAGATCCTTTGCCTCGGTGCGCGTGTCCTCGATGAGAAAACGATGGAGACCTGTATTCGCACCTTCCTTTCGACCGCTTTCGAAGGCGGTCGACATGCCAGGCGTGTCGCGAAGATGATGGCGATCGAGGGCACGTGAAAACGGCCGAAGGTCGGAGTTAAAAAAAAGGGCTTTGAGCTCGAGAGGGCGGTTGGGGAGGGATCTCCGAGACTCAAAGTCCTTTGTTGACGGCCGACTCGGTGGGAGCCGACCTGATGTTCTGGGCTCGCGGGTCGAGTGGGAGAACTCGACCGCATGCGAG
>Ga0256841_1003001_pt1 | contig 12915 bp, 12 predicted proteins | sample 356308metaG_FD_185971 | JGI IMG/M metagenome (GOLD analysis project Ga0256841, IMG submission 185971) | Hydrothermal vent microbial communities from Mid Atlantic Ridge, Atlantic Ocean - 356-308 | ecosystem: Environmental > Aquatic > Marine > Hydrothermal vents | place: Atlantic Ocean: Mid...
GCGCACCCGGTCGGGCGGGGCGGTGCCGCGGGTGGCCCGCATCACCTGACCCAAAAGGGCGTTGATCGCTTTCGTCTTCCCGGCCCGGATTTGCTCGACCACCTGGGGGTTCTCGGCGATCACCTTGGCGACCAGCTCCCGGAGGGCCCCCTCGTCGGTGACCGCCTTGAGCCCCTTCTCCTCGACCAGCCGCTCGGGGTCCGCCCCCGCCATCACCTCGGGGAGGATCTCCTTGGCCACCCGTCCGGTGATGGTGCCGCCCTCCACCAGCCGGACCAGCTTGGCCAGGTTCGCCGGGGTCAGCCCGGTCTCCCCGATCGCCACCCCCCGCTGGGTGAGGTAGCCCCTGACGTCGGCGTTCAGCCAGTTGGCGAGCTTCTGGGGGTCGGCGCCGCTCTTCATGGCCTCGTCGAAGAAGGGGGCGAGCTCGAGGTCGTAGGCCAGGATCTCGGCGTCGTAGGCCCGGACCCCGGCCTCGACGTAGCGCTGGGCCCGCTGGTCGGGGAGCTCGGGGAGGCGGGCGCGGAGCGCGTCGAGCCAGGCCTTCTCGACCCGGAAGGGGGGCAGGTCGGGCTCGGGGAAGTAGCGGTAGTCGGACTCGGTCTCCTTGGTCCGCATCACGAAGGTCTTGCCGCCCCCCTCGTCGAAGCCCAGGGTGGCCTGGACGACCCGCCCGCCGGTGCGGAGGATCCGCTCCTGGCGCCGGATCTCGTACTCCAGCGCCCGCTGCACGCTCTTAAAGGAGTTCAGGTTCTTGATCTCGACCTTGGTCCCGAGTTCGCCGTCCTCACGCCGCAGGGAGACGTTGACGTCGGCCCGCATCTTGCCCTCCTCGGGGCTGGCGTCGGAGACCCCCAGCGCCCGGGCGATCGCCTGCAGGCGGACCAGGAACTCGCGGGCCTCCTCGGGGCTCTCGATCTCGGGCTCGGTGACCAGCTCGACCAGGGGGGCGCCGGCCCGGTTGAGGTCGACCAGGGTGCGGTCGCCGTCGGGGTGGAGGCTCTTGCCGGCGTCCTCCTCGAGGTGGATCCGCTTGATCCCGATCCTCCGGCCGCCGACCTCGAGGAACCCCCCGCTCCCGATCGGCCGGTCGTACTGGCTGATCTGGTAGTTCTTGGGGAGGTCGGGGTAGAAGTAGTTCTTGCGGTGGAACTGGGTCAGCGGGGGAATCTCGGCGTGGAGGGCGAGGGCCAGCATCAGGCCCTTCTCCACCGCCTCCCGGTTGACGGTCGGCAGGCTCCCCGGCAACCCCAGGCAGACCGGGCAGACGTGGGTGTTGGGGGGGTCGCCGTAGGCCAGGGTGCAGCCGCAGAACATCTTGGTGCGGGTCTTGAGGTGGAGGTGGACCTCGAGGCCGATCACCGGCGCGTACATACGGCGGCATTATACGGGCCCAAAAAAGAACCGGCCGCGTTCGCGGCCTCTCTAGTTTCCATATTACCGGGTTATGCGCTATGCGTCAAGGCTATGCAGGGGTGGGCCCGGCGACGGGGCGCGCACCCCCGGTCCCCGGGCCTCACTCGGGCTCGAAAAACCGCCACACCCGCCCCTCCAGGCCCACCAGGTAGACCCCCTCGGGGGTCGGCAGCGGCGGCGACTGGAGCTCGCCAAGCCCCGAGGCCTGGTAGCGAAGGGCGCCGCTGCGCGCGTCGAAGGCGAAAAACCGCCCGGCCTCGCTGGCGACGTAGAGGACGCCGGCGGCCAGCGAGAGCCCGGCGGTGACCCGGCCGACCTCGGCCGACCAGACCTCGTCGCCCTTCTTCAGGTCGACGGCGTAGAGGACCCCGTTCCACCCGGCCAGGAAGGCGAGGCCGTAGCCCACCGCCGGGCTGGCCCAGAGCTCGCCCTCGAGGTCGAAGGTCCAGAGCGTCTCCCGGGAGGCCGGGTCGAAGGCGTGGACCTCGCCGGGCCAGGTGGGCAGGAGCACCACCCCCTCGGCGGCCGGGAGGTGGACGTGGATCGGGCCGGCCTCGACCTTGTAGCGGAGCTTCCCGCTCACCGGGTCGAGGACGTAGACCCAGCCCGACTCGCTGGCCACCCAGAGCAGCCCGCGGTAGAGGGTCGCCCCCGAGGAGAGGTGCCCCTCGGCCTCGAAGGCCCAGGCCAGGCGCTCCCCTTCCAGGGCGTAGAGCCGGCCGTCCCGGCTGGGCACGAAGACCCGTCCGCCGGCCTCCAGCAGGCTGCCGGTGATCTCGGCCCGGGCGGCGTGGACCCGGCGCCCCTCGCGGTAGACCCCGCCGTCCCAACCGGCGTAGTAGAGGCCACCGGCGAAGAGGGCGGGGGCGGTGACCTCGTCCTCGGCGGGGAGGTAGCGCACCGTCCCCCCCGGTTCGACCACCGCCAGCCCCCGCCGCCCCGCCCCGATCGCCAGCCGCCCCCCCTCCCCTACCGGCTCGGCGGGCCAGGCGACCTCCCCCTCCAGCCGGGCCACCTCCTCCCGCGCCAGGGCCTCGGGGGCCAAGGGGCCCTCGGGGTAGTGGCCGCTCCGGCTGGCCCCGCCCCGGGCGGCGCGGTAGGCCCGGGCCTCGAGCTCGCGGGCCAGCCGGCGCAGCCGGCGCCGGGCCAGGCGGGCGGACTTGGGCCGTTCCTCAGGGCGCTTGGCCAAGAGGTCGAGGACGAAGCGGGAGAGGCCGGGAAAGACCGCCGGGTTCCTGGCCTCGGGGGGCTCCGGGGCCTGGTAGACGTGCTTGTAGAGGATCGCCTGGTCGTGCTCGCCGCCAAACGGCGGCGCCCCCACCAGGGCCCGGTAGAGCACGGCGCCGAAGGAGTAGAGGTCGACGGCGGGGGTGAGCTCGCCGCCGGTGGCCTGCTCGGGGGCCATGTAGAGGGGGGTGCCCAGGGTGTAGCCGGTGCGGGTGAGGCCGGGCTCGGCCCCCTCGAGGTAGGCGAGGCCGAAGTCCATCACCTTGGCGTGGCCCTCGGGGGTGGTGAGGATGTTGGCGGGGGTGAGGTCGCGGTGGATCACCCCCTTTTGGTGGAGGTAGGCGAGGGTGTCGAGGACCTCGAGGGCGGCGGCCAGCAGCCGGCGCCCCTCGACCCCCTCCTCGAAGGGGCCCAGCCGGTCGAAGGGGCCGCCCTCGACCAGCTCCATCACGAAGTAGAGGCGCCCCTCCTCCTCGCCGAGGTCGTAGATCGGCACCACCCCGGGGTGGGAGAGCCGGGCGAGGGCCTGGATCTCGCGGGCGAACCGGGCCCGGTCGGCCGGGCGCACGTGGGAAAAGAGCAGCTTCACCGCCACCGGCCGGTCCAGCCGTTCGTCCAGGGCCCGCCAGACCTCGGCCATCCCCCCCTGGCCGAGCGGCGCCTGCAGGCGGTAGCGCCCGCCGATCCGCTTCACCGGGCCCATTCTGACACGGGCCTACTCGCCGGTTTCCTCTTCCTCTTTAAGGGCCTGGAGCAGGGCGTCGACCTCGAGGCGGCCCTCCTCGAGCTCGCGGGCGATCTTCTCGATCGCCAGGCGGACCACCTCGGACTTGGAGACCAGCCGCTCGGGGCTGGAGAGCTCGTAGGCCGCCTTGGTCAAGAGGGCGTCCTGCTCGTCCGAGATCACCACCTGCAAGCGTTTTTTCTCCTTCTTCGGCATGCCGCCTCCGGCCCTCCTATTGTACAAGGTGCGCCATTTGTTGACAATGCGCCCGAAAAGGGGCATAATGCTCTTGCGCACGTTGTGTATGATGCACAACATGCTCAAAAGGGGGCCGAAGGTGAGCGCGCCGCTGATTATAAAGGGAGGAACGCCGTTATCCGGTGAGGTGCGGGTGAGCCCGGCCAAGAACGCGGTGCTGCCGATCCTGGCCGCCAGCCTCCTCACCCCCGAGCCGGTGGAGCTGGTCGAGGTGCCCCGGCTCCGCGACATCGAGGTCATGCTCGAGCTCCTCGCCCACCTGGGCACCCGCTACGCCTGGGAGGGCCGGCGCCTCTACCTCGAGACCCCCGAGATCCTCCGCACCGACGCCCCCTACGAGCTGGTGGCCAAGATGCGGGCCAGCTTCATCGTGCTGGGGGCGCTCCTGGCCCGGGCCGGCGAGGGCAGCGTCTCGCTGCCCGGCGGCTGCGCCTTCGGGCCCCGCCCGGTCGACCAGCACGTCAAGGCGCTCCGGAAGATCGGGGCCCGGGTCGAGGAGGAGGGCGGCCGCTTCCGGGCCGAGCGGGTGCGCCCCTTCCGGGGTCGGGTGGTGTTCGACGTGCCCACCGTCGGCGGCACCGAGCAGGTCCTCCTGGCCGCCGCCTTGGGGGAGGCCGAGGTCACCCTGGTCAACGCCGCCCAGGAGCCCGAGATCGCCGACCTGGCCGCGTTCCTCGCCCGCATGGGGGTGGGCATCGAGGGGGCCGGCACCAGCCGGATCCGCGTCCGGGGGGCCCGCCGCCTCTCGGGGGTGCGCGACTACCGGGTGATCCCCGACCGCATCGAGGCCGGCACCTACCTGCTGGCGGCCGCCGCCACCCGGGGGCGGGTCCGGCTGGTCGGGGTCGAGGCCGGCCACCTCGACGCCCTGCTCGACAAGCTGGTCGAGGCCGGCCACCGCGTCTGGGTCGAGGGCGACCGGATCGAGTTCCAGGCCACCCCCGAGCCCCGTCCGTTCAACCTCGAGGCCCGCGAGTACCCCGGCTTCCCCACCGACCTGCAGCCGATCGCCGGCGCCTACCTGGCCACCGTGCCGGGCACCAGCCTGGTCTCCGACCGGGTCTACCCCGAGCGGTTCACCCACGCCGCCGAGCTCGCCCGGATGGGGGCCGAGCTGGCGCTCAAGGAACGCACCCTGGCGATCACCGGCCGGCCGCTTTTTGGCGCCGAGGTGCGGGCCCTCGACATCCGGGCCGGGGGGGCGCTGGTGGTCGCCGCTCTGGCCGCCGGGGGCGAGACCCGGATCGAGGGAACCGAGCACCTGGAGCGGGGCTACGAGGACCTCGAGGCCAAGCTGCGGGGGCTCGGGGCCGAGCTGGGCCGGGCCGAGCTCCGCCTCGAGGAGGCCGCCGACTAACCCCGCCGGGGCGGCAACGCCCCCAGCACCTCCACCGTCCGGGCCGCCGCCCGGGCGGCTTCCTCCAGCGCCGCCCGGGCGATCTCCGGCTCCGGCGGGCGGCCGGGGACCAGCGCCCCCCGCCGGTCGAGCCCGGCCACCAGGGCGGCGAAGAAGGCGTCGCCGGCCCCGGTGGGGTCGCGGACCCGGGCGGGGACGGCGGGCACCTCGATCCGCGTTTCCCCTAGAAAGGCCACCGCCCCCCGGTCCCCGCGGGTTAGCACCACCAGCGGGGTTCGCCGGGCCAGGCGTCGGGCGAGGCCCTCGGGATCGCCGAAAAGCCACGCGGCGTCCTCCTCCGAAAGCTTGACCAGGTCGGCGAAGGCGGCCAGGCGGAGAAACCGGGTTCGGAAGTCCTCGGGGGTGAGGCCGGGGCGAACGTTGGGGTCGAGCGCCCGGTAGCCTTCGGCCGGCCAGCCCACCCGACCGAGCTGCAGCGCGAGCGAACCGAGCAGGTAGGCCCGGGCCGGGGGCAGGGGAATCGGGGCCATGAGCGCCGTCCCCCGGTGGTAGAAGCGAAAGCGCCCCCCCTCGACCAGGGCGATCGGGGTGGGGGCCTGGCTCCGCTCCCCTAAAAAGGCCACCCCGTCCTCGGCCAGGCCGCCGAGCAAGCGCTCCCCGAAGCCGTCGCTGGAGAGCACCCCGGAAAAGCCCGCCCGGACGCCGAACCGGGCGAGCCCCCGGGCCCAGTTGTAGGGGGCGCCGCCGGGCCGGGGGCGAAAGCCCCCGGCCCCGGGAAAGCAGTCGACGAGGGCCTCGCCGGCGGCCAGGATCATCCCTTCACCGCCCCGGCGGTGAGCCCGGCGATGATCCGCTGCTGGAAGACCAGGACCAGGACGATCAGGGGCACGGTGACGATCACGCTGGCGGCCATGATCTGGGCCCAGGGAAGCTCGTACTGGCTGGCCCCGCTGAAGAAGGCGATCGCCACCGGAACGGTGCGGGCCCGGTCGTCGACGGTGAAGGTGAGGGCGAAGAGGAACTCGTTCCAGGCCCCGATGAAGGCCAGCAGCCCGGAGGTCACCAGCCCCGGCGCCATCAGCGGCAGCAGGACCTTAAAGAGCGTCTGCAGGGGGGTGGCGCCGTCGACGTAGGCGGCCTCCTCCAGCTCCAGGGGGATCTCGCGGACGAAGCTGGTCAGCACCCAGACGGTAAAGGGCAGGGTGAAGATCATGTAGGAGAAGATCAGCGCCCACCAGGTGTTGTAGAGCCCCAGCGTCTTAATGAGCACGTACATCCCCCCGAGGACGCTGATCTGGGGGAACATCGAGACCGAGAGGATGGCGTAGTAGACCGGCCGCTTGCCAAAAAAGCGGAACCGCCCCAGGGCGTAGGCGGCGAAGCTCCCGACCAGGAGCGAGATCAGCGTGGTGGTGCCGGCGACGATCGCGGAGTTGAGGAGGTTGCGGCCGAAGGGTTGCATGGTGAAGACGTCGAGGTAGTTCTGCCACCGCGGGTGGGTGGGCCAGTAGGTCACCGGGGTTTGGAAGAGCTCCTGGGGGCTTTTGAGCGAGCTCACGATCGCCCAGTAGAAGGGGAAGACCAGGTAGACGAAGACCACCAGGATGAGCAGGTAGAAGGCCAGGGCGCCGAGGGCGCGCGGCAGGCGGGTTCGCATCAGTCCACCTCCACCCGGAGGACGCTCAGGTACAGCGCCACGAAGAGCGCGATGATGAAGAAGATGCCGGTGGAGAGCGCCGATCCGTAGCCGAGGTCGCCGAAGTCCACCAGCTGCTGGCGGGCGTAGACCGACATGCTCATGGTCGAGGGGTTGACCCCGCTCATCACGTAGATCACGTCGAAGACCCGGAGGGCGTCGAGGGTGCGGAAGATCAGGGCGACCAGCAGGGCGGGGACCAAGAGGGGCAGGGTAATGAACCAAAACTGCTGCACCCCGCTGGCCCCGTCGACCCGGGCGGCCTCGTAGAGCTCCTCAGGGATCGACTGCAGCCCGGCGAGGAGCAAAAGGGCCATGAACGGGGTGGTCTTCCAGACGTCCACCGCGATAATCGCCGGCAGCACCAGGTGGGGGTCGGCCAGCCAGGCCACCGGTTTTGCGATCAGGTGGACCCTGAGGAGCAGGTCGTTGATCACCCCGTAGACGTCGTTGTACATCCAGCGCCACATCTGGGCGCTGACCACGGTGGGGATCGCCCAGGGGATCAGCATGGCGGTGCGCATCATTCCCCTCAGGGGGAACTTGGCGTTGACCAAGAGGGCGACCCCCAGCCCCAGGACGGTCTCCAGGCTGACCGAGGCCACCGTGAAGATCACCGTGTTCTTGACGCTCGTCCACCAGTAGAGGTCCTGCACCATGTAGGCGTAGTTGGCGAGCCCCACCCACTCGGGCCGCAGGGGGTAGTCGAGCAGGTTGGCGCGGAAGAGCGAGAGCTGGAAGGTGCGAAAGAGCGGGTAGGCGGCAACCGCCAGGAGGATCAGGACCGAGGGGGCCATGAACGCCCAGGCGATCCGGGCCCGCCGCGCCGAAAGCGAGAGTCGTCGTGCCATCCCCTTCTCCCAAAGGGCCCCAGCGCGCGGCGCTGGGGCCCCTCACCGGCAGGAGGTGCGCCTTACCAGCCGGAGCCCTTGATCCGCTTGAGCTGCCGCTCGAGCTGCGAAAGGGCCATCTCGGTGCTGGCCTTGCCCTCGAGCACCGAGTGCACCGCGGTCCAGAACGCCGAGGAGACCTGGTTGTACTTCTTCTTGGTCTGGGCGCTGGGCCGCGGCACCGCGTTCACGAAGACGTCGTAGAGCCGGCCCATGAAGGGGGCGGCGGAGAGGACGTCGGGGTCCTGGTAGAGGGCCGGCCGGGTGGGCAGGTAGGTGCCGTAGATCGCCCGGCGCTTTTGCTCGTTAAAGCCGGTGAGGTAGAGGACCAGGCTCACCGCCTCCTTCTTGTGCTTGGAAAACCGGCTCACCGCCAGCTGCCAGCCGCCCAGGGTGGCGGCGTGGCGGCCGTCCGGGGTGCTGGCCTTGGGCAGCACGGTGACGTCGAACTTGCCCTTAATCGGGCTGTCGGCGCTGTTGCCCAGGGCGTAGGCGTAGGGCCAGTTGCGCATGAAGGCGGCGTTGCCTGCCTGCCAGACCCCGCGGGCGTCCTCCTCCATGTAGGCGAGCACCCCCGGCGGGCTGATCGTGTTCACCCAGGACTTGGCCATCTTGAGCGCGGCCGCCGCCTTGGGGTTGTTCACCGTGATGTTCCCCTGGGCGTCGACGATGGTGCCGCCGCCGTAGGAGTAGATCCACTCCAGGGCGTCGCAGGTGAGGCCCTCGTAGGGCGCCCCCTGCCAGACGAAGCCCCAGAACTTGGGGTTTTCCTTCCGCTCGCCGGCCTGGATCTTGGCGGCCATCGCCTTGAGCTCGTCCCAGGTCTTGGGCGGAGCGGTGTAGCCGTACTTCTTCAAGAGGTCGGTGCGGTAGTAGAGGATGCCGGCGTCGGTGAACCAGGGCAGGCCGACCAGCCGGCCGTCCACGGTGTTGGCCTTGATCAGGGCGGGGAAGAACTCGGACTTCACCTTGGGGTCGATGTACTGGTTCAGATCGACGAAGAACTCCCCGAGAATGCCGGGCCAGATCACGTCGATCATGTAGACGTCGACCTCCGAGCTGCCGGCGGCGAGCTGCTGCTGGTAGAGCGCGAGCCGATCGGTGGTCGACTTGGGCGAGGCCAGCACCCGGACCTGGTTGCCGGTCTGCTTGGCCCAGGCCTCGGCCCCCTCCTTGCAGAAGTTGTACCCCTTGCCCACCGAACCGCAGGAGATCGTGACCGTGACCCCCTTGGCGGCCGCCGGGACCCCCATCGCGAGGAGACCCACCGCGGCCAACGCCACCTTCAACCAGCCGGGTCGTTTCATCCACCTCACCTCCTTTTCCTACGTCTTCGATTGTAGCACCGTGGGGGTCACTCGAGGACCCTGAGGAAGGCCCGGGCCAGGGCGAGGAGGGCGGCGTCGGTGTCCCAGCGGTCCTTCCTGCGCTCACCGGCGGGGTTCGACACCGCCCGGAGCTCGGCCCAGGGGAGGCGGTACCAAAGCGCCACCTGGGCGAGGGCCGCCCCCTCCATGTTCTCCCCCGCCGCCGACCACCGCCGCCGGCGCTCGTGGGCCTCCTCCAGGCTCTCGGCCACCCGGTCGGCGGTGAGCAGGGGGACCGGCCGGAGCCCCAGCCGCTCGGCGAGCCTCCGGGTGAGGTCGGGGTCGGCGGGGAAGCGGTTGTAGTAGCGTCGGCCGCCGACCTCGAGGGCGGGAAACCCCAGCGCCCGCATGCCGAAGCGGGTGCCGAGGTCGGCCTGGACCTCCTCGCTGGCGAGCACCAGGTCGCCGAGCCGCAGCCCGGTGCCGGGGTAGGCCCCGGCCAGGCCGAAGAGCAGGACCCCCCGGACCTCCGGGTGGGCCTCGAGGTAGGCGGCCAGGGTCATGGCGGCGTTCACCTTGCCGACCCCGAGCTCCAGCCAGCGCCAGCCCGGGCCCACCAACCCCCGCCGACCGCGGAAGGCGAAGGCCTCCTCCGCCCGCGACTCCAGGAAGCCGGCCTCGAAGGCGGTGGGGCTGACCAGCAGGGTCATCCCGGCCCCTCCCCGACCGGCGGGTAGGGCCGGCCCTCGACCCGGAGCCGCCGGGCCTCCTCAGGGTAGGCCCACTCGAAGAGGACCCGGCGGTAGGTGGCGGGGTCCAGCCGCACCCGGTCGTAGAGCCCGGCGGCGAGCCGCTGACGCTGGGCCTCGAAGAGGATCACCGCCGCCGCCACGCTGACGTTCAGGCTCTGGGCCATCCCCAGCATCGGGATCACGATCTCGGCGTCGGCCAGCCGGGCGGCCTCCCCGCTCACCCCCCACTTCTCGCTGCCCAGCACCACCGCCGCGGGACGGGTGTAGTCGACCTCGCGGTAGTCGACGGCGGACGGGGAGAGCCGGGTGGCGTAGACGGCGAACCCCCGGTCCTTGAGGTGGGCGATCGCCGACCCGACGTCGGGGTGGACCCGGAGGTAGACCCACTTGGCCACCCCCGCCGAGCTCCTGTGGTGGGTGGGGACGCCGCCGGTGGGGTGCACGGCGTGGGCCTCGAGGACCCCCACCGCGTCGGCACTCCGGAGGATCGCCGAGAAGTTGTGGGGCTTGGAGACGTTCTCCATCAGGACGGTGAGGTCGGGCTGGCGCCGGTCGAGCACCGCGCGGATCCGGGCCAGGCGCTCGGGGGTCGGCATCGGGGCTGATTGTACCGGGAAACAAATGTCCCGCCCGCCGGGGGCTAACCTGGAAGCCGAGGAGGAAAAGCATGCGCGGTCGCTGGACGTTGGCCCTCTTGGCGCTTGGGCTCGCCGCCTGCGCGCCCAGGCTCGAGGTCGCGGTGCCCACCCCAGAGGTGACCCTGCCGGCCCCCGAGGTCCGGCCGGCGGTGCTCCCCGGCAACCCCCTGCCGTTTTCCGACGACTTCGAGGGCTACCCGGTGGGGGCGCTGTTGCCGCTCGCCAACCCCGGCGCCTACCGGCTCTGGATCCACCCCGGGGAGGAGCACAACGACATCGCCTACGTCGCCGAGGCGGTGGGGCCCCAGGGGAGGAGCGAGAAGGCGGCGGTGATCCGCTACCCCTGGGGCGGGGGCGGGGGGCTCGCCGCCCTGGTCACCGGCGCCGAGGACTGGAAGAACTACCGGGTGGAGGCGGTGTTCAAGGTTCAGGACGACCAGTGGTGGGTCTACGCCAACATCAACGGCAACGGCCGGCACGCCTACGTCCTCGAGGTCTACGGCCGGGACGCGAAGCTCTACAAGCAGATCGGCAAGGAGCGCACGGTGGTCGCCCGCCGCGAGATCTCCGGTCCCCGGGACGACGGCGGCTGGCACAAGCTGGTCGCCGAGTGCCGCCAGGACGGGGTGAGGATCGCGGTGGACGGGGAGGTCCTGGCCGACTACCGGGACACCGACCCGGCCTTCGCCCAGGGCGGCTTCGGGCTCCAGGCCAGCCGCTTCGGCCGCAAGTTCTGGATCAGCTCCTGGCGCTTTTCGCCGCTTGTCGGAGCCGGGCAATAAGGGGTCGGAGCCGCTCGGCCTTGAGCTTGAGGGCGGTCTTGTTGACCACCAGCCGGGCGGTGCTCCGAAGGATCACCTCCCGCTCCTCCAGGCCCGCCTTCCTCAGGGTGGTGCCGGTCTCGACCACGTCCACCACCGCGTCGGCGAGGCCGGTGACCGCCGCCAGCTCGACGTTGCCGTGGAGCTTGATCACGTCGGCGGCGAGGCCGCGGGCCCGCAGCCAGCGCTCGGTGATCCCGGGGTACTTGCTGGCCACCCGGCGGATCGGCCCGGCGTCCCCCGGCCGCCGGATCAGGCTGAGCCGGCAGGCCCCGAACCCCAGGTCCACCGGCTCGTAGAGGTCGCGGCCGGACTCCTCGAGGTTGTCCTTGCCGACCACCCCGAGGTCGGCGATCCCCAGCTCGACGTAGACCGGGACGTCGCCGTTTCGGAGCAGGATCAGGTCGGTCGCGTCGCCCCGGGCCCAGAGCTCGCGCTCGCCGGCGATCGTCGGCAGCTCCAGGCCGGCCGCCCGCAGCGCCTTGTGGCTGGCCTCGAAGAGCCGGCCCTTGGGGAGGGCCACGGTGAGCTTCACGCCGCCGCCTCCATCAGCCGCTCCAACCCCAGCGCGAACCCCGCCGCGAACGGCAGGAGCCCGCCGTCGTAGCGGCCGCCGCCGAGCAGGGGGAGGCCGAAGTCGGGGGTGTAGGCCCGGAAGGTGAGGCCGGTGTAGTAGTCGAACCGCCGGGCCATGCCGAAGTCGAAGATCATCGGAACCTCGGAAACCCGCCGGCGCACCTCGGCGAGCCAGGCGAGGTCGAGCTTGGCCCGCTCGGAAAGCGCCACCCGCTCGGCCTCGGCCAGCACCTCGGGGCCGCCGTAGAGGTCGGGGAGGGCGAGGATCGCCTGGCGCACCCGGCCGGTCACGCCGAAGCGATCGAGCAGGTCGGCCAACTCGGGGACCGCCTTCCTGTCCACCGCCCGCCGCAGGGCCTCGCAGTCCTCGGCCGGCAGGCGGGCGGCCTCGAGGAGGTCGTGGACGAACGAGGGGAGCCCCACCTCGATCACCGCCCGGCCCACCCCGGCGGCCTCGAGGGCCCGGTAGGCCAGGGCCAACAGCTCGGCGTCGGCCTCGGGGCTGGAGACCCCGACCAGCTCGACCCCCACCTGGGTGAACTCCCGCAGCCGGCCAACCTCGGCGGTGGCCTCCCGCAGCCAGAGCCGGCCGGCGTAGCGGTAGCGCCCCTCCCGCCGGGCCCGCCCCTCGGCCAGGAGGGCCTTGGCCAGGGCGGTGGTGAACTCGCTCCGCAGCATCAGCACCTCGCCGGTCTTGTCGACCAGCTTGAAGGCCCGGGCGTAGAGGGGGTGGGCGGGGTCCTGGGCCTCCAGCGCCGGCACCTCGACGGGGGCGTAGCCGGCCTCGTCGAAGAGCCGGGCCAGGGCGCCGAGCAGCGCCTCCCGCCGCCGCGCCTCCTCCCCCAGGTAGACCCGCGTCCCCTCCGGCCTCACGGGGAAAAGTATACGGGCAGGGGCTCGGCCCACCGAAGCCCTCCGGGCCCGACCTCGGTCCCCACCGCGTGGATCCGGAGCCCGGCCCGGGCGGCCTCCGCGAGGGCCCGGGCAAAGCGGGGGTCGTAGGGGCAGGGGCGAAACGCCCGTCCCCGGGGGTGGAGTACGGCGAAAAGCAGCACGCCCCCGGCCGAAAGGAGGGCCTTTAGGTGGCGCACCGCCCGGGCGCTCTTGGCGTCGGGGAAGCAGGCGACACCGTCCTCCACGTGGGTGGCCGACTTCATCTCCAGCGGCACCGCCCTTCCCCCGGCCTCGACCAGGGCGTCGAACCGCCCCCCGGGGTAGCCGGGCTGGGCCCGCAGGAAGCGGTAGCCGAGCCG
>Ga0256841_1003002_pt1 | contig 12913 bp, 10 predicted proteins | sample 356308metaG_FD_185971 | JGI IMG/M metagenome (GOLD analysis project Ga0256841, IMG submission 185971) | Hydrothermal vent microbial communities from Mid Atlantic Ridge, Atlantic Ocean - 356-308 | ecosystem: Environmental > Aquatic > Marine > Hydrothermal vents | place: Atlantic Ocean: Mid...
GATCCCGAGTTACCCGCCTGGTACATCCCTGCCTTGCAAAGCGTGTTTTTGGTGTCATTTGTATTGTTGGCTCCCTGGGTGGGGCCGGTGGCGGACCGCTATGCCAAGCCCCGGGTGTTGATTGGGGCGAATTTGTTGAAAGCGGCCGGCACGGCTTTGTTCATGATTGGGATCGAACCTTTGTTGGCTTATGCCGTTGTTGGGTTGGGGGCGGCGCTCTACAGCCCGGCGAAATACGGCATTTTGCCGGAACTGGTTCCGAGGGAGCGGTTGGTCAAGGCCAATAGCTGGATGGAAGGCTCCACCATTGTCGCTATCCTGACGGGAATGCTGGCGGGCGGCAAAATAGCCGATGTGTCCAGCCAGGCAGCGTTATGGTTGGTGCTGGTGCTTTTTATCCTGTCCGCCTTAATGATGTTCGGACTGCCCAAATTATTACCCACAAGCAAGCATGCTGTCGCGGCATGGCGGGATTTTTGGGAGAAATTCAGGATTTTTGTTGTGACACCCAGGGCCCGCTTTGCCTTGCTGGGAGCAAGCTTGTTTTGGGCAACGGCGGCGGTGCTGCGGGTCATCTTGGTGGTATGGGCGCCGGAAGCGTTGGCAATAGAAAGCGCCGGCGAGATTGCCGAGCTGACGTTGTTTCTGGCGTTGGGCATTATCGCTGGCGCGGTGTTGGTTCCCAAGTTGATTCCCTTGGAAAATTTACCCAGAGTGCGGTTGGCCGGTTATGCCATGAGCGTCTTGATTGCGTCGGAAGCGGTACTGACGGAGCTTTGGACCGCGCGGCTGGTGTTATTCGCCATTGGCATGAGCGGCGGCATTTTCATTGTTCCCATCAATGCCGCCTTGCAGCACCTCGGGCACCAAGGGATAGGTAGTGGCGGAGCGGTCGCTATCCAAAACGGGACGCAAAGTGCCGCCATGCTGGCGGCGGTGGGCATCTATACTTTTGTCGCCGCTTCCGGCGTCAGCGCCAGAGCCACGCTTGCCGTTTTGGGTGGCCTGGTTTTTCTGGCCACCCTTGGGGTTTCCCTTTTCCTCCGGCGGGTACAGCAATGAGGTATCGCCCCGGTTCTCAATATAATTTTGCGGTACTTCATAAATTTCTCGTAGCCGCTGCTTATATTCGTTGGTGATGGCATAAACATCCCGCCGCTGTCCGACGACCTTTGGGGTAATCAAGGCTATGAGTTCGGTTCGGTTGAAAGTTTTATTGGTGCTGCCGAACAACGGACCTATCAAGGGTAGTTTATGTAGTAGAGGGATGCCTTGTTTGCCCCGTTCCGTATTGTCTTTGATCAATCCCCCAAGAACCAGAGTATCACCACTTTGCACGGCGACCGTGCTTTTCATTTGCCGTTGACGGATCACCGGGTTATTGTTGATGCTTGCGCGTCCTACATCATCTACTTTTTGGTCGAGCTCCATAATGACCAATCCACCGGCATTGACCCGGGGTTTGATGGTGAGTAGGACGCCCGTATCCCGTTGCTGGAAGGAACGGGTCACCCCGCCCACGTTGGCTGCGCCGGTATTGGGGGCCACTTCTCCGGTGACCAGGGTCACCTGGTCGCCGACCTTGATACTGGCTTCGTGATTATTAAGGACCATGAGAGAAGGGGAAGAAACCACGTGAATTTTGTTGTCCTTGGCCAAGGCTTTAAACAAGACGCCCAGGTCTTGTGATTTGTTCATGAAAAGATACGAGAATCCTCCGGTGAAACTGGTAAGCAAGCCATTTTTGACTGCTTCTGTCAGGTTGACACCTTGTTGATTCTCTATGAGTCCCAATCGGCTGTGATTTTTGGGAAGTTTATTTTGGATGAACCATTCCACACCATAACGCAGTTCATCGGTCAAAGTGACCTCGAAAATGGTGGCATCAATCAGAACCTGAAGCGGGATCCTGTCCAATTGCTTGACCACCCTTTCGATCGCCCGGTAGTCTTCCTGGTCGGCAATGATAACCAGGGCGTTGTTAGGTTCATCGGCAATGATCCGGATAGCGCCGGAGGCCGGTGAGGAGGAAGAAGGGGTAGCCAGGCTGGGGGCCTTGGTTTTGGATTTGAGGGTTGCCTTTTTCTGGCCCGGGGCCAGTTTGGTTGGCGGGGTTTTGGCCCTACTCTTGCCGGTAAAAATCTGATTGAGGGTTTCGGCCAGTTTCACCGCATCCACGTTCTGCGCCCGGTAGACATGAACATCCCCCGAGGCCTCGGTAATGGTGCGGTCCAGGCGGGCGATCCAGGTTTCCGCCAATTTCAGGTATTCCGGTTGGGCGGTGATGATCATCAGGGCGTTCAAGCGTTTGAGGGGCAAAATTTTCAAAAGCCCGGTATCCTTGCCAATGGTGTTTTCACCCAGGGCTTTTTCCAAATCGCCTTTGAGTGTGTCTACATCCACGTTTTGGAGCGGAAAAAGCCCCACCGACATGCCCTTGAGAAAATTGACGTCAAAGGCGCGCACGGTTTCTTCCAGGTGTTTCAATTCCGCCGCGGAACCGGCCACCATAATCAAATTCCGGGCCGGGTCGCTGAATAACAGCCCCCTCGGCGGCATCAGAGGTTTGAGAATTTTTTCCATGGCAGACACGCCCACATAGCGCAGCGGGATGATCCGGATCTGGTAGCCGACGGGCAGATTGCGGTTTCCCGCAACGCCGATGGGTGCTCCCGCCGTCGCTTCCGTGGCAGGCCCAATCCAGTAGTAGCCATCGCGCATGACCAAGGCGAGCCCGTTCATGCGCAGGAGCATTTCCAGAGTGGGCAGAACTTCGTCTTTGCGCAAGGGGCGCGTGGTCTGCAAGGTGATTTTGCCGCCGGCCTTGGGGCTGAGGATGTAATTGTGTTTGAGGATATCGCCCAGGATGACTTTGGCTACTTCGCCCAAATCGGCATCGTCAAAATTTAAAGTGTATTGCCCTGCTTTGTTTGATACTACAGGCCTGGGAACCGGGCGGATGAATGCGGGTTTTGCGGTGTAAATCTCAGGTTTTTCCAGGCCAGCAGATTTTTGAGGTTCGGGCGGGGTGGTTTCTTCCGCTTCTTCAGGTGGGGGCTCCTGAATTTCCTTTATTTCCAGTGGAATTTTCTTGCCCAGATGGGGGCCGAGCAGTTCGCATGAAGATAGCCCCAGGGTAATGGCAATACAGAATGAAAGGCGCGTCACAGTTGTTTTCATTGAACAATTATCCCTATTTTGGTTGAGTGGGCGCGGGTTTCAATGGTGCAAAAGGATTGGTGATCGGTTTGACCCTCCGGGGGATTGGAGCCTTTGGCCTCTGGCGTTGGCGTGGTCTGCGTATTTTCGATTGCGGCCGGGGTTTGATGAGCTTGAGCGTATGTTTTTTTGCGCCTTGCGTCAAAACCACATGGTCGGGCGCCAGTTCCGCCAGCTCCCAGCCGTCCACGTTGTCGCCGGGTTTGAGGCGGCGGGTTTTGCCTTCTTTGTCGCGGATCAAAATGATTTTTCCCGCATTGGGGGTCTGAATAATGCCGGTAAGCTCTACTTTTGGCGGAGGACCGCTTTCTTGCACAGTGGCCTCGCCGGTTTTATCTTGTTCGGGAATGGGTTGGCGCCCCTCGACAAATAACGGATGGGTCACCATGGCTTGAAAACGGTCCAACGGCAGGGGGGGCGGTTCGGGTGCGGCTGGTGCCTGGGGCAAAGGATGGTTATTCGAGGTTGTTTCCGGCGCTGGTTCAAGGTTGGGAACTGACCGGCCAAGCAACCAATATTGGAGCGCGATGACCAATATCATTAGATTGCAGGCACCGATTAACAGCCCGGTGATCAAATTGCGTCGTGATCCATTCATGATTTTGGGGTTGCCATATATCCAAAGACTTCCATGTCAATATTCATTCGCTCGGTGGCCACCAATTTTCGGGTCTTGGGATCCCGGCGTTTGCGCACCGGCCGAATGTTCATGGTTTCCACCATGAGTAAAGGTTGACGGGTTTCAATGGCGTGCAGCACTTCGCGTAAAACTTCGGTGTTCCCAGACATGCGTATCCTTACCGCAATGCGGGTGAACTTGTCTTCTTCCCGAGGAGGAATAACCTGGGTACTGGTCAATTCACCTCCTGCCTGACGGATAATATTGCTTAAATATTTTTGCAGTTCAGCCGAGGCCAGCGCTGGTGTGTTTCCCTCCAGATAATGGCGGTTGCGTTGGTTCTGCTGTTGCAGGGTTTGGAGTTGTTGCTGCCACTGGGATTGTTGGGCGGCGGTTTTTTGTAATCGCTCAAGTTGGAATTGCAAATCCTCGATCGTTTCCCGGCCTTCCTTGAGCAGACGAAGATAAGGCGCTGCCAGAATAAAATATATGAGCAGGATTGGCAGTGCCGTCAAGGCAACCGCCAAGATACGCTGTTGAGCATCAGTGAGTGGCGTTTTTAGCAGCTTCATTGCTTACTTCCATGCTGATTCGGAAACGCTCCAGGCCGGTATTGCGGTCTTGAGTAATGGGAGAGATGAAATGCAGATTCTTCAAATAAGGGGAGTCCTCCAGTAATTCGATCAATTTTGAGGCTGCCGGCGAGCGGCCGTCAATTCTAAGTTGTCCCTTTTGATATTGAAAGCCCGTGAGCCAGGTATCTTTGGGAATCCTTTGGGAAAGGTCTTCTATCACCTGAATCAAGGCGGGTTTTGCCTGTTTCTTGGTGGCGGCAAAGCGGCTTTCCTCCTTAAGTTGCTCCACTTGTTGTTTAAGCTCGTTGGCTTGCTTTGCCTTGGTGCGGACTTGCGAGATTTGTTTTTCCAAATCGGCAATGACTTTTTTCTGGTGGAGGATGGGCAGTGCCAGGGCAGTCACGATGAGAGCAAGCAAAAGCGCCGTCAAAACACCGTTGATGATTTTTTGACGCCGGTTTTTAGTCACTTGCCATTGGGATGGCAGTAAATCGAAACCCAAGGGAACCGGCTGCTCACCTTCAAATTTAGCGACATCGACGGCATCTGGCTGGATATTCGCCGCACGCAGCAAGGAAATTTTGTCGTCAAGAAATTCCTTGCGGACCAGGACTACCTGTACCGTGATTTTTTTGCCTTGTGGCTGGCGGTTGATTAACCGCTCTGCAAAATAGACTTGTCCCGCTTCAAAAGGGGTTTGCTTGTCCAGTTCGAAAGCGACGACTTGATGCAAGTTTTCTTCCGCGGCAGCGGGAAGTTTCAGGGTCCGCAGCAGATATTGGCCGGGAGTCAAGAGTAAAATAGTAGGGATCTGATTCTGGGGCCCATTGCCATTGGAATCGGATTCCAGAGTAATTTTATCTAACTGTATTTCTCCGTCGGGAATGATTTCCCGGGTTTCGGAGAAATGCCAAGTTTGCACTTTTTCTGGTGCCGGAAAAGTGAGGTAACGGCGAGATTGTTGGGCAAATAACTTTTTAACAGAGGTGGGGACAAAGTACGATAGTTGCTGGGTCCACCAATGCCAGAAACGTTGCCAGGCTGGGGGTATCTGAAAATGGGGCAAACGGATAGCCATTAAAAAAATGAAAAATCTGTTCCTGAATGAAAGGGAAGATTGACAAACTCAATCAATCCCCCGGCCACTTGTGAGCGGCAGCCGACGGATGACGATAGATAGATAAATGCCCTGAATTGACTAAAACCCTTAAAATGATAGCAGCTATCGAAGGTTTTTTCTCGCTTTTGATCATAGTCATGCATGATGAATTCATAGGTTATTAAAGCTTTTTGGGGGGACAGATGGAAAACAAAAACAATAATCTCACGCTTTTTATCTTGCTGGCCATCATTGGTGCGGTTGTCCTGGGGGTACTGAGTCCCGCGATTGCCGTGAAATTTGAAATTGGTGGTGAAATATTCCTGCGGGCCTTGAAAATGCTGGTAGTCCCCCTGGTGATGGCCAGTGTGATGAGCGGGATTCTTGGTCTCGGCGATATCCGTCAATTGGGGCGCCCGGGAGGCGCGGCGATTGCCTATTATCTGACGACCACCCTGCTGGCGGTCATTGTAGGGATACTGGTTGTCAATTGGATCGAGCCTGGCGCGGGAGGGCTGGATGCCAAATCGCTTGAGGCGTTGATGGGTGAAAAGGGGGTGACGGCGCCAGCGGAAGAGGTGGGGATTGGCACAATTTTGAAAAACCTGTTGTTGATGTTGTTTACAGATAATTTGTTTGCCGCGGCAGCCAACACCCAACTGTTGCCCTTGATTGTCTTTTCCATCATTTTTGCCGGAATGCTCACGACCATGGGCGAGCGGGTGAATATACTGGCAAATATCATTGTCCAGATCAATGATGCTTTTTTGTCCTTCGTCATGTTGCTGATGAAGGTCGCGCCTTTGGGTATATTTTGCTTGGTGGCCGCCCGTTTTGGCGAAGCGCAGTTGCATGGGGAATTTGTAAAGACCCTGATGCAAACGGGACGGTATGTTATGACGGTCCTTGTCGGGCTCGGCATTCATGGATTTGTTACCTTGCCCTTGATGTTGTGGTTGTTCACCCGGCGTCATCCTTTTCGTTTTATGCTGCGCATGTCCCAGGCCCTTTTGACCGCCTTTTCCACCGCAAGTTCTTCAGCTACCTTGCCGGTTACCATGGAGTGCGCGGTGGATCGGGCCAAGGTCAAGAAAGAATCGGTTGAATTCGTGATTCCCTTGGGGGCGACAATCAATATGGATGGCACTGCCCTTTATGAAGCGGTCGCAGCCATTTTCATTGCCCAGGTCATAGGCATCGAATTGTCTTGGATGCAGCAAGCAACAGTGGCGATAACCGCGACCTTGGCCGCCATTGGCGCCGCCGGTATTCCGGAAGCCGGCCTGGTGACCATGGTGATCGTTCTCAATGCGGTGGGCTTGCCGGTGGAATATATCGGGATTTTGTTATCCGTGGACTGGCTGCTTGATCGCTTCCGCACCGCTATCAATGTATGGGGCGACAGTGTGGGGTCGGCTGTGGTGGAGCGGCTGATTCCGGCGTCTGCTCATGCAAAAAGCAAGACACATTCGTAAGCGATTAAAATCGCATAAAAACTAAAGATGACCGGCAGAATTCTCCGTATGGGAATGCCGCGGATGGTGAAATTGATATGCATGACGATAAAAATAAGCGCGGCGGCGGTGGCCAGGTATTTGGTGTAGAAAAAAGCTGACAGGCCCATTTCGAGAAGAAAATGCATGATCGGATTTACCTCAACCCCGCCCCGGTCGATGATTTGGAGGGTGAGGACCGCATCCAGCGCGCAAAACCCTATTATGCCAACCAGCCATAGCCAGGTTTTGGGATCTTCATAGATATCGATGTAGTGGGGCTGCTGTTGTTCTTCATACCGTCTGGGAGAGCCACGTCGTCCCTTATAGATGGCATAGGCGAAACTCTTCCAGTTGCGGCGGCGGCGGTCAGGGTAACGTCTCTGATCGAAGTGCATGGTAGTAATAATAATGTCGGTCACTTTAGGCCCCTATGACTAAGTCAGAGGGGCCTTTAATAACCTTAGTCGGCAATTGGATGTGTGACCAATATTTTCAAGCTGCGGCCAATGAGTTCTGCCCTGTCTTGTTTGGGGTAGAGGGGTTCCTGGCCTGGCTCGAAGATGTCTTCAGGGGCATTGTTGGCGGTGTCTATGGCTAAATGCCAACGGGTCCCCACCGGCGCGGGAGGCAGGGCTGTGGCAATGGCAGCGGGGTCCGCGTTAAAAAGCAAACATAAATGATGTCCGCCATCTTCTCTGGAGAAAATGGATGCTCCCAGAAAGCGGGTTTTTCCCCAGTCCGGAGGCGCTCCTTCATTGCCGAACCAAATGATATCCTCCGGATCATAAAAATCCTCGGCGCTTAAAATGGGGTGAGTGCGGCGGAATTGGATCAAAAGTTTTACGAAGCGCACTAACCCCTTGTTTTTCTTCACCAGTCTCCAGTTAAACCAGGAGATTTCATTGTCCTGGCAGTAGGCATTGTTATTTCCTTGCTGGGTACGGCGGAACTCATCGCCTCCCAGAAGCATGGGAATGCCGCGGGAGACAAATAGCGTGGTCAGCATATTTTTAATTTGCCGCAGCCGTATGGCTTCGATTTCAGGGTTATCGGTTGGTCCTTCCACGCCGTAATTGCAGCTGTAGTTTTCGTTGCTGCCGTCGCGGTTATCCTCGCCGTTGGCTTCGTTATGTTTATGCTCGTAGCTGACCAGGTCGTTGAGGGTGAAACCGTCGTGACTGGTGACAAAGTTGATGCTGTTGACCGGGGTTTTGCCGCTATGCTGGTACAAGTCGGCACTGCCGCACAAGCGGGTGGCCAGTGGTCCTGCCATGCCTTCGTCGCCGCGCCAGAACCGCCGGACATCGTCGCGGAAGTGGCCGTTCCACTCGGACCAGCGTTCGCCCGGAAAGAAACCCACCTGATAAGCGCCGCCGGCATCCCAAGCTTCGGCAATCAGTTTCACCCCCCGCAGGATCGGGTCTTCGGCAATGGATTCCAGCAAGGGAGGGTTGGGCACCAAACGTCCGCTCGGGTCACGTCCCAGGATAGACGCCAAATCAAAGCGAAAGCCATCCACATGCATTTCGGTGACCCAGTAGCGCAGGCATTCCATGATATAGTTGCGCACTACCGGATGATTGCAGTTCAAGGTATTGCCGCAACCGGAGTAATTTTTATAACGGCTTTTGTCTTCGTCTTCCAGAAGATAATAGATGCTGTTATCCAGCCCCTTGAAATTCAAGGTGGGGCCGGATTCGTTGCCTTCGGCGGTATGGTTGAATACCACGTCCAGCAATACTTCGATTCCCGCTTCGTGCAACGCCTTGACCATGGCTTTGAATTCGGTGAGCTGCCCGCCGACTTGCCGGCCGGTGCTGTATTGGGCATGGGGCGCGAAGAACGCTACGGTGCTGTATCCCCAATAGTTGACCAAAGGTTCTCCGGTCAGCGGATTGTTGCGTTGCAATTCATAGGGATTGAATTGTTGCAGGGGCATGAATTCAATCGCCGTAATACCCAATTCCTTGAAATAAGGAATTTTCTCAATTACCCCCAGGAAAGTGCCAGGATAACGGGCGCAAGAAGAGGGATGAACGGTAAGTCCCCGGACATGCGTTTCATAGATGACAGTCTCCGGCCAAGGCGTTTTCAAGGGGCGGTCGTTGCCCCAGTCAAAACCGTCTTCCCGGGGGATCATCCCTTTGACGCGGTATTGTGCTTTGGGGAGCTCTTCCCCCGGATGCTGTTTTAGCCATTGATCACAGTGAATGGAAAAATCCCAATTTTCCACATCGGTTAATACTACGGCATAAGGATCAAGTAAGGCCCGGTGGCGGTTGAAACGGTGGCCTTCCGCCGGGGCAAACGGACCATCGGCCTGAAATACGAAACACATCCCCGGTTTGGCGCCTTTGATGCAGGCGTGCCACAGATCGCCGGTGCGGTGAACCGTGGGTTCCAGTTCAAAATAACCCTTGGGATCGAGAGATGTGGGATTATCAAACAATAGCAGCCAGATTCGAGTAGCGTGACGGCTGAATACGGAAAAATTGATACCCCCTTCGACTGAGTGGGCCCCTAGGGGCAAAGGATGTCCCCGGGTAATGGTAAGTGCTGTTTCCATAATGCCTCTAAAAATGCCAAGGGACTTCATACTTTATCATTATTTTAGGCTAAAATAGCCGTTTTACTGACTTCCCTGGAAATAGTATCCCGCAACCATGTCACAAACAGCCCATCGTAAAATGCTGGTTACCAGCGCCTTGCCCTATGCTAATGGCCCAATTCACCTGGGGCACTTGGTGGAATACATTCAAACGGATATTTGGGTGCGGTTTCAAAAAATGCGGGGGACAACTTGCTGGTATGTCTGTGCCGACGACACTCACGGCACGCCGATAATGCTCAAGGCCCAGCAGGAAGGGATGACGCCAGAGGCGTTGATCGAGCAAGTGGGGAAGGAGCACCGGGAGGATTTTGCCGGTTTTGATATTGCTTTTGATTGTTATTACAGCACCCACTCTCAGGAAAACAGAGATCTGGCCGCCTTGATCTACCAGCGTTTGAAGGAAGCCGGGCATATTGAAGCGCGCACCATCACGCAATTGTATGATCCGGTGAAAAAAATGTTTCTGCCGGATCGCTTTATCAGGGGGGAATGTCCCCGCTGCGGCGCGAGGGATCAGTATGGGGATAGTTGTGAGGCTTGTGGCGCGACCTATTCTCCTACCGAGTTGAAAAATCCGGTTTCAGCAGTTTCTGGCGCCAAACCGGTGGAAAAGGAAACCCTGCATTATTTTTTCAAGTTATCGGATTTCAAGGGGTTCTTGAAAGATTGGGTCCACCGGAAGGGCCATTTGCAGCCGGAAGTTGCCCACAAAGTGGATGAATGGTTGCAATCGGGCCTAAGAGATTGGGATATTACCCGCGATGCCCCTTATTTTGGCTTCGAAATCCCCGACGCGCCGGGTAAGTATTTCTACGTTTGGCTGGACGCTCCTATCGGCTATATGGCCAGTTTCAAGCATCTGTGTGCCGGGAAGGGAGTGAATTTTGATGACTATTGGGGGCCGGACAGCAGCGCTGAGCTCTATCATTTCATCGGCAAGGATATTATTTACTTTCATGCGCTGTTCTGGCCGGCCATGCTTCATGGTGCTGGTTTCCGCACTCCGAGCGCTGTTTACGCCCACGGATTCTTGACCGTCAACGGCGAGAAAATGTCAAAATCCCGGGGCACCTTCATCAAGGCCCGTACCTATCTGGATCACCTCGACCCTCAATATCTGCGCTACTATTTTGCCGCCAAATTGGGGGCAGGGGTGGAAGATCTTGATCTGAACTTTGACGATTTCACTCAGCGGGTCAATTCGGATTTGGTGGGTAAAGTAGTCAATATCGCCAGCCGCTGCGCCGGGTTTATCAAAAAACGCTTTGAAGGCAAGCTTGCAGCCGTGCTTCCTGATCCGGATTTGTTTCACCGTTTCCTCGGGGCAGGGGAAGAGATTGCCACCCTTTATGAAGCGCGTGAATTTGGCAAGGCGATGCGGGAAATCATGGCGCTGGCGGATGTGGCCAACCAGTACATCGATGAAAATAAACCTTGGGTGATTGCCAAGGAACCCGGCCGCGAAGAGGAATTACAGGCTATTTGCACCCAAGGGCTCAACTTGTTCCGCTTGCTCGTTACCTACCTGAAACCAGTGGTCCCTTCCCTGGCCACAAAATCAGAAGCTTTTCTGAACATATCTTCCCAACCGTGGCCTGATGTTTCTACCGAGCCGCTCCTCAATCACCGGATTAATGACTTCAAGCCCTTATTGACCCGGGTCGATCCGGATAAAATCAGTGCCATGGTGGAAGCTTCCAAGGAAAACCTGGAACCTGCCGTTGCCAGCGGCCCATTGGCGGCTGAACCGATTGCCGATCTGATCGACTACCAGGAGTTTGCCAAGGTGGATTTGCGGATCGCCCGAATCGTTGAAGCTTCCCATGTGGCAGGTGCGGAAAAGCTTCTGCAATTGACCTTGGACCTGGGTGGCGAGACTCGCACTGTATTTGCCGGTATCAAGGCCGCTTATGATCCAAAGGATCTGGTAGGACGTCTGACTGTCGTGGTGGCCAATCTCAAGCCCCGCAAAATGCGGTTTGGGCTTTCCGAAGGGATGGTATTGGCCGCCGGGCCCGGCGGTGATGAGTTGTATCTGCTGTCTCCCGATGAGGGAGCACAGCCAGGCATGCGGGTTAAATAGCCGCTGCTGTTTTGCCGTCCTCCCAAGGAAAATTTTCCAAGGTTGCGTTGATTGACGAGCGCCGTTGCATCGGCTGTGCCCGTTGTCTGGCGGCTTGCCCTGTGGATGCGATCGTAGGCGCGTCCAATCAAATGCATACGGTACTGACATTCGAGTGTATCGGCTGCAAGTTATGCCTGCCTCCCTGTCCTGTGGATTGCATTGAAATGGTACCCGCGCCTGCCGAGTTTATCCCTGAAAATGATGAGCAATTGCAAAAGCGTAAAAGCCTGACGAAAATCCGTTACCATAACCGGCAACGGCGTTTAGCCGGTCAGGAACGGCAGCGGAAAGCGCGCCTGGCGGCTAAGAAAGAAGCTTTGCGCCGCAAGCATAGTTGAATTTATGAATCAATTAAAACGCCGGCAGATTTTCGAACGCCTGGCCAATGCCATTCCAAACCCCAGCACTGAACTGAAATATCAAACCCCTTTTGAGCTGTTGATAGCCGTCGTGCTTTCCGCCCAGGCTACCGACAAAAGCGTCAATCAAGCCACGGAAAAACTTTTCAAGGTGGCCAATACGCCGGAGAAAATTCTGGCCCTGGGGGAAGAAGGGCTAAAACGCTATATTCGCCACATTGGGTTATACAACAGCAAGGCCCGCCATATTATCCGTCTTTGCCGGCAACTGCTCGATCAACATGAAGGCCGGGTTCCCCGTACCCGCAAAGCTCTGGAAGCGTTGCCCGGGGTAGGGCGCAAAACCGCCAACGTGATTTTGAATACCGCCTTTGGTGAACCAACCATTGCCGTCGACACCCATATTTTTCGGGTCTGCAATCGCACCGGCTTGGCTACTGGGAAGACCGTCCGCGAAGTCGAAGACAAACTCAACCGCTGGACGCCAAAAGAATACAAGAAAAACGCCCATCATTTACTGATTTTACACGGACGATATGTCTGTACTGCCCGCACCCCTAAATGCAACAAGTGTGTTATTCGGGATTTGTGTGAGTTCCAAGCCAAAAATTTGCCTGAGGATGAGTAATTATAGGATTGATGCCTTATGATGCGAAAAAACAATCAACTCGGAATAAATGGATTGAGTGTTAAATCCAGATAAACCTGAGCAAAATGGAAGTGCTTTGACGAAAACGGCATCGCGCCATAATTGTCGCATACAGGGGAAGCATATTTGATGATAGTGTTTTCGGGAGCTTATGAACAAGT
>Ga0256841_1003003_pt1 | contig 12910 bp, 19 predicted proteins | sample 356308metaG_FD_185971 | JGI IMG/M metagenome (GOLD analysis project Ga0256841, IMG submission 185971) | Hydrothermal vent microbial communities from Mid Atlantic Ridge, Atlantic Ocean - 356-308 | ecosystem: Environmental > Aquatic > Marine > Hydrothermal vents | place: Atlantic Ocean: Mid...
ACAAAATATTGAATAAAAGCCTGAGCAAACATAATAAGCCCAAATTTCTCAGGTCCCAAAACTCTGACCAAATAAGGTAATGTAATAAGTGGCAATATATAGTTTGCTACCTGTAAAACAGTTAAAGATAAGAAATTTTCCAATAACCTTTTTTTATCTTTTGTATTAAAAATATTCTTTATTTTATTTATCATTATTTGCTAAATTAACCTTCTGTCTTTAAGATAATTGGAAATTTTCTCAATTGTATAGACAAATAAATCAATCTTTTTTAAAGCAAGTTCTATCTCTTCTTTTATATATTCTAACTCATCTGGATATTCATGAGTTAATTTATTTCTTAGTTTTCTAAGCTCTATCCATTCTTCTGCAGAGGATATAATTCTTAACTTTTCAAGTTTATCTAAAATATCTATAAAACTCAAATTTTCATAATCTTCACCTATAGCTCTTAAAAAATTTCTAAATAGTTTCTGTCCCAAATAATCCTGGAGTTTGATAAAACGATAAACAAAAGTATCTACAACTTTTACAGTTTCAAAATCATCTGTGTCTAAATTTTTTAATAAATTCTTTTCTAAAATCTCCGTTGAAGCTTTTCTCAATCTATCCAAATGAAGATTGGCAACTTTTAAGTTTTCTTCTAAATAACTCACAGTAAAACTCCAGTTTTTTTAGCCTCTTCAAAAATAGGTCTGTATTTTTTATTTTTAGATTTTACTACTAAATCCACTTTTCTTTCTATTCCTTTTCTTTCTAAAACAGCTAAAAATTTAATCTCGTCTTTAATGCTTGTAGTTTTGTCTGTTTCTATGAAAATATCAATATCTCCGCCTTTTTTTGTTAAATCTGCTCTACTGCCAAAAATGTAAACCTTTACACCTTTACCAAAAATTTCCTTTGCTGTTTCTTTTATAACTCTTATCTCATTTTCAGAAAGCCTTACATTCTTAATATTCCTTTTTTTCATCACTTTTACTTTGTTTATCTATTAATACTCTCATATATTTCTTCTCTCTTCATTGGCTGAAATGCTTTAACTTTTTTAGGAACTATTTCATTCGCAGTATTTCATTCTTCTGGAATATTGATTTACTTTATCAATTATTTTAATCAGTATAGAAGTTTTTTCTAAAACTTCTTTAAATTTTTCAATCAAATTTTCCTGCATGTACTCGTGGACAAGTTCGTTTACCAGCTCTTTCATTTCTATAAGTAAAGTATAATCATCTACAAATCCTCTTTTTTCAGCTCTTATAACTATGTCTAACTTTCTTGTTATATCTTCAAGTTCCAAAATATCTAAGCTTCTCAAAACTTTATTTATTAAAATATCAACTGTTCTTCCAAATCTATTAGAAAGGGTTTCTAAAATTTCTAAATCACTTTCAGTTAAACTTTTTTTAGATTCCAACCTCATTTTTTGTGCTTTTTGAAATGATTTTTTAAGCCATTGGACATTTTTATTTAAAAGCTGCAGATTTTCACAAAAGATTTTTTGAATTTCCTTATGTGTCAAATTTTCACTCCATATTTACATGCTACTTTTGTGAATTCACTTTTTTGGGGATTATCAGTAATAATCAAATCTATTTTTCTTTCTCCTAACTTTAAAAAAAGCTCCACACGGATTTTTCTTCTCATTTTATAATCTATTTTATTTGAGATAACAAGTATATCAATATCTCCGCCCTTCTTTGTTAAATCTGTCCTGCTTCCAAATATTATTATATTAGCACTTGGGTCATACTTTTTTATTGTCTCTTTTATAATCCTTATCTCTTTTTCAGATAGTCTGACTTTTTTCCTGTCAGTAGATTTCATTTATTTTCTTCTTTTAGAAGTTTTTCTAAGTTTAATCTTATACCATCAATAATCTCAAATTCGTAGTCGTAATCTACAGTTAACCAGGGTTTTTTAGCCTCTGCTATCTGGATTTTTTTATATTCTGTAAATATCCATATAACTTTTTTTATACCACTTTTGAGCAGCCTTTCGGTTTTTGCTATGTAATACTCATCGCCTATTTCTGATAGGTCAGCCTTTGTATCAACCTCTATTACCACTTCTGGTGGAATTTTAAGGTATGTTCCCTGTGGTTTTTTTAATTTTTCTCTACTAATTATAGCTATATCTAAATTCAACCATTTTTTTGAACGGGAAGGTGTGTAGAAGTATCCTACCTCTCCAACTAAAATTTTAAATTTGTTCAGATCTATATTTTTATACAAAACCTGTAAAATCAAATCAATTATCCATGCATGTAAATCACTGCTACCTATAACAGCCTCTGGTGGAAGTTCCCCAGACAACACTTTTTTATAGTCTCTGTAATAAATTTTTTTATTGTCTAAAATCTCATAAACCAGATAGTCTGGTATCTTTTTTCTTCTTTTTTTCTTTTTTTCTAAACTCCTTTGTGCAACTTCCATTTGAATATCCCTTTTTAAATTAAAAAAAATCTCCTAAACTTACTTTATATCCACTTATGTATATTTACAATGGTTTTCATATCTTTTATGTCTTAACTTTCTTTAATGCTTTCTTCTATGTTTAGTGTGTTCTTATCTTAAATCACCAATGACATTAATAGTCTTACCTTAAGGATGATTTTCCTTTTCGGAACATATTTTTAATTTTTTCATACTATCAAAAATATTTTAAGAACTTATATACTTGTTAATATTTGTTTTATCTTTTCTATATCTGGTACTTTGCCAGTCCATATTTCAAAGGATTTTATTCCCTGATATATTAGCATAGGTAAACCATCTTGCCATTTACATCCTTTTTTTTCTGCTTCCTTTAACAATGGCGTTTTTTTATAGATTATATCTATGACTATATGGGAATTTTTTATAAGGTTATAGTCAAAAAGATACGGGTCTTCATCTTTTAGACCTACTGAGGTTGTATTTACTATAATATCTGCTTTATCTATATACTGATTAATTTCAGATAAAGGAATAGGTTTTATTATCTGGTCTATAAATCTATGAAGAGTTTTAAAATCATCTATTATATTGTTTATTCTCTGAGTTGTTCTATTTGCAACTATTATATTCTGTACACCTTCTTTTATAAGTCCATACAGGACAGCTCTTGCGGCTCCACCTGCACCAATAACTAAAAATGCTTTATCATAAAAATCTGTTGTAAGCTCTTTTAATCCTGCTACAAATCCGTATGCATCTGTGTTATAAGCTTTTAGATATCCATCTAAGTTATGTATAGTATTAGCTGCTTTTATATAATGAACTTCTTCTGAAACCTCATCTACATACTGAATTACATGTTCTTTATGTGGAACAGTGATATTTACTCCTTTTATTCCAAGGGATTTTAAAGAGTTTACTGCTGTTTCTAAGTCTTCTGGCTTTACTTCAAAGGGAAGGTAAACTGCATTTATTCCTAATGATTGAAATGAATATGTTTGAAATATAGGAGATTTAGAATGTTTTACTGGATAGCCAAATATACCATAAACCTGTGTTTTTCCATCTATAAAACAGTCTAATTTCATTCAAATAGTTAAAGCGTAAATTTATTTTGCCCTATCATTACTGTTTTAACCCAGGGAAGCGACTCTCTAACTGTATAGATTATCAAATCTTTCATAGTCATATCTGACACTGGACAGTGTATACACATTCCTAAAAGCTCTAAGTAAACTATATCATCTTCTACTTTTACTAACTTTATATCCCCATCATCTGCTGTTAAAGCTGGTCTTATTTTTTCTAAAACTTCTTCAACTTCTCTTTCTTTTTCACTCATTTCTTTTATCATATCTAAACACCTCTATTTAGATTTGATTATAATCTCATTTAATTCATGTATAAACTGTTCTCTTTTCTTATCATCAAAGTCAAGTACATTAAAAGCACCTTTTATACTAAGTCTTTTTAATGCTATATCTTCCAAATTTTCTTCATAAAAATAGCTAAAGTATTTCTTTATAATTTCTTCTGTTTCTGGGTATTCTTCAAGTAAATGAAAAACCTTTGTCTCTGGTGTTATTTTCATTCTTTTGTCTTCCTCACATAAAATACTAATACACCATCTTCATCTTTATAACCTAAAAATTCGTTTCCTGTAGCTTCACACCATGCTGGTACGTCCTGTATAGCTCCTTCATCATCTGCGAGTAATTCAACTATTTGACCTACTTTTGCAGTTTTCATTACTTTTGCAAGCTCTGTAATAGGAACAGGACAGTATGTTCCTGTGGCATCATGCACAATGTCTGGTTTAATTTCATCTAAGTTTACACTCATTTTATATCCTCCAACTTTCTAATGTTGCCTCTTGTAATCTTTCTCCTAAAATTATTCCTTCCTCACCATCAGGACTATGATATTTAACATTTATTTTATCATTTTCTGTTTTGCTGTACCTTGCTATAAGGTCTGCTATCTGCTTTATTTCTTCTTTTGAAAGGGATGTACCATCTATAGTTTTTGCTATAGCTACTGCACCTTTTCCAACTGGTTCAAAAAACCAGTATCTATCTTTTAATCCTCTAACAAAATTACCTTCTCCTTCATTTCTTGTTACTATAACTTTTGTTCCTGAAGGTAATCTAAAATGTCTTCCTACTGTAAGTAAATATAGGTCATCTCTGCTTATTTTATTTTCTACAGAAATTACTTCTTTGTATTTTCTTGCAAAGTTTTCATCTGTTAAATAGCAACACCCACCTGCTGGTTGTTCAAACTCATCTATACCGAATTTTTTAGCAAGTTCAAACTGTCTTTTTCTACTTCTTCCTTTTATTCCTTCCAATTTATCTCTGTCTATCCATCCTCTTATTTCTGGTATTGTAGGAGGTAAAAGTTTTGCTGAAAGAGGTTTAACAACTATACCTTCTACACCTGCTTCTTTCTCTATTATTTTCATTGCCTGTAAGTGCTGACTCATAGGTCTTTGATTTAACACTTCTCCTGATATTATAAAATGAGCTCCTATTTCATCCATTATTTCTTTTGCTTTTTTGTACATAAAAGCTCTGCAGTCTATACATGGGTTAACATTTTTTCCATAACCGTATTTAGGATTTGTTATTATATGAAAGTAATCTTCTGATATATCAACTATTTCTATAGGAAAACCATACTTTGCCGCATATTTTAAGGCTGGGTTCATATAGTGAGAACCGTCAGGTTTCTTTTCTCCTCTTCTTCTTTTGGTTTCTGTGATACAAAATCCTGTATAAAAATGTACAGCTAAAACTTCTATACCTTGAGATTGAATAAGCTTTATAGCAAGAGTACTATCCAGTCCTCCAGAGTATAAAGCTACTGCTTTAATTTTTTTATCCATTTTTCTCCATTCATAAAAAAAGAGGGCTTACAGCCCTCTGCTTATTTAAATTATTGATATAGTTTAAATATAGCGAGATTAGCCTATATGCTCAAGGTCTACTGCTTCTTCTTCATGCTCCTCTTCTACACAGTCAGGTATTTTTGCTGCTTCTTCTACTCTACCTTGTTTTAGTAAGTAGTCTTTTATTGCTACATGTAGTGTTTCAAGTCCAAGGTTTGTACAGTGTATTTTTTGAGGTGGAAGACCTCCTAACTCTTCAAAAATTTCCTTGTAAGTTAAGTTTAAAGCATAGTCAATAGGCTTTCCTTTAACCATTTCTGTAAGAACAGATGAAACTGCTATAGCAGAACCGCAACCGAATGTTTTAAATTTAACATCTGTAATAACGTCAGTATCTTTATCAACTTTTATAGTAAATAACATTGCGTCTCCACAAGATGGGTTTCCACATTGTCCATATCCATCTGGATTTGGTATTTCTCCTAAGTTTCTTGGATTCATGAAATGATCCATAACTTTATCTGTATATTCAAACATTTTGAAACCTCCTTTCAGGTTTAAATTTTATCTTACCTTTAATATACTTAGAAGCATATATATACTCAATGAGTTTTATCATATGTTAGCCCTGTACATTTTTAAATTTGTCTGCTTTTTTAGCAAATTGATCCCAGTTTTCTGGTCCAAATGGTGATATTTCTCTAAGTCTTTGTATTACTTTTGGATACTCTTCTATTATGTAGTCTATGTCTTCTTCGGTATTCTCTCTACCAAGTGAGAAAACTATAGAACCGTTTGATGCTTCTTTTTCTACACCTATTGCTGCTAAAACGTGTGATTGTTTTAATGCATAAGATACACAGGCTGAACCGGAAGCTGTATATGTTTTTTTGATGTTTAACATTAAAAGCATAGCTTCTCCTTCTATATACATAACAATCAATGACAGATGGTTAGGAAGTCTTTGTTCCGGATGTCCTGTGAATTTTATGTAAGGTATTCTCTCTTCTATACCTTTTTTGAGTTTGTCTCTTAGTCTTTTTAGTCTGTTTACTCTATCATCCATTTCTTTTATAGCAAGCTCCGCTGCAACACCCATTCCTACTATTAACGGAACTGGTTCTGTTCCTGCTCTTCTTCCACCTTCTTGAATTCCACCTTCTATAAGAGGTTTTATTCTGACTCCTTTTCTAATGTATAGACCTCCTACTCCTTTTGGTGCATAAAAATAGTGTCCTGTAAAGGAAGCCATATCTAAGCCCCAACCTTCTACATCTACAGGTGTATGTCCTACAGCAGCCGCTATATCAGAATGAAAAACAACTCTTGGGTTCTTTTCTTTTGCAGCTGCTACAAGAGCTGGCATATCCTGAAGTGTTCCAATTTCTCTATTTGCATATCCTACAGACACAAGAATAGTATCTGGTCTTATAGCTTCTGCTAACTTTTCTGGATGGATTATTCCATACTCATCAGGTTCTACATATGTTATTTCAAAACCTTCTTTTTCAAGGGTTTTACATGAATGAAGTATAGAGTGATGCTCTATAGAAGAAACTACTATATGTTTTCCTCTTCTTGAAACTCCTGGAGCTTTTGCATAACCTTTTATAGCAAGATTATTAGCTTCTATAGCACCTGATGTATATACTATATCTTCAGGTCTTCCTACATTTAAAAGTTCCGCAACCTGTTCCCTTGCTCTATTTATAGCTTTTTTTGCTTCTACTCCAAGTTCGTGAAGAGATGTTGGATTTCCAAACTTTTCTCTAAAATAAGGCATCATAGCTTCTATAACTTCTTCAGCTACTGGAGTTGTAGCTAAATGGTCTACGTAAACCAATCCTCTTGTTTCAATCATATTGTCATACCTCCTTATTGTTGACTTAATTTTTTTATTACATTTCTTGCTATATCCATGAAGGCTTTAGCAGATTCTGAGTCTTCTTTTGCCAAAACAATTGGTACTCCTAAATCAGAAAATTCTGCCACTTTTGGTTCTATAGGAATTCTTCCTAAAAGTTCTGTATTATATTTTTTGGCTATCTCTTCTGTTTTGCTTTTTCCAAATATTTCATATTTTTTGCCGTTATCTGGGCATACAAAATAACTCATATTTTCAACTATCCCTAAAACAGGAATCATCACTTCGTTAAACATTTGAATTCCTTTTTTTACGTCTATTAAAGCTACATCCTGTGGAGTTGTAACTATAACTGCTCCATCTAATTCTGCTACCTGTCCTAATGTAATTTGGACATCTCCTGTTCCTGGTGGAAGGTCTATTATAAGGAAATCTAATTCTTCATCTCCCCAATCTACATCAAATAAAAATTGATTAAGAGCTTTAAACAGTACAGGACCTCTCCATATAACAGGGGTATCTTCTGAAGGAAGTAAAAAACCTATTGACATTACTTTAATTCCATGTGCTTCTGGTGCTATTAAAACTTCTCTATCTCCTTCTCTTTTTGCCATTACCTGCTTGTCTTTTGCTCCAAGCATAGTAGGACCTGATGGTCCATACATATCAGCGTCTAAGTATCCAACATGGTACCCTAATTTCTTAAGAGCAGCTGCAAGGTTTACTGCTACTGTAGATTTTCCTACTCCACCTTTACCTGAAGATACAGCAATAGCTTTTTTAACTTTTGGAATTCTTCTTCTATTTTCAAATGGATTTTCTGGTTGTGGAGGTGGAGGAGGTTGTTGTTGTCTTTGTTTTGGAGGCTGGTCTGTAAATTCAATCTCTACAGTTTCTGCACCTATTGATTTTAGCGTTTGTTCTGCCTTTTGTTTTAAAAAATCGTAATATTTCTCACTTGGAGAAAAAAGAACGAGTTTTACATTATTTCCTTCTATTTTTAAATCTCTTAAGATATCTGCAAGAGAAAAACTAATACCGATTTCTTCTAATGTAGCTTTTTTTAACGCGTCAATTACACCTTGAAGTGCCATTAATACCTCCTGTGATTTTATTTTTTTTGAATTTTTATAAAAATTCTAAGTTAATAATAGAGTATTGAAAAATAAACACTATGATAGGTGTCATAAGGTAAACCATCATATTTGTAATTGGTATCAAAAAGGAATACTATATTAGTATATTCGTATATAAAAATAGATAAAGGAAGTGTATATGTTTTATAAAGGTGTTGTTTTGGTGATACTGGCTTTTTTAGGTTTAGTGTATGGATTTGGAGTGAATGATTTTGTTGAAAAACCGGGAGAAGTGGCAAAAGAAGTATTAGACGAGCCTCTTGAAGAGTTTCCAGATTTTTGTGTAGGTGAGTCTATAGAAGGAAGATTTGGAGATTGTTTTGAAGATAAAGATGAGCTTCATCAAAGAGCTGCAAGAGCATGGGGAAATATGTATAAAGATATGATAGATGCAGGGATTATAGATGAAGAAACTTTAAATGAGGGAGATAGCTGGCTTCCTTATATGCCAGAGATTACTGGATGGCAGGCTGACATTAAAATCTATCCAAAAAAGGTAAGAATAAAATCAGGCAGTAATGGTGCTATTGTTGTAGTTGTTAATAAAGGATTAGAACCTGTCATGATAACAGAGATAGATATAGATGGAGAAGATGAGGAAAATTTTGAGATAGTAAAAGAAAATTGTGTAGGTAAACCTTTAACAGAATTTTCTACAGCAGGTTGTGGAATTTTGATAAAGGCTTATGATGCAGGAAAAGCAAATCTTAGAATATTTTTTGATATTGTAGGTAAAAAGGAAGTTCCTATTGAAAAAGAAGCACTAGAAGGAGGATGTAGTTTTTCAAAAAATGGTTATGATAGTGCTTTATTTCTACTTATTCTTGTAGTTCTTATTCTGAGAGGTTTTTATAAGATGGAAAGAAGGGCTAGAGTATAGCCCTTTTAATTTAGAAATTCATGGTCTTTTTTAAGAATAACCATTGTTAGTTTATCAAGTATATTAATAATGTTTCTTGAATAAGAAAGCATTTGAGCCACTAAATCATAAGATTCTTCATATTTTCCTTCCTGGTGTTTTTTGATTGCTTCTATTCCTAATCTGTGAAGTCCTGCGTGATACTCTTCTATATCTTCAAACAGTTTGACAGCTTCATCTCCATATTTTTCTATCTGTTTTCTTCCTTCTGAGTAGTACCATTTTCCTAAATTACACTGGGTATGGTCTGTTGGTGTCCACTGAATTTCTCCTTTTATTGATTTGATAACATTTCTCATCCATATTGCGTGGTCTACAATCCTTTTTAGGATTTCTATACCAAGTTCATCTTTAAACTCTGCTATCATATCCCATGTGGCTTTCAATCTTTCCATTGTTTTTAATGATATTTCTGTAATTTCATCAGATATAGAATCCACTTCTTCAAAACCTTTATACAGTTCATCTGTGTTTTTAACTACAGAATCTATATAATTTGCCTGAGACTGCATAAAATCTGTTTGTCTTTTTATCATATCTGATATTTTGTTTATCTTTTGTTTTATTTCTTTAAATATTTCACTTACATTTGTAGTGTATTTTACAGATTCAGAAACTGTTTGTTTTGCTTTTTCTACTTCTTTTATTGTTTTTTCCATTTCTTCTACTATGGCATTTACTACCTCTCTTATTTCATTTGCACTTTTTGATGTTTTTTCTGCCAGTTTTCTAACTTCGTCAGCAACTACAGCAAATCCTCTTCCTACTTCGCCGGCTCTTGCTGCCTCTATAGCTGCATTTAGTGCTAGGAGGTTTGTCTGCTCTGTTATCTCTAAAATAACGTCTAAAACATGGTCTATTCCGCTTATTCTTTTCTTTAGTTCTTCTGTAGACTGGGCTAACTGTTCCATAACTATTGATGATTTTTCTATACTTTCAACTGATTCTTCTATAGCTTTCGTTCCATTTTCTACTTTTTCTGTTATTCTTTTTTGTGTTTCTTCAAGTTCTATAGTGCCTTTAGTTAAATCCTGTACAGACTCATTTATGTTCCTGATAGAAGATAGAATTTCATCCAAGTCTTTTCTAAAAAATATAAGTTTTGTTTTTAGTTTGTAAGCTCCTCCTCCTACAATAGAACTTTTGTATATAGCTTTTGCTATATCTGGTACTGTTCTCAAAAATAGCTCATCTATTTTTCTTTCCTGTGTTATATCTCTCATATAGATGCTATAGGCTAATATCTGATTGTCTACATAAGGTACTGCTGCTATCTTTGTATGGAAAACATTATCGTCTATCTTTATGTCTTTAAAATCTTTTACCATTCCTGGAGACAAAGAAGACATTATGTATTTTATATTTTCTGGTGAATCTTGTAAGAGTGAATGTATAGGGGAGCCTTCATTATGCTGGAGTTTTTCTTTTAAAAGTTTGTTGGCGTAGTGAATTGTCTGATTTCCTGGTTTTACAAGAGCTACCGCCTCACATGATAGATAGTCTAAAATCTGTAAGCTATTGTCTGTTTTATCTTTTAACTGATTAATCATATCTTCAAGTTTTTTTAGCTCTTGTTCTAAGGACTGTTCTTTTTGTTGTTTTCTTTCTAATTCTTGCTTTAGTTTTTCTATTTCCTGGTTTTTTTCTTCTAACTTTTCTTTTAGTTTTTCTATTTCTAAATTTTTCACTCCAAGTTCATCTTTTAGCTCTTCTATAACCTTCTTGTGCCCGTTAAATATCATCATTTTTCTTACCCCCTATTATTTTTGTAAAGCGGCGTAAATCTTCTCTAATTTCTCTTTTAGTGTTTCTGCTGTAAATGGTTTTACTATGTAGTTGTTTACACCTGCCTTTATTGCGGCGATTACGTTTTCTTTTTTTGCTTCTGCAGTTACCATAAGAACAGGAATGTCTTTTAGCTGTGGGTCTTTTCTTATTTCTTGAACAAGTTCTAACCCTGTCATATTTGGCATATTCCAGTCTGTAATTACAAGGTCGTAATTGCCACTTTTTAGTTTCTGTAGTGCTACAGCTCCATCTTCTGCTTCGTCAATATTTTTAAACCCAAGCTGGTCTAACAGGCTTTTTATTATTCTTCTCATAGTTGCCATATCGTCTACTACAAGTACTTTAATGTCTTTATCAAACATCTATCTTGCCTCCTGTTTTTTTATCGCATATTTATGAACAAGTTTTAATAAATCTGGAGCATCAAATTTGACAAGATGAGCATCAGCATTGACAAAGGCAGCTTTGTCCACTGTAGCTTTATCACTTAAAGAAGTGTTTATAATAATTGGAAGTTTAGAAAGTTCTGGATGTTCTTTTACTTTTCTTGTGAATGTTAAACCGTCCATTCCTGGCATTTCTATATCTGATACTATAAGCTGAATAAAATCTGTTATGTCTTTTCCTTCTTGATATGCTTCTTCTAAAAATTTGTTTAAGATTTCTAATCCTTCTAATCCGCTTGAAGCTTCATAAACCTTATGTCCATCTTTTTCTAAGATTTTTCTTATGATTTTTCTTGCTACTGGACTGTCATCAATAATTAAAATGTTATAGTTTTGTTTTTCTTCTGGTGGAGTTATTTCTTCTTCTACTTCTTCTATACCAAATATCTTTATCATTCCAAGTTCATCAAGTATTCCTTCAAAGTCTAAAAGTAAAAGAAGTTCTTTATTTTCTATTTCAACAACTCCTATGACTTTACCTCCAAGTCTTTCATATATACTCGGTGGTGCTTTATTTATATCAGCCCATTTGATTCTTCTTATCCTTTTTGCATCATGAACGATTACTCCTATTATTTCTCTTAAAAATTCCATAATGATTACGTATCTTCCTTCTGAGGCTTCTGGAATTTTCATCCATTTTGCAAGATTTACTATTGGAACTATTTCATTTCTAATTTTTGCCATTCCTTCTACTTCTGGAGGCATACCAGGGGATTTTATAATATTTTCTGGACGTAGTATTACTTCCTTTACTTTTGCTACATTAACTCCAAGTATCCATTCGTATGTTTTTCCGTTTCCAAGGTCTTCATACATTCTAAATTCTATAATTTCCAGTTCATTTGAACCTGTTTCAAGAATTTTTGGAAGTAAATCTTTATTTTTTGACATTTTTACCCCTCTTTTTTAAATATCTTTGGTATGTCAAGTATTATTAAAAGTTCCCTTCCAGTATTTTTATCGACCATAACAACTCCTTTAATAAACTCTGGGTCTATACCTATTGAGTTCATTGGTGGTGGAAGAATTTCATCTGAGTTTATAACTATTGCTCCATCTATCTGGTCTACTAAGCACCCTATATATCCAAGTTCTGTATCTACTACAACGATAATTTTTTCTTCTATGTTTTCTTCATTTTCTGTAAGCCCAAGTTTTCCTTTCAGTGTTATTACAGGGATAATGTTTCCTCTAAGGTTCATAACACCTAAAACATACTCAGGTGTCTTTGGAACAGGGGTTATATCCGTTGTTTTTGTAATTTTTACAACATCAGTAATATCTACACCTACAAGTTCATTGTTTAGTTTAAATGCTATTAATCTTTGTTCTTTACTTACAGGTTTATCATATATTTCCTTTATTCCTACTATTTCCATAGACATCTTACACTACTCCTATTAGTTGATTTTTTAAATTTCCTATTAAT
>Ga0256841_1003004_pt1 | contig 12907 bp, 5 predicted proteins | sample 356308metaG_FD_185971 | JGI IMG/M metagenome (GOLD analysis project Ga0256841, IMG submission 185971) | Hydrothermal vent microbial communities from Mid Atlantic Ridge, Atlantic Ocean - 356-308 | ecosystem: Environmental > Aquatic > Marine > Hydrothermal vents | place: Atlantic Ocean: Mid...
TTCTACCAGCCGAAAGATTTTCAGAATAATTCTGCAAGTTGGAAATCACTGCGTCAAATCGGTTTTGAACCGCTCCATAGGTTGACCGATTCGCAGCAATGGCTTTAATTGCCGTATCCAATTTACCAATAGCTGCTGATGCATCAGATTGAGAGTTTACATCTACCGACCCGGTTGCTGATAGAGATGTTGCATAACCACCACCAGCTGATAATGCTGTTTCAAGCTCAACACCTGATACAGTTATTTGATTATTTGATTGCCCATCAGCACCCACCTGAAAAGTCAAATTTGTTCCGCCACTAAGTACAAACGTACCGTTATACTCTGTTGTTTGTACGATTCGGGAAATTTCCTGAGTTAACTGATCAGCCTCCAATTGTAAACCATCCCGATTTTCAGTCGTGGCGTTTGCAGATTGAACTGCAATCTCTCGAAGTCTCTGTAAATTATTACCAATTTCAGACATTGCCCCTTCGGCCGTTTGTGCCAATGATATTCCATCTGCCGCATTTCGCACTGCCTGATTAATCCCTCGAATATCGGAGGTCATTAATTCTGCCGAAAAAAGACCCGCCGCATCATCTTTTGCACTATTAATACGCAAACCTGAAGACAAACGCTGCATTGAGGTGGAAAGATCCATTTGCGATTTTCCCAGATTTCTTTGTGCATTTAGGGATGCGATATTCGAATTTACAATTAAAGCCATTTTGTTTCTCCTGTTGAGTCTAGATTCACATTAAATTTTTAATGCGATATTAATTTCAAACAAGGTAACGGCCATGAAATAAATAACTTTAGGAAATTGTTGGTTTCTCTTCTTGCAAAATTAATAACTGTGAAAATCTTCTCACTTTTTTAACCCAATCAGGTGTTTTCTGCATTATTTTACTGAAGTAACGACAAAGCCCCTTGTGGCACCTGATTTGCCTGAGCCAAAATCGAGGTACCCGCCTGCTGCATAATCTGTGCTCGGGTCAATTTTGCAGTTTCCTGAGCAAAATCAGCATCCATAATTCGGCTTCGTGCAGCTGAAAGATTTTCTGAGTAATTTTGTAAATTGGAAATTACTGCTTCGAAACGATTTTGTACCGCACCATAGGTTGCCCGAGTTTCAGCTATTTTGGAAATTGCGGTATCCAAATTATTTAATACCCCAAATGCGTTGGCTGATGTTGTAATATCAATTGTCCCCGTTGCATTAAGGTTTGAATTATAACCACCAGAAACGCCAATAATATTTTGAATGTCTGTACCTGAAACTGTCACCTGATTGGTCGCCTTGCCATCAGCGCCCACCTGAAATGTTAGAGTCACTCCAGCACTCAAGACAAACTTGCCATTAAACTCAGTAGTTTGAATAATCCTTGATATTTCCTGAGTCAATTGATCGACTTCTTTCTGCAAACCTGTACGATTTTCAGTTGTATCGTTTGCAGCCTGAACAGCAACTTCTCTAATCCGTTGAATATTATTGGCAATTTCTGCCAATGCACCTTCAGCTGTTTGCGCCATGGATATTCCGTCTGCGGCATTCCGTATCGCCTGATTCAAACCACGAATATCCGACGTCATCAATTCGCTTGAATAGAGTCCTGATGCATCGTCTTTAGCACTGTTAACACGAAGGCCTGAAGATAATCGTTGCATTGCAATATTCAAATCGCCTTGAGACTTGCCTAGATTTCTCTGAGCATTCAAAGATGCCATGTTGGTATTGACAACTAAAGCCATATTGTTTTCCTCTTAAATAACTGTAACTTGATCGAAAATGTTTTAAGTGATTACTGATCAATTTATAGCTATCTTCGTGCCATCATTTGTTATTATTTAATAATCAACTGCTTATCATTGGCTTCAATGTAAATAAATAGTTGTTGTCAATTGATTGCCGCATTTGTGGCAATTTTTTGCCTGTGCGTAGCATTCATAAAATCAGGACTCAATGCATCTAGCCATTGTTGCTGCTTATCTTCAAGCGTGAAGTTATCGATAACCCACTGTCGGAGAAAATCGCCTTGTGCTGATAGTTTTTCCGGCTCGTCAAGCGCTTGACGAATTGCAAAAACCCAGGCTTCAGTCGAATTCTCGACACGAGTAACCGGAGCTTCTTTATAAGGATAAACGTCAGAACAAATAACCGGCCATCCTAAAACGCCATATTCAAGTAATCTCAGGTTGCTTTTTGCAGTATTGAAGCTGTTGTTTTCCAAAGGCGCTATTGCCAAATCCAGATTTAACCTAGCCAATGCTTTAGGATAATCAGAAATTGCAACTGGGTCATGAAATTCCTTAATATAAGGTTTAATGGAGTCAGGGCACATCCCCATAAAAATCCAGTCAACTTCACTTGCAGTTTGCTTAACTACATCAGCAATTAATTCCAAATCTCCCCGGTGCTGCATGGCACCAGCCCAGCCTACTCTTGGTTTTTTTCCTTGCCGGCGACTTGATTGCAAACCAAACCAGGTTTCTTTTCTCAGGGAATTAGGGACAATCACAATATCATCAATCATACCCTGACAAAAATCTGCCAGTGGCTTGGTCGAAACAACGGCTCTATTACAAAAAGACAGTGCTTTACGAACCCTTGGCTTTACATCTCTGAAATTTCGCTTCATTTGCCTATAGGCGGAACTTTTTTCAGGCACTTGGTCGATCAAATCATCCAGCAAATAAATAAGGAATATCTCAGGAAGCAGGTTTTTGCATTGTTCTAACAAATCCAGATTATGTTCTGTCAACGAGGAGTGAAATACCAACACGTCAGGTTTTTGTCTCGCAATTTCGGACAGTATAATTCTATCCTTGGTGCTTTCATACAACCGAAGATACTCACATTGGGCCAATCCTGCTTGTCTTAAACCTTCAAAAGGTTGAATCAATCGATAATCTCCAGAGCCTCCATTTAAAGGAATTCCAAAAATCCGCAAACGGTCATGAAAATTAACATCCCAGTTATTTGGCATTACTGATTCAATACTAAAATCTCGATGAGTTAAACTCAGATTACGATTGTAGGCGGGGTCATGTGCGATAAATGCCTGCCATTTTTGAAACATTGCCAGCTTCTCTTTTTTAAAGCGGTTAACTTTTTCTTTTGAAACAGCGTCACTGTTTTGTGTAACGTTTCCATGATGAACCAGTGTCGAATAAGGTGTCCAAACAACACGCAAGCCTGCTTTACGCACTTTCAGACATAAATCGACATCATTAAAGGAAACTGCAAATTGTTGCTCATCCATTCCTTGAACCGATTGATATATTTTCTTTTCTATCAATAAACAGGCACCTGTAACTGCCGAATAATTTTGATCAAGCTGAATACGCCCCATATACCCGGCTTCCTTAACATGAAACTGCCCGATAAAGGGATGTTCTGCAATGCCACCCATACCCATAATTACGCCAGCATGTTGTATCATACCTGTCTCAGGGTACACCAACCTTGCACCAACAATTCCGACATCCTCACGCATCGCATGCATCATCATCCGTGCAAGCCATTCCTCTTGTAATATTTCTGTATCGTTATTTAATAATAATAAATAATCGCCATCAGACAGGTCAGCTGCAAAGTTACAAATGGAAGAAAAATTAAACGCATGGGGATAATCAATCACTTTAATTATCTCTGCATGATGCTTTTTTAAATGATCATAATACTCAAAAACATCAGGATCAGTGCTCTGATTATCGACAATAATCACTTCGTAATTTGAGTATTGAGTTTTCTCGAGTAGTGATTCAACACAAGGTGCCAGATATTCCAGTTTATCTTTAGTTGGAATAATAATTGAAACCTTAGGTTCATTAGGATGCTGATAAATAACCCTGCAAGTTTGAGGCAAATATCCCGCTGTCACTTTCGCTTCAATATCATTTCGTTGCAAATGGTTTAATACGGTATTTTGTATCTGTTCATCGGTTATTAAGCGGCCAGACTCTTTGGCCTGATGCACCAGAACATCTGAAATATGTCCGATAGATTGTTCACCATATCCATCGAAAATACGAAAGGCTGTATCCACACCTTCCATGCCAAAGTCAGTTGACACACCACCAACTCCAATTAAACTGATTCGTTCAGCTACAACAAAATTTCCGATATATGGAGAGGAACGGAGTAAGTCCAAATTAAAATCAGGCTTAAATTTGACATCGCTGCGAATGGTCTTGCCCCTGTCATCCGATTCTGTAACATCCTCATCCGTATAAATTAATTTCCATTCAGGTTTGATGTTTATGTAGTCTGCAAGTTGTATGAATGTTTGTGGCTCAAAGGTAATTCCCGGAGAGAGAGTTGCAACCCAGTCGGACTCAATATCGAGAATAAGGTTGTTCAAAATTAGAAAAGGATTGTCAGATCCTTGAATTTGTATCCAGTTGAGAAACTCTTGTTCTTCAAAAACCGGATCTGGAATCGGTAATTCAGAAATAACTGTTAACCCCCATTCCTGATAATATTGTTTTCCTAAAGAATTCAGGGTGTTTGCCAATAGCATTTCTTCGCCCGGAAAAACCAACATCAGTAAATGAAAACTTGGCCTGGTATGCCATTTCAGCATCATACGCTCAGCAAATAATTCTCCATCTATCGGCAAAAGCATGTGATTTTTTGTCCAGACCTGGAACTCCATATTCTCAATAAGCTGCCGGATTTCGCTTTTTAAAGGTAGGCTTTTATCGAAAAAAACTGATTGTGTTTCAATTGCACTTAATAGTAGTAATGATTGCTTCAACAGTTTTATATCATGCTCAGAATTTTCAACGGCTTTGTTTGTAAGTGATTCTGCAAGGTGCAAAAACAACTCATCTTTGGAGATCCCGTATTGTTTCAAAAATTTTGAGTTATCCCCAGTGGATGAAAATGTAATATCAGTAATACTCGCTCCAGTAACTTCAGATATTGTCTGCAATAATTCACTTGCAGCTTCTATCCCTGATGACAAACTTAACTGTTGTAAAGTGACAAGATTATTGTCTTGGCCTAATATTTCCGCATTAGAATTTGCTTGATGCTTTGGTTTGCCTTGTCTTAATTTAAGCCAGGTTTGATAATACTGTTCGGCGCCTGACAATAAGGTATATTTATCTACAACTTTTTGCTGCGCGGCCAAAGCTATCTCAATCCGTTTTTCAGGATGCTCAATCATCCATGCAAGCGCATTAAACCAATTCTGTTCAGTGTTTTTTACTAATAACCCTGTCTTTTTATGGACAATTCCCTGATAAGGTAAAACATCACTATAAATACCGGCAATACCGGTCATGGAATATTCAAGCCATTTGATATTACTTTTGCAATTGTTAAATGTCCCTTCAAGTAGTGGGATAACTGCAAAATCAATTGATAATTTCTGAATCAGTGCACTATATTCCCGATAGGGAACTAAATCATAATATTCTGTTCCTGGTAATGCCCGCAATTCCGGAGTACTACAACCAAGGAAAATATACTTGATCTTCCCTTTGTATAGCTCATGAATTTTTAGTAATGCAGGTTCAATACTTTCCAAATCTTCTGCATGAGTTTGAGTTCCTGCATAAAGAATAGTTTGTATTTCTTGATGTACGACAGGTAATTTTTTCTGCCAAAGTTTTTGATCGAGATAATTTGGCAATACCTGAACATTGGAATTGTAGTGGGACAGTTTTTTAGCAAGAAATTGAGTTGAAGTAGTGATTAAATCAGCACGTTTTGCTAAATTAACGATGTATGGTGTAAACCTGTTAAAATTTTCTGCTAAAAAATTGGACTCAGGGAGCTTTTCGGTTAAAAGATCATCAGCTTCATAAATTACACAACAATTACTAGCTATTATTTTTTCAATTAATTCTTGTAATTCCTGGCGTGGAGCCACTCTCTGGATAATAATAACATCGGCCCAGTCAATAACAGCTTTATCTATTTCAAATGGAGACTTATTGGTATTAATAATATGACGATAAAGAACCTTATCAGTTAAAGCTTGTAAAATGCTTTGTACTCTGATGAATGAACACGCATGATTAATATAATCAAGACTTAGAATGCCAATCTTTAATGGCGTTTCTTGCCCAATTTTATCTAATTGTGATTTATTTGCCTTTATTCGAGCATGATTTTTTGAGAGATAAACTGTTGGTTTATTAATTGTCGTCGCTGTACCATTAGAACTGTCAAATTGTAAATTAAGTAATTCATTATAATAAAGACCGAATGCTTTACCCGATACAGATGTCTGAAATTTTCTTTCAAATTCTGCGGCTGTATTAAGTTGACTTTCGTTTAATCTAACAGTCGTCTTTTGAAGACTGATATTGATGAAATCCCCAAACGTATAAATAGTTGGCACTATAGTTTTTTCTATCCATACCCTGTAATTCAGCCAAAAAACATACAGACCACGAAAAATCACCCAATTGATTGGAACCATTTCATGCCAGGACCACTCGTCATCAATGTAATTCAATTTCCCTGACGAGTCTCTAATTAGGTTTTCAGGAATACAATCAATATATTTTTCTGGCAACCTAATTTCTGTTTCTGTTTCTGTTTCTGTTTGTTTTGAAAATGAATCAAGAAAATCAACCCATGAAGCTACAACAGATTGATACTTTTCAATTGGTTGTCGAGTAGCACGAATTGCTTTCAGCAATTCTTGAGACAAAGAATGCCCATTTACTACAAATGGCTTTTCCTCATTTAGAACCATCTTAAGATCTATTGTTGAGCGTTCAACATTTTTAACAACAGCCTGTTTATTTACAACTGGCCCGGTTGGGCCATTATTAAGTGTTGTTATTACCTGAAATTTCGGATCTCGACTAACATTGATTTTTTTTGCATGCCAACTAACCGGAAGAATAGGTGACGTTTCAGTTAGGGGCTTTTTTGAGGCAATCAATAAAAATGAATTGGAAAAATCAGCAAGTAAACCATTTTCAGCCAAACTTTTTAGAGCCAAATTCTCTTGAAACAAATGCAGTCGAGGATTGACGTAATCCATATATTCCTGGCGACACCAATCAGCAAGATTATATTTACGCGCATTCTCAGAGGAACATGACTTTGCATTGATGAGCGTTGTTGGTATCTTGTAATCTGGAAAAGGAAGCAATAATTCAAAATCAATAAAATTACATTTTTCTACAAGCTCAATTAACTCTTGTCGACCAAAAGTTTTCGCACCTTCATCATCAGGGTATCCTTCTATCCCTACAAATCGTTTACCTAAATGGTCTTCGCCACAACCAGAGAAATACTTTATGCCTAATTTATTTTCAATTGCAATTACTAAAACACCATCATCTTCGAGATGATTCCATGCTGAACGTAAAACATGGGTAAACGGATCGATTTCTTCTGATCGGCAGAATAAATGTGAATATTCAAGAACTCCAATCAACGTTACAATGTCAAAACGATGTTCAAAACTCATATCGTCAAAATTTCCTGACACCACTTCGACATTTTCTAAATCACGACATCTAGCCCGGGTAATTTTTGCCCTATCATGACTACCTTCAACAGCAGTAACTTTGACGTCTTGCTCCCCTAAATAACGGGTAATTGCACCACAACCGCTACCTAACTCTAAAATACGGCTGCCTGGTCTCATTGAAAGTGCGCGAAATAAATTTCCTCTAGTTGGCTCTAAATGATAACGAGAAGGCCAGTCTCGGATTGCACAAACCAGCTCTTTCGAAGTGCTAGATAAATCAGTAGTTTTGTTAATACTTGATAAAAGATAATCTTCTGCAGCTTTCCCATCCGAATAATTGATACCATCTGTTTCTCCCTTAGGGAACCAAACACCATTAATTTTTTCGAAATCCTTCGGAAAATTTTTCATTAGTAACACCTGTTCGTAGTTTTTTAATTTTAAGATTGAAATGATGGTATGGGCAACTGTTATACGGCCTTAAAATATGTCTAAGCAAAATATGGGCCAAAATATTTTTAAAAGCAGTTTTTCTAACAGACTTTTCATTTGCTGGAAGAGCTAAATATTTTGAAATAGGTATGAAAAAAACTTTAAGAAAAAGCTATTGCTAAGAACTCTAGAACGATTCTGATTTAAAAACAATCAAGGTTCAATTGTTTAAACAATAAATATAGTGCATTGAAACAACTAAGTCTAAAAGTAATAAACAGCTTTCTTGCTAATAAATATTGAAAATTTATTGACTCTTCTGGTGTCGAAAAAATATCGGTCTTATATTTTTCGATTAATTATTTGCAATCACACGACAGCCTTAGTTAAAGGGATATTCATTTCAGATTATTGCTTTTCAGCATTGTTTTCCAATAACGATTCATCCATTTCCTCTCCTGTTTCTGCAAAAGCATCACCCCAATCCGGTTCTTCTGAAAATTCATCTTTTTCAGCATCCTTATTCTCGTTTTGTTCTGCTGAGCTATCAGCTACTGGAGCCGAATCACTATTAACCGCGTTAGTTTCTTCATGTTCTGTATCCATGATTTGACTTTGATTATCTTCTAGACTGGCTGATTGTTCTGGTATATTGCTGCGCTGTGTTTCAGAAATAATTGGTTTTTCAGCCTCCTCGATCTGGATAGATTGCTCAGGCAAATTCTCTCCAATCAGCCGCATATATTCATCCAGACAATCACTACTGTATTGATAAAAATTTGTGACAGGTTGTTGATCCATCAAAATTTCTAGAAATTTATGGGTTAATTGTTTTTCAGCAGCTACAAAATTTTCTACCTTTTCCAACACAACTTGTTCAGACATTCCTATTTGTGTTGTCAAAATATTGACTATTTGTTTTTGCCTGGCAGTTTCGTTTGCTTCAATTTCTGTTAACAAACGTTCCATTTCAGTTTTTTTCCGCTTTTTGTCTCGGCCATTGAGAAACAACACAAAACCTAACAGTAAAATCAGAACAATCACTAAATTAATCAGAACAATTAGCATCATGATGTTTTTACCTCATTTATCTTTTTAATCTGTTGCATACTTTCATAAAAAAGCGCCAACATTTTTTTGCTACTGTTTTGTAATTCAAGTTCTGTTCGCCGGCCTGCAAATATTTGAGTATATTCAACACTAAGTTCATTCATGGTTCGCATGGCTGTGTCCATTTGTTGCGATTGTTTCTGAAGCTCTTTTTTTAGAAGATCTATTTCCTTTTGCGCCTGCTTTAAAGCCTCATCATCAACCACTGGGCCAATATTGCTGAGTATTTTGCAATAAGGCTCTGAGATGCTCTGTACTTGTTTATCAATGTTTTTTAGCAACTCTGTATCGCGATTAAAAAACATGCGTAATAGATACTGATAAAATGTTTTTTCAGTACCGGCTATTTCTTCAAGAAAATCATTACGCTGTTCATCTTGCAAATTGGTAGATTCCGTCAAAATTTTGTCCAGTTGTTCATTCCTGTTGGTTTTATTTTTTTTCAGTTTTTTGACTAAAGACTGTGCTGCATTTTGAGTAGCGGTCTTTTTCCTATGAGACAGAAAAGGGACAATTAAAACCAGTAAAATCAAAATTAACAAGGATTCAAGTAAAATGATGACAACAACAGGGCTTAATTCAATCATTCCAGTCTTTCCAATAATTTTTCTTGCTGCTTTAGGGTGCTTTTTTTCTGCCAGCGATATATGAGAAAACCAAGTCCAACAAGAATAATATTCCCTCCGGCAACTATCAGGCTAATCATCATCCAATGGGTTGTCTCCTGAACTTCCTCTTCTACCTCATCCTCCTGGCCTGCTCCATTTTCAGTTTCTGTAACTTCATTGTTTGCCTCTGCTTGGTTTGATTTCGGTTGAGTTTTTTTCGCTTTTACAGTGTTATCGCCAAACAAGCTTGAATCAATAAAAACGGGTTTGATATTGGGCATGACAGGATTACCCTCAAGCGTTTTGACCGTCACAGAAAAATTAATCAAAACACGTTTGCCCGCTTTCGGTTCCTTTAATTTCAGTTGCCACTGCCCTTGTTGTTCTTCAATATCGATAGTCCTTTCCTGTTTTGGTGGCTCTGTGATAAAAGCTCGAATACTCATGAAAGAAGTATCTAGTATGTTTTTGTCCGGAATGAGTTGCAGGGTTACGCTGTGGTTTTTTTTATCGACTTTTGTGACTACTTTTATCGGTGAATCAATAACTTCAAATGATCGTTTTATTTGCCTTTTAAAAGTATTACCATCGACATTCACTACTATCTCGTATTTTCCCGAAACCCGGGATTCTTTTAACTGACGACTAAAAAATCCTGCTTTTTCTTGATTTGGCAATAACGGCCATTGCTTAGTTTGTCCATCTGGTATTTTTTGCTGCAACTGAATATCGAGCATGTTCAGAAAATTAGCCCGTGTGATTAGCTGGCCTTGGTCAGTCAAAAAAACTTCAATATCTAACGTCTCATCTTTGCCGACTGAATTGGCCACCTCTTGCATTTCAAGTTTTAGATCAGTAACAATCATAATCTGATTATCCGGATCTGTTTCAGCCACTATTCTCCATTGTCCAGGCTCTGGCTTTTTTACTGTCACCAGATCATAATTTTTTTCATGCAGCCAATTTACATTGTCTACTGCCTTCTGATAAAGAAGCTCCTGTTCATCAGGAGTGATAATTCGAGTGTCTTCTGCACCTGGTTTTCTAAAAACCAATACCGAAAACTCTTTAATCTGGCTGTCAATCATAAATTTGTTGCCGGTAAGTGGTAGCGTATCTTGTGGTATGGTTTTATTAAATAATTTCAAGAAAACTCGTTGTAATTGTTGTGCAGACTGTATAGTTTCATTCCATCCACCGGTCGCTAATGCCAATCGCTTCATTAATCCTTTATCAGCATTTTCAGAAAGCGCAATGGTATGAATCTTGATTTCCTGCTGTTGTAACTTCGGTATGATTGAATCAATAATTCGTTCTCTGGAGTCCGCGCTTTCCATAAAGTCTCGTGAAACATCGACCATACCATCAGTCAATAAAATCAGATGCCGATTTTTGAAATTTGTTGATTTTCTCCAATCTTGAGTTGCAACTTGCAAAGCTTTTTCAATATCGGTTAACTGACCGCGGGAATGAATTTTGTTAATCTTTTTTAAAGCCTGTTTTTTCCATGTTTTTGACACAATCTGGGGGGATATTAATACTTGGGGATGTTCTGCAAACATCCAAAATCCTGCCTTGGTATCGTCTGGAAATAAATTGATGAGTAATTTAATTGCAGGAATACGCAGATTTTCAGGGTCATTCTGTTTCATACTTCCTGAAACGTCGATTAACACCCGAATTTCCTGCGCGCCATTTTTTTGACCATCTGATGCTTGCGTCTCTGTTATGTTTGAGAAAAAACACAAGCAGATCAATAATTTTTTAAAAAGATTAGGCATTGAAAAGACATTTTTAACGCTATTTATGAACTATAGCCTAAAAAATCAAAAAATGACTTTTTGTGAATGCCGCACCTGCTAAAACAGGTGGCTTCGTGTTACGGCTAAAAATCGGACTGATCAGCCCTGCCGACTATTGCGCTCTCCCAAGACTGTGTGAGGGAATAAAGAAATTATGCTACCTAAAAGACGCGGGATTGCAGACTCTCTATCAGGAAACTTTACAAAGGAAGAAATTAATACTCTTCCGTTAACATGACTATCATTGCAGTCTTCTGAAGAACATCCGGAACGAATACCAAATCAACAACGTATCTCCAGCATTGAAATATCATCCTTTTGCTCTGTGCCTTGTATGTGCCGTTCAAGTTCATTTTCAATGATTACCAAGATATCAGGACTTGCTTGATTATTGAGGACAATGTTTTCCAGTAAAGGTCCAAATGCTTTTTGATGTTTATTTTCTGCTTCAATGAGTCCATCAGTATAAGCAAGAAGATAATCGCTAGGTGTAAAATTCAGGTTTACAAATTGAATCGAAGAATATGGGTTCTCTTCTATCCCAAGCGGGATATCTTTTGAACTGATATGCTGAATAGTTTTGCTGTTTCTGGTCATTACAAGAATATCTGGCAAACCTGCATTCCAAACGGAAACATGATTCCTCTCTTTATTAACGCAAATAAAACATGCACAACAAAACTGTCCAGGCAGCAACCGATGCTTAAGATTGTTATTAATCTCCCTGATAATGTGATTCGGTTCCAAGCCTTTTTCAGTCATGCTTTTAAAGATTGAAGCCACTGGAATTGCACCTAGAGCAGCAGGCAAACCATGCCCGGAAACATCAGCGAAAAATATGTATCGTTGCTTGGAAGGCGTTAGAGCTGAATAGATAAAATCACCACTAAATATTCCCAAAGGCTTCACTATTGTCTTTATCCCCTCTTCATTTAATGGTTGAATCTGAGCAATACGATTATAAGTTTCATTTGCCAGTTGTTCTTCGTAATCTTTTTTTGCAACAGTTTCTTTGAGGTTTTCATGGTGCTCAAGATGATCAACAAAATTGGCAACGACTGTATCGTGATAATGTTTAGCAAATAAAATTCCAAATAATTGCAATGCAATCAATGCAGTGGCGAAAAATAAGTAACTTGTTTGTCCTGACAAGAAAAACAAAATAGTTAATGGCAGAAAAATCAGCATCAATACGCTGGAAAATAGCGGTAGAATTGTTGCATAGGCTGGTATTGCGCCAGCTGCAATGAGTGTAAGCACTAAAACAACGACAATCTGCTGTGCAGGATACCAAGTGAAATCGTAAAACAATGCGAGCGCTCCCCAACTCATTGCAGCAAGCAATACCAGAAGCAACAAAACTCCCTGCCAAAGTCTGGTATGAACATGATGATTGACCTGATGATAGAAAGAATTGACTAGAAGGGCGCGTATCAGTGAAATAAGAAAAATTGTGGCAAACCAAGTCAGCAACCATTGGTGATTTGCACTTTCCCAAAGAAAAAATACCACCAAAACAGCAATA
>Ga0256841_1003005_pt1 | contig 12907 bp, 5 predicted proteins | sample 356308metaG_FD_185971 | JGI IMG/M metagenome (GOLD analysis project Ga0256841, IMG submission 185971) | Hydrothermal vent microbial communities from Mid Atlantic Ridge, Atlantic Ocean - 356-308 | ecosystem: Environmental > Aquatic > Marine > Hydrothermal vents | place: Atlantic Ocean: Mid...
CCGGTAATCCGGAAATAAACAAAGGTATCATCATTGGAGATGCTACTATTCAGAAAATAGAAAAATAGAACCCATTGTTGAATTGTGAACATTATGTTTAAAAATCATTTAAAAATAACTTGGCGGAGTATTACAAAAGATAAATTCTTCACTTTTATAAAAATTGGTGGGTTTGCCATTGGCATAGCTGCATGTTTATTAATTACTTTATTTATTAGAGATGAATTGAGTTATGATAAACATTATAAAAATACAGATAAAATATATAGGGTGGTATTGCAAGGAATAATGGATGGAGAGATTAAGAAAAGTGTTCATTTTCAATTGCCCTTTGCCGATGCGTTGGCATCTGATTTTCCAGAAATTCTAAAAGCAGGAAAGATAAATACAAGTGAGCTTTTTGGCGCTGGTAAAAGAGGAATGAGATTAGCAGATGATACTCAAAATAATTTTGAAGAAGGTTTTGTTTTTGCAAACCAACAATTATTCGAAATTCTGGAGATTCCCCTTGAACAAGGAAACGAAAAGAACGCTCTTATCCAACCCCAAAGCCTAGTTATTTCACAGACCAAAGCAGCAAAATACTTTCCCAATGGAAATGCTGTAGGCCAAACAATTGTTTTAGATAATGATTCATCCAAACCGTATACAATTACGGGAGTTATGAAAGATTTTCCAAAAAATTCTCATTTGAATTTTGACTTTATATTGCCTATAGAAGATACAAACATGAGTTGGACGAATCAAAATTATTTTACATATGTTCTGGTTGATGAGAAGGCGAATATTCAGGAACTGGAGAAAAAAATGTTTTCAATTATGGAGACCTATATTATCCCCGCCCAATTAGAAAGAGGTAGAGATGAAAATTTTATAGAGGTTCTAAAAACAATTGAATATAAACTACAGCCTATCAGCGATATTCATCTTAAATCTGACCTTAAAATGGGTGATGGGTTAAAGCATGGAGATATCAGATTTATATGGCTATTTGCAGCCATTGCCGGATTTATATTGCTATTAGCCTGTATTAATTTTATCAATTTATCGACTGCAAAATCGGCTAACCGCGCTAAAGAAGTAGGCTTAAGAAAAACTATTGGTGCTTTTAAAAGTAATCTGATTACACAATTTATAACAGAGTCCGTTCTCTTCAGTACTTTCTCTTTTATCCTTGGTACAACCCTTACGTGGTTATTACTTCCTGCTTTTAATTCTATCGCTGCTAAATCGATTTTAATACCCTGGACTTCTTGGTGGTTTTTACCCATAATTATAATCTCTGCTTTGTTTATTGGAATCTTAGCCGGATTATACCCTGCCTTTTACCTGTCTTCTTTTAGGTCTATAAATGTATTAAAAGGGAGCTTGAGTACCGGTAGTAAAAGTGGAAAGTTAAGAAGTGGATTGGTCGTTTTTCAGTTCACCACTTCGGTTATTTTGATTATAGGAACACTTATCATTTACAAGCAAATGGATTATATTTTAAAAAAGAAATTAGGTTATGATAAAGAACAAGTTTTAATTATTGAGGGGGCACATATTTTAGGCGGCAAAGTGCAAAATTTTAAAGATCAATTGTTGCAATTGCCCAAAGTACAACAAGTAACAAAAAGTGATTATTTGCCCATAGAAGGTACCAAGCGCAACGGTAATACGTTTAAAAAAGTTGGTAACGGAAATGAAGAAAGAGGTATTCCAGGCCAAATTTGGAGAGTAGATTATGACTATATTAAAACCTTGGGAATTCATTTAACCAAAGGTCGTGGTTTTTCCAAAACGTTTGCCTCAGATTCAGTAAATTCTATTATTATCAATGAAAAACTGGCCAGTAGGCTAGCATTTTCTAACCCTTTAGGAAAACAAATTGACAACGGTCAAAAATGGACTATTATTGGTGTTATCAAAGATTTTCATTTTAAATCATTAAAAGAAGACATCACCCCTTTAGCCTTGGTCATAGGCAATGATATAGGAACGATTTCGGTGAAGTTAAATCCAGACAACACAAAAGAGACAATAGCATCTATAGCTGCAATTTGGGATTATAATGTACCTAATCAAACTTTTAACTATACTTTTTTAGATCAAAAGTTCACCCAGATGCATGAAGGAGTGCAACGAATGGGTAAAATTTTTAGCAGCTTTGCTTTATTTGCAATATTGGTGGCATGCTTAGGATTGTTTGCACTTTCTGCCTTTATGATTGAACAACGTAAAAAAGAAATTAGTATTCGTTTGGTTTTAGGCGCTCCTTTTAAAAGCATTTATAAATTACTAACGTTAGATTTTTTAAAGTTGATTCTAATTTCAATAATTATAGCCGTTCCTATTGGATGGTATAGTATGAGCCTTTGGTTAGAAGATTTTGCCTACCGGATTGATATGGGTTGGAAAATTTTTGCTTTAGCAGCTATAATAGCCCTAATTATTGCCATTTTGACAATAAGCTGTCAATCTATTAATGCAGCATTGATTAAACCATTAAAAAGCTTACGAACAGAATAAGCCCTCTCTGCCTATGGCGGAACCTCTCCTTAAGGAGAAAACAAGGCACTAGAAAAGAAATAATAATAAAAGACTAAATTAAATAGCTGTCTTTCCACTCCTTTGGAGGGGTTAGGGAAGGAATAAAAAAGATTATGTTACGAAATTATTTTAAAATGGCATTTCGAAATTTATGGAAACATAGGTTATTTTCAGCGATAAATATCATTGGCCTGTCTATTGGCCTGAGTGCCTCTTTTGTGATTGGCTTAATGATATATTACGATTTTACCTTTGACAAATTTCATCAAGATAGTGACCGAATATACCGCATTACTACCGATTTTATCTCGCCAGAACACAACTTTTACAACCGGGGCGTTCCTGTACCTCTCAGTGATGTCATTCGCGAAAACGAAAGTAGTGTTGAACGCATCAGCACATTTACTACTACATATATTGATAAAGTCAACAATGAAAGTACCGAGAAAATAGTTAGAGATATTGAAGATATTATCTATACAGACGAACAGTATTTTAAACTCTTTTCGTATCAGTGGCTAGCCGGCAACCCAAAAGGAGTACTTTCAGAACCCAATGAAATTGTTTTAACCAAAAAAAGGGCAGCGAAGTATTTTCCGAACCTATCCCCCGATAAAATATTAGGAAAAATACTAATCTATAACGACTCTGTTCCTGTAAAAGTTGTTGGTATTGTCGCTAATTTTAAAGAGCGGAGCGACTTTATTTTTCAAGAATTTATTTCGTTTAAGACCGCCCATAACTTACATGAAGAAGATCTTGTTTTTAATAAAGAATGGAACAATACCAATTCTGCCACACAAGTATTTGTAAAATTAATTGAGAACCAAAATGTTACTGATTTTCAACAGCAATTAGATAAACTGGCAAAAGAACACGAAGATAAAGAAACGGTGTCTTACGGAGAGATACGCAAGTTCCATTTACAACCTTTAAGAGATATTCATTTTAATGCCAATTACGGCGTTTTTGACAATAGCAGTGGCCAAGCGAGTAAATCTATTCTAGTTAGTTTAGCTTTTGTCGCTCTATTTTTATTGTTGCTGGCATGTATAAATTTTATCAACTTGAATACTGCTAATGCCACAAAGCGATCTAAAGAAATTGGTATCCGTAAAACCTTAGGCAGTTCTAAAAAACAACTCATATTACAATTTTTGGGAGAAGCCTTTTTATTAACTATTACTGCGGCCATCGTCTCTTTATTTTTTTCGGTAGGATTACTTAACATCTTTGCTGATTTTATGCCGAAAGGCATCCATCTAAGCCTGTTAGCAAATCCGGTACTCATTTTTTCAATGGTTGTACTACTACTCATAGTCACCCTTTTATCAGGTTTTTATCCGGCAATGGTACTATCAAAATACAAGCCTATTTCTGTATTGAAAAGTCAGCTTTTTGCAGAAAATAATTCGTTTTCATTACGAAAATATTTAATGGTTTTTCAATTTGTAATCGCTCAGGTTTTTATCATTGCCACGTTATTGGTAGGTAAACAAATCTATTTTTTAATGCATAAAGACATGGGATTTAAAACGAATGCTATTGCTTATATAAGAACTCCTTGGCAAGACAACTCGTTTGCAAAACGTATACAGTTTGCAAAAGAAATCAAAAAACTGCCTCAAATTACCACTATTAGCCTTGGCGGAAATCCTCCGGCTTCTTTTAGTACACATTCAACAAGTGTCAATTTTTTTAATAAAGAACAAGAAATACGTACTAGCTTACAATTACTATCAGGAGACCAAAAGTATTTAGATGTTTACCAAATAAAACTATTGGCAGGGCGTAAACGATTGAATGACACTATAAAAGAATACGTTATCAATAAGACTTATGCTAACATCTTAGGTTTTAAAACGCCACAAGAAGCCATAGGGCGTATGTTGGAAGTTAATGACCAACAAATTCCAATTGTTGGTGTTATGAATGATTTTAATCAACGCTCGTTAAAATCAAAAATTGAACCATTAGCTTTAATGGGCGATTGGAACCGCCATAGGTTTTCAAGATTCAATACCATACACTTAGCATTGCAAATCCAAAATACGGCAACGACTATTTCACAAATTAAAAAAATTTGGAAAACCATTTACCCCGATTCGGTAATTAAAGTAAATTTTATGGATGAGACAGTCAAAAAGTTTTACCGGCAAGAACAAAAAATGATTGTTTTATTAAACTGGGCCACTTTCTTGGCCATTTTAATTAGTGTCTTAGGGCTTTTAGGTTTGGTTATTTTTAACACCGAAAGGCGTGTTAAAGAAATCGGAATTAGAAAAGTTTTGGGTGCTACCATCATTCAAATAAATGTACTGTTATCAAAAGAATTTTTGACATTGGTAGGTATTGCCTTTATCATCGCTACACCAATAGCATGGTGGGCATTAAACAGGTGGTTACAAGGTTTTGCCTATAAAACTACGCTGAGTTGGTGGATATTTGTACTTAGTGGTTTAGCTATGCTCGGTATAGCACTGATCATTATTAGTATTAAAACCGTTTCGTCGGCGAATGCAAACCCTGTAAAAAGTTTACGAACGGAATAGATAAGACCTAAAAGGTTTTCCTCCTTCGCTAATGCTTCGGCGGACAAGTTGAAACCCGTTAGGTCTCAAAAAATAAAAATTATGTTAAAAAATCATCTAAAAATGTCAATCCGCAACTTGTGGAAAAACAAATTACTATCTACGTTAAACCTTATAAGTCTCAGTATTGGATTAGGAGGTGTAATGACCTTAATTTTTGCAGTTTACGCTTATTACAATGCCGATGCAAAGGTAAAAGATCAAGAACATATTTACTATTTAAAGACAGTAACTACGAATGGTGAAAGCTATATACAGACCACCTACCCGTTATTAGATAAAATAGTAGAAACCACACCTGATGTTATTGCAGCCACCCATTGGTTAGGCTGGAATAATTTTTGGCTAAAGTATAATAATACCGAATTAGAAAAGCGAACAGCCTATGTTGATACTGATTTCTTTAAAGTTTTATCATTACCATTAACATATGGGGACCCGAACACCGCTTTAAAAAACAAATATTCAATTGTTCTAACCGATAAAGTAAAAAAACAACTCTTTGGAGACAAGAATCCGATAGGCGAAATAATACAAGCAAATGATAGTATACACCTTACTGTAACAGGAGTTTTAAAACCCATAAGCCCGTATTCTACCTTTCGAATAGACATGCTACTACCTACAAAGTTATTAGAGAGTTTTCCTAATTTTAAAGAATCTTCCGATTGGGACAATAGTTTTACACTAAACTATTTAAGGATAAACCCTACCGCAGATATTGCGCAACTCGAATCACATATTAGCGACCTTGTTCAACAAAACTATATAAATCCAACCAGAATTGCGGGCATAAAAGCAATGCCTTTTACTAAAATTAGAATGGATTTTATTCCGGTTGTAGAAACCATCATTGTTGGCTCTATTGCTGCGTCTGCATTTTTATTGCTCATTATACTGGTTAATTTACTCAACTTAAACAGCTCTACAATGTTTCGAAGAATAAAAGAGATAGCCATACGCAAAATTTTAGGTGGCAGTAAAAAAAGTGTCATTCTACAGCACTGTTTAGAAAATGGATTATTGGTATTTACCTCAATACTAATTTCAAGCCTCTTATTTATAATTCTTCTATTGCCAAAAATGAATGATATTCTGGGACCCGATTTCGGAAAAATAACATTTTCCTTAAAAAATGATTATCCGGTTATTATATACACTATCGTCTTAGGTATATTTGTTACTTTAATAGTGGGCATTTTACCTACTTTACGATTTATTTCGTTACCGGTTTCAACCGCGGTTAAGGGGAAAATTAACGCCCTAAAAAATACTTTTTTCTTTAGAAACTCTTTTATAACACTTCAATTTACAATTGCCATTCTCTTTATATGCGTAGCCATTATACTCAATAAACAAATAGGTTATATGAAAAATGCACCATTAGGCTTTACCAAAGAAAATGTAATCGTTGGCAAAATTAATTTAGACTATAAAGACAAAGAAGCCGCAGCATCAAATTTCGGAACTATTTTAGACAATTTAAAGGCTTCCCCTTTTGTAAAAAGCTTTTCGGCAAGCGAAGCCGTTCCGTCAGAGTACTTTTTTAATTACACTTCTTTTTACAATGTAAAAACCAATAATAATATCAGAATGCGCTATGCTCGTACCGATGCCGGTTACCTTAAAACGCTTGAAATTCCGTTGGTTACAGGACGCGATTTTGATAAAGAACTGGACAATTCTGAAGAACGCTCGGTAATAATTAACAGAAAAGCAATGGAAGTGCTGGGTTGGACCGATATAGAAGGTAAAAGATTAGTTTCACAAAAAGGAGACTCAAAAAGCTATCCTGTTATTGGTATTATGGAAAACTTTCATTATCAAGATATGCAACAAAAAGTAGAGCCATTAATACACTTTTATCGTAATAGCACTTCGTTAGATTACCATCGTTTTTTAACTATAAGAGTTGTTGAAGGCCATGAATCTGAAATACAAGAAGCTATTGCAGGCGGTTTCAATAATATTGCCACACGTAGACGTTATCAATATGACTTTCTAAACAATATGGTAAGTGCCCAATATCGATTAATAGAAGGCATCTTAAAAGTGGTAAACGTTGTTGCCTTATTAACCATCTTTATTTCATGTTTAGGCATGTTTGGCTTAATTTCTTTTATGGCGAAAAGACGCATAAAAGAAATAGGTATCCGTAAAGTGTTAGGTGCTGGTGTACTCAAAATAATGGTGTTATTATCAAAAGATTATATCATTCTGGTAACCATTGCGGCAATCATTGCTTTCCCTGTTGCTTGGTATATAATGAGTGCCTGGCTGGCTGGTTTTGCCTATAGCATCACCATTCAATGGTGGATGTTCGCAGTAAGCGGAATCATCGCCTTAATTATTACGGCCTTTACCGTTGGTATTCAAGCAATAAAATCAGCAAGAGTTAACCCTGTAAAAAGTTTACGAACAGAGTAATTATAAGGCCTAACAGGTTTTTGAAACCTGTTAGGTCTCAACTAAAAATTATTAGATATCAAAACATGAATCATGTTAAAAAATTATTTTAAAATAGCTTGGAGAAATATAGTAAAACATCGGTTTTATACGGCAATTAATATTTTCGGATTACTTACCGGGCTTACGTTTACTTTTTTGATAGGAGCGTATGTTTGGGGCGAATTACAGGTCAATAGAGATTTAAAAAATTACAAACGGCAATATTTATTGATGAGTGACTGGAAAGATCCGAATATGGGATTAGACTTTACTTCTCTTGCACCATTGGCAAAAACATTGAAAGATAAATATCCTAGTCTGGTTTCTAATTACTATCGATTTGATGGTATTTCTTCCAATGTTTCAAAAGGAGATAAAATTTTTAGTGAAGGAATTCATATTGGTGATAGTACTCTTCTCTCCATGTATGGTTTTAAATTGATCTATGGCAATAAAAAAACAGCCTTGGTTAATCCATATTCTGTTTTAATAACCGAAAACAGAGCCCTTAAGTTCTTTGGCAAAACTAATGTAATTGGTGAAACAATCACCATTCAAAGTTTTTCTGGAGACAAACACAACTTTGATATTACTGGCGTTTTAAAAGAATTGCCAAAAAATTCTATAACACAAATTCATAGCAGCGATCTTCCTAATTTTTTTATGCCCAGAAATACACTTTCTTTTTTTAGCAGGAACGATTTTAAGTCGTGGTCAAATATTTATGTGCCTTCATATATTGAACTGAAACCGGGCGCAACTTTAAAAGAGTTAGAATTGGCAATTCAAACATTGATTTCACAAAACGCTCCTGATAGAATAAAGCAGAATCTAAAAGTGAATCCTGTTACACTAACAGATTATTATCTTCAAAAAGATAATGGTCTGGTAAAAAGAATGATATCTACTTTATCTTATGTGGGTTTGTTTATTCTATTGATGGCTATTGTTAATTTTATTAATATTACCATAAGTGCCTCTAGTAACCGAATGAGAGAAATAGGAATTCGAAAAGTTCTTGGAGGAATAAAAACACAGCTTATTTTTCAATTCTTAATCGAATCTGTTATTATGGTTTCGTTAGCAACCCTATTTGCCGTGGTTGCTTTTTCATTACTAAGGCCGGTATTTAGTCAACTGATAGGTTTTCAAATTCCAGCATTATTCTCATTCCCAACATATTTTATATACCTCCTTGCAGCACTAGTAATTTTGTTAAGTTTATTAACGGGTTTATATCCTGCCTTCATTTTATCTTCCTTAAAAGCTACTGATTCATTAAAAGGAACATTAAAAACAATCAAAGAAAATGTTTATTTGCGTAAATTATTGGTAGGATTTCAGTTTTCTGTGGCTCTTATTGTTTTAGTTGGTGCCATAATAGTAAGCCAACAAATTGATTATTTCTTTGGTAAGAATTTGGGGTATAATAAAGAACATATTCTTTCGTCTCAAGTACCAAGAAACTGGACTTTAGAAGGTGTAGAAAAAATGGAAACCATACGAAACGAATTTGAGGCAATGCCGCAAATTAGTCATGCAACCCTATCATACGAAATACCAAATGGTAATTACGGAGGTCAAACTCTTGTTTACCAGCCAAAAACAGAAATTTCTCAGGCCTTGTCTATGCTGTCATTGGCCATTGACGATAAATTTCTGTCAACCTATGAAATACCCATTAAAGCTGGTTCTTCCTTTAACGTAACGGGTGAAATTGATAGTTCAAAAGTTATCATTAATGAAAAAGCAGTTCTTGCTCTAGGTTGGAAAAATGCGGAAGAAGCCATTGGCCAACAGGTCAAAATTCAGAATAGTGATATAGTATATACAATTCAAGGAGTTAGCACTAATTTTCATTTTAGTTCGATGCATCAACAAATACGGCCAATTATCTTCTTTAACCTAAGGGTATTTAAAGCATATAGATATTTAAGTTTTCGGATTCAACCAACTCATATTAATGAAACCATTATTGCTATACAAAAGAAATGGGCAACTTTATTACCAAATAGCTCATTTGAATATAGTTTTATGGATGATACGCTAACAAAATTATACACATCAGAAATTCAATTAAAAAAAGCAGCTTATAATGCTTCTTTTTTATCAATAATTATTGTGTTACTGGGAATCATTGGATTGATTTCTTTAGAAATACATAAACGTATTAAAGAAATTGGCATACGAAAAGTCCTAGGAGCTTCTTTACCAAACATTGTCAAGCTATTTTTAACAGAATTTCTCATAATCATTTTATTAGCATCTGTAATTGCAGGACCAATTGCCTATTACATCATGAAAAAATGGCTACAGAATTATGTCTATAGAATTGATATGACAACCGGTCCATTTATATATTCAATAGTCGTATTAGTGATCATTACAATAGCATTAATTGGTCTAATAACAATAAAAGTAGCTAATGCCAACCCTGTAAAAAGTTTACGAACAGAATAAATGATAAAACAATAAATATGTACAATCTATATCTCAAAATAGCAATTCGATATTTACTAAAAAACAGACTCTATTCTTTTATTAATATTGTGGGTTTAGCTATTGGTATTGCTTCGTTTATCATAATTATGATTTATGTAAGTTACGAGAATAGCTATGATAAATTTGAAGGGTCAGACCATGTATTTAGAGTATTTATGGATGCTAAAGTTGGAGATACTTTTGAACCTTCTGATGCCCAAACAGCAAATTTAATAGGCCCTACACTAAAACGAGAATTTCCGGAAGTGTTAGAGCAAGTACGCTTGTATCGTTTTACAAAAGTTACTTTTAAAATTGATGAAAAGATAATTGAAGATAATCGCGGAGCCTTAGCAGATGCCTCCTATTTTGATATTTTCAACTATCCATTACTAAAAGGAAATAAAGAAACAGCATTAAAAGCACCCGGTTCAATTGTACTTACAGAATCCTTTGCAAAGAAATTGTTTGGCGATGAAAATCCACTAAAAAAAACATTCTCTGCGTTTAATGAAGGTGAAGAAATTCTATTAACCGTTACCGGAATTTTAAAAGATATTCCGGAAAATACCCACATGAAAACCAATTTTCTTATTTCTTTTAGTTCTTATGGAAATTGGTTTGCATCAGAAGAACAAAGAAAATTAAACTGGGGCCGTTGCAATTTTTTTACTTATTTAAAAGTTGATGCCAATGCCGATAAAGTTGCACTTACCAATAAAGTGGTAGCATCAGATTTTGAAGAGGATGAAGATGAACGCTATAATATGGAACCCATAGAAAGTATCCATCTGTATTCTAATAAACCCTATGAATCTGAAGTAAATGGAAGTGTGCGCAAAGTAACATTTTTAACCGCTATTGCTTTTATTATCTTGATACTTTCCTGGCTCAATTACATCAACCTTTCAACCACCAAATCATTAGAAAGAGCCAAAGAAGTAGGTATCCGAAAAGTTGCCGGAGCTCAAAAAGCACAGTTAATCATTCAATCACTATCAGAATCTATCATTCTTAATTTTATTTCATTTTTGATTGCTATGGCTATTGTGGTTGCAATGCTTTCTGTATATAATAACTTTACGAGTGCAAACCTCCTATTAAATACTGCCACCTTACTACAGCTTTTACCCGTTTTAGGTTTTATAATTGTTGGAATTATTTTGGCTGGACTGTATCCTGCATTTCTGCTGAGTAGCTATTCACCATCGAAAGCATTAAAAGGAAAAGTGCAAGCCTCCATTAGTGGGTTAAACATTAGAAAGGGATTGATTATTGCACAATTTATAACGACCATAGTATTATTAATAGGAACGATTATGGTTACAAAACAAATTGATTACTTAAAAAAACAACCTATTGGAGTTCAACTAGATCAAGTAGTTTCTTTTCAAGGAGAAAAACTAAGGGCTGCATCAGATTCTTTGATACGGAGTAAATATAGAATTTTAGAAAATGAATTGAAAAAATTGCCTTTTGTAAAAGCAGTTGCCAGAACGCAAACGTATCCCGGAGAAGGATACGATCATTTAAATTCTTTTATAGGAATTACCTATCCTAACGGAACTGAGGATAATAAAAAAACATATTTTGGCTATTCTGCACATAAAGCATATTTTGATTTGTTAGACATTAAATTCCTGGCAGGTAATAGTTTTATGGAAAATTCTAAGGGAGAGAGTAGATCTATCGTTATTAATGAAACATTTATGCACGAAATAGAAATTCAAAACCCTGAAGATGCTTTACATAAAACGGTAAAATTCTTTGGAATAGATTGGACAATTACCGGAGTTATGGCAGATTATCATCATTTTGGATTAAAAGATAAAATACACCCTATATTGGTTACTCATGGTAATAGCAGTAACAATTTACTAGTTAGGTTTGATAACAAATTAGCTTCAAATTTCGGCTTTTCAAATGTCTTAAATCAAGTTAAAAATAAATGGAATGAAGTGTTTCCGCAAAGTACTTTTAACTATACTTTTTTAGATAAAAAGTTTGAAGCGCAATATCGAGAAGATGCTCAGTTTAGCAAAATTTTCAGAATGTTTACCCTTCTGGCAATTTTTATTGCGAGTCTTGGTTTGTTTGGATTGACATCGTATACCTGTATTCAACGAAAAAAAGAAATAGGAATTCGTAAAGTAAATGGCGCAACGATCAATGAGATACTATCCTTATTAAATAAAGATTTTATGAGTTGGATTGCTATTGCTTTTATCATAGCAGTCCCCATTGCTTGGTATGCCGTTAGTTCATGGTTAAAAGATTTTGCTTACAAAACACCTATCAATTGGTGGGTATTTGCCATTGCAGGCTTAGCAACAATTGCAATTACATTAATAACCGTTAGCTGGCAAAGTTTTATGGCAGCAACCAATAATCCGGTAGAAGCTTTAAGAGATGAATAATGTCTAAAAAAACAAAAAAATGAACCTTCTATTTTTCAAACTCGCATTTCGTACTATCCTGAAAAACCGTATCAGTTCATTCATTAATATTATTGGTTTTTCTATAGGAATGGCTGCCAGCCTCTTTATTTTCCTCTTTCTAAAATATGAATTTAGTTTTGACAAATTTTACCCGAACGCTAAAAAAATTTATCGCATAGTAGGCACCCACAAATCCAACCATGATAACACCACCACTGGTTTTATGTGGTATCCGATAGCAAAAGACATCCAAAGTGAAATTCCCGGAATAGATGATTTTTGTAGAGTTTCAAAAGAATATGAAATGAAATGTTTTGTTGAAAACCAACGCTATAAAATAGATAAGCTCCGTTTTGTAGAACCCAATTTCTTTTCATTTTTTGGATTTCAATTATTGGCCGGAAATCCAAAAACCGCCCT
>Ga0256841_1003006_pt1 | contig 12904 bp, 12 predicted proteins | sample 356308metaG_FD_185971 | JGI IMG/M metagenome (GOLD analysis project Ga0256841, IMG submission 185971) | Hydrothermal vent microbial communities from Mid Atlantic Ridge, Atlantic Ocean - 356-308 | ecosystem: Environmental > Aquatic > Marine > Hydrothermal vents | place: Atlantic Ocean: Mid...
TGCGTAGTTACTTTTGCAATATACAAGCCTTCTGAAACATTTGACATTGAAATTGTTTCATTAGAAGAATGAAGATTTTTGGATAAAATCGTTTTACCTGTTATATCAACTATTGAGATAGAATTGAAAACACTTGAATTAGATTTAACAGTTAATGCATTACCTGCATAAAAATATTTGAAATCTACTATTTCATTAGAAGCTACATTAGCCGTAGGATCAGCCTCAGTAGTAAAACTCCAAACAGGAGAGTTTGTGGCAGTACCTCCATTGTTTTTGGCAACGATACTCCAATAGTATGTCGTACTATATGTCATTCCTGTTATCGTTACATTATCACTAGCTGTTTCACCTAATAATGTCATATTATTTGCAGCATCTCCTAAATAAATCTCATATGAAGTAGCAGGATCACCGGTTGCAGGTGGATCCCAATCAAAAGCAACAGCCATATCCGGATTTCCATCTGCATTATTATCTGCTGTATCAATAGCTACATCTGTAGCAGAGTCTTGAGGTGTTAATAAAACAACAGGGTTAGGAGCAGTTAAATTTGCTTCCATTAAAATATTATCAATAAACCAATAATCACCATCGTCATTTGCCATAACAAAAGCAATATATACCTGCTGACCAATATAGGCAGATAAATCTACATAGTGTTTAGAAAAGGTCTGATGCGTAAGATCTGCTTCTGTTTGAGTATCTACAACTGTAAAATCAGAAGCTGTATTTTGAGAAGCTGTTGACACACGAACAGTGTAAATAGAACCGTAATCAGAAGTGAAATAATCTGCATTATCAAATCCTAAAATAGGATAGGCGGCATCTACCGTAAACTGTGAAGTTACCAACCAGTCTTCTGCTGTTCCTGATGCTACATTTTCATATTTAATTTTTGCATAATGATTTGTAGTTCCTGCTTCCGTCCAAGATTCAACTGTACCAATTCCATTGTCAAAAATCATCCAACCTGCTGGTGGAAAAGTGCCACTTTCAAAATCTTCAGAAAATTGAGAAAATCCCAAAAAACAGATTAAAGAAAATGTTAAAAATAGTAATGTTTTTTTCATAAGTTTAGTTTTAAATTATTAATAATTAGGTTAATATAAAACCAAAGTTACAAAAAAAAATAACTACACCAAATTTTCTAAGATAAAATCCAATTTTTTATTGTGATTTTTATTGTTTTGATAGGAATCAGTAATGTATTTTGGTGTTATCGCAAACTTATTAGCATACAAGTAGTTAATATGCTCTAAATATTCTAAAGATGTTTTTCCGGATAATAAGGGTGTTAAATTCTTATTCTTTTGATAAAATGTATAAATTTTTCGCAATCCTGTTAAATACAGGTAGTCTTTGGTAAAACCACCACCTCTATGTACGCGTAATGTGATTTTAAAAGCAGTATTCTCATCTAAATTGTATTGTGTATTTAACAATTTAAAGGTTTGCACAAAGTCATATCCTTTTTCCAAACTATTTACAGCAATTACGCGATATGCTAAGACTTTTAAGCGTTCTAAGGTTAAACTATTAGACATATATTCACTAAAAACAGCCAAACCTTCTTGAGTTTCTACATTATTTGGAAATCCGTGTGAAAAGATTTTTAACGGATTTAACAAACTATTCATCGTAGTTACCATATGCACACCTATTTCATGATTGGTTAAAATAGCAATATCGGTTTGTGAAAAAGTATGGTTTTTATTTAAAACTAAAGTTTGATCATTACTTAAAACCATGGCAATTGCCGATAATTTATCGGAATGTATTATTTTATAATCAAAATCATAGCGTTTAGAATATTCTCTAAACAATTTTTCGGTTTCATAAACATCAAATCTTGGTAAAGATTTAACACTGTCTTTTTCATCTTTAAAATGCAAAATAAAATTGGCATTTTGCACATCTTTTTCTGTTGGTGTTCCAAAAGATCTAAGGGAATTGTAATAGAATTTCTTTCCGTGACCAATGGTTGTAATACATTCGATTAAACCGGAATAATCATAAATAATATCTTCGTATAGTTGATGTAAAACCTCATCTTTAATTTCTTCAATTGGCAAAGCAAATAAAGCACGTTGCAGTGCAAAAGCATCAAAATCTACTTTTGGATAAACAAAATGTGGATTTTGTGTAAATTTAGATTTAAAGAAGCGTTCTTTTTCCGTTTGAATATTTAACGGATTAATATAATTTAAGAGTTCAATCTTTTTAACTAAAATATCTAATTCTTTATCAATTTTTAAAACAATACTTTCTTTTTGCTTAATCGCTTCCATTCGTTAGTTGTTTTTGTGTTTATTATAAAATTCTAATGCGTGATCTTTTAATCTAACCGAAAGTTCTTTTTGGATGGTATCTACGACTTCCGGAAAGATAATTTCCTCCAATTCATTGCAATAAATTTTGCTTACCTCGGTTGCTAAAACCAAGGTATTATCAAATTTATGTGTAATATGCTTTAAAAAATAACCATTTCCTTTAAAAACATCATTAATTTTAGCAGTTGTTTTTATGTTGTTTGGCAATTTTATTTCTTCTAAGCTTTTTCGCCAAATTTTAATAGTCTCATCAAATCTTTTTTGATCCACATTAGAGGTTCCGATGTTAAAAACCGGAACTTCTCGCTCCCATCTTTGCCAATTGTACGAATGTATATCATAAACAACTACAACGCCAAATTTTTGTTCTAATTTAGCGATTAAAGCATCGACTACTTTATAAAAATTATGGTGTTTGTTAAGGCTTTTTTCCTTTTCGGAATTGGTTAACGGTTCTTTCCACAGTTTTTTCCCCCAAGCATCTTCGTATATAGCATTTTCAGGATCGCGGTTTAAATCATATTCAAATCTGGAATCGCGTCCTGCAAGTACAATTGGGCGATTTTCAACCATTTTTTTGGTTTTAGGATCTTCTTCGTACCAACGTTCATATTCGGTATGCAAACATTTGTTCCAAAGTTCTTTTCTAAATTGATGCCCATCGTGAACAGCAGCACAAACATAGGGAACGTATTGATCAATTTTTAACGTAAAGGAATAATCCTCGGCAACAGCCGAAAAAGATTCTTCGTTATTTATTTTTGAAATAATTTGCGAAACCGATAATTTTTCCATAAAATAATTCTTTGAGAAGTACGAATATACTAAAAAAATTATTTTTTAGGGACTTCTTTTAAAGTCTCTAACATAGAAATCACTTTACAAACGCGTTTATTTACTAAACTATCGCCATAAATTTGTGCTTCAATTTGATAATACGTAGTTGCATCTTTTTTAGAGAGTACTTTAAAAAGATGAAATGGCATATTGTTGCGAGTTCCTTCGGCTAAAAGCCAAACGCTGGGTTTGTTGTGAAATTTACCGACTTTAAATTTCTTAATTCGCAAATGTTCTTTTGAAATAATGTTGCGAATTACCGTATTTTTGATGTTATCATCCACTTTTAACTCGCCGTTATTTAAAGACACATCTAAAATAAAGGATTTGGTTAATGGTTGTAAAGAATCTGCCGTCATCAAACTGGTTTGATATTCGTTATAAAATAATTTAGTTGCCCATTTTTTTGGCACCATTAATTCAAATTTCTTCTGGAAATCTTGCATCATTATCGCATCATTTATCGAAATTTTATCGGTACATCCAAAATCTTTTTGAATTTCGGTTGGATGATAGCATGATTGCAAACTCAAAACCAAAAATATCATTATTATCTGTTTCATTTTCTTTGTTTTTTAACTAAATTTTTGAAGTATTTCATCAAATGCAAGATATAAATCCTGCAAATCATCTGTTGTAACTAATTTTAAACGATGTTGTTTAAAATTAGGAATTCCTTTAAAATAATTGGTATAATGCCTTCTGGTTTCTACTATTCCTAAACGCTCTCCTTTCCAAGCAACAGCTAAATCCAAATGCCGTTTTGCCATGGCTACACGTTCAGTTAAACTTGCTTTTGGCAAATATTCACCGGTTTTAAAAAAGTGTTTTACTTCCTTAAAAAACCAAGGATTACCAATGGAAGCTCTGCCAATCATTGCACCGTCTAATCCGTATTTATCACGCATTAACATTGCTTTTTCAGGGGAATCTACATCACCGTTACCAAAAACAGGAATGTGCATACGCGGATTGTTTTTTACATCAGCAATTGGTTGCCAATCAGCTTCACCTTTATACATTTGAGCTCTGGTTCTACCGTGAATTGCAATGGCTTTTGCTCCTACATCTTGTAATTGCTCGGCTACTTCAACAATATGAATGGATTCATAATCCCAACCCAAACGCGTTTTTACGGTAATTGGTAAATTAGTGTGTTTAACCATTGCTTCGGTTAATTTTACCATTAGCGGAATATCCTTTAAAATACCTGCTCCGGCACCTTTACTAACTACTTTTTTAACCGGACAACCGTAATTTATATCGATAAAATCCGGTTTTGATGCTTCAACAATTTCAATGGTTTTAAGCATCGAATCAAGATTTGCACCAAAAATCTGAATACCAACTGGACGTTCTTTTTCGTAAATATCTAATTTCATCACACTTTTTGCCGCATCACGGATAAGACCTTCACTTGAAATAAATTCGGTATAAACCACATCTGCACCTTGTTCTTTACAAAGTATTCTAAACGGCGGATCACTAACATCCTCCATTGGAGCTAGTAAAAGTGGAAATTCGCCTAAATCTATATTACCTATTTTTGCCATAATTAAGGATGCAAAGTTATGGTATATTTAACAAATTAGAATATTTTATCTAAAAAAACCTTTTAGCGTGATTCTATATTCTTTTAACGTTATTTTTAATCGTTTCTTACCAGTACTTTTGCCGTCTCTAACAGAAATCAAATGAAAATTCAAATTCTATTTTTTATCGGTATTTTTTCACTTTTAACTATTGGATGTAAATCTGATAAAAAAGAAAGTGCTAAAAAAGATGGAAAATCCGGTGCCACAAAAATTGTGGATAAAATACACTATAAAGAAGAAAAACACCTTAAAAACATTAAACAACTTACTTTTGGAGGTGATAATGCTGAAGCCTATTGGAGTTTTGATGATAGTAAACTGGTCTTTCAAGCTTCAAATCATTGGGGATTAAATTGTGATCAAATTTTTGTTTATGATTTAAAAAATCCGTTAAAGGATGATAAAACAATTCCACCTATGGTAAGTACCGGAAAAGGAAGAACTACTTGTAGTTATTTTATGCCCGGAGATTCTACTATTGTTTATGCCTCAACACATTTGGCAGATGTTAATTGTCCGCCGGTACCAAAAAAAGAAGATCACGGTGGCAAATACATTTGGCCTGTTTATAAAGGCTTTGATATTTTTGTAACCGATTTAAAAGGAAATATCGTTAAACAATTAACCAATAGTCCGGGATATGATGCCGAACCAACGGTATCACCAAAAGGAGATTTAATTGTTTTTACTTCTATGCGAAGTGGTGATTTAGAATTATACACTATGAAATTGGATGGTAGCGATGTAAAACAAGTTACCAATCAATTAGGTTACGATGGTGGTGCCTTTTTCTCGCCTGACGGAACAAAATTAATTTTTAGAGCTTCTAGACCAAAAACTCCGGAAGAAATTAAAGAATATAAAGATTTATTGGCTCAGAATTTAGTGATGCCAACAAATATGGAATTATACGTATGTAATGTAGATGGTAGCGATTTAAAGAAAATAACGGATTTAGGTTCTGCTAATTGGGCTCCGTTTTTTCATCCTTCCGGAAAAAAAGTTATCTTTTCTACCAATCATCATAAAAAGAAACATGACGGTTTCAATTTATTTATGATTAATGTAGATGGTAGCGGATTAGAACAAATTACATATGACAAAGTTTTTGACGCCTTTCCGATGTTTTCTAACGACGGTAAAAAATTGGTTTTTTCTTCTAACCGAAATAACCATGGCACACATGACACCAATTTGTTTGTAGCAGATTGGGTGGATTAGGTTAGTATTAAGTTTGGTTAATTAAAAGGTTGTTTGCGTTTGCAAACAACCTTTTATGCTTTATACTACTTTTTGCAATCTATTTATAAAAATAGACTTGGGCTTTTCTCTTAAATTATAGTTTGAAGTCATTACTTCACCATAAGCTCCGGTTGTATATATTTTTATTAAATCTCCTTGTGAACACGAATTTAGTGTTATGTTTTCAGAAAAAACATCAGAAGTTTCGCAAACAGGACCAACAACATCATATCTTTCATATTTTTTAGTTGAAGTTATATTTTCTATATAATGTTTTGCATTATATAATGCAGGTCTAATCAAATCTGTCATTCCGGCATCTACGATAATAAAATTTTTAATCGAATTTTTTTTTGTATAAAGTATTTTTGTGATTAAACTTCCACATTGGGCGACTAATGATCTGCCTAATTCAAAATGAACTTCTTGATTAGAATTTCTTTCTAAAAATACATTAAATATAGAAAAGTATGTTTTAAAATCAGGCATTTTATTGGACTTGGCATTTTTATAATCCACACCTAATCCTCCTCCCATATTTAAAATTTTGATATCGTAATTTGCATCTAAAAACAGCTTGTTTATTTTACCGGCTTTTTTTGCTAATTCTTTAAAAACAGACAAATCAATAATCTGAGAACCGATATGAAAATGAAGTCCGATGATATTTACATTTTTATATTGTTTGCCTTTTTTGATTAGTTTGGAAAGCTCTTCAATATAGAAACCAAATTTATGCTGTAATGCTCCGGTAGCGATTTTTTTATGTGTATTGGCATAAATATCGGGTGTAATTCTAAAAGCAATATTTACTATTTTATTCTGTTTTTGTGCAATGGTATTAACTAGCTGCAATTCTTCCCATGACTCTACATTAATCATCGAAATATCAGAATGAATTGCATAGTCTATTTCTTGTTCTGTTTTACCAACACCGGCAAAAACAATTTGATTAACGGCAATACCACTTTTAATTGCCAATTTAATTTCGTTTCCTGTTACACAATCTGCTCCGAATCCGAAATTAGAAATTTCATGGAGAATAATCGGATTTGCATTAGCTTTAATAGCATAATGTACTTTAAAACCATATTTATTTTTCTCGTGATTTACAGTATCTAAAGTTTTGTGCAGTACTTTTATATCGTATTGATAATATGGTGTTTGCATAAGTTTTTAATTATAAGTTAATATATTAAGTTCATTTAAGTTTTTATTTTTATTTTCTTGTTCCACCAAAACAGAAATACTCCTTCTATTTGTTCCGTAAGAAATAATTTCAATTGGATTAGAGATGGTATTTAAAATTTTTGCTGCTATTTGTTTTCGGTCATTCGTTAAATTTCCTACAACACTGATGATTGCCATTTTATTTTTAACTTCTACTTGCGAAAATGTTTTTAATTGTTTTAATATTTGGTTTAAATAAGTAGCATCATCTATGGTTAACGACACACTAACCTCTGAAGTAGTAATTAAATCCACTGAAGTTTTATATGTATTAAAAACATCAAATATTTTACTTAAAAAACCATGAATCATCAACATTCTATATGATGTAATATTAATAAGAATAATTTCTTCTTTAGCAGCAATAGCCTTTAAACCAATTTTATTTTGTTCATTATTAATAATAGTTCCGCTGTGATTTATATTTTTTGAATTCTTTAAAATCATCGGAATATTTACACGTTGAGCAGGTAAGACAGATTCCGGATGTAATATTTTAGCACCAAAATAGGCTAATTCGGCTGCTTCTACATAATGTAGTTGCGATACACAATTTGTTTTAGAAACAAAGCGAGGATCGTTACTACGAATTCCATCCATATCAGACCAAATTTCTATTACTTTTGCTCGAACTGCTTCGCCTAATAATGTTGCTGTAAAATCACTTCCTCCTCTACTGAGATTTGTAATATTATTATCGCTATCCGAGCAAATAAAACCTTGAAAAATATTTATCTTCTGCCATTTTGTTTGTTCGCATTTTAATTTAATAAATTTTGTATTTGGTTTTCTACTTGCATCGATTTTAATAAAATCAGGACTATTTTTTAAACTATGTTTTACATTTTTAGATTTAAGAAATAAACTATATAAAGATGAGGCTAGATATTCACCCAAAGCCATTAATAAATCATATTGTTCTCTTTTTATAACTCTTTCAACTTGCAATAAAGTATCTTTTACTATTTTTTTAGCCCTTTTAATTTCTTTTATATCGCTAAATAATTTATGTATGTAATCCTCGTGAATATCGGTAAACTTATTTATAAGTTTTTTAGATTTTTCAATTTCAGTCGATTTATACATAGCATCTAATGTGTTTGTTATTTGCGACAATGCAGATAAAACCACAATAAAAGTTTCCTCTTCACGTTGCATTCGATCTGTAATTTTTAGCATAAAATCGGTATTAACAACCGAAGTACCTCCTATTTTTAATACAATCATCTCTATCTTTAAAATTTAAATGCAAAATTCAAGATAATTCGTTTATAAATATAATTTTTACGAAATTTTTACTATTTTTGAACATTCTGTTAAAAATTAAACATATGATTACTGTATCTAACATAATTGAACAAATAATATCAGATACTCCTTTTTTGGAAGAATATATCGCTAAAGGATTTATAAATATTTCATCATTAGCACGAGATCTGCAACCGGAAATTCAAAAGAAATTAGGAAAACCAATTAAAGAAGCTGCAATTACAATGTCTATTAATAGGATGAAAATATCAACTAGTCAATTACATTCTAAAAAAGTAAATTCCATTTTAAAACAGATAACCGATATTTCCGTACGTTCATCTTTAGCAGATTACACTTTTAAAAACTCAGCTAATTTAAGAGTTTGTATCTTAAAATTAATGAAAGAAATAGAACATAATCATGAAATATTCTTTACATTATCACAAGGAATTTATGAGTCAACAATCATAATAAACAAAAATCTATCTAAAAGAGTCAATCAAATTTTTAAAAATGAAAATTGCGTGCATTTAGAAGATAACATTACAGCAATCAACATAAAACTTCCGGAAATAAATACTGAAATAAAAGGCATTTATTATATGATTTTTAGACATTTTGCAAATAATAACATTAACATTAAAGATGTTGTTTCTACCAGTAATGAGTTAACTATATTAATTGATAGTAAAGATTCTGAAAAAGCGTTTAGTACTATTAATAAAATCAAAAATTAAATTACTCTATACGTTTAAAAACGAACTCATCGAAATAAAAGTCAAAATTTGGCACATCAATATGTAGTGTGTTTGCTTCATCTTTTTTATTTACATCAAACCATAATTTTCCTTGTGGCAAGGATGACAAATTTTTATCAAACTGAAAGGTAAAAATATGATCATTCCAATGTTCTAAATCAGCAAAAAATATTGGTGTTCTATCCATGGTAAAATGTAACTTATCTTTTTTAAGAGTTACAGTAACTGTTCCGTACATCTTATCTTTAAATTTTCCGGTATATTTTTCTAATTTAAGATGGTGTTTATTTATTTTATGACGTAATTTTTCATTTTTTTCAAATTTAGACATATCAATACTATCCATTTTCTTTTTTATTTTAGCATAGTCGCCAGACCAATCTTTACCACTCATTTCATTTGCCAAAAGCACATCAAAAGTTTTATTTGCTAATGCCGAAGTTGCCCAATTTAAGTTGTTTGTTAAAATTACAATCCCAAGTTTTTTTTCCGGAACCAAACTATTTCTTGAAATCATCCCATCATAACCGCCACTGTGACCAACAATTTTATATCCCTGATAATCTTTTAGATCCCACGCCAAACCATAACCACTAAAATGATTTCGTTGTTTATTATCTCGTACTTTCATATTAATATGAGGCGTTGTCATATTAATATAACTGCTTTTTGAATAGTATTTTTTTCCGTTTAATTCTCCTTTATTAAGATTTAACAACATCCATTTTGCATAATCATTTACTGATGAGATAATTCCTCCGGCAGGAGCCATATTATCCCAATTCACCCATTTTAACTTATAATTTTTACCATTATCATAATAATAAGGTGTAGCAACGTTCGTAGCGTTTTTTAGTTCTGTAACACTGGTGAGCGTTCTATCCATTTTTAACGGCTTAATAAAATGTGTGTTAACATAATCTGCCCAAGTGGTATCGGTCACTTTTTCAATTACCTTTCCGGCAGCTATAAATTGAATATTAGAATAACCATATTTTGTTCTAAACTCTGATGTTGGTTTTAAAAAACCTTGTTTTTTAATGATTTCTTCTTGCGATAAATCTGTACCGTACCAAAGCAAATCTCCGCTAAATGTCTTTAATCCGTTGCGGTGACAGAGCAAATCTTCGATAGTAGTATGATTGGTTGTGTAATCATCGTACAATCTAAAATATGGTACATAATCGATTACTTTATCTGTCCATTTTATTTTGCCTTGATCTACTAATTGAGCCAAGGCAGTTGCTGTAAAAGCTTTAGAATTAGAAGCTATTGCAAATAATGTATTGCCATCAACTTTTGTTTTTTTATCTAAATCTGCATAACCGTAACCTTTACTAAAAATAATGGAATCTCCTTTTACAATAGCAATTGCCATACCCGGAATATGCCATTCATTTAGCGTCTTTTGGTAATATTTATCCAAATGATTTAATTGTTCTTTTGTCTGTGCTTGAAAAGCAAGCATCCAAAGTAAAAAGATTGAAAGTAATTGATTTTTCATTTTAATATATTTTACGGCAATTTACAAATTTTAAAATAATTACCCTTTCTATACATATATTTTTCTATTTTTGATTTTTTAAAAATCTAATATGTCTAAATTTCTTATTTTTCTACTATTTTCCACCTCTCTTTTTTTTGGACAAACCAATCAAAACGTAATTGAAAGTATTGGAGACGGAACACAATTCATCACACCTGCATCTGCATTATTACTCACCATTGTAAAAAAAGACAGAAAAGGAACTCTTAAATTTGCCGAATCTTTTGCTACAACAGCTCTCTCTGTTTACATTTTAAAAAATACTATAAAAAAAGAGAGACCTGATAAAAACGGATTTTCAAGTTTCCCTTCCGGACATACGGCTGCTTCCTTTCAAGGAGCTGCTTTTATCCAAAGAAGATATGGTTGGAAATTCGGTGTTCCTGCATATATACTTGCCAGTTACACAGGTATTAGCCGTGTTTATGCCAAAAGACATTATTTTGAAGATATACTTGCCGGAGCTGCAATTGGCATTGGAAGCGTATATCTTTTTACCAAACCTTTTAAAGAACCAAAAGTAGATATCACCTATACCAAAACGAAAGATAACGGTTTTCTAATTGGCTTAAATTATAAATTTTAAAATGAAAAAACTATTTTTATTACTCATTTTTTTGGTGGTATTTTTTTCTTACGGACAAGACTCCATTCCTATTCAAACTTATAAAATAGATAACAATTTAACTTATATCTATAAAAAACCAAAAATTTGGGATACCTTTAAATATATTCCGAAAGATTATATTGGTTTCGGAAAATATCTTATTCAAAAAGAACATCTTCCACAAGTAGGAATTGCCTTAGCAAGTACAGCTGCTTTAATTCCGCTTGACCGTAAATTATTAGATAACGCATCAGAGCTTGGAAGTAAAATAGGATGGGACGAAGAAGGCAAATACTTATATATCTCCGGCGTTAGAATGCTTCCTGCCGATACGAGTTCTGCTATTTATCATATTGGCAACGGAGGAACAACAATTTTATTAAGTGCCGGATTTTTAATTTATGGAAAAATTCACAACGACTATCGTGCTTTAAACACTTCAAGTGAACTTGCAGAAGTATTAATTTCAGTTGGACTAGTTTCACAAACAATAAAACGAATCACCGGAAGACAGAGTCCGATACGAGCCATTGAAACCGGTAGTGATTCCGGACATTGGACACCTTTCCCAAGTTTTAAAGCTTTCAAAGAAAATACTCCAAATTATGATGCGATGCCTTCCGGACATTTAGCTACTTATGTTGCTTCACTGTTTGTTATTAGCACCAATTATCCTGAAAAAAAATGGATTAAACCTGTTGGATATACTCTTGGCGGACTTTTAGCTTTTAAAATGGTAAGTAGCAAAGTGCATTGGACTTCCGATTATCCTATTGCTATTTTAATTGGTTATGCTATTGGAAAAAATGCCGCTAACAGACGAATTAAAAAGGATCAAAAGATAAAAATAGGAAAGACTAATTATCCATATAAATTAAATTACAATCTAAGTAGTATCGACAATACTTTGGTTGGAGGTTTTCACATTACGTTTTAATAAAATTGATAATTAAATCGTATTTTTGAAAAAATTATAGCATAAATGGCACTAAAACCATCCTTAGAAGAATTACCTGAATTAGCAAAAGAAGTTTTTAAAGAGAATAAAAAATTCTTTCAAAAACTAAAAAAGAAAACACCAAAAAATTTAGATTATATCGTTCATGAAACACATGATGAAGTCTTTGAAAAAATAGATTGCCTTACTTGTGCCAATTGCTGTAAAACTACTTCACCTATATTTACGGAAAAAGATATAAAACGAATTTCTAAACATTTTAGAATGAAAGAAATACAATTTATAGAACAATATTTAGAACGTGATGAAGATGATTTTATGGTTTTAAAACAAGCTCCTTGCTCCTTTTTAGATGAAACAGATAATACTTGTACCATTTACGATGTAAGACCAAAAGCTTGTAGTGAATATCCGCATACAAACAGAAGAAAATTCATTCAGTTAACTGATTTAACTTTAAAAAATACAGAAATTTGCCCTGCTGTTTACAATATTGTGGAAGCGATGAAAGAGAAAATTAAAATTTAAACCAATGCTCATAAAAGAA
>Ga0256841_1003007_pt1 | contig 12903 bp, 15 predicted proteins | sample 356308metaG_FD_185971 | JGI IMG/M metagenome (GOLD analysis project Ga0256841, IMG submission 185971) | Hydrothermal vent microbial communities from Mid Atlantic Ridge, Atlantic Ocean - 356-308 | ecosystem: Environmental > Aquatic > Marine > Hydrothermal vents | place: Atlantic Ocean: Mid...
GTACAAAAGTAGGAAATAAAAAGAAATTACCTTACTTTTTCAATATGTCAAAATCTATTGGCGATGATGAAAAACGTGTTGAAGAAAATAGGAAATTATTCTTTTCGAAATTCGGCTTAACACGCGAAAATGTAGTAATACAAAAACAGATTCATAGCGATATAATTAATATTGTTGAAAAGCCTGAAAAAAATTTGGAAGGCGATGCTTTAATAACTAATAAACTGAATATCGGTTTGGCAATATCCACAGCTGATTGCAATAATATTTATCTTTACGACAAATCGAAAAAAATAATTTCAGCTATTCATTCCGGATGGCGAGGAACAGAAAAAAAAATTGTTGCTAAAACACTTCAAAAATTAAAAGATGAATTTAATGTGTTGCCGAACGATTTAAAAGTTTATGTAGGTCCTGCAATTTCACAAGAGAATTACGAGGTAGATGAAGAAGTAGCTGCTAAATTTGATAAAAAATATTATATGCAAAGTGAAGAAAATAAAGATAAATTTTTACTCGATTTAAAATTAGCTAATTATGATATGTTGATAGATTTTGGCATTCCCCAAAATAACATACAACTTTCTTCAATCTGCAGTTATAACCAAAAAGAATTACATTCATATCGAAGAGATAAAGAAAAATCAGGCCGTGCCCTTGGCATTATTGTGATGAAGGAGTTATGAACACAACAACATTGAAACTCATTTTGGGCTATATAATAATTTGCTTAATATGGGGTTCAACTTGGCTGGTAATTAGAATTGGATTGGATTCTTTGACTCCCATGTTTTCTGCCGGATTCAGATTTCTTATAGCTTCAATAATAATATTTGTTATAATTAAATTCCGAAAGGAAAGTTTTCCTAAAGATGTTTTAGCAATAAAGCTTTATATTTTTATGGGAATTTTTTCATTCGCAATTCCTTTTTGGCTGGTTTATTGGGCAGAACAATTTATTCCATCCGGTTTAGCTTCGGTATTATTCGGCGCTTTCCCATTTTCGGTTTTTATTTTTTCTTGGATTTTTCTTAAAAACGAAGAGGTGGATTTTTTTAAAATCTTGAGTGTAATTTTAGGTTTTGTAGGGGTTTTAATTATTTTTTCAGATAATTTAAACTTTAATCTTAATAATCAATTCTGGGGTTTGTTAGCCGTTTTAATTAGTGCTATAATGCAAGGTTTTGTTGCGGTTGTATTAAAAAAATATGCAGGTTATCTCAATTCTTTTACTATGAATGCATATCCATTGTTAATAGCAGGAATATCATTATTGTTATTAAGTTATTTTACAGAAGATTTGACTAAACTCAGCTTAAATATTTCATCAATTTTATCAATTCTTTATCTTGCTTCTTTTGGAACCATAGTTACTTTTACAATTTACTATTGGCTTTTAAAAAGGATGAATGTAGTAGTGCTATCTCTTTCATCTTTTATAACACCAATTATTGCAATCTTTTTAGGTTGGATAATCTTAAATGAAAAACTTTCCGATAAAGTTTTATTTGGTTCATTGTTAGTGCTTATGGGAATTTTATTTGCTAATTTTAAAGGATTAAAAAAATATATTTTTGCCGTAAAAGGAACTAAGTAATGATAAATGTTGTACGAATTAAAAATGCATCTTTTTATGCATATCATGGTGCAATGAAAGAAGAACAAACAATTGGCGGAAAATTTGAAGCTGATGTTGATTTATTTTTTGATTTTAGTGAAGCAGCAAATAATGATGACTTAAAAAAAACAATAAATTATGCTGATGTTTACAATTTTATAAATAACGTAATTCATAAAAAAAAATATTATTTAATTGAAACCTTAGCAACAATAATTGCAGATAATCTTTTAAGCAGTTATCCTCAATTAGAAAAAGTAAAAGTTAAAGTAAGAAAAAATAATGTTCCGGTTGGCGGAATTATAGAACATGTTGAAGCGGAAGTTGAAAAAAACAGAAATGAATAAAGTCTTTTTAGGTCTGGGAACAAATGTTGGCGATAGGAAGAATAACTTAAAAAGAACAGTTGCTAAGTTTTCTAAAAATAAAGATTTTACCAACATAAAGATTTCACCGGTTTATGAAACAATTCCTTATGGTGAAATTGAACAAGAAAATTTTTTTAACGCTGTCCTTTTTTTAGAGACGCATTATTCACTTGATGAATTATTTGTTTTTACAAAAAATCTTGAAAAGGAAATAGGAAGAAAAAAAACAAAAACTTGGGGACCAAGAGTAATAGATATTGATATTTTACTTTATAATGATTTAATTTATAAAGATAAGAAAATTAATATTCCACATAAAGATTTATTAAATAGAGATTTTGTACTGGTTCCGTTATTGGATATTGATAAAGAAATAGTTCATCCGGTAGAAAAAAAAGAAATAAAACAATTTTTATCTAAACTAACAGATCAATATATTGTAAAGAAAATTTCAATGGTTTTTAATTAGGAGATAATTTTTTGGATAAACCCAGATACATTGCAATTGAAGGAGTTATTGGTGCCGGTAAAACTTCTCTGGCAAAAAAATTAGCGGATAAACTTTCCGCCAAACTTGTGCTGGAAGAATTTGAAAACAATCCTTTTCTGGAAAAGTTTTATGATGACAGAAGTCGTTATGCTTTTCAAACCCAAATGTTTTTTTTGATTGATAGATTTAAGCAGCAAGAACAATTTAACCAGGAAGATTTATTTTCCGAATATGTTGTTGCCGATTACATTTTTGATAAGGATCAAATTTTTGCTTACCTAAATTTATCCGGCGAGGAACTAAAACTTTATGAAAAAATATTCCCACTTCTAAAACGGGATTTACGCCAATTTGATTTGGTTATTTTTTTACAATCAAGTGTAGATAGATTAATATATAATATAAAAAAAAGAAGTCGTCCGGCAGAAAAACATATTACAAGAAGCTATATTAGAGAATTAAGCGAAGCTTATAATAACTTCTTCTTTAAGTATAACTCAACTCCGCTGCTAATTGTAAATACTACAGAGATTGACTTTGTAAATAAAGAAGAAGATTTTAATGAATTATATAACCAAATATTTAGAGAAGATAGAACTTCTGTAGAATATTTTAATCCGAGAATTAAAGAATAATACTATGTTCAAACTAATTTATTATATGATAGTAGCTTACTTAATTGTTAAAGCTTATAAATATTTTAAAGCAATGTTTATAGGTGTTAAAAAAAACAATGAAGAGCCTAAAGTTCACCAGCCCAAAAATGTTAAAAGAAAAATTGATGATAAAGACATTGTTGATGCTAAATTTGAAGAGATTGAGGTAAAAGAAAATCCTTCATCAAAATAAAATGTTAAAAAAAAATATTTTAACCAAATTTATACTCAAGTTCTTTTTAAGTATTAAAGAAAAGCAAATTAAAGATCTTGGCAACCCGCAAAATGTTTTAGTAATTCTTCAACACTATTCATCCGGTTTGGTTTTAACGCAAATACCTTTATTAAGAGCAATTAAAGAAAAATACCCGAAAGTTAAAATAACGGTATTACTAAATTCAAAAAACTATCCATCCATACAAGAAAATTTTTTAGTAGATAATTATTTTATTTTTAATAAGTCTAAACTTTTAAAGCCTGCTTACTTTAAAACCTTACAAAATGAACTACATAGAAAATATGATATTGCCATTGTTCCCTCACAAATATCTATATCGTTAACAAGTCTGCTGCTAATGAGATTTGCTAATGCTTCAATAAGAATAGGAGCAAAATCATTAAACGGAGAGGTTAATGAGTTTAACTTTCTTTTTGATAGAAGAGTTGAGCTTGATTGGAACAAAACACCGGATGCAAATATTTCCGATTTTTCTCTTGATATAGTTAGACCTTTCGGAATTGATTCTAAAAATTATTCTTCAACACTTTCAACTACAGAAAAAAATAAAAACAGTGTTAGAGAATTTCTTAAAAAGTTAAATGGTGAAAATATTATTGGAATAAACATTAATGCTGAAGATAAAAAAAATAAATGGTCTCTTATAAAGTATGCAGATTTATTAGAAAAACTTAACAATAACTATTCCTGTTCGTTTTACATAATTAATGATAATTTAAGTAATGATGAATTCAACTTCCTAAAAAACAAATTAAGTTTTGAAATAAAAAAATATAATTATAATTCATTAAGTGAATTAGTGGAAATTTTTAATAACAGTAATTTGTTCGTTACAAATCATTCTGATCTTATGTTTATTGCCGGTGCAACAAATGTTCCGCAAATTTCAATTTTCGGTCAAGTAAATCCATTTAACTTTGCTCCGATAGGAGACAACAAATATTTTATAAGAAAATCCGATTTGATAGATGATGTTACCGTTGACGATGTTTATAAACAATGCAAATTTATTTTGGATAAACAATAATGAAAAAAATTGCGGTAATAGATATCGGCACTAATTCGTTTCACATGATTATTGCCTATTTAGATAATAAAGACCGGATACAAATTATTGAAAGAGCAAGAAAAGTTTTGCGACTAAACTTTAATAGTCAATCAAATATTATCTCTCCTGAAGCAATTCAAAAAGCAATTAATGTTATTGAACGATTTAAAAAATTGAGTGAAAAACATAAAGCGGAACTTAAGGCTGTAGCAACAAGTGCTGTAAGAGAAGCTAAAAACAAAAAAGAATTTATTCAAGAAATTTATAATAAAACAAAAGTTAATATAGAAGTCATTGATGGGAAAAGAGAAGCGGAACTTATTTATTTGGCAGTGCGGAAATCATTAAATCTAAGCAATGAAACAGCTCTATGTATAGATATTGGTGGGGGAAGCACTGAAATAATAATCGGGTCAAGAGATAAAATTATATTTGCCGAGAGTTTAAAAATTGGGGCAGTGCGTTTAACAAAAATGTTTTTTAATAATTCTATAATAACTAAAGAAAATATTTATGAATGTAAAAACTACATCGAGAAAGAATTATCGGAAGTTGTTGAAAAAATAAAAAAGATTAAGAGAGATTTGGTTATAGGTACTTCCGGCACAATCAATTCCGTTGCTTTAATGAGCAACGCAATGCACAATAAATCTCTTATTAAAAATGAACTCAATGGAATTTCATTTTCTTCAAATGATTTGGAAATAATTCAAGAAAATGTTCTTTCATGCAAAACAATTGAAGAAAGAAAAAAAATAAAAGGACTGGAAGAAAAACGCGCAGATGTTATTTCAGCCGGTATAATAATTTTACATACATTATTTAAGTTATTGGATATAAAAAAAATAACTATTTCCGGCTTTGCATTAAGAGAAGGAATTGTTATTGATTATTTTAAAAAATAATCTTGAAATTATTCGTTATTACGTAATGTTTCTTTATAAAATATATTGTAAGCATAAGTTACACCTAATGTATAAAGTCCTGTAAAAACAGCTATTGCTACATTTAAATAGACGGGAGCAGATAAAGCCAATCTTATAAATACAGTTGTTAAAGCAAATGCTGAATTTCTGAATACGCTATAATAGTTTTGACAATATCTTATGGAAATTAAAACAATTAAGATATCACTAAATATTAAAACCGTATAAAACGAAGTGAAAAAATTTGTTACCGGTATATGATGATAAGTTTTCCATAAATAGTCAACTCCAAGAAATATAAAAACCAAAATTAAAGCTAAAGCTAATAATTTTTTTGCAGAAACAAATCTTTTTTGGTCAAGCTCATTTTTTGTAATTAGCTGATGTTTCTGAAGTTTATAATAAAACCCGAGAATAATAAAAACCAGCAGAGCGCCGGAAGCATCGGAAAGAATATGAAATATTGGCTCTGTAATTTTATCCCATTGAATCGGTTCAGGGAAATAGATGAACTCTTTAAAAGAATTACGTAATAATATTAGTGATAAAATCTCAAATTGTTTTCCAACCGAGGAAGCCACAGAATGTACCAAACTAAATACGAGACTAATAACTTCAAAGACCAATAGTAAAGTAAATACATAATTTATAGCATAAAAATGATTGTGCGGAACAATTTTATCAAGGAAATGAGGTAAAAGTCCTCTTAACAACAGCTCAATTAAAATTAAAAGAACAACAAAAGAAACAACAAGAGTATAACCGCTGATTGATATAAATAGTTTACTTTCCCATCTATTTTCGATTCTGTCAAACAGTGTATTTACTTTATCTTCAAGATAATTTAGCATAATGATATATTTGTTATTCCCTTTAAAGTAAAAATGCGAAAATAGTATTTATTTAGAAAGAATAAAATTAAAAAAGTTAGAATAAAAAACGGATGATATAAGTAATGCGAGTTGAAAATAAAAATAAGTGACTATGAGATATTTGGAAATTATTTTGAAAAGAATCAGTAGAGGCGGCGATCGGATACGCCCGCCGAAAACAAAGGCGGGTTGCAGACCTTCGGTACATGTTACGCCGTTAAGAATTATTTCCCAATATTCTTTAAGAACTGCCTACCGCTGCCGGATTTGAAAAACTTTTCTCTTTTTAATGCTTCGGTTTTAGAAGAGAACTCTTCAAAATAAATTAACTCTAGCGGTTTTCTATTTTTAGTTGATTTTACCAAACCGTTATTGTGTTCGTATAATCTTCTTTGCAAATTAGAAGACATGCCAATGTATCTTTTATTGTCTTTAAAACTTTTAAGAACATAAACAAAATACATAACTAGCTCACATTAGTTACGAACTCCTATGCCTAACGAAAATAAAAATGGAATGATTTAGAAAAAATTACGAAAAGAATCAGTAGAGGCGGCGATCGGATTCGAACCGATGAATAAAGGTTTTGCAGACCTTCGCCTTAAGCCACTTGGCCACGCCGCCAAAAAAAATTTAAGAACAAATACAAAATACAAAACATTATCAACATCTGCGGCGATCGGATTCGCCCGCCGAAAACAAAGGCGGGTTGCAGACCTTCGCCTTAAGCCACTTGGCCACGCCGCCGTTTTTTTAAGAACTGCCGTTCATTTCAGAACTTTAACACTTCTATATTTTTAGTACTCTAATATAAATAAAATTATGCTGCACTGGTATTTATTGTTTGAATATTTTCAAGCTCGGTTTTTTTATTAATTTTTTCCTCTTCAATATCGTAATCACTTTGTAAGCCAAGCCAAAATTTTGCAGAATTACCAAAATACCGAGATAATCTTAAAGCTGTATCGGCAGTTATTCTTCTACGTCCCTTAACAATTTCACTAATCCTTGTCTGAGGAAGAAAAGTATCTTTTGAAAGTCTGTAAACTGAAATTTTAAGAGGTTTTAAAAATTCTTCAAGTAATATTTCACCAGGATGTATGTTCTTTAATTCTTTCATATTCTATTGTTTTAATGATAATCTACTATTCTAGTTTCAAGTGCGTTTCCGCCAGCCCATTTAAATATTATTCTCCATTGCTTGTTGATTCTTATACTGTAAAAGCTTTTGTATCTTCCACTAAGTTTTTCAAGTCTATTAGATGGAGGAATTTTTAAATCTTTAATGTTCTGTGAATTATTTAACATTCTCAATTTCCTTCGAGCAATATTTTGAATGTTCGCTGGAAAATTTCTAACTCTTATACCATCCCAAATTTTTTCAGTTTCCTTATCTCCAAAAGATTTTATCATAATTACTCAATACGTTACTAACGTTAAAAGTTAGTAAAAAAAATAAAAAAATCAAAGTAAAAATCTTAAAAGACTTTTGACCAACTATAAAATAAACAAAGAACTAATAAAAAAATCCACAAAAAGTGGATTTTTTTTGAGCGGGAGACGAGACTCGAACTCGCGACAATCACGTTGGCAACGTGATGCTCTACCAACTGAGCTACTCCCGCAAATATCAATAAATAAAAAATTTAGATTAGAAATATAATATTGTTTACTTATTTAGTCAATATTTCTTGTAAAAAAAGAAAAAAAATTCTTTTTAAAACCGGAATATGTAACTATAAGCTTAAAACAATTTTTATAAATCAAAAATTATACAAATAGATTGATAATTCTTAATTTCATTCTTTCATATTTATAAAATTTACGCACGACTAAATTGAATTTACTTTGCATAAACATTATATTTGGCATCGATAAAATAAATATTTATTTACTAAAAAATGGAGAGCATAAATGGCTATCAAAGTTGGAATTAATGGTTTTGGAAGAATTGGACGTCTGGTTTTTAGAAGAGCAATGGAATTAGGCGGATTTGATTTTGTAGGAATTAATGATTTAACAGATGCTAAAACATTAGCACATTTGTTAAAGTATGATTCCGTTCATGGAAAATTTAACGGAACAATTAAAGTTCAAGGTAACAACCTTATTGTTAACGGCGATAAAATTAAAATTACTGCAGAAAGAGACCCTTCAAACTTAAAATGGGGTGAATTAGGTGCTGACGTTGTTATCGAATCAACGGGTGTTTTCAGAACAAAAGATGCTTGTATGAAACATATTAATGCCGGTGCTAAAAAAGTAATCTTAACTGTTCCTGCCAAAGATGAAATTGATGCAACAATTGTACTTGGTGTTAATGATAAAACATTAAAAGCTAAACACAAAATCATTTCAAATGCATCTTGTACTACAAACTGCTTGGCTCCAATGGTAAAAGTATTAAATGATACTTTCGGTGTAACAAAAGGTTTAATGACAACTGTTCATTCATATACTAATGACCAAAGAATTTTAGATTTACCTCATTCAGATTTAAGAAGAGCAAGATCTGCAGCTGTTTCAATTATTCCAACAACAACCGGCGCTGCCAAAGCTGTTGGTAAAGTTATACCTGAATTAAACGGAAAGCTTGACGGTATGGCAATGCGTGTGCCTGTGCCGGATGGTTCAATTACAGATTTAACTGTTATTGTTAAAAAATCTACAACGGTCGAAGAAGTTAATGCAGCTTTTAAAAAGGCAGCTAAAGGTAAATTAAAAGGTATTATGGAATATTCTGATGAACCACTTGTTTCGGTTGATATAATTGGTAATACTCATTCCAATATTTTTGATTCCCTTTCAACAACTGTAATTGGTAATATGGTTAAGGTTGTTGGTTGGTACGATAATGAATATGGCTATTCTTGTAGAGTTGTTGATTTAATGAAGAAATTAAAAAAATAATTAAGCTAAGAATATGTTTATTTTTAAGACGCAGTTATTTTTTTAATTTCTGCGTCTTTTTTTTATAAAGATATTTTTAAATCGTTTTTTTTAACGGAGAGTAAAATGGATAAATTATTTATTGAAGATTTAAATCTTAAAGGGAAAAAGGTTTTAATAAGAGTTGATTTTAACGTCCCGTTAAATGAAAACCTTGAAATTACGGATGATATAAGAATTACCTCGGCACTTCCCACAATTAAAAAAGTTTTGGAAGAAGGCGGGGCAGCCATTTTAATGAGTCATCTTGGAAGACCAAAAGGAGAAGCTAATCCTAAATTTAGTCTTAAGCCTGTTGCAAAAAGATTGAGTGAACTATTAAATACAGAAGTTAGGTTTACTAATGATTGCATTGGAGATGAAGTAAAAGAAATAGTTGATTCAATGAAAGAAGGGGATATTGTTCTTTTGGAAAACTTAAGATTTCATCCCGAGGAAAAAAAGAATGACCCGGAGTTTGCCAAACAATTAGCGGAACTTGGTGATGTTTATATAAATGATGCTTTCGGAACAGCTCATCGTGCCCATGCTTCTACAGAAGGAGTTACAAAATATTTTGACCAATGTGCCGCCGGGTATTTAATGAAGAAAGAATTGGATTATCTTGGCAAAGCTATTGCAAATCCTCAAAAACCTTTTACAGCTATTTTGGGCGGTGCAAAAATTTCCGGTAAAATAGATGTAATACAAAACTTGATAAACAAAGTAGATAATTTGATTATTGGCGGCGGAATGGCTTATACTTTTTATAAAGCACAAGGTATGGAAATTGGGAAATCATTACTGGAAGAAGATAAAATTGAATTAGCCGGAGAAATTTTAAAAAAAGTAAAAAGCAGCAGTGTCAATTTTTTATTACCTGTTGATGTAAGAATAGCTGCCGAGTTTAGTAACGATTCACCATCGGAAGTTGTACCAACAAGTGAAATACCGGAAGATAAAATGGGACTTGATATTGGAACAAAGTCTATTGAATTATTTAGAGAAGTTATAGTTAAAAGTAAAACGGTTGTGTGGAACGGTCCAATGGGAGTTTTTGAATTTGAAAATTTTGCAAAAGGAACAAATGCAATTGCCGAAGCATTAGTAGAAGCAACTGAAAACGGTGCAATAACAATTATCGGCGGTGGAGATTCTGCCGCAGCAATTAAAAAAGCCGGATTAGCAGATAAAGTTTCTCATGTTTCTACCGGTGGCGGTGCATCTTTGGAATTTTTGGAAGGGAAAACCTTGCCCGGTGTCGCAGCTTTAACCGATAAATAAATTAGGAACATTTTCCGTTGAATATGGTCTAACCTACAAAAATTTTTTATACATTACAAAACCTCTGTTCTCATTTTTGATTGCAGAGGTTTATACAATTTAAGAAGAATAAGTTTTTTTACGATAATTTTGGTAAATTCATTTTAAGAATTTATTTATATCATAGCAAGGTAGTAGTTTAATGTCTTATAACGAATACAGACCACGTGGTTTTGGTGGATTTAGTTTTTTTCCACCGGTAATTAAGGGGTTATTAATAATTAATGCCGCAGTTTTTTTTATTACAGTAATTGCGGAAAATATTGCAATTGATGGAGTTCCATTTAGCGCAATAATAGATCAATATTTTGCGTTAGTGCCTTTTAATCATCCCTACTTTTCATTTTATCCATGGCAATTAATTACATACCAGTTTTTACATGCTAATTTTATGCATATCTTTTTTAATATGCTTATGCTTTGGATGTTTGGAATGGAAATAGAAAATATAATGGGTTCACGTAAGTTTCTAATTTTTTATTTACTTTCCGGTATTGGCGGTGGTTTATTACAAATACTGCTTGGTAGTTCTTCGGGGTTTGTAATTGGAGCTTCCGGAGCTGTTTTTGGTGTTATGGTTGCTTTTGCTATGTATTTCCCAAATAGATTAATTTACATTTATTTTCTGTTACCCGTTAAAGCAAAATACCTTATTGTATTTTTGATGGTTATTGAATTTATGTCTGTAAGTAATGGTGGACTTGTAGCTCATTTAGCTCATCTGGGTGGAGCAATTACCGCATTTTTCTTTATAATGATGGATAGAAAACATAATTATAACTTCGATAGATTATTTGAAATATTTAAAAGCGGAACTTCTTCCTCTTATAGTCAGCCTTCATTTAAAAAGAAATCCCGTGGATTCGGTTTTGGGAAAAGGGAAGTTGAAGATGCGGAATTTTATGAAATTAATTCGGATACTAATTATTCCGAAAAAGTTGACCAACAAGTAATTGATGAAATTCTTGATAAAATTAGCAGAAGCGGTTATCAAAATTTAACGGAACGTGAAAAGAAAATACTTTTTGACGCCAGCAAAAGAAATTGAGTTTTGGAAAGGTTACATTCAAAATATTTAATATTTTTTAGTTTTGTTCTACTTGCTGTTTCTTTTCTAAACTGTTCTTCAAATAATAAAATAGATAAAGAAAAACTGGCTAAAATTTATGTTGATAAATTAATTATTGAAGAACAGTACCACAATACAGATTCCCTTGCGCTTAAAACTGACGAAATATTTAAAAAATATTCCGTAACAAAAGATAATTATACGGAAGCTATAAAATCTTTGGAATATGATAAAGAGCAATGGGAAGAATTTTTTAAGTTTTCAAAAGAATATTTGGATACGCTGAAAGCACATCTCAAAGATGAAAAATCGTCAAAACCAAAATCAAGTAAATTTTCCAAATTAAAATAATTTAATAAAATTTTTAATTGTTTTTAGGGAACATCTTTGCTTTTACAATTCTTATTTTAGCATAACTGATATTTTGCGGCAGCCTTTCTTTAATTTCTTTTAATCCGTCTTGCTCCGATAAAATATTACCCGCAATTAAATCGAATTCATCTTTTGGTATAATATTATCAATATTTTGATTGGGATAATAACCAAGTATGGTTTCTATATGAAGCGATGCAATTGATTCGGTAATTTTTAATAGAGAAACAATTTCGCTTAGCGAATAACCTTTTTCTAACAAAGCATAAGTCTGAGAAATATGCTTCGGTAATTCTTTTTGATTTGTTTTTATCTTTGATTTTTTTTTATGTTCATTAATTATTTCAAGAAAGTCTTCGCCAATTTTATTAAACATTCTTTGATTAAATCCATTGATGCCCATTATTGATGAAGGTGTTCCCGGTTGATGTTGTGATATCTCTTTTAAAATTTTATCGGGGCAAATCATTTCCGGATTTTGCCCGAATTTTTTTGCAAATCTTTTCCTTTCTTCTCTCAGTTTATTGAATAGTTCCAAATTGTTTTCATAATCGAAAATTGTTTTTTGTGAGCTACTGTCAAAATCATCAATAGTTTCTAAAATTACCGTTTTATGATTGATATGAACAATACCTTGAAATTCGGTTAGTTTATCTTGCGAAACAAGTTTGTCAATTTCATTTAGAATTTCATTTTTATTATAATGTGTACAATCAGCATAAGTAGAAAAAGATTTTGCAATAGTTGATTTGGATTTTCCGGTAAGAATACCAATTATTCGTTGTTTGCTTAATCCGCCACGGTGTTCTTGTAATGTTCTAATAACAATTTCTGAAATATAATTTGAATTGTTTTCATCCTCACTATTCGGATTTTTACAATTATCACATCTTCCGCATTTATAATCGGCTGCATTTTCTCCAAAATAATTTAATATAAATTTAAATCTACACTCATCCGTAAAAACATAATTAATAACGGTTTCTAATTTTTTT
>Ga0256841_1003008_pt1 | contig 12903 bp, 10 predicted proteins | sample 356308metaG_FD_185971 | JGI IMG/M metagenome (GOLD analysis project Ga0256841, IMG submission 185971) | Hydrothermal vent microbial communities from Mid Atlantic Ridge, Atlantic Ocean - 356-308 | ecosystem: Environmental > Aquatic > Marine > Hydrothermal vents | place: Atlantic Ocean: Mid...
GTAACTTCCTTCCTAGCGTATGAATTCTTGATGTAGAAACCCACCAGTTCGGGTATCTCTTCTTGTTCTCTGTAAGTAATAATTTCTTTCCCAGGTTTAAATAATGATTCAATTGCTTTTTGATGATCCGTGATAAGAAAACCCCCACAGGCTGGAACGTCAAAGACTCTCTGGTTAACTCCTTCGACCATTTGCAGGCTCGTTGCGTTGAAGTTAACCTTGCACACGTTATAAAACTTGGGCAGTTGCTTGTAGTAATGTAAGGGTGGGCGAATTTTGCAATTTCCATTCATTAAAGAATGCCACCCCTCGTCACCGTGGATAGTGGGATGAAAACTTTCTAGTTTTTTCACGCAAGATAGCCTGTAGTGCATAGTAGCTTTCCAGAGAGCCGCACCTTCGAGAGCGATTCTTTGCTCGACGCTAAGGGAGCTAATCAGTGCCCTGTCTTCTTCCCCGAGACGTTTTACGGCGTCGTTGTATGAAATTCGCTCCGACTTCAAGATGTCTGATATTCGGTTGACAACAGGATGAATTTCTGATGGGAGTTTTTCCAATTTTTCTTCTGCTGGCCTGACCATTGAGTTTCCGACAAACCCCACTTCTGCACCAAGGGATGTTATTAATCTTGGGGTTAGTTGAAGTGGCTTAAAGAGTTTTTCATCGGTAGCGAGGGGTAGGTAATGCACAAACTCAAAGCCTAAATCTCGCAGGTCTTCTTCGTACGTTTTGTCCCAGAGAAATATAGACACGTAAGGCGATACATTCTTTTTAAATTCTTTGACTATCAAGTTGGGACTATCCACAAACCACGATGCTACAGGCATTTCGATTGATTCAAGAAATGATGTGAGAATCCCTTCCTCGTCGAAGCCGTGGTGATTGATGGTTAGTATGAAGTCCGGACGGTGCCTAATTATAGCCTCGAACAGTCGCTTTAACACACCTGCGGGGCTTTCGTCTTTTGAACCTCGTACGATTGAAAGGCCGTGCCTCGTGCGTTTTATTGCTTTTTTAACTTCTCTTGTGAGGAAATAATTGAAATCGAGAACAAGAATGGAAAGCTTATTTTTCTTAAATTTGGCATACTTCAGTTTATCCCAGTGGCTGGTCGATGTGATACTTTTAAACTCTTCAATAATAGGGTTATAAAAGTTTGGGAAAATTGCCCTGGCTGCCTGTAAGACAAATAGTCTGACTGGTGGAAAACCATAATGTAGCCTGTGCTCGGTGATTGCCTTGCAAGCTTCTCCTGGGGTGTCAACGACAAGAATTTTTACCTTGTCATTTATTTTGTTGAGAGGACTGTGTTCCCTCGCAAGCTCGTAGATTTTATGAGAACGTTCAATGACGAGAATCTTCGTGTCGGGGAACTTATTATGCAGCTCATTTACATGGTAACCAAGTCCAAGACCCAGTGCCACTATTAAACCCTTCCCATCGCATCTAAACCGTTCTACAAGTGCCTTCGCTTCTTGTACCGGGTCGTACAGGCTGTGAAGCGCTTTTTGTTTTCCGCCGGGAAGTTCAATCTTCAACGAGAATGAACCGGTCTTACTTTTGACTAATATCGGCTTCATAAGCACGGCTATGTTCTTAATTTCCTGGTCTTAACTTTCTATAAAGCAACGAAGAAATCCGGGAGTTTATAGTTACTATCAACATTTTACCTTACAGTTTCATTCGAAAACAAATTTTTTGATAAATGTTCTGTTTTGCGTTTTCGAGTAGTCAGTTGGTGCATCTTTAAATGGTTTTTCGGAGTTATCTCCGCGGAAAAAAATTTGAGCTTGCTGGGATAAATGGGATATTCTGTTTTTTAGTAAAAATCGTTTTGTTTTTAAGTTGCTCAAAATTGCGGACAAAAACTGCTTCCCATACCGTGGAAAAAGTAAAGGGCAAAAATTTATGTGAATCTAAAGAAGGGCTATTTCCCCATGGAGGGTCATTGTGTCGATAGTGGTTTACTCGTTTCCAAGGTCTGGTAACTTTTTTATCACCAGAGCCATTGCGCATACTTTTGAATCTAATATTTACCATTGCCTTCTCTCTTCCAGAATTCAGGATCTCCACACTACACCCTTGAAAATGGAAACCGAACTTTATGAGAAATACTGTGAAGAATTTGGATACCCAAAAATGCAGCCAGAGGTCTGTCATTGCACGCCTGAAGGGGACAATTTTTTTGTTTATAAGTCTCATAATGCGGAGTTGGTCAAAAATAATAGAGACAAAATTGATTGTGTGGTTGTAATTTTGAGACGCCCTACGAATATTTTACGGTCTCACGTTCAACATCAGTATGTAGCAGTCGAAAAGTTGGAGGATGATCTCATATCTCATGCGAAAGATGTGTATCAGAGACAGCTAGCATTCTTCGAGAGATTTCTGACAATTAGAGCTTCTATCGAAGCTGGCCAGGATAATTGGTTGCAGGTGATAACGAATTCTTTACTTCTAGATCTACCTGTCTTTATCGTTGACTACGAAGATGCTGTAAGAAATGTTTCAGAAGTAATAGAAAATATTGCGAAAGAAGCTTATGATCGCGATATCTCGATTCCGGAGAATTACGAACTGAATCTTTCCAAAAGGATGTTTCTTGAGGCCCAGGAAAAAATACTTGATCATTTTATAAAAGGTTGGAAACAGAACTGGGATGGGACACTTTACCAAGGACTAGTGTATCTAACCAAATGGGCTTATGAGAATGATATTCGTATGATCTCTAAGGAGAACGAGATTTATCATGCAATCAAGGAACTCCCCCCGGCAATTCGTGCTGATAATATTTACACAAGCATCAGGAAGAATGTACCCAGTGGTGGTCTGTGGTTTCATGACAGAGATAGTCGCGAGAATTTTTTAAAAATTATACTCGATGAACTTTCTGATTACCTCCTACATTCTAAAAGACTTGAGAACTTCATGTCCAATTGTAAGATCGAATGTGAGACGAACAGAAGAAATAATACGCTGGAAAGAATTACTGCAGAAGCGGAAATGTTAAAGAAGAAAAATAAAATTGACGATTTTATCATTCTTTTTTCCAATTACTCGAAGAACTATTCTGATCTCGACAAGCTTTACAAGACGTTTAAGAATTTAGCCGAAGGGCAGTTAGAGCTGATTGAGACATGGATTTCTAAAAGTATTCGGGAAAAAGAATCTCTCTACACCAGTTTTTTTCGCTTGGCTTTGGATTTTTATGAAAACAAGGAGATCATGGACGCTATTATCGTGCTGTCTACGCTTGTTAAGCATGATCCGAGAGATTACGAGGCATGGAATGATCTAGGGGTAGCCTTTTACACCACAGGCGACAATAGTACGGCTGAGACGTGCTTTAGGGAAGCTCTCAAGTTGAAAAGTGACTATCCGGAAGCACGGAAAAATCTATCCATCTTGTTGGAATCATCTAGCTCACCGGAAAAAAACATATCGGCTACAATTGAGGAAAGTACACCTTTATATCAATACACCCTGGAAATAGAGAATCTTTGCAAAGGTACGGACTACGTGCTTTCTTTCGACGTTTACCCGGTAGACAATGGTATTCACCCGGAGCGACATTACGGATACTGGAATAAAGTATTGGCAATTCAAAAAGGTGAGAAGAGGAGCATATCGATAGTTTGGGATCCATCTAACAAGAAGGTTCTATTCAATGGAGAAGAAGCAGATGATTTCTGGAAAGGGGATTTTAAGGATCTTTGCGAATATCGAATAAGCTTTATCCTGTACAAGGATGGCCTTGAGGTTAAAAAGCAAGAGATAATCCAAAACATCGGAACAATAGGTCAACAGTATACCAACACACCTATAAGGCTTGTAATTGCAGAAGAAAGCCAGCTTCGCTCCGCCATCTGGTTCCTAACCTGGAAGTGCAATTTTAGATGCCCTTACTGCTGGGAAGCCCAGAGACAGGAACGAGGGGAACTGATACCGGAACCGTTTATCGATTCACGTAAATGGGTTGAAGCATGGAATAGACTGCGGCCCCAGATTCTGGATATTACCGGTGGTGAACCCTGGTTACAGCCACGTTTTCTGGATCTTCTGGAAGCCCTTGATGACAATATAAAAATAGCAATCACCACGAATGTTAGCAAGGACATTACCCAGTTTGTTCAAAGATTAAGCCCAGATAAAGTATTTAGCATGACCTTAAGTTTACATCCTACCCAGAAGATGAATACAGACTTATTTGTTGGGAAATGTTTGTTGCTTAAGAATAGGGGTTTCAACATAACAGTGAACTATGTAGCATGGCCGGAGCAGATGTGGCTGATCCCGATGTACAAGCAGATATTTGAGAATCACGGGATTCGATTTCATATAGATCCTTACAGTCCAACAGCCCTTTATGCCTATGAGTTTTCACAAAAAGAAAAAGATTTTCTCAGGCAATTTGTCGGAGAAGACAGGAGCGCTCACTGGTTCGGTGAAATAGATAAATCCCCGGTCTTGTGCAGTGGAGGATATAACCACCTAAATGTTCAACCAAATGGCGATGCATACCGATGCATTGAAGATAGGATTTCGGAGAAGCCGAAAGTTGGCAACATACTAGACCCTGATTTTAAGCTAAACACGGAGTGGACTTACTGTGATGTTTATCACAGATGTCCAAGCTGCGACCTGGATAAAATCTCTGTGAAAAAACTAGAGAATCAAACAGGGTCAAAGTCTCTATCCAAGGCTATGCCAGTGCTATAAGCGAAGTATAAGAATTACCCCTTAAAATACGTTTTCATTTCGTTTAGCCATACTACGTCTACGTAAGATACTTTCAATAACTGGAATCTTATAGAGAGGATTGTAGATGGACAGGCGATTCAATAGCGGTAGAAAGTTGAAGAAAAAAGCTCGCAAGAAGGCGAAACGAAAGAACGAGTGCCGAAAGTTTGATATTTGTCCCATCGTAGAAAGGTTTATGGCAAGAAAGGAACAGATAGAAGAAGCTTGTGGTCAAACAGTGAAAGCTTGCAGTGATAATGTTTACTTTTATGATCCCGAGTTTCTTTTAGATGAAAGTATGAGTTCGTATTGCTCAAAACTAAGGAAAATGAGGGAGCGATTTAAGGATCTCAGGATAACCTGGGAAGCCCCCGTTTTCGGTCCGAGTGGTTATGCTTCAGCGGCAAGGGGCTACATCATCGGACTGGCGGATCTTGGAGTTAGAGTAAATGTGCAGCCTATCTGGGGGGATTGCGATATCACATGTGAGGACGAGGATTAGAGATGCCAGAGGGGTATAAAACCTGCGCGTTCCTAGGTGGTAGTTTACGAAATATAAGAATCAAGTCACAGGTTGACGAGGTAACACTGAAAAGGCTTACAGAATTGACGTCAAGGCCTTCGGGTGGAATCCACGTAATCCACCATGTTCCAACAGATCCAGACGGTAAGCACGATTATTTTGCAGAATTCAAGGCAAGGAATCCTGGCTTTCATACGTACGTAGGGTACACAACCTTTGAAACTGACAGAATACCTGATCCATGGGTATCGTCTTGTAACCAGATGGATGAAATCTGGGTTCCATCCACCTTCAATCTCAAAACATTTGCAAGGAGCGGTGTTCAAAGGGAAAAGCTCCATGTCGTACCCCATGGTCTGGACCCGAGACTTTATAGACCGGAAGTTACTAGTCCGTTGGACGTGGGAATTCAGAAAGACTTTACTTTTCTGTCGATATTTGAATGGACCTATAGAAAAGGCTGGGATGTGTTGCTCAAAGCGTATCTCGAAGAATTTTCTCCAGAAGAAGATGTCAGATTGGTTATACGGTCTTACCAAGGTGGCGGAGTCATAGGCAAGAATGTCCCGCCTGTTTCAGAACAACTGTCCGGATTTATCCAAAACAATGGGTTTGACCCAGATAATATCCCAACGATAATTTTCCTGGCAAACATGGTACCTTCATCGCTAATGCCAAGCCTTTATAAAACTGCCGACATCTTTGTTTTACCAACAAGAGGCGAGGGATGGGGAATACCTTTCACTGAGAGCATGTTGATGCAAGTACCTGTAATTGCTACCCGCTGGGGTGGGCACTTGGAATTCATGAATGACGAGAACTCTTATCTGATCGATATTGATGGTATCGTACCGGTAAGCACGAAACAGGTCACTGACAGTCCTTTTTACAGGGGACACCGGTGGGCAGAGCCCTCGGTTAAACACTTAAAGCTCTTAATGCGACACGCCTTCGAAAACCGTGGTGAATTGGAAGAAAAAGGTCAAGCAGCAAGACAGCATATACTAGATAATTTTACCATTCACCACGCTGCTTTGAAGGTAACAGAACGTCTTCTGGAAATAGAAAAGAAACGTGCAACGAGGGCTAGAAAACTGCGAAAAACTTGTAAACTGAAAATTCTTTTCCAAGCAAGGTCTGATGTCTTTACAGTACCCGGCGGAGACACCGAAGTTTTGGATAACATAAGGAAAGCACTTGAACAAGATGGAATTCAGGTAGATTTTAGCTGTAACCCTGCGGTGAATTTGACCGATTACGATATTGTTCACATATTCAATTCCGATACATCTTTTGCAATTAATAGTTTACTTCAGGAAAAGCCTTACTTGCTAACACCGATGTATGAAGATTTTGGGTCATACTATCCCGCTTCGGTAAAGGTTGTTAAAGTTTTTAGGGATTACCTAAAAACAGGGAAAGAGAAATTAGTGGAAAAAGAGCTAAGCAGGTTCCTAAGAAGTTACAAGCAATTATATACTTTTCCTGAATTGTCCTTCGTTATGTCTGGTGCCATGACAGTCTGTGTTAGCGGTCTAAATGAGAAAAACCGACTAAAGAAAGATTTTCCCGGGGCACGTAACATACAAATTGTAAAATTGGGATTCAACAGAGCAGAAGATCAATTTGCCGTGAACGAGGACTTATTCGTTTCTAAATATGGAGTCTCGGATTTTGTACTGTGTGTGGGAAGGCTTGAGACCAGAAAAAACCAGTTGATGTTACTCTACGCTTTAAAGGACGAAGATCTGCCCGTCGTTTTTGTGAATAGCAAGACGAATCAGCCTGAATATGAACTGCTATGCAAGCGATTTAATAGAAAAGGGCGAACGATATTTACTGGAAGGATCTCTAAGGAAATGCTTTATTCTGCCTACAAGGCAGCCAGAGTACATGCACTACCAAGTTGGTATGAGCTACCGGGCCTTGTGAGTCTTGAAGCGGCCTGGTGGGGATGCAATGTTGTAGCTTCTAGCTGGGGAACTATTAAGGATTACCTTAAAACCTATGCCTACTATTGTGAACCTCAAGATCCTGCATCTGTAAAAAACGCAGTGTTATCAGCTATGAGTAACCCGTATGATCAGAAGGTGCGGAGGTTGTTGAAAAATTACACATGGCCTAACCAAGCTCAGAGGATTCTTGCAATTTATGAGAAGGTATTAGCAGGAGTAAATAGAAAACAGGAAAAACAGTGGTTGAAGCGCAAGTCGGAACTTGCAAAGAAAGAAGTATCATTTTTTCAGTTGCAGAAAAGGGCCAATGATCTTGCTACTAAAAACCCGGGTGAATCTATACGGTTAATAGAATGTTTATTAGATTCTAAACCCACTTATCCTGTGTGCCATTTTATCAAAGGTTTAGCGTACTTGAACGTTCCTGACCTTGAAAAAGCAGAAGAAAGTTTCAAGAAAACAATAGAATTAAGGCCGTGGTTCGATGTTATGGTTTACCTCTACTTAGCATTGAGCCTGATGAGACAGAAAAAATATTTTGAAGCCATTGATGTCTTAGAGGAATCATTAAGTATTCATCCGTTTGCCCCTGTTAAAACTAGGTCTTTGATCGACGAGTATATGGAAGAATGTGAGCAAATGATGGCGAGTTCAGCTTCGATGGTTGCTTGATGGAGGGCATGCTCAGGCATTAATGCTGATATTTTTCCCCTTAGGCCAGGAGAACGTTTGAGGGCAGAAAGCACGCCTTAATTTTCTTATCCCGGTTAACCCCTCTGCGGCATCCTCCATCTGGCTCTTTATGGTTTCGCTGATTTCCCTGTTAATATTTATGACTGATTCAATCAGGGAGCACACTTTCGATTTTTCACCTGCCGTTAAACACCTGTTTCGGCCCGGAAAACCATTGTCAGGACGGATTTCCAGGCCTTTCTCCAACTCCTTTAGCTTTTCTATCAAGTTAGTGCGACGCTTATCTAGCTCAATGGCCGTTGCTACATCCCTTTTTTTAAGGGCATTGAGTTGGTCTTTCCCTACTATGATTATTTCTTCCAAAACCCTTAACATGTTATCTCTCATACCCTGATCTCCCTGGAAAATTTCATCGCTGGTTGCTTTGGCATAGCAGGGGCACTGGTAGATTCAATCTGTTTCCAACCGTCTTTCAGAATTTTTAAAACTTCTTCTGCGTTTTCAAGTGCCTTCACGTCGTTTTTCATGTTTCCGTGTAGGAGTCTGTCCAGGACAAAATCATACAACCTTCCGAGGTTCCTCGCTATTTCACCACCGGCTTCCATGTTTAATGAACTCACAAGTTCCCCGACAATAGCCGTAGCTTTCCCAATATAAAGCCCCTTTCCTGCAACGTCTCCAGCTTTAATTTTTTCCTTTCCTATTCTAATGAAATTGATAGCACCTTCGTACAAAAGAGAAATAACTCTAACGTTATCAGATGTTCCGATCTCTACCTGCTTGTAAGCTACCGCACATTGCATATGATTGCTCCTTTCCTCAATGCTTTTTTATCAATATTATCCAGATATTCTATTTGAAAGCCCGATAATGTAACTATTCTGCGAACTCATGCTTGTGAGTAATGCTTCCAGGGCTGCAAACCTGTTTCGTAAATCTTCTTCCGCCCTTGAAAGCCTGTCTTCCATTCTGGTTATATCGTCAGAGATTCTGTCAACGCTTGATTCCAAACCATCTGTCTTGGTTGATAGAAGACCGTCAACTGAATCAGTTACGTCGTCGATATAGTCGTAGAGTCCTTTTGCGATGCCTCCGGTACTATCTGTAAAAATGGTTGCCACGTCATCTAAGCTTTCAGATAACTTATCGTTAAGAGTGCTTTCATCAATCTCAAGTTGCCCGGTATTGTAATCAGTGGTTATGCCAATTTGTGCCAGGGTATCCAGGTCATCGGGGGCAGCACTCACGGAATCGGTCATTATGCTTTTTAGTCTCGCTATGATTCCTCGAGCCGTAGCTTCCCCCACGAACGGACCGCCGACGTGGGTATCAGTGTCGTATTGCGAATTTTCGGAAACGTAACTCACCACGTCATTGTACGCATTTACAAAATCGATAATGTTTTGCTTAATGGTATCTGAGTCATTATTCACCGTAATCGAAACAGAAGTGCTTGATTCTGCTTTCAGGTTGAATGTTACTCCGGGAATAACATCAGTGATGGTGTTACTGCTTTTCGTTATGTCCACACCACCCATGCTGAATTTTGCGTCGCTCGCCGTGTGAGCCGTAAAATCCGTATCGCTAAACCCTGTTAAAGTTGTATTTGAAGTTATGGACACTGTGTGAGAAGAACCTGTATCATCACCCGTAAGAATTAGCCTATAGTCATTAGTACCGACATTAATAATGCTAGCGGTAACCCCCGGGTTATCACTATCATTATTTATGGCGTCTCTTAGATCTTCTAGGGATGCTCCATCGGCAATGTTCAGAGTACGAGTAGTGGAGTTGTACGTGTATTCAAATACCTGAGTCGATCCTGTATCATTTATGGAATCTGTTGGGGATGAAACGGTTGTCGTTCCGGTTCTCCTGTCAACGGATGCCAACTCTATTTTTCCGGAAGATGAATAAGGTTCTACGACGTATATTCCCGGGGAAGCAGAATTTGTGACCGAAGCCTCAATCTTTGTTTCGTCGCTCACTGCCACCGACTTGGCATAAAAATTTGTAGTTGTCTTAAGTTCTTCTGCAGCGCTCTTCAGAGTCGATAGCTTACTAGATAGGGTGCTGTAGGCACTTATTTTCTGGTTGTATTTGTCCCGGTCTTGTTCGAGCAAACGAATGGGTTGCCTTTGTACATCGATGAGTTTAGAGATAAGACTATTGTAATCTATACCAGAGGTGAGGCCAATACCAGATACGATGGACATGTTATGCCTCCTTGTTCAGTAAGCGACCGTCTTCACTTATTTGTTTAGCCACTTCAACTAGTTCTTCAGGGGGAATCTGCCTGATCACCTTGCCAGTTTTTTTGTCGACGATTTTTGCCACAACAGTTCTAAGCTCTTTCACCAACTCAAATCGGATGGTCCTGTTGAAGAATTTCTCCACCAGGCTGTTGTCCTTTTTTTCCTGGCTCTTTCTCGAGTTTTTCCTGCTAACGGTGCTATCTGTGTCACGTCTTTCCCCGCCTGGGTTATTCCCCTTAACGTTTTTTGATTCTCCCCTGGCTATCTTGCCATTTTTCTCTTTAGATGAGCTTCCGCGCTCAACGTTCGCTACTGAAGAGGAGTAATCTAATAGCGGTGCCAAATTTGAAAATTTGTTTACTATCGTCATTTGGACCTCCGCAGAGGTAGCAGGTAGCAGTTAAAATAGCTACCTGCTACTTGATCTATCTCTACCTCAGCAACGTGAGTGCATTCTGTGGCAAGACATTTGCCTGGGCCAAGATTGCAGTACCTGCCTGGACAATTATCTGGTTCTGGGTAAAACGTGCAGTCTCATAGGCAAAATCTGCATCCCGTATACGAGAGTTCGCTGCCGAGAGGTTCTCGGAAGTAATCTGTAAATTGGTTATTGTCATATCCAACCTGTTTTCGATGGCACCGAGAGTACCGCGTCTAAGAGCGACCGTTCCGATTGCGCTGTCGATGGAATCCAGAGCGGCCTGGGCACTAGATGCAGTCAAGATGTTAGTTGCTGATACACCGAGTGCGCTAGTGTTTGTGGCACCTACGCCAGAGAAGAAAGTTATCCTGTCGTTGGTTGTATTATGAAATCCAACCTGCAGTGTAATTCCGTTAGCAGATTGGCTTCCATCCAGAAGCTTTGTGCCGTTAAACTCGGTTACCTGGGAAATTCTGTCAATTTCCGCCTTGAGCTGGCTGTACTCGTTATTTAGAGCGGATCTTTCACTCGTTCCGAGTGTCCCGTTTGCTGCCTCTTCTGCCAACTCTCTCATTCTCGTAAGAATATCTCCGATTTTTCCGAGGGATCCTTCAGCAATCTGAGCAAGACTTATGCCATCCTGGGAATTCCTGACGGCTACCGCAATACTTCTCACGTGAGCAGTTAACTTGTCAGAAATGGAAAGACCCGCAGCGTCATCAGCCGCGGAATTGATCCTCAAGCCCGAGGATAATCTCTCTACCGATTTTGCCAGTTTGTTTGTGCTGCCCGTTAAGTGTCTCTGTGCGTCCATAGACATCACGTTTGTGTTAATTACCAGACTCATTTTTCTAACCTCCTTGAAGTAATTTTTTTAACATCCTTGTTAAATCTTTGGGCGTTTGTTAGGTTCAACCCTCCTTTCTTGCCCATTTTTTTATCTTCACTTTCTTTATCGGCAGGTCTTTCGAATGCTTTAGAAATTTTTTATGGATTATTGGTAAAAATGACTTGTTGTCAGGCAAGGTGTAATTCGACTACGGTTGGTTATGAACGAAACATTGAGGAAGTCACATTTCTGGGTCGAATCTCTTAACTGGTAAAGATTTTGCTTTGAAACGCTTCTAATAAGTGGCATATTGTTATGAAAAGAAGTGCTGAGGGCGCTAAATTTTCTAATCGTAGCGAATAGAGATATGAAAATAAAAAACAGGGTGTGCCAGTTCAAAATAACTTTGAGAGACATAAGTCCTCCGATCTGGCGGAGGATCCAGGTGCCTACAGCATACACTTTCTGGGATCTTCACGTTGCAATTCAAGATGCAATGGGATGGCTAGATTATCACCTACACGAGTTTATTATTAGAAGACCTCACGCTCGGAAGCCTACCATTATTGGGATACCTGATGATGAAGGATTTTTCCCTGGCGATGAGACGATTCCGGGATGGGAAATTGGGCTTTCACTATATTTTACCGATTTGGGTGTTTCAGCTTTATATAAATATGATTTCGGTGATGAATGGGATCATGAGTTCTACTTGAAGGACTTCTCTTGAGGGAAAAGGGAGTAAAATATCCGAGATGTGTTGATGGTGGGAGGAAGTGCCCTCCGGAGGATTGCGGCGGCGTTCCCGGTTACTATGATTTCATAGATGCCATTTTAAATCCTTCGCACGAAGAACATGACCGATTGTAAGAGTGCTACGCAAGTATGACCCTGAAGAGTTCGACCCGGAAAAAGTAAAATTTGATAATCCGAAGAAAAGGTGGAAAATGGCTTTTCTTCGTTGAAAGGGTCAATTTAGAACTGGACAAAAATCAAGGTTTAGAAATGAAAGGATTAGCGGTGCAACCAGAAGGAATCTTAGAGGTTTTATGGAAAGAACTGGACAAGATATTAAAAGCGATGTCAAAGGCAAAAACAGTTGAAGAGAAACTCTCATACAGCAACATAGTAAAAAACTTGTGCCAATCGATGGGAGTATTTTTTGATCTGGCATTTGAGGCCGCTGATTTTGAAGACGAAGATTTTGACGAGGATCTTCCTTTCTGAGTAAACCCTGGTAAAGACGGATTTAAGAAATCCCGATACAGAAATAGGGTTTAAAAGAAATTAGCGCTGTTTCGGTCATTTTTCTTCTGAGCCCTTCCCCTAGGTGGTGATGAAACAGCGATAGCAGGTACGGATTTCATCCTTTACATTTTACATAGTATGTGCTATGTAAACCGTATGGGACCACAAAATCACTTTTCCCGAAAACAGCAGGCAAAGAATACCAGGAATAGGATTCTTTTTGAAGCAACCAAGCTTTT
>Ga0256841_1003009_pt1 | contig 12902 bp, 10 predicted proteins | sample 356308metaG_FD_185971 | JGI IMG/M metagenome (GOLD analysis project Ga0256841, IMG submission 185971) | Hydrothermal vent microbial communities from Mid Atlantic Ridge, Atlantic Ocean - 356-308 | ecosystem: Environmental > Aquatic > Marine > Hydrothermal vents | place: Atlantic Ocean: Mid...
AACATCCGACTATAAAAATGCTGGCTTTGAGTTTTCTAATTTTGGTCGGTGTATCGCTTTTCGGTGAGGGACTCGATTTTCACATTCCGAAAGGGTATATTTACTTTGCAATGGCATTTTCCGTTGGGGTTGAATTTCTTAACATGAAAGTACGGGAAAAACGGCGCAGAAAACCGCTGAAATTACACAAACAATTCAGAGAAATTCATAATTAAATGAATAAACCGAAATCACCGGAAATACTTGAATATTCTTGGGGGAAAATCCGGATTGCCGGATTTGAGAAACCTTTTAAGGATGTTATATTGTTCCCCGGAGGAGCGGAGGAATGGGACTGGAATAAGACCGGGACGGAACATTACGGCGGTATTCAACCAAAAGAAATTTCATTGTTGTTGGATAAAGGTGCCGATGTACTTGTTATTTCAAAAGGAATGTTGAACCGTTTGCGCTTATCGAAGAAAGCAAGGGAAATGCTTGAATTTTATCACGTCGAATATTACCACTTGAACACGAAGCAAGCCGTGGAAAAATATAATGAACTTGCCGGTTCACGTTTCCCCGGCGCACTAATTCACACAACCTGCTGATAGATTTAATCGAAAACTAATTTGTTATTTATAGTTTTTTCATTTTATTTGTATCATCTTGATATTCAATTCTCCCGTATTGTGATCTGTATCAAATCCTATTGAAAACAATAATGATATTTTTATGCAACATTATTAATAAATAAACCTGAGGTTGGGAAATGAAAAAAATTTTACTTGGTATTCTTTTTTTATTGTTTGCGGCTTCTCTATTTGCGCAGGGGACTTACTACGATAATCTGAACCCCCGTAAAACCACATTTTTAGATAATTTAAAAAACCGGATACGCAATCCTTATACTTGGGTTCCGTATTCACAATTCGACGAAACCAACATAGCGAATTTTGCCTCAATTGATAACGGTGACGGAACCAAATCGGTATTTTGTGTTTATTCTCATTACGAATATATTTATTCCGGAACGTTTCAGTGGGACGTTCTGAGCCGGGAGCACACTTGGGCTCACAGTTGGATGCCGACTAACCCGGCAAATAGTCCCATTGAAAGGGATGAATATGCCGATCAGCATCATTTATTCCCGACACATCAAAATAACGCCAATGCAATACGAAGTAATTACCCGTTGGGCGAAGTTGTTACTCCGGATTATACCTTTTTGGAATCCCAACGGGGGACAGATGCAAACGGAAATTATGTTTATGAACCGCGAGACCCGCACAAAGGTGATGCCGCACGGGCGTTGCTTTATATGTCCGTTCGCTATGATGATATAGAAGGTTACGATTGGAGCTTCAATTGGCTGAACAACCACATAGTAAACGATTTGGGAAACGACCCGCAAGATTTGGATTTGTTATTGCAATGGCACTGGCAAGATTTACCGGATCAATGGGAAAAAGACAGAAACGATTACGTTCAATCGATTCAAGATAACAGAAATCCGTTTGTCGATCATCCCGAATATGTAAATTATATCGATTTTAACGATTTGACTTACAAATCGCCGGATTTGTTTTTCAGTGAATATGTTGAAGGAAGCGGCAACAATAAAGCGCTCGAAATTTTCAACAACACTCACAGCACAATTGATTTAAATACCGGCGGTTATACGGTAGAAATTTATGCTAACGGAAATACAAATCCCAGCACAACGATATCTCTAACCGGAAGCATTGTAAACGGGGATGTTTTCGTACTTGCAAACTCCAGCGCCGATCAAGCAATTCTTGATGTTGCCGACCAAACAACCGGTTCGGTAAATTTTAACGGAGACGATGCTGTAGTTCTAAAAAAGGGAACGGAAATTTTGGATGTTATAGGTCAAATAGGCAATGATCCGGGAGCCGAATGGGGAACCGGAGATGCATCGACAAAAGATAATACGTTAAGACGAAAATCCATTTACGGTGCTGGCGATACCAATGGTAATGATGCTTTCGATCCAGCTGATGAATGGAACGGTTATCCGCAAGATACTTTTGACGGTCTTGGTTCCCACTCACTTAACGCTTCCGCACCAACAATTACAAATGTTACGAGGTCACCAAATGTGCCACTCGAGAATGAAAACACAGTAGTTACTGCGGATATTACGGATAGCGACGGTATCGGAGCGGCAATCTTGAAATATAAAATTAATGACGGCCCGGATAATTCCGTAACTATGACCAATACCGGCGGCAGTACTTATCAAGGAACTATTCCGGAATCTGCATACACCGACGGTGATTTGGTATCGTATTGGATTTATGCGGAAGACGTGGACGGGGTATCCTCCAATTCGGCAACAAGTCAATATTTTGCAGGCACAGTTACAATTTCCAAGTTGCACGAGGTTGATGCAAATGGTGTCGCAACTTATCTGGATACTTACGCAAGAATCACAGGAACCGCTACGGTTGAAAGCGGCATTTTCTCCACATCCAGTCTCGATGTTTATATTCAAGATAATACACAAGGCATCAATATTTATAAAGGTGGCGAGACCGGTGTTACCGTAATTCGCGGAAACAGTTACACTGTGGTTGGTAAAGTGCAACAATACAACGGAAAAACCGAAATTATTCCGGATAACGCCAGTGATATTACCGATAACGGACCTACAAAAGTAAATGCAGTACCCGATCCGCTTATTTTAACTATTGCTCAGTTGCTAGCCGATCCGGAAAGTTATGAAGGAACGTTAATCGGAATACAGCATGCATCCAATACCGGCGGGGGAGATGCCTGGCCGGCAGACGGTAATAATGCCAATGTGGAAATCACCGACGACGGCGGCGCTCATACTTTAAAACTCCGAATCGATAAAGATACCGATATAGACGGTTCACCGGAACCGGCTTGGCCTAAAGATATTGTCGGTGTGTTCAACCAGTATGATAACACTTCTCCTTATACGTGGGGCTATCAAATTCAACCGAGGGATTTGAATGATTTTCATGAAGACGGAAGTTTGCCTGTAGAATTAACCACCTTTTCCGCAGTCCAGTTAGCGAACGGAATATTACTTAAATGGCAAACTGCAACGGAAGTAAACAACTACGGTTTTGAAATACAAAGATTATTCTCGGATACGAAATTGGTATCGGTTAAAAATAATGATAACTGGACAAAAATAGCGTTTGTTCAAGGGCACGGAAATTCGAATTCGCCGAAAAATTATTCCTATCTTGATAAAATTAACAATAAAACAGGGTATTATTATTACCGGTTGAAACAAACTGACATCAACGGTGAATTTGAATTTTCACCAGTTATAGAAGTGTCTTTTGCTAAACCGCAAGTATATGAATTAACGCAAAATTACCCGAATCCGTTCAATCCTAGTACTGTGATTTCTTATTCACTCCCTGAGGAAACAGTCGTTAACCTTAGTGTTTACAATATGTTAGGGGAATTAGTTAAAGTTATTGTTAATACTAAACAAAATGCCGGAAATTACAAAGTAAACTTTGATGCATCCGGATTAACAAGCGGTTTTTACATCTATAAACTTACGACTCCCACATTTTCAAAAGTTAAGAAAATGTTGTTGATACGTTAAACTGCAATTAAAGCCCGGTGTTTTAAGACATCGGGCTTTTTTTTGTTGAAGGTAAACCGACAACTGCAAAACAATTCCCGATTTCTGTGGGAATAAAAAAACGATTAATAAAACCCGTCATGCTGAACTTATTTCAGCATCTGGTTGTGTTTTGAACTTCCCGTTTTCGTGAGAATTACATGGAGTGTAAATCCGTTCTTTTCAGATCCCGAATCAAGTTCGGGATGACAATACGAAAGCAAAGACGTCACCAAAAGCCTCGTCATGCTGAACTTTTTTCAGCATCTCCCGGTTGTCATGTTGAATTTATTTCAGCATCTAATTGCACTTTTCAGATTTCATTTTCCCGGGAATGCTAAAGTGCGTAAACTCGTTCCTTTTAGATCCCGGAACAAGTCCGGGATGACAGTTCCAAAAATAACTGCAATACGAAAAAAAACCGTCATGCTGAACTTGTTTCAGCATCTGACTTTGATTTTTATATGCCGTATTTTTTATGAATGACAAGCTTAACATTGTATTCAAAATCCTTCAGAAAAGTTGCTTACTATAATTGTGCCGGTTTTTACGGTAATTTATGCCGCAAAATATTATATTTTTTAGTTATTTTTATTATTTATATTCATCAAAACAAATCGGGAAAATATGGCAAAATACAGAATTTTAAGTGGAATGCGCCCGACCGGCAAACTGCATATCGGTCATTACTTAGGCGCACTGGAAAATTGGATTAAGCTACAAGATGAACATGAAAGTTACCACTTGGTAGCTGATTATCATGTGCTTACCACCAATCAGGATACAAGTGAAATTTTCAAAAATACAATCGAAATGGTAATTGATTGGCTAGCAACCGGATTGGATCCGCAGAAAAGCCCGTTTTTCAGGCAATCGCAAGTAAAAGAACATACGGAATTGTTTTTGATATTTTCTATGTTAATTACCAAAGCAAGATTGGAAAGGAATCCGACGCTAAAAGATCAAATAAGGGATTTGAATATAAAGAATGTTATTTACGGTCACCTCGGTTATCCGGTGTTGCAATCCGCCGATATTCTTCTTTACAAGGGCGATGCTGTTCCGGTTGGTGAAGACCAAGTTCCGCATATCGAAATAACACGGGAAATAGCAAAGAGATTCAATCAGCAATACGGTGAAGTATTTCCGGAGCCGAAAGCTTTGTTAACAAAATTTTCCCGATTACCGGGTTTGGACGGAAATGCAAAAATGAGCAAATCGCTTAACAATACAATCTTACTTTCGGATGAGCCCGAAACGGTTCAACAAAAACTGCGCAAAGCCGTTACCGATCCACAAAAAATCAGGCGAAACGATCCGGGAAGACCCGAAGTTTGTTTGGTGTTCGAATATCATAAAAAATTCAATCCCGCGGAACTTCCCGAGATTGAAGCAGGTTGCCGCTCAGGTCAACTCGGTTGCGTCGATTGTAAACTTAAATGCACAACTAAAATTAATGAGTTTCTTGCTCCGGTTATTGAAAGACGAAAACAATATGAAAACAAGAAAGACGATGTTCTCGATATTTTAATTGAAGGGGAAAAGAAAGCACGAGAAGTTGCATCTTCTACAATGGATGAAGTACATAAAGCAATGAATTTAGGTTAAAATGTATAAAGTAAAATTAAATACTTTTGAAGGACCGCTGGACCTTCTGCTTTTCTTCATCAAACGGGATGAATTGGATATTTACGATATTCCGATATCCAAAATAACCAAAGAGTTCATGGAATATCTGCATCTTATCGAACAACTCGATTTGGAAATTGCAGGCGATTTTCTTTTAATGGCGGCAACGTTGATGCAAATTAAAGTAAGAATGCTTTTGCCCAAAGAAGTGGACGAAAAAGGCGAAGAAATTGATCCGCGCGCCGATTTGGTTAAAGCTTTACTGGAATACAAACGTTATAAAGAAATGGCGGAAGAATTTTCCGTGATGGAATACAATCAAAGGAAAATCAATTTTCGTGGTAATTTTTCGGCCGATCAGAAAGAAGCTCCGGAAGAAATCAGTGCTTTGCTGAAAAACATTACCGTGTTCGATTTGATTAAAGCTTTTCAAAAAGCTCTGATGGAAAGACCCAAGGAAATTGTTCACGAGGTAAAGAAATTTAATATTACGATTGATGAACAAATCGAATTTATTATGGATTTCGTGGAAAAGTCGAACTACGTTCATTTCCTTGACTTGATACGAAACATGCACGAAAAAATCAGAATTGTAGTAACTTTTATTGCCTTGCTTGAATTGGTAAAAATGAATAGAATAGGAATTAATACTTCGGAAAAATTAAATGATTTTGTTATTTACAAGTTGAACGATGGAAAAGATTTATAAATCGGTTATAGAATCTTTAATATTTGCTTCGGACGAACCGATCGGTGCTTCCGAAATAGTGAGGGCAATTAAAGAAATTGACGGCGACGATATTGATGTAACAAATAAAGACGTTGAAGAAACCGTGGATTACCTCAATAATTGTTACGAGGAAAACGACAGGGCATTTAGAATTTTACGTATCGCTAACGGTTTTACATTCGGAACTAAACCCGAATATGCAAAATATATTGGTTATCTGTCTTCCGAAAAAAGCCGCAGACGGTTAAGTCAGGCTGCTTTGGAAACCCTGGCGATTATTGCCTATAAGCAACCGATAACAAAACCTGAAATCGAAACGATTCGCGGCGTTAATTCGGATTACATAATCAATTCACTGCTTGAAAAAAATCTTATTGCTATTAAAGGACGGGCGGAAACTATAGGCAGACCTTTGCTTTACGGTACAACCGATGAATTTTTAATGTATTTCGGTTTAAATAAAATAGCCGACCTTCCGAAACCGAGAGAAATTGAAGAGATTATGACGGACTCCGATTTTATCGAACAAAAAAGAAAAATTATGATGAACGAAATTGAGGAAGAACTTGAAGACAACACGTCAACAGAAGAAAACGGATTTGATACGTCTGAATAAATTCATAGCCGAATGCGGTATTGCTTCGCGGAGAAAAGCAGATGAATTGATTTCCGAAGGACGTGTTACGGTAAACGGTAAAAAAGTTTTGGAATTGGGTGTTAAAATTAATCCGGAAAAAGATAAAGTTAAAGTAGACGGTGAACTTATCCGTTGGGAGAAGAAAGTTTACTATTTGTTGAACAAACCGAAGGGTGTGATTACTTCCACCAAAGATGAAAAAGAGAGGACAACGGTAACCGAACTGATTAAAACCAAACAAAAAATATTTCCTGTCGGGCGGTTGGATTACAACACTACCGGTGTGTTGCTTCTTACCAACGACGGGGATTTTGCAAATTTTTTAACACATCCGCGAAATAAAATCGAAAGGGAATACTTGGTTACGCTCGACAAACCATTGGAAAAAGAAGACCGTGAAAAACTGCTGCGGGGAATCGTTATCGGCGGGAAACGGGGAAAATTCGTTTCCATTAATTTTGTTAATAAAAAATCTCCCAAACGTGTAAAAGTTATTACCGTTGAAGGAAGAAACCATTTTGTGAAAAACATGTTCTCAGCATTAGGTTATACAGTGAAAAACCTTGAGCGCAGTAGATTCGGCAAGTTTACACTAAGTGGAATTAAAAGAGGTGAGTATAAAAAATTAGATGTTAAAGAAATACAAAATATTATGAACAAATATAAAGGGAATAAACGGTAAATGAAAAATCAAGAAGGAGGAAAAGTGAATACGGCGGTTCAAGAAGATATTAATGAACTTATCAAAAGACGTCGCGAAGAACTTGAAGAACTTATTAAACGAAACATCGAACCTTACGCATACAAGTACGATGTCGATTCATATTCCACTGATATAAAAAATAATTATGAAGAATATGAAGGAAAAAATGTAAGCATTGCCGGAAGGTTAATGGCAATAAGAAAAATGGGTAAAGCTTCGTTTGCACAAATTCAAGATTTCAAAGGAAAAATTCAAATCTATCTTAAAAAAGATGAATTGAACGAAATGTACGATGCTTTCAAGTTGATGGATATTGGTGATATTATTGGCGTTAGCGGATTCGTGTTCAAAACCCGCACGGGCGAAATTACCGTTCACGTTAAAAATCTTACGTTACTTGCAAAATCTCTAAGACCGATTCCGATTCCCAAAGAAGTGGTTGATGAAGATGGCAACAAGAAAGTTTATGATCAATTTTCCGATAAGGAACTGCGGTATAGACAACGGTATGTCGATTTAATTGTTAACCCGGAAGTAAAAGAAGTATTTATTAAACGCTCTAAAATTGTTACGAACTTACGCAGATTTTTAGACGATCAAGGACTTCTTGAAGTTGAAACCCCGATACTGCAACCGCTTTATGGCGGAGCTGCGGCACGTCCATTCGAAACTTATCACAACACCCTTGAAATGAAATTGTTTTTGCGCATTGCCGATGAGCTTTATCTTAAACGGTTGATTGTCGGCGGTTTCGACGGTGTTTATGAAATATCGAAAGATTTTAGAAACGAAGGCATGGACAGAACCCATAATCCCGAATTTACCATGATGGAATTGTATGTTGCTTACAAAGATTACATGTGGATGATGGACTTTGTTGAAAAAATGATTGCCGAAGTTACCAAATCGGTTTTCGGTTCAACAAAGTTTAATATTGAAGGTCACGAAATCGATTTCGGGGAAAAGTGGGAAAGAATTTCGATGGTGGATGAACTGAGAAAAGAAACCGGTATAGATGTCTTGAAAGCACCGGACGAAGAATTAATTGAAGCATTGAAAAGCAGAAACGTTGAACTTACCGGTACGGAAAGTAAAGGCAAATTGATTGACGAATTGTTTTCGGCTACAGTTGAACATAAACTGGTACAGCCGACATTTGTAATGGATTACCCGGTCGAATTATCACCGTTGGCAAAAAAACACCGCTCCAAAGAAGGTTTGGTAGAACGTTTCGAAGGCTTCGTTTTAGGTCGTGAAATTTGCAACGCATTCAGCGAGCTTAACGATCCGATTGACCAGCTCAACAGATTTCAACAGCAGGCAAAATACAAAGAAGCGGGCGATGAAGAAGCTCATCAAATCGATTATGATTACATACGGGCTTTGGAATACGGAATGCCGCCGACCGCAGGCTTGGGTGTTGGGATAGACAGATTGGTGATGTTGCTTACCAACCAAAGCTCAATTAGAGATGTTATCTTATTCCCGCAAATGAGGAAAGAGAAGTAATTAAAATTAAGTTTATTAATAACTAAACGATTAGATGTTAAACGGAATAAAAAAAACCGCATATTTTTTTTTAGTGCTTTTCTCAACGGTTTACCCGCAAGGAAGTTATGTGCTCGAACCTTCAGAAGCAATACTCCGTAAATCCGGGGTAGAACCGGCTCTAACTCCGAAAGAATTGGAAATGACCCGGATAAAAATCGATCCGCTTGAAAACCAGATTAACTACACGAATTTGGCTGTAATAGGGGCAATCACTTTGTCCAGCGGTGTGGCAATTCATATTTACCAAAAAAATACATGGTGGGCTGATCAAAGTGCAACATTTAAAATAGTTAACGATTGGGAATATGCACTCTGGATTGATAAAATCGGGCACTTCTACGGCACCCATCTTCTTGCGCATGCTTTCTCTTCTGCATTTGAAGGCTCGGGAATCCGGAATGAAAATTCGGTAATTTATTCGGCTGCTGCTGCATTTGCTTTCGAAATGTATGTGGAAATTGAAGACGGATTCGGGAAAAACTGGGGGTTCAGTCCGGGTGACGCCGGTGCGGATTTGCTCGGCGCCCTTTATTTTCTTGGTCAATACTATTATCCGGTTCTTAAAAACTTTCAACCCAGAATTAGCTATTGGCCATCTGAAGATTTGTTGAATCCTCCGGCACCGGGCGACAGGAAACGCTTGCACCGGGCTAACAACGTTACCGATGATTATGCAGGTCAAAAATATTGGCTTGCATTCAGAATGAAAAATCTTCTACCCGGTAACTGGGCTAAATATTGGCCTTCTTTCTTAATGATTTCCGTCGGCACCGGATTAAAAGATTGGAACGGCTACGGCAAAGGACAGCGTGAACTTTACATTGCACTCGATTTGGATGCGGAAGAACTTCCGCTACACGGTCAGTTTTGGCAATTTGTTAAAAATACATTAAACTATATTCATTTTCCGATGCCCGGAATTCGCATTACACCCGATGCGGCATTCCTGGCTTTTGTTTACTAATTATGTCCGTTAAACTTAGCATAATTATTCCGGCTCTTAACGAAGAAAAACTTCTGCCGGTTTTGCTCGAACAATTAACAGAGCCGTCTTTGAGAAAAAAATACAATTATGAAATAATTGTATCGGACGGTGGAAGTACGGATAAAACCGTTTCGATTGCCAAACAATTTACCGACATGGTGGTATCCGCACCGGTTGGGGGAAAACAAAATATTGCACAAGGCAGAAATGCCGGCGCCGGAATTGCCGGCGGTGAAATCCTCGTTTTTCTTAATTGCGATACTATGATTGAAAATCCTTTTGAGTTTTTTGATTTAATTGTAAATAAATTTTATCCCGGCAAATATTTGGCAATGACTTGCGCAGTAAAAGTTTTCCCGGTCGATTCCAAATTTTCCGACTTGGTTTTTCTAACATTTTACAATTACTATTTTTGGTTGTTGAATATTCTCGGCTTGGGTATGGGAAGGGGGGAATGCCACGTAATCAGAAAAGAGATTTTTGAGGATCTCAAAGGTTACAACGAAAAATTAATTGCCGGCGAAGATTTCGAATTGTTCAAGCGTATAAGACGTAAAGGTAAAATTTTATTTGCAAATAATATCACTGTTTTCGAATCTCCACGGCGTTACAGGAAATACGGACATTTTAAAATTTTATTAACTTGGTTAAGTAATGCAATTTCGGTTATTTTTACAAAAAAATCTCTTTCAAAAAATTGGGAACAGGTAAGATAATTTGAAATTAATTTCTTTAATAATTTTAGTTTTGACAATTCAAATTGCTGCACAAGTAGGTTACGTCGAATATACACACCCGGTTTACGGTTTCCTTCAAAGAATGGATTCTTATCAAATATTGAAAAATTACGACGGGTTTGAGCTTCCCAAAACAAGAAAACAAATTGCCGGATACTTGAAAGAAATTATATCGGCAAAAGAAAATCTTTCTCCCGTCGATTTAAAAATTTTGAATGATTTCATCACGGAATTCGAATATGAATTAAGAGCAACTACGGAAAAATTCTCATCGGTTGCAGATAACGGATTAAAAAACGTATTTTCACAAAAAGAAAACTTCGTTTATTATTTTACCGAAAAAAACAAGTTCAGCGCTTTTATAAATTTTGTGGGCGATGCAACTTTTTTCAACAGGGAATTTGCCGGCGACAGTGTAGAAACCGTATCAATTTTCAACTTTGGCGGGGTTGCGCGGATTTCTTTCCAAAATCATCTTGGTTTTTCTATAAAGGCTACAAATGGCACTTTTGCCGGCAACCGTTATCTGGCACAATCGACCGGGAGCAGAAAATATAATTTTAAAATCCATACCAATACTTCCTCGAATTTGGGAAACGATTTCTTCGATGAAACCGAAGGTTATTTTATGGCGGAATATGATAATGCCACGTTCAAAATAGGGCGCGACAGAAAAATCGTAGGATTTTTAAATTACCATCCGTTGCTTTCCGATTATTCTCCGCCAATAGATTACATACAATTAAACTTAAAATATAAAAACTTCGGTTTTTCATTCTTTCACGGAAAGCTTCTCGGTACATCGTCCATCGTTTTTGATTCCGGTCAAACTGCAAGCAATGTAATTACCGATAAATATATTGCGTATCACCGCTTTTACTATAACTTTTCCAAACATTTGAAATTGGGCGCCGGTGAAATTATTGTTTATTCAAAACGCGGTATCGATTTTTCATACTTAAACCCGTTTAACTTTTATAAAAGTGCGGAACATGCAAATCAGGACCGCGATAATTCAATGCTCTTTTTTGATTTTACAAACAATACTTTTAACCGTCTCAAATTTTACGGAACGTTATTAATTGACGATATCGATTTCGGAAAACTGGGCACCGGCTGGTATGGAAATCAAACATTGTTGCATCTCGGAATTTTTTCTTCTCAACTTTTTCCCGTTGCTCCGGTTGAATTCGAAATTGATTATTTGAGAATTGATCCTTACGTGTTCAGCCATAGATTAAATTACAATAACTATACAAGCCTCGGTTACGGAATAGGAGTAAACAAACAACCGAACAGCTCTACATTCGGTATTAAGATAAATTATTATCCCCATTACCGCATTAGAATTTCCGCTATGTACGATTACACCGTGCACGGTGCTAATAAAGTTACAGAAGGTTCAACTATTAATTACGGCGGCAATATTTTATTGGGTCACAGATTGAATGATTCCGAAGAAGTTTACTTTTTACAAGGTGTCCGTGAATATTCCCGCAATTTAAAATTTGATTTTGTCTATGAGCCATATAACAATCTGTTTCTTTTTCTTTCATTAAATTACACCAACGAATCGTTGCAAGGAAATATTTCACGAAAAATATTCGATTCCCAAACCGGACTTCGAATAAAAATTTAGGGAGAACCGTGTTTTGATAAAATCCAGATTAACCGTTATTTATTTTTTGTTCTTTTTGATTTTCGGTCTTTATGTTGGAATCAACATTAACGGACTTTTCGAAGACAAAAAAATTGAAGAAGATGTGGATAAATTCGGTCAGGTGTTAAACTACACAACCAAATATTATTTGGAAGAAGTTGATACAACCAAACTTGTGGAAGATGCAATACGGGGAATGCTCAAAGATCTTGATCCGCACTCGGTTTATATTTCCGCCGAAGAACAAAAAGAAGCCGAAGAAATTTTTAAAGGGAATTTTGAAGGTATTGGTGTGGAATTCCAAATCATTAACGATACGATTACGGTCGTTTCTCCGATAAGCGGTGGACCCAGTGAAGCCGTCGGTATTCTGCCCGGCGACAGAATTGTTAAAATTGAAGGTGAAGATGCAACCGGATACACAAATAATCAAGTGATAAAAAAACTGCGCGGTAAAAAAGGTACCAAGGTGAACATTACGGTGGTAAGACCCGGAATTGACGAACCGTTGAATTTTACAATTACACGGGATGAAATTCCAATTCATGCGGTCGATGTCGGAATGCTGTTCAATAATGAAATAGGTTACGTTGTTTTAACCAGATTTTCCGAAACTGCACGCAAAGAACTGGTAAAAGAATTAAGCCAACTGCGCAA